>Ga0181344_1000076_pt1 | contig 40581 bp, 31 predicted proteins | sample Su13VDMLBDD_FD_130098 | JGI IMG/M metagenome (GOLD analysis project Ga0181344, IMG submission 130098) | Freshwater viral communities from Lake Michigan, USA - Su13.VD.MLB.D.D | ecosystem: Environmental > Aquatic > Freshwater > Lake | place: USA: Michigan | collected 2013-07-15
GATGGCAGCCATGGCGTGTTCCTTTGTCTTGGGGGTCTTTTGTTCTTGCGTTTGCGCCTTGCCCGGATTGGCCCGGCGCCGTTTCGATGACCCCAAGATGGCGCCGATGCTGCATCTGCACAACGGATCCTTTCGGATTGCTGCCATGCAGCAACCGCATGGAGGATCGCCCGCCTTGTGCCGCTTTTTCCGGCAGACCGCTTCAGAGTGGGGTGCCGGGGGCGGAAGGGGACGCGCCTGTCGCGGCGGCCTCGATCTCCTCGGCCACATGGTGCTGCAAGGTCCAGATATAGTCGTCGTGGATGCCGTGTTCGGCCAGGCCGCGAACCGTGCGCAACAGATATTCGGCTCCTGAACCGGCGGCGCCCGCGGCGCGGGCAAGCAGCCGCGCCTGTTCCCGGACCGTCAGCCGGGCCGTCGGGGTGCCGACCGGATCGGCATAGAAGGTCAGCGCCTCCTCGCGTCCGCGGGCGGTTTCGACCGCGATCCAGCAGGCATTGGCGGCAAGCTCGTGGGCCACGAGCTCTCGCCTCAGGATGTCGCGCAGCGATTGGGCCTCGGTTCCCTGGGCGATGTCCAGCAGCAGGCCCTCGCATTCCCCGCCCGAGGCCAGTGCCAGCATCAGCCCCGGCCGTTCGGGCGAGCCGCGGAAATGGTCCAGCGTGATCGAGAAGCTGCGATGCCAGCCGATCGCCCGGGCGCGGCGGCGGGCCTCGACGGCGAAGCCGGGGTTCCAGATCAGCGAACCATAGGCGAAGACCGGGATCGGGCGCGGCCGCCCCGCCGTCAGCATTTCGGCCAGGCGGTCCAGATCGGCGTCATCCAGCATCCGCCAGCGGGGATCGTGAAGCGGCCCGTCGGCCAGGGGGATGCAGGCGACGTGGTGGTCGGACAGGGTGATGGGGCGGGGATCGGCCATCGGCTTCCTTCAGGTATGGCGCCCTTGCAGAACGGGCGGGGCAGGGGCGTCGTGCGGCGGGTGCCGCGAAAGGTCATCCGGCGGCCCGTCCGCCGTCGATCCAGGACAGAAAGGCGCGGCGGGCCTTGCGCCGGACCGGGTCGCGCGGCGTCAGGTCGGATCGCGACAGGTTATAATCGAATCCGTCCAGAACCGAAACATCGGACAGCCTCACAAGCCGCCCCTCGGCCAGATCGGACCGGATCGTCGCCAGCGAACACAGCGCCACCCCCTGGCCCGTCAGGGCGGCGGGCGGCCGGACGGGGATGGACCACTGGCCGTCAGTCCGCCAGGGCCGCCGGGACGGCGGGTTGCGGCAGCCTGCCCGCAGGGGGCGGGATGCAGGCGGGGCGTCGCGGCATTCCCGGGAACCGTGGTCCGGCGCACCCTCCGGCCCGTTCCGAACGGTCTTCATCGCGCCGCCGCTGCAAATGACGACCGTTATCCCCGGCGCCGCCGCGAGGGCCCGCGCCCGTGCCCGCCAGCAGCGTCGGCGCCGGCAGGATCGCCAGGCAAAGCCGCAAGAAAAGGAAGCAGGGCGCGCGTTTCAAGGCTTGCCATAAGCCGCCGTGCAGGGGGCTTGTTTGCGTCAGATCAAACAGCGCGCGGGTTGCGCGAAAACGGGCCGGCTGGGCGACGTGCGGTTCGGCAACGGTTCCGCCCCGCCGGTGCGCGCCTGCCGCAGGAAAGGGCCGGGCCGGGGGCGATGCGACGCCCCCGGCCCGGTCTCGCGATGGATCCTGGCCGGTTTCGCTACAGGATGAAGTCGTCGGCGGCCAGGGCGAGAAGGCCGGTCAGCTCGATTTCGAACTCGACCGCGGTGTCGCTGTCGGTGCTGCCCTGGACGATGGTGTTGCCCCCTTGCTGGACGATCCTCAATCCGCCGTTGGCATTGGCGCCGTTGAAGGCTGTGCCGCCGATGAAGTTGAAGGCCTGATCGCCGTTGTTGCCGAAGCCGGAACGGGCATCGATCATCGAAAGGTCGATGACCTCGCCTGCCACGTTGGTCCCGAAATCGGTGATGACGTCGCGCCCGGTGGTGGCCCCCGTCCCGTTCCCCGTCTCGGCGGTCGAGGCGAAGACGAAGCTGTCCGCGTCCAGGCCGCCCGTCAGCCTGTCGCGTCCGGCCCCGCTTCTGAGGAAGTCGTTGCCGTCGCCTCCGCCAAGGGTGTCGTTGCCGGCCTCTCCGATAAGGATGTCGTTGCCGGACAGGCCGTTGAGCGTGTCGTTGCCGCCGAAGCCGAGCACCAGATCCGCCACCCCGTTGGCACCGTTGAGAACCTGGCTTGCCGTGGTCCCGGCCCTTATCGTCGTGGCGGTGCCGCCAAAATCGACCTGCTCGATCGAGGACCAGACCCCGACGCCGTCCGGCCCCGTCACCCTGATGGTGCCTCCGACAAGGGCGAAGGCATAGTTTCCGGCCGGTCCGCTAAGCACCGCGGTATCCGTGCCGGCACCGCCGTTGAGGGCGTCGTTGCCCGCTCCGCCCTCCAGCGTGTCGTTGCCGCCGCCGCCGTTAAGGGCGTCGTTGCCGCCCAACCCTCTCAGGATGTTTGCGCCGTTGCCGCCGGTGATGGTGTTGCCCAGGGCGTTGCCGGTCCAGTTGAAGGCCGTGGCGGGCGCGGTGGTGCCGATAAAGGTCAGGTTCTCGACATTGTCGGCCAGCGTATAGGTCGCCAGCGAGGTCTGCACGGTATCGGTGCCCAGGGCGCCGAAGCCGGTGCCCTCGATCACCAGGTCGCCCGCATTGTCGACGATATAGGTGTCGCTGCCCTGGCCGCCGCGCATCTCGTCGGCGCCAAGCCCGCCGTTGAGGATGTTGTTGGTGCCGAAAAGCAAGGCGGTGTGGGTCAGGATGTCGTCGCCCGCCGTTCCGGTGATGTTGCCGGAATTGGTGACGATGCTGTCGCCCACGATGCCGGTCGGGGCCGACACCACGGTTTCGACGAAGCCGCCGTTGTCGGTGAAGGTCGCCTGCACCCGCAGCAACTGGCCCACCTGCGCCTGGACCGGGGTGAAGGACGCGGCCGTCGCCCCCGCGATGTTTGTCCAGGTCGTTCCGCCGTTGGTGGACACCTGCCATTGCCAGGCATAGGCCCCGGCCGCGGCGGGCAGCCCGTTCGGATCGACGATCCCGGCCGTGCTGGCGGTGATGGCCCGCGTTTCCGTGGGCGTGGAGTCGCTGATCGTCGGCCCGCCGCTGGCGGTGACGTTCAGCAGGCTATCCAGGCTGACCTCGCCGTCCGAGAAGCGCACCCGCTCGATGTTCCACAGCTTGTCCTCGCCGTCCGAAACCAGGTTGGCCCCGTCGGGCACGTTGGCCTGGTCGAAGCCGCTATGGACGATGCTGACCGAGCCGTCCGCGTTGCGCGTGGTGGTATAGTTTTCCTTCGCGTCCCAGTAAACCGCGACATCGGTGTCACCCGCCCCGTCGTCCTTGACGATCTCCCGGACGATCGACAGCTGGCCGGGGTTCAGCGTGCGGTCCAGCATCAGCGCGTTCAGCGCCTTGCCCCCGAACTGCGCCACGGCGCCCGCCCGGACCACGCCATCCACGATGTCGCTGGCCAGGTAGATCTTGCCGCCCATGCTTTCGGCGGAATAGGTCTGCCCTCCGGCCTCGATCCTGATGCGGACGTTCAGCCATTTGTCGCCGTCGATCACGTCGTTGCCGCCGCGGCCCTCGATGGCGTCGCTGCCGCCGCCGCCCAGCAGGATGTTGCCGTCGTCAAAGGCGATCACCTCCTCGCGCTGCGCGGTTGTGCCGGTCGCGGCCTCGGCCCAATCGCCCAAAAGCGCGCGCATCCCGGCGATGCGGTCCACGCCGGCCTGGGTCAGCTCGTGACGGGCCATGGTGCCTTCGGCCTCGGCCAGGCCGGGGTTGCCCTCGACCGCGTCTTCGCCATCGACATCGCCGCGGTTGTCGCCCTTGATCAGGTCGTTCTTGTCCCAACCCGACAGCGCCTCGACCGCGTCATAACGGTTGCGCAGGATGTCCTGTTCGTCGGTGGTGAAGATGGGGCGCAGCAGGTCGGCATCCGCCGCGGCGGCGCTGCCCTTGTGGATGGCCCAGTCGAAGCCCCACATGCCTTCGTTGCGCATGACGCTGGCGCCCTGGACCATGATGTCGTCGCCGGATTCGGCGTCGAAATCCTGTTCGTTCTGGCCCGCGAACATCACGTCATGGCCGATGATGGACGAGTTGAAGAACAGCTCCGAATTGTCGCCGGCGATGGCGTCGAAGCCGTTGCCGCCCTCCATCCAGTCGTCGCCTTCGTTGCCCAGCAGGAAGTCGCCGCCTTCGCCGCCCAGGATGAAGTCGTTGCCGGTGCCGCCAAAGACCTCTTTTCCGTCGGGGCCGGTCATGATGAAGTCCTGGCCCTGGTTGCCGAAGACCAGCGCCAGCCCGGAACCGCCGTGCATGACGTCGTTGCCTTCCTCGCCGTGCAGCATATCGACTTCGCCGATGTCGGTGCCCGAGTTGACGATGATGTCGTCGCCCTTGCCGCCATGGATCTTGTCCACGCCGTATCCGGCCTCGATGCGGTCGTTGCCGGCCATCCCCCAGACGGCGTCGTCGCCGCCGCCCGCGATAATGGTTTCCGCGCCGTTCGTGCCCTGGATCAGGAAATGGTCGTTGCTGTTGACGCGGATATAGGCGGCAACGGAAGTCAGGTAATCCGGGTCGGCAGGGTCGATCAGGTTGCCGTCCGCATCGCGGCGTTCCACCATCTTGGACAGCATTTCCAGATAGATGTCGTCGTGGCTGGGATCCTGGTGGTGGAACTTCGACTGCATCGCCATGTCGGTATAAAGCACATGGTCGGGCACCGAAAAGATGTCGCCCGGTACCGCGTAGCCGCTTTCGCCCAGGTCCGAGTTGGCCAGCACCATCTTGGCCAACGAGTTGTTTTCAAGCTCGTTGAGCAGGTTCAGCCCCTGGACGCGGGACAGGTAATAGAAGCGGTCGGCGTTTTGCAGGTTTTCAAGCTGCAATTCGAAGATGAACGAGAAGGTGGACCCCAGCATCCCGCCGAAGGCCATCTTCTTTTCGGCCAGGCCGCCGATCCACAGATCCACGTCCTCGAGCCCGCCCAGCTTGCCCCCCGCATAGGCGCCTTTCGCATTCAGGAAGTCCAGCCGGTCGGCGGGCGCGCCGTCGCCGCCGAAGACCAGCTTCATGGCCGCGTCGCGCTTGGCCTCGACCGTGCGGGCCGACGTGATCGTGGCGTGGGTGCCGTAGGCCGCGATGAAGTTGATGATCGAGGCCGGGTTCTTGAGGTTCAGAGCGAAGTCGGACCAGCTGGTATAGGCGTCAAGCTGGGTGTCGCCGTTGGCGATGTCCTGGAACTGCCGCCGCGCCTCGTTCAGGGCGGGGATGCCCGCGTCGCGGCCGCGCGCGATGTTGATCGCCGCCAGGTCCAGCGGGATGCCGACAAGCTGGTTGCGCAGGGTATGGGTGACGAATTCGTCGATCTCGTTGCCGACCTGCGCGGTCATGCCGCGCACGATGGCCCCGGTCGCGACATTGTGGCTGATGTTCACGTCGCCGAAGGCCAGCGGGTTCAGGAAGGCGTCGAACAGGTCCATGCTGGCCTGCGTGCCGTCCTCCTTGATGATGTCGATGGTCTCGTTCAGCATCGAATGGCCGAAACGGTACACCACATGGGCGAATTCGGCGAAGATCGCCGGATTGATGTCCATCGAGGGGTTGAACACGAAGGCGTCCACGTCCGGCTGGACCTTGCGGGCGAACTCCTCGAAGACAAGGTGCTGGTACTGCATCTCGTTGACGAAGCGGGCGGTCTGGAACAGCCGCTCGCCGTCCCATTGCAGGGCCGCGATCTCCGCATCCGTGGCGGGCAGCGCGCTCACGTCCACCGACAGCCATTCGTTCAGGAAGTTGAGGTTGCCGGTTTCCAGCGCCAGCGCCTTGACCTGATCGACCAGACGGTTGTGTTCGGAATGAAAGACGTGATGGACGGCGGACAGGCCGATGTTCTCGTTGCCGCGTCCGTCGCCGGTGATGTAATGGGCGTCCAGCAGTTCGTCGTCATAGGCGGCGTTCTGGCCGCGCTCGTTGACGGGGCCGTTCGTGCCGTCGGCGTTCTTGTAGCCCACCGCATCGTCGCCGTCCGCCCGAAGCACGCCGCCGGCAAGCACCGGCACCGCATTGTGGGCGATGTCGTCCAGGAAGGCGTGGTCGGTCAGAAAGGCGCCGACATCCGAAGGGTTGACCGGGTTCGCCAGGTTGCCTTCGACCAGTTCGTCGTCGGCGGTGCCCAGCCTGCCGTCCAAGCCAAAGCCCACCACCATCTGCGGCAGGCCGTTCGGGCCGCGGATGAATTCGCCGTAAGGATCCATCGCGAACAGGGGAATGTTGCCGACATGGGCATCCGTCAGCTCGATGCCCAGCATCTCGGCGGCCTGCTTCTTGACATCGGCCCAGGTGGCAAGGCCGCGCTCGCCTTCCAGCAGCCTGCCGGTGGCCACGGGTTTGCCGTCCACCATCGCGTATTCGCGCATGAAAAGCTGCTTGGACGCGGTCGAGCCGTAGGTCTGGTTCTGATCGACCCAGGGCGTGGTGGTGTTGTTGGCGCTTTCCAGGGTCCGGGTCACCGCCATGAAGTTGGTGCGGGGGCTGTCGGGATTGTAAAGCGGATCGTCGGGGCCGATCGGGATGTAGATCGTCGCGCCTTCCTTGGCGACCAGATCAAGCCCGTGGTCGAAGAACTGGCCGAACAGCGTGAACCACCCGTTGTAGGGCGCCGACAGGCCCTCGTCGGGCGCGACGTTGGGCAGCACAACGGTGTTGTTGTCCATCTCGATGCCGAAGCCCGTCGCGATCGCCTTGGCGGCGTCATAGGCGGCGGGGGCGGCGGCTTCCAGCGCGTCCGCCGCCGTGTCGCGGGCCAGCGCCTCGGCCTCCAGGGCCGCGGCCTGGTCGTTCAGTGCGGTCTTTTCCTCGTCGGTGAAGGGCAGGCCGGTTTCGGGATTGACGGCTCCGTCCCGGCCCGCCCGCGTGGCCGCGCTGCGCGCGGCGGTGGCGGCGCCGTCGGCGATGTTGGCGTCCACGCGGGCGGCCGCGGCCTCCTTCACGGGGGCATAGGCGGTGCTGATCTGGTTCTGCGCGGCTTGCAGCGCCGCCCCCGAAACGCCGGCGTGCATCAGCGCGGCATAAACCGCCGCCGGGTTGCCCAGCGTCTGGTCGACGATCAGGTTCGAGATGATGCGCGGATCGGCATCGACAACGCCCACGGTGCCGGGCTGGCCGTAGTCGTTGTTGTTGCCGGGCACGTAGCCCGCGAAGGGCATGGCGTCGTCGCCCTCGTTGCGCCAGACGGGCAGCGTGACGCGCTGGAACGGCTGGTCGGCCGAGCCCCATTCCTCGCGCCCTTCGACCAGGTTGTTGAAGCTGCCGTCCACCGTGCGCAGCCCGTAAGGCACCAGCGGATTGCTGATGGCCAGGGTGCCGCCGGTCGCCACGACATTGCCCTGGGCGTTCACGCGGATTTCATCCAGCGGCGTTCCAGCGGCATGTGCTTCGGCAATCTTGATCTGCTTCAGGATAAAATCGAGATCGTGCTTGATGAGCGAAACCATCTTCTCCCCCACTCGTTAAAGCGTCACATCGCGATCAAGGTCGAATTTGGCAGGAAGATTTGGCAATCTTCCTTCGGGATAGTGGAATTCACCTTGAAACTTCGGGCGGTGGATTTGCCGGCGATCGAAACAACCGGCGGGATTTGACAGGATTACGACTTAGTTCGTAGACGCCGGTTTTTCACGTCATGCAATAAACGACCATGAAGGGGGAATTTTATTCTCGATCAAAGATCTGCCTGACAAGGCGGATCGGCTTGGCACGACGCGCGGCGCCAAAGCGGGTGAAATCACCTTTCTGTGAATTAGCATGATATGGTCGTGTCAAGTCAAAATCATTTTATTTGCGTCCTCATCTTCCGATTGTGCGAACGCGGTTTCGCAAATCCGAACGAACGAAGACAAGTCCGGTGTGAAAAGACGCGAAATCCCGATGAACCGGCTTTTCCGCCGGAAACCGGCTTCAGGGCCACGGCAGCGAACATGATTCGCCATTGAACGCGGGCGGCATATCTTTCTTGGGGTATGGTTTCGAGGATTAAAAATCGTCCGTTTGGGAACCCGGGACGGGGCAGGGCGGGTCGGCTTTCAGACTGAACGGCAACGGCACGGCCTGGCAATCGGACATTGTGACGCGGCCAGGGCCTCTTCGCGCGTCGGTTGCAACAGGACGGCATCCACCGACTGCCTGCCGGGGCGGCGCATCGGCCAGCCGGGCCGACGGATTTCCGTTCCGTCTCCTCGGCCGGGCATTCGCCGGGCATTTGGGGGATCATGGGCGATGGCAAGGCTGGAACAGGATCGCGAGGCATGGCGGGATCCGTTTCTGGCCGCCCGATCCCCTGCCGGGCCAGAGCGGACGGATCCGCAGCCGTTCGGGCGACAGCGGCGTCACCGTCATGCCGCAGGCGACCAGCCAAAGCCGGTCGGGCGGGCGCTGCCGGATACCCGCCGGCGGCAGCGCGCCGGCGGGCGGGGTTTCAGAAGTCCAGCGTGGCGCCCAGCGTCACGGTGCGGCCCGGCGCGTAAAGCGGCGTCACGTCGCGTTCCAGGTTGCGGCCATAGCTCGACCGTTCGTAATAGGCCTTGTCCAGCAGGTTATCGACGCCCAACCGCAGCACGACGTTTTCGTGGCGCGCGGGCCGCCATTCGGCATAGGCGTTCACCACGCCGTATCCGGGATGGTCCGCAAACCCCGCATCCGTTACGGCATCGCCCGACAGGCGTTTGGCCAGCGCCCAGGTCGCCCCGACGGTCAGGTTGTGCTGCGGGATCTCCTGGTCCACGAACAGCGCGGCGACCGTGCCGATGGGCACGGCCTCGCCGCCCGCCGGGGGCAGGTCGTCGCCGTCCAGCGACACGTCGGCCCGGGTGACGCTGACGCCCGCGCGCCCCGAACCCCAGCCGTATTGCGCCGAGGCCGTGACGCCGCGGCTGCGGTATTCGCCGGTGTTCGCCAGCAGCGGGTCATAGGCGTTGGCCAGCCCGTCCAGGCGCGTGTCGAAGACCGTCAGGTTGCCGGTCCAGTTGCCGCCGCTGGCGTTCACCCCCAGCTTGTAGTTCCGCGCCGTCGCCGGTTCGTAGCCCGGATCCGTCACCGCCGAGGAACCGCGCGCGTGCAGATAGCCGTATTCGCCGATGTCATAGCCCAGCCAGGTGCGCGACGCGCCCGCGAAGACCTGATAGCCCGGCGCGAATTCATAGGCGATGGTGGCGTTCACGCTGGCGCCGCTGTCGCTTTTGCGCATCCCGTTCCAGTCGGTGAAGCGGTGATGATCGACCCGGGCGCCGGTGGACAGGTCGATGCCGTTGTCGAAGGCGAAGCGGCCCTGGACAAAGGCGCCGACCTGCATTGTCTCGGTCGTGTGGATGCGCATGTCGGTATCGCCGAAATTGTCGATCCGGTAATCGTTGTAGGACCAGTCGATCCCCGTCGTGACCGTGCCCGGGCCCATGTCGAAGCGGTTCTTGACCACGCCGCCGACGCCCTGCGCCTCGAAGGCGAAATCGCCGCGCGCCTCGTCCGGGATGAAGTCGGGGCGGTCGTATTCGTTGCGGCTGATGAAGAACAGGGCTTCGGGATCCCAGGCGGCGGTGGGCGCGGTGGTGGCGTATTTCAGACTCAGCGTGTCGCGCGTGACCTTCAGCGGATAAACGTCGGACGCAAGGTCCATGTTCATCCGCACCACCCGGTCGGCGTCGTCCTGGCTGCGTTCATAGGACAGCTCGACCCGGTGGGTCTCGAACTCGTAGCCCAGTTTCACCAGCCCGCCGGTGTTGGCCGGTTCGCTGCCGGGAATGGTGCGGCCGTTGCCGTTCTCGTAATCGTCGCCGCGCGCGACATTGGCCATGACGAACCAATCGAAGCCCTCGTGGACGCCATAGCTGGCCAGGCTCGCCTCGAGCCCGCGCCCGTTGCTGCCATAGGACAGACCCGCGCGCCCGCCACGGCTGCGCCCGTCGGCCAGAAGATCGCGCGCGCCCAGCGTTTCATAGCGCACCGCGCCCGCGGCGGCGGCAAAGCCCGCATCGGCGGCGGCGGCGCCCGCCTCGACCTCGACGCGCTTCAGGAAGGCCGGGTCGATCACGTTCGATCCGCTGTGGTGCCAACTGTCCTTGAACTGCGGCACGCCGTCCACGGACACGGCCAGGTTCGACTGTTCCAGCCCCAGCACATGGATGCGCTTGGACGGGCCCGACCCTGCCGAGACCGCGACCGCCGAGTCGCGCTGGAACAGCTCCGAGACATTGGCGGGCTGGATCGCCTCGAGATCCTCGCGGCTGACCACGACGCCGCCGGTGGCCTCGATGTTCTCCTGGCCGTCCGCGATCAGGGTGATCGGGTCCAGAACAAGGCCGCCCCCGTCCGGCAGATCCTGGGCGCCCAAGGCCGAGGCCATGGCGGCCAGCGAAACGCCGCCAAGCCAGAGGATCGAAGTTCTTCGCATGGACATGTCCCTTTCTTGCCATTGTGCGGGGATGCCATGGAGAGGAGGACGGCTGTTCTCAAGTATTTCAGTCAGGATTAAGCCATTGGGCGGCGGATGTGTCGCGCGGCGGTCACAAGCGCCCGGAGCAAGGGAAAGAAAGTGAAAGAAAACGTCATTTCATAACAAAAGGATGAACGAATTGACCTGCGGAAGGACGGTTCGTCGCCAGCCCCGTCCCACCACGCGTTTCCAAATACCTGATTATTTTAGTTGACTAACCTGCCGCGTCCCGGCATGGTCCGCGCGGGTTGCGGCCGGCTTTCCCTCTTGTGCTGCCGCGACCGCCCTTTTTCCGCGCCGCGGCGCGCCAAACGCCAGCATCTCGCCAGCCTCTCCCTTCCATCCGTCCGCAATCCAGGCGGGCCGAGAGACCGGATGCCATTTGACATGACCATTGCCCTGACCGATCCGCGCAAGGCCGAGCCCGCCGCCCGGCCCGCCGCCTCCGGCCGTTTTCTGTTCCATGGCCCTGGAGGAACGGTGCTGTCCCAGGGCAGCCATGCGCCGATCGCCCCCGGCACCGCCGAAACGCTGGAACGCCGCCTGGCCGAGGCCTTCCGCGACGCCGGGCCGGGCGCCGTCGCGGGCGGCGCGCTGCCCTTCAGGCGCGACCGGCCCGACCACCTGTGGCGCGCCGCCCGCGCCGCGTCGCGCCCCTTGTGGGACCCGCCCGGCGAAGCGGTGCCGGGGCCGGTCCGCCTGACCCCCGTTCCGGGGCCCGAAATTTACGCCGATGCCGTCGCCCGGGCCGAACACCTGCTGCGGGCCGAAGCCGGGCTGCCGCAGGGGCTGCGCAAGATCGTGCTGGCCCGGACCCTGGCCGTGGCCAGCCCCTGCCCGATCCACGAGGACGCCCTTTTGGCCCGGCTGGTCCAGGACGACAGCGTCACCGCTTTCCGCGTCGGCCTGCCCGGTGCAGGCATCGGGGCAGACGGCGGGACGGACGGCGGGACGGACGGCGGGGCGGACGGCGGGACGCGGGCGCTGGTCGGGGCGACGCCCGAACTGCTGCTGGACAAGCGCGGCGCGGCGGTGCTGTCCCATCCCCTGGCGGGTTCGGCCCGCCGGCACCGCGACACCGAACGGGACGCCCGCGCCGCCGCCGCCCTGGCCGGGTCGGCCAAGGACCGGCGCGAACATGCGATGGTGGTGGAATACATCCTGGACACGCTGGCGCCCTTGTGCCGGAATCTGGACTGCCCCGACGGCACCCGGCTCACGGCGACCCGTAGCATGTGGCACCTGGGCACCCGGATCCGGGGGCGGCTCAGGGACGACACGGTTCCCGCGGCGGTTCTGGCCGCGCGGCTGCATCCCACGCCCGCCGTTTGCGGCCTGCCCCCCGCCGACGCCGCCCGGCAGATCGCGCGGCTGGAACCCGAGGACCGGGGCTTTTATGCCGGGGCGGTCGGTTGGTGCGATGCGCGCGGCGACGGCGCCTGGCACGTGGCGATCCGCTGCGCCGAGATCTGCGGCAGCACCGCGCGGCTGTTCGCGGGCGCAGGCATCGTCGAGGGATCCGACCCCTGGGCCGAGACGCACGAGACCGCCGCCAAGTTCGCCGCCATGCTGGACGCGCTCGGCCTGCCGGGTGACGCCGCGCTGACCCTTGCCGGAAAGGACGCATGATGGGCCTGCCCCGGATCGACCCTTATCCCTTGCCCCGCCTGGCCGATCTTCCCCGGCCGCGCGCGCCCTGGACGCCCCGGCCCGACAGGCTGGCGCTGCTGGTCCATGACATGCAGCGGTATTTCTGCGCGCCCTTTGCGCCCGACGCCACCCCCCTGCGCGAGGTGACCGCCCATGTCGCCCGCCTGCTGACCGCCGCGCGCGCCGCCGGGATCCCGGTCTTTTACACCGCCCAGAAGGGCAGCCAGTTTCCGGCCGACCGGGGCTTGCAGCGCGACCTGTGGGGTCCGGGCATGGAGGCCGGGCCCGACCACGAGGCGATCCTCGCCCCCCTTGCGCCCGCGCCCGGGGATCACGTGCTGGTCAAGCACCGCTACAGCGCCTTTCAGCGCTCGAACCTGGCCGCGCTGATGCGTGCCCGGGGCCGGGACCAGCTGCTGATCACCGGCATCTATGCCCATATCGGCTGCCTCGCCACCGCGGCCGAGGCTTTCCAGCGCGACATCCAGCCCTTTCCGGTCTGCGACGCCCAGGCCGATTTCGACCGGGCGCGGCACGACATGGCGATGGGCTGGATCGCCGGGTGCTGCGGCGTGCCGCTGGACGCCGAAACCGCGCTTGACGCGATGGGCGCCATGACCCGGGCGGCCGAATGATGCGGCTGGACGGATTCGAGGACCGGGCGGCCTTTGTCACCGGCGCGGCGGGCGGGATCGGACGCGCGCTGGTCGCGATGCTGGTAGGGGCCGGGGCGCGCGTCTTTGCCACCGACACCCCGGCGGCGCTTGAGGCGGCGCCAGACGCGATGTCGGGCGTGGTCTGGCATCCGCTGGATGTGCGCGACAGCGCGGCGGTGGATGCCGCCGTCGCCCGGGCGGCGGCCGAACTGGGTCCGATCCGGCTGGGCGCGCATGTCGCGGGGGTGCTGGCCACCGGAACGGTTGTCGACACGCCGGACGCCGAATGGCAGCGCGTCATGGATGTCAACGCTGGCGGCGTCTTCCGGGTGGGCCGCGCCCTGGGCGCGCGGATGCGGGACCAGGGAACGGGCGGGGCGCTGGTGGTCATCGGCTCGAACGCCGGGGGGATTCCGCGCCACGCCATGGGGCCCTATGCGGCGTCCAAGGCGGCGGCGGCGATGCTGGTGCGCTGCCTGGGGCTTGAGCTTGCCCCCCACGGCATCCGCTGCAACATCGTGGCGCCCGGATCCACCCTGACGCCGATGCAGACGGGGATGTGGACCGACAACGGGGGCGCCGCGCGCGTCGTGGCGGGCGATCTGGCCAGCTTCCGCACGGGCATTCCCCTGGGCAAGCTGGCCACGCCCCGCGACATCGCGCTTGCCGCCATGTTCCTGCTGTCGGAAGGGGCGGGCCATATCACCATGGCCGATCTTTACGTGGACGGCGGCGCCACCCTGCGCGGGTGACGCCCCTTTTTTCAGGCGCGATGCCGGGCGATCAGCGCCCGCCAGGCGTTCAGGGTGGGGCGCGCGATCAGGTCGTCGAAGGACAGCACGATCCCGCGTTCCTCCAGCAGCAGGGCCAGCCGCATCACCCCCATGGAATCCAGGCCGCAAAGCGTCAGGTCGTCGTCGGGACCTATGCCGTCCTCGTCGGTCATGCGGGCGACCTGCGCGGCCAGCCAATCGTCCTGCAAGGCGGCATTGTCGATCAGGGACATGTCTTCTCCTGTGTCCGTTCCAAAGAGATCCGGCCGGGCGCGCAGCAGCCGCTTGTCGGTCTTGCCCACGGCCGTCAGCGGCAGCGTTTCCACAAAGCGCAAGCGGTCCGGCAGCTTGTGATCCGCGACACCCGGACCCGTCAGGGGGCGGCGCAGATCGATCCCGCGCGGCGCGGTGCGGGCCACCACGAAGGCGCAGCTTTTCTTGCCCGGGCCGGCGCCGGGCAGGGCCACAAGGGCGGCCTGCGCTTCCCCCGGATGGCGCATCGGAAGATGCTCGACCTCCTCGGATGCGATCTTCTCGCCGCCCCGATCAATCTGGTGCTTGACCCGGCCCGCCATGCCCAGCGGATGGATTCCGCCTGCCGCCGCATGTCGCCCGGAAAGGCGTCGTCGCCGAACCGCGGGCGGCTGCGGTCCGCGATCACAAGGGCGGGGCCGATCTGGGCGGCACCGGCCGAAAGCTCGACCCGCTTGCGGCTGAACAGGGCGCTCAGGGGCACAACGGCCGCCTTCGGCAGGGCCATGAAGACGATGTGGAACTCGGCCACGTTCGGCAGTTGCACCGGCGCCCGGTCGTCCCGCCCAAGGCGCGCCGCCGCCAGCCGCGCGACCGATCCGACGCACCTTGCGGCAGTAAGGCCGGGCCAGAGCCTCGGGCCAGGGGGTGAAATCGGTCATCACGGCAGCGTCCTTGCCAGCGGGGAAATCCGGCTGGGCCGGGGGCGGCCTTGCTGCGGAGACGGGTTCCCGGCACGCCGCCGGTTGACCTTGGACAATTCTTAAGTATTTCAGTCGGGAATTGTCAATGCCCGGAGGATGCGCATGGAGCCGACAACGCAGGGTGGCGGATGGCTGGACCTGACCCCTGGCCAGCTGGATTTCTGGGAAGAGTATCTGGCCCATCCCGGCCAGCCGGTCTCGACCGTGGCGCATCTGACCCGGATCGAGGGCGGGGCGGATCCGGCGGCCCTGGTGCGGGCGCTGCAAAGGGTCGCCGCCGAAACCGATGTCCTGTCGCTGCGCTTCACCCCGGGGCCGGGTGGCAGGCCGGCGCAGCGCGTCGATCCTGCCGCGCGTCCGGTCCTGCGCCAGATCGACCTGCGGGGCGATCCCGACCCCGAGGGGCGGGCGCGCGCGCTGATGGCCCGCGACCTGGCCCGGCCGCTGGATCTGGGCGGCGGCGGGGCGGGCGCGATGTGGCTGGTCCGCACCGGGGCGCGCGCCTGGCTGTGGTATTGCCGAGGCCATCACATCTTTCTGGACGGCTATGCCATGGCGCTGATCGAACGGCGCGCGGCGCAGCTTTATGCCCATCTTGCCTGCGGCGCGCCCGAAGGCCAGCCTTTCGCCCGTTTCGCGGATTATCTGGCCGAGGAGGCGGGTTACGCCGCCTCGGACCGGAACGCCGCGGCCCGGGATTTCTGGCGGGGGCGGCTGGCCTCGGCGCCGCTGCCCCCGCGCATACGCAAGGGATCCGAGGATTATCCTGCCCACCCCCGCAGCGCGACGGCCGACCTGTCGCATCTGGCCGGGCGGCTGCGCGATGCGGCGCTGCGCCACGATCTGGGCTGGCCCGACCTGCTGATCGCCCTGGCCGCGCTGTGGTTGCGGCGGAACGGGACCGGGCCGGGAACGGACGGCGAGCGCATCCTGTGGCTGCCGCTGATGGGGCGGATGGGCAGCGTGAGCGCCCGGGTTCCGGCCATGGTGCTGAACATCGTCCCCTGGCACCTGCCCGAGGCGCGGCAAGCCCCGCTTGCCGAGACGCTGGCGGGCCTTGCTGCGGATCTCAAGGCGATCCGCCGCCATGGCCGCTGCCGGATCGAACGGATCGCCGCGGATGCGGGCCTTGCCGCGAACGAGCGGTTCTTCTTTTCGCCCCTGTTGAACGTGATGCCCTTCGACCCTGCGGTGTTTCCGGGCTGCGACACCCGGCGCGAGGTGCTGGCCGCCGGTCCCGGCGACGGCTTCAACGTGACCGTAACGGCGGATTCGCGCGGCGGGGCCATGATGCTGCATCTGGAGGCCGACCCGGCCCTGACCGACGCCGCCTGCTTTTCCCGTCACGCGGCCGGGCTGCCCCGCTTTCTCGGGGCCGCGCTGGAGGCTTCGGGCGGGACGCTTGTGGCGGACCTGCTGGCCGTCCCGGCCTGATCCGCCTTGCCCGGGCGCAGGACCGATCCGGCTCTGACGAAACCGGCGGGCGCGGGGCTTGCCGTTCGGCCGGTCCGACTCCGTGCGGATCTGTTCTGGCATGGCAGGGCTGCCGATGTTCGATGCCGCCGCTGCGCCTCGGACTTGGGCAGGGTGGAAAGCCGGTGTCGCGGCTTGTCCAAGTGTTGTCCCCCGCAATCGTCATGCGCAGCGCGTCATGCGGGCGTCATGCGGGCGGCTGCTGGCGGCCTCGGCCCTGATGGGACGGAAAGGCACGGAAACCGGCCTGCCGTTCAAGCCGCTGCACGGTGCGGCTGGCCCTGCTTGCGCCCCTGGCGCAGCGCCTGCGGATCAGGGCTCGCCGCCTGGTCCATCGGGCCGGGAGGGCTGTCGGGGCATCTTGCCGTTCAGACCCGATGCGCCGGAAAGAGCGCGGCGGATCCATACAGCATTGCCAAGCGCAGCATGAGCAACTAGTTTCATACTGGTTGATCAGGAGACCGGCATGCGCGAAATCGGCGCCTTCGAGGCGAAGACCCACCTTTCCGAACTGCTGGCCGCGGCCGAGCAGGGCCAATCCGTCACCATCACCCGCCGCGGCACGCCCGTGGCCCGGCTGGTGCCGGTCGCGGGCCCCTCGCGGGCCGAGGCCTTGCGCCGCCTGACCGGCCTGCGCGCGCGCCTGGCCCGGCAGGGCGTTGCGCTGTCCGCCAACGACATCCTGTCGGCCCGCGACGAGGGCCGCCGCTGATGCTGGTGCTGGATGCCTCGGCCCTGGTGGCCGCGGTCATGCCGGACGAGCGGGGCATCGATCTGCCCGGCCTGGCCGCCCGGCACGAGGACATCGCCGCCCCCTGGCTGCTCTGGGCCGAGCTGCGCAACATCCTGGTGGTGAACGAACGCCGCGGCCGCATCCCCGCGGGATCGGCCGAACAGATCGCCGATGCTGTGGACGGGCTTGGCATCGTCCTGGACACGGCGCCCGCCGGGGCGGTGGTTCTTGACCTGGCGCGACGGCACCGGCTGACGGTTTACGACGCGCTTTATCTGGAACTGGCCCTGCGGCAGGGCGCGGCGCTGGCCAGTCTCGACGCCGCCCTTCTGGCCGCCGCCCAGGCCGAGGCGGTGCCCCTGGCCTGCTGAAGGCGGCCCTTTCGGGGGGTGGGTGAACGGCGGATCAGCGCAAGGGCTGCGCCTGGTCCAGCCCGTCGAAGGTGCCGATATGCCGATGCAGCAACTCGACGGCGCGGTTCTCGTCGCGGTCAAGGGCTGCGTCCATCAGCGGGGTATGGTGTTCGATGCCGGAACTGGAACGCAGCGTCGCCAGCAGCGCGGCATCCGTCCGGGGGTCTGACAGCGCCGCCCGGCCCAGCACGATCAGCCGCTGGTGGCGGCGGACCTGGGCGTAGATCTGGCCCAGAAAACGCCCGAGCCACTCGTTGTTGCCGCCGTCGGTCAGCGCCAGGTGAAAGGCCTGATGCGCAACCTCGAACCGTTCGTAATCGGCCGCGGGCATTCCCTGCTTCAGCACCGGCGCGCGGGACAGGGTGCGATGCGCCAGCAGCACGCGCTTTTGCCAGTCGTCGTCGCCCAGGCGGATGGAATCCCGCAGCATCTGCGTTTCGATGGCAAGGCGGGCGTGCTGGATGTCGCGCAATTCGGCAAAGCTGGCGCCGTTGACCCGGTAGCCCCGGTTGCGGACCAGCGTGACCAGGTTCTCGCCCTCCAGCCGGGACAGCGAATCGCGCAGGGGCGTCCAGCCGAAGCCATAGCGCGCGGTCAGGGTGGCCACCGTCAGCGGCTCATCCGGCAGCAGCGCGCCGGACAGGATGTCGCGCTTGAGGGCGTCATAGGCCTGATCTGTCTTGGACATTCGTCCCCGCCTTCCTGGTTCGCCGCACTCTGTCGCTTTGCCCAAACGGGGTCAACGCGGGATACCCGACGCATATTAAATATAATGTTGACATGATGTCCTTAATTATATTTTATATATGAAGCACCGCGTCCGGCCCCGGCAGGTCGCGCAAAAAGAAGAAAAGCCCCACCAACAGCGAGATCCGACGATGAAACACGTTCTTGGAACCCTTCTTGTGGGAACTGCCCTTTCGGCAGCCCCCGCGACGGCCGACGATCTGAAGATCGGCATCCTGTTCGGCTTCACCGGACCCATCGAGTCCCTGTCGCCGCCCATGGCCGACAGCGCCGAACTGGCGATAAGGGAGGCCAGCGACAGCGGGCTGCTGCTGGATGGCGCGACGGTCCTGCCGGTGCGCGGCGACAGCACCTGCACGGACGCCTCGGCGGCCACGGCGGCGGCGGAGCGGCTGGTGACGGTGGACAAGATCGCGGCGCTTGTCGGGGCCGACTGCTCGGGCGTGACCACGGCGGTCCTGAACAACGTGGCGGTGCCCAACAGCCTGCTGATGATCTCGCCCTCGGCCACGTCGCCGGCCCTGGCGGGAGAAGGCGACAAGGGCCTGTTCTTCCGCACCGCCCCCTCGGACGCGCGCCAGGGCGAACTGCTGGCCAGGGTTCTGATCGACCGGGGCATCCAGACCGTTGCCGTGACCTATACCAACAACGATTACGGCAAGGGCTTCGCCGACGCCTTTGACGCGGCCTACAAGGCGGCGGGCGGCACCGTGACGCTTGTGGCGCCCCACGACGACGGCAAGGCGGACTATTCCGCCGAGGTTTCGGCCCTGTCGGTCGCGGGGGGCGAGGCGCTGGTCGTGCTGGGCTACTCCGACCAGGGCGGCAACGGCATCATCCGCGGCGCGCTGGACAGCGGCGCGTTCGACCGCTTCGCCGTGGGCGACGGGATGCATTCGGAACGGCTGATGGCGGATTTCGGACCGGACCTGGACATCTTCGGCACGGTTCCCTGGACCGAAGGCGACGGCACCGCCAAATTCGCGGCCGTGGCGGCCGCTGCGGGAAAGGCGGGCGACGGATCCTTTGTGCGCGAATCCTACGACGCGGCGGCCCTGATCCTGCTGGCGATGCAGAAGGCGGGCGATCCGGCCAAGGCGCATCGGCACGTGGTCGAGGTCGCCAACGCGCCCGGCGAGAGGATCTATCCGGGCGAACTGGCGAAAGCCCTGCAAATCATCAGGGACGGCGGCGATGTCGATTACGTCGGCGGTTCCGATGTCGAGATGATCGCGACCGGGGAAAGCGCCGGCAGCTATCGCGAGTTCGAGAACAAGGGCGGCGCCTTTGCAACCGTTCGGATGCTGACGGCCAACTGAGGCCGGGCCGCCGGGCCGGTTTCCGCCGCCCGGCCCTTTCACGAGGATCCCGTCATGACCCGACCCCAACCGTCGCCGGATCTTCTGGTGGTGCAGAACCTCGGCATCTCGTTCGGCGGCCTGAAGGCGGTCGACGGCATGTCTCTGACCATCCGGCGCGGCGGCATCAGCGGGCTGATCGGGCCGAACGGCGCGGGCAAGTCCACGCTGTTCAACCTGATCGCAGGCTATCACCGGCCCACCACGGGCCGGGTGTGGCTCGCGGGCGAGGACATCACCGGCCTGCCGCCGCATGTGCTGTTCGGCAAGGGCCTGCTGCGCACCTTCCAGATCGCGCGGGAGTTCTCGACCCTGACGGTGCGGGAAAACCTCATGATGGTGCCGGGCGGCCAGCTGGGCGAAACCTGGTTGGGCGCGCTGCTGCGCCCCGGCCGGGTCCGGGCCGAGGAACGCGCCCTGCGCGCCAGGGCCGACGAAATCCTGGAATTCCTTCAGATCACCCATGTCGCCGGCCTGCCCGCGGGCGGGCTGTCGGGCGGTCAGAAGAAGCTGCTGGAACTGGGCCGCACCATGATGGTCGATCCCAAGATCGTCTTTCTGGACGAGGTCGGCGCGGGCGTGAACCGGACGCTGCTTTACGCCATCGCCGACGCCATCCGCCGCCTGAACAAGGAACGTGGCTATACCTTCTGCCTGGTCGAACACGACATGCAGTTCATCGCGGATCTCTGCGACGACGTGACCTGCATGGCCCAGGGGCGCTGCCTGGCGCGCGGCACCGTGGAAACCATCCTGTCGGACGAGGCGGTGATCGCCGCCTATCTGGGCCGGGGCCGCGCGGCCAAGGGCATGGGCCTGGCCGGAACCCCGATCGAAGCGGGGGTCGCATGAGCTTCCTTCTGGCCGAGAACATGACCGGGGGTTACGGCGGCCCGCCGATCCTGAACGGCTGCACCATCGCCGTGGACCGGGGCCAGGTGGCCGTGATCGTCGGGCCGAACGGCGCGGGCAAGTCCACCGCCATGAAGGCGGTTCTGGGGATGCTGCGGCTGACGGCGGGGCACGTCGCGCTGGACGGGCGCGACATCACCGGCCTTCCCCCGCAGGCGCGCATCAGGGCGGGCCTGGGCTTCGTGCCGCAGACCGACAACGTCTTTCCCGGCCTGACCGTGTTCGAGAACCTGCAAATGGGCGCCCTGCTGCGCACCGACGCCATTGACGGCACGCTGGACGAGATCTTCGCGCTGTTCTCGATCCTGGCCGACAAGCGCCACCAGCCCGCAGGCCAGCTGTCGGGCGGGCAGCGCCAGCAACTGGCCGTCGGGCGGGCGCTGATGACCAGGCCCTCGGCGCTGCTTCTGGACGAACCGACCGCCGGCGTCAGCCCCAACGTGATGGACGAGTTGTTCGACAAGATCACCCGCATCGCCGCGCAAGGACTGGCGGTCCTGATGGTCGAACAGAACGCCGCGGGCGCCCTGGAGATCGCCGATACCGGCTTTGTCCTGGTGCAGGGCGCCAACCGCTTCACCGGCACCGGGCGCGAACTGTTGGCCGACCCCGACACCCGCCGCAGTTTCCTGGGGGGCCGCGCATGACCGACCTGCTGAACGGGCTGGCGCATCTGACCAGCATGCTGATCATCCCCAGCCTGGCCTATGGCAGCCAGCTTGCGCTTGGCGCGCTTGGCGTCACGCTGATCTTCGGCGTGCTGCGCTTTTCCAGCTTTGCCCATGCCGAGGGACTGTCGATGGCCACCGCCGTGACCATCCTGTTCACGGTCTGGTTGCAGGGCATGGGCGTGTCGCTGGGCGTCCTGCCGACCGCGCTTCTGGGGATGGGGCTTGCCATGCCGGCGATGGCGCTGGTCTTCATCGGCACTGACCGGGCGCTGTATCGCCATTTCCGCCGCGTCAACGCCCGGCCCGAGGTGTTCATGATCGTCTCGGCCGGGGTGATGCTGATGATGAGCGGCGCGATCCGGCTGGCGATCGGCGCGGACGGCCGCGAATTCGAGGACGGCGAGCGGTTCATCCTTACCGCGCGGGGGTTTCGCGACTGGTCGGGGCTGGCGGAACCGCTGGTTCTGAAAACCTCGCAGGTGCTGACGATCGGACTTGCGGCCCTGGCAACGGCGGCGCTGTTCTGGTTTCTGAACCGCACGCAGGCGGGCCGGTCGATGCGCGCCTATGCCGACAACCGCAACCTGGCGCTGCTGTCGGGCGTCGATCCCGACCGCATCGTGCGGCTGACCTGGGTGCTGGTCGCGGTGCTGTCGGTGCTGGCGGGGGTGCTGTTCGGGCTGGACAAGGGCTATCGCCCCTTCGTCTGCCAGCAGCTTCTGCTGCCGATGTTCGCCGCCGCCGTGGTGGGGGGCCTTGGCAGCCCGGCGGGCGCGATCGCGGGCTCGATGATCGTGGCGTTTTCCGAACTGACGCTGACCTTCGCCTGGAAGAAGGCGCTGACCTATGTCCTGCCTGCGGCCTGGGCGCCCGAGGGCATGGTCCAGGCGCTGTCCACCGAATACAAGTTCGCCGTCTCTTTTCTGATCCTTGTCATCGTCCTGCTGGTGCGCCCGGCGGGCCTGTTCGGAAAGGTGGCCCGATGAGCCGCGCCGTTCCGCCTTTTGCCGCGATGGCTGCGGTTCTGCTGGCCGTGGGCTGGCTGCAAAGCTGGCAGCTGTCGCTGACCATCCTGAACCTGTGCCTGATATCCGCGGTCATGGCCCTGGGCGTCAACGTGCAATGGGGCGTGGCGGGAATGTTCAACGTGGGCACCATGGGATCGGCCGCCGTGGGCGGGCTGGCGGTGGTGCTGGTCTCGGCCCCGCCGGTGCGCGCGGCCTGGGCCGCAGGCGGCGGCGGGCTGCTGGCGGCGGGGGCGGTGCTGCTGGCGACGGCGGGCATCGCGTCGGTTTTGTGGCGGCGCATGGGCGGGCAATCGCTGCTGCGCGGCGCCGCCGTGGGCGCGGTCGTGCTGCTGGGGCTGGCGGTGTCGCGGCACTGGTTCCTGCCCGCCGCCGCCGCCGTCGAATCCGTGGACGCCGCCAGCACCGGCTATCTTGGCGGGCTTGGCCTGCCGGTGGCCTTGTCCTGGATCGCCGGGGGGCTGCTGGCCGCCGTTGTGGCCTGGCCCATCGGGCGGCTGACGGCGGGGCTGCGGTCGGATTACCTGGCGGTCGCGACCTTCGGGATCTCGGAAATCGTTCTGGCCGTGCTGCGCAACGAGGAATGGCTGGCCCGCGGCGTCAAGAACGTGACCGGTCTGCCGCGTCCCGTGCCCTTCGAGGCCGACCTGCAAGCCGCCCCCTGGGTGCGGGATCTGGCGCTGTGGCTGGACTGGCCCGGGCGCGACGCCGCCTCGGTCCTGGTGAAGCTGGCCTATGCGGCCTGGTTCCTGGCGGTGCTGCTGGCGATCTGGTGGGCGCTGGAACGGCTGGCCCGCGCGCCATGGGGCCGGATGATGCGCGCCGTCCGCGACAACGAGGAAGCCGCCCGCGCCATGGGCAAGGACGTGGCGCGGCGCCACTTGCAGGCCTTCGTGCTGGGGTCCGCCATCGTGGGCGTCGGCGGCGCGATGCTGGTGACGCTGGACGGCCAGTTCACCGCCGGAGGCTATCAGCCGCTGCGCTTCACCTTTCTGATCTGGGTGATGGTCATCATCGGCGGATCGGGCAACCACAAGGGGGCCATCCTTGGCGCGTTCCTGATCTGGTTCGTCTGGGTGCAGGCCGAAACCGCGGGCCTGTGGCTGGCCGCGGCGGCGGCGGCAGCCCTTTCCCCCGAAAATCCCGTGCGCCTCGCGCTCGTGGAAGGGCCGGCCCAGCTTCGCTATGTGGTGATGGGCCTGATCCTTGTTCTTGTCATGCGCTTCGCCCCGCGCGGGCTGATCCCCGAAACAACCCCGGAGTCCCCCCGATGAATGCCGACCTGCTGGCCCCCTATGATCTGACCGGCCGCGTGGCCCTTGTCACCGGCGGCGCCGGCGGCATCGGCCGCGCCTGCGTCGAGCGGCTGGCCGCCTATGGCGCCACCGTCGCGATCAGCTGCATCGACGGCCTGGAAGACCCGGACGCCGTGCGCGGCGGCTTCGGCGACTTGGCCGTCACGGTGCATCCGCTGGACCTGCGCCGGGCGGATTCGATCCGGCGCTGCATCGCGGAGGTGGCGGACCGGCACGGCCGCCTCGACGTGCTGGTCAACAATGCCGCCGTGGGATCGGCCACCGTTGCCGCCTTTTCCGACGATCCCGGCGGGCAGGACAGCCTGATGCTGGCGATCAACGCCGACGGCACGCTGAAGATGTGCCAGCAGTTCCTGGCCCTGCCCGGCGCGCCGGGCCGCAAGCTGATCAACATCAGCTCGGTCGGCGGCGGCATCGCCGCTTTTCCCGGCTTCCGGCTGTCCGACGGGATGAGCAAGGCCGCCGTGTCCTTTCTGACCCGGCAGCTGGCGGCCGAGGCGGTCCATGCCGAGGTCGATGTTTTCGCCATCTGCCCCGGCGCCACCAATACGCCGATGTTCCACGCCAGCACCCTGTCCAAGCTGTCGCGCAAGGATCTGACGGCCTTTCTGTCGCGGCTGCCGAAAGGCCGGCTGATCGAGCCGTCCGAGATCGCCGCCCTTGTCCATTTCCTGTCCAGCCCGCCGTCGCGTGTCCTGCATGGCGCGGTTTTGGACGCCTCGATGGGTCTGGGCGTGCGGCCCGGCCTGATGTCGGAACACCGGATCCACTAAAGGGGAACGCCGCCATGACCACGGACTTCGACGCGACCCGCCGCGCCTTCGATCTGCCCGAAGGCGTCATCTATCTTGACGGCAACTCCCTGGGACCGCTGCCCCGGGGCGTGGCCGAACGGCTGGCGCGCACGGTCGCGGACGAATGGGGCCGGATGCTGATCACCGGCTGGAACCGGGCGGGCTGGATCGGCCTGCCCGCGCGCGTCGGCGACCGCATCGCCCGCCTGGTCGGGGCCGAGCCGGGCAGCGTCGTGATGGGCGACACGCTGTCCGTCAAGGTTTATCAGGCGCTGGCCTCGGCGCTGGACATGAACCCCGGACGCCGGGTGATCCTGTCGGACACGGGCAATTTTCCGTCCGACCTGTACATCGCCGACGGCCTGGCCCGCTCGCTTGGCCCCGACATCCGTCTGAAGCTGGCCGAACCCGAGGCTCTGGCCGCCGCCCTGGACGACAGCGTCGCCGTGCTGCTGGTGACCGAGGTGGACTATCGCACCGGGCGGCGGCACGACATGGCGGCCCTGACCGCCCGCGCGCAGGAACTGGGCGTCCTGACCGTGTGGGATCTGGCCCATTCCGCCGGGGCCTTTCCGGTGGGGCTTGCGGCCTGCAACGCCGACTTCGCGGTGGGCTGCACCTACAAGTACCTCAACGGCGGACCGGGCGCGCCGGCCTTCATCTATGTCGCCCCGCGCCACCAGGACCGCGCCCGGCCCGCCTTGTCGGGCTGGATGGGGCACGAGGCGCCCTTTGCCTTCGACCTGGACTACCGCCCGGCCCCGGGCGTCGAACGGATGCGCGTGGGCACCCCGCCGGTCCTGCATCTGGCCGCCCTGGATGCCGCGCTGGATGTCTGGGACGGGGTGGACATGGACGACCTGCGCGCCCGGTCGCTGGAGCTGGGCGACCTGTTCGTCCGCCTGGTCGAGGCCGATTGCCCCGACCTGATCCTTGCCACCCCGCGCGACCACGCCCGACGCGGCAGCCAGGTGTCGTTCCGCCATCCGCAGGGTTACGCCATCATGCAGGCGCTGATCGCCGAGGGCGTGATCGGCGATTTCCGCGCCCCCGACATCCTGCGCTTCGGCCTCACGCCGCTTTACGTGGGCCTTGACGATGTCCGGCGGGCCGCCGCCGTCCTGGCCCGCGTCACGGCGGACCGGCTTTGGGACAGGCCCGAATTCCGCAGACCCGCCGGCAGGGCCGTGACCTGACCGGCCGCCGCTTTCCCCGGCCTGGGCGCCGTCGCGCCACGGGCGGCTTTTCATGGGAGTTCCCGACATGCTTGGACCGACCGGCCACAAGGACAGTTTCACGCGCGACCGGCTTCCGCCGCCCGAAGCCTGGCCCCGGATCGACCTTGCGGGCTTCGATTACCCCGATTGGCTGAATGCCGGGGTCGAGCTGACCGACCGGATGGTGGATCGCGGCTTCGGCGGCCACGTGGCGCTGATCGGCAACGGCCGGTCGCGGACCTACCGCGAACTGGCCGACTGGACCAACCGCATCGCCCGTGCGCTGATCGAGGATTACGGTGTCCGGCCCGGCAACCGCGTGCTGATCCGTTCGGCCAACAACCCGGCCATGGTGGCCTGCTGGCTGGCCGCGACCAAGGCGGGGGCGGTGGTGGTCAACACCATGCCCATGCTGCGGGCGGGGGAACTGGCCAAGATCGTGGACAAGGCCCGGATCAGCCACGCCTTGTGCGACACGCGCCTGATGGACGAGCTGGCCGCCTGCCGAAAAGGCAGCCGTTTCCTGCGCACGGTGGTGGGTTTCGACGGCACGGCGAACCATGACGCCGAACTGGACCGCGCAGCCCTGGGCAAGGACGCGCGCTTCACCCCGCCCCCCGTCGGGCGGGACGACGTGGCGCTGCTGGGCTTCACCTCGGGATCGACGGGGGAACCGAAGGCCACGATGCATTTCCACCGCGACCTGCTGATCGTCGCCGACGGCTACGCGCGCGAGGTGCTGGGGGTCACGCCCGACGACGTGTTCGTCGGCTCGCCGCCCCTGGCCTTCACCTTCGGACTGGGCGGCCTTGCCATCTTTCCCCTGCGCTTCGGCGCGGCAAGCGCGCTGCTGGAGCAGGCCAGCCCGCCCAACCTGGTGCGGATCATCCAGGAACACCGCGCCACGGTCTGCTTCACCGCGCCTACCGCCTATCGCGTGATGCTGAAGGCGATGGAGAACGGGGCGGATCTGTCCTCGCTTCGCGCGGCGGTCAGCGCGGGCGAAACCCTGCCCGCGCCGGTTTATCGGGAATGGATGGCCAGAACCGGCAGGCCGATGCTGGACGGCATCGGCGCGACCGAGATGCTGCACATCTTCATCACCAACCGTTTCGACGACCACCGCCCCGGCTGCACCGGCCGTCCGGTGACGGGCTATGAGGCCCGGATCGTCGGGCCGGACATGCGGGAACTGCCGCGCGGCGAGGTGGGGCAGCTGGCGGTGCGCGGGCCGACCGGCTGCCGCTACATGGCGGACGACCGGCAGCGCGCCTATGTCCGCGACGGCTGGAACCTGACGGGCGACGCGTTCTGGCAGGACGGGGACGGCTGTTTCCATTTCTCGGCCCGCACCGACGACATCATCCTGTCGGCGGGCTACAACATCGCCGGCCCCGAGGTCGAGGCCGCCCTGTTGACCCATCCCGCGGTGCGCGAATGCGCGGTCATCGGCGCGCCCGACGCCGAGCGGGGCCAGATCGTGCAGGCCCATGTCGTGCTGGCGCCGGGGCACGACGGCGATGCGCGGATGGTCAAGGACTTGCAGGACCATGTGAAAACGGCGATCGCGCCCTTCAAGTATCCCCGCAGCGTGATCTTCGCCGCGACGCTGCCCAAGACCCAGACCGGCAAGATCCAGCGGTTCCGGCTGCGCCAGCCGGACAGGGCGGGCCAGGAGGGAGCGAACGGGATTGACTGATTGGGACGACGCCTTCGCCAACGCGGCCCACATCCCCGGCGCGGACGCGATCGTCGCGTCCTGGCCCCTGCGCGCCAAGGCCTTTCGCCGGTCGGGCGTGCGGATCGACAGGGACATCCGTTATGGCCCCAGGCCCCGCAACCGGCTTGACCTGGTCTGGCCCGAGGGCGCCTGCAAGGGGCTGGTGGTGTTCGTGCACGGCGGGTTCTGGCTGGATTTCGACAAGTCCGACTGGACCGACCTGGCCCAGGGCGCTCGGGCGCATGGCTGGGCGGTGGCGCTGCCCTCGTACACGCTTGCGCCCGAGGCCCGGATTTCGGACATCACCGCAGAGATCGGCGCCGCCGTCCGCGCCGCCGCGTCCCGGGTCGAGGGGCCGGTCCGCCTTGTCGGCCATTCGGCGGGCGGGCATCTTGTCGCCCGGATGGTCTGCGACGACAGCCCGCTTGATCCCGCAACGTTGAACCGCGTCGAAAAGGTATTGACGATCAGCGGTCTGCACGATCTGCGCCCGCTGCGGCACACGCGGATGAACGCCGTGCTTGGGCTGGCGGCCTGGGAAGCGGCCCGGGAAAGCGCGGCCCTGCATCTGCCCGTGGCGACGATCCCCGTCACCTGCTGGGTCGGCGCCGGGGAACGGCCCGAATTCCTGCACCAGACCCGCCTTCTGGCGGCCCTGTGGCACGGAACAACGGCAACGCGGCTGGTCGAGGAACGGGGAAAGAACCATTTCTCGGTCCTGGACGGGCTTGGCGACCCGGAATCGCCGATCGTGGCGGAATTGCTCGATCGCTGCGGTCGAAGCCTTGCACGGTTTTTGCCGCAATGACGTGGCCGGACCGCCGGACCGCCGCCTGCGCCTGCGCGCGCGTGCCCCCCGGCGCCGGAACGGACGGCCGACAAAGGCGGCCGGGCGGGCATGTCGGCCCGCCCAGCCGTTCCGCCGCGCCCGTCAGGCGTGGCGGGCCAGGATGTCCAGGATCGGCACCCTGGCGCCCAGCCGGGCGCACAGCAGGGCCGTGCCGCTGATCTTGCGCTGCGCGAACAGCATTTCCGCGGGGGGCAGGTGCCAGCTGTCCCGGTCCGCCAGAAGGGGGGCGGCGCGGTCGCGCAGATGGGCCGCGACGGAGCGGTCGGCAAAGTCGAACACGCCGCCGCGGCTGTCCTCAAGCCGCGCCAGCACCAGGCCGATCATCGCCTCGATGGCCGCGCCGTGGCGGCGGTCCTGCGCGGCCGAGATCAGGTCCGCCGATCCAAGCGCCTCGCGGACCCGGGCCGCGTCACCCGACAGCCCCGCCCGCAGCAGCGCGCGCCACGAGGCGGCCGTTTCCGGGGCCACGGGACGCACCGCGCCGAAGTCCAGAAGAACGATCCGCCCGGTCTGGGCCTGCCAGCGGTAGTTGGCGAAGTTCGGATCGGTCTGCATCAGCCCGAAGTCGAACAGCTCGCGCAGCACAAGGTCGATCAGCGCGCCGAGGGCGGCGTCGCGCTGCTCGGCGGGGGCCTGCGCCAGCGTCTCGACCGGCGCGCCCGCCTGAAAGGTCATCGGCAGGACGGCGGGGTGCAGCAGATCGTCCACGGGGCGCGGCACCGCGAAGCGGCTGTCGCCTTCCAGCAGCGCGGCATAGCGGAGCATCTGCCGGGCCTCGCGCAGGTAGTCGGCTTCCTCGCGCAGCTGGCGCTTGGCCTCGGCCAGGTGCGGCGCGATGTCCAGACCCGGCGGCAGCAGCCCCGACAAGCGCAACAGCGTGGCGACATTGTCAATGTCGGCGTCGATGCTGGCCGCCACGCCGGGATACTGCACCTTGACCGCAAGCTCCTGCCCCGAGGGCAGAACCGCCCGGTGGACCTGCCCGATCGAGGCCGCCGCCAGGGGACGGGCCTCGAACCGGGCGAAGCGGCGGCGCCAGTCCGGTCCCCAGGCCTGGACCAGCGCGGTGTCCAATTGGCGGGGCGGCATCACATGGGCCTGGTCGCGCAGCTGCGCCAGGATCGCCGTCAGTTCGGGGGGCAGCAGGTCGCCCGCGTCCATCGACAGCATCTGGCCCAGCTTCATCGCCGCCCCGCGCAAGCGCGACAGCTGCCCCGCCACCCTGCGCGCATTGGCGGGCGTCAGCAAAAGGTCGGGCAGTTGCGGGCGCTCTCCGCGCGCAAGGCGGCGGACGCCTTCGCCCAGGACGCCGGTGGCGACGCCCCCCGCGATCTGGCCAAAGGCGGCAAGCCGTGCAAGCCGGGCCGAGGGCACCGGACGGGATCGGTCGGTCATGCGAAAACCCCTGCGCTTCACGCTCGACATGGGGCCGCGCCGGGGCAAGCGCCAGGGGGGCGCGATGTCGCAGGGCGGGATGCCGCGGGGACGACCGTCTGGATGCTGGGGATCGTCAGCCTGCTGATGGACGTGTCGTCCGAAATGATCAACGCGCTGCTGCCGCGTATCTGGCTGGAGGCCGGGGGGCCTCGGCCCTGGCCATCGGGTTCATCAAGGGTCTGTCGGTCGTTGTTGCGACCGCCGCCAAGTTGCTGTCGGGCATCCTGTCCGACATGAGCGGGCGGGACAAGCCGCTGGCGGCTGCCATGACGCCATGGACCTATGTGCTGGGTACGGTGCTTTGGGGATTGCACATGGGGTTCTCGCAAGGGCTGTTGGGCGGGATGATCGCTGCCGCCACGCCCGATCACCTGAAGGGCAGCGCCTTCGGCACGTTCAATCTGGTGACGGGTCTTGTTGTTCTTTCGGGAAACACCCTTGCCGGGTGGCTGTGGCACAGCGCGGATTCCGCGGCGCCCCGCGCATAGTTGCCCTCAAACGCGGGAGCGTCCGCCCGGACGCGCTGGTCAGCATCGGCACCTCTGGCCCGTCATCCTCGGCCGCCGCGCGGTGCCCGCGCCGGCCCGTGCTGCGGCGCCTGACCGGCGGCGAAGACCAACCCGCCGTCAGGCGCGCCACGGGCGTCGGCTGGTGCTTGCCACCCCCCATCCGGCCCGGATGCGGTGGATTGCCATGGCCGTCTGTCGGATCCCGGCCTGCGGGGCCAGGAAGCGCCGTTTGGCCCGGCTTTGCAAGATTATTGACTTGTTCAGTCGGAATACATAGGCGCGCGGCACCAAGTGGAGGCCACTCGTGTTCATCTCGCCCGATAGCTTAGCCGCCTTCCCGGACAATCCGTGCCTCATCCAAGGCAACCGCGTCCTGAGCTATGCGGACCTGGCGGCCTCGGCGCGGCAGTTCGCGCGGCGGCTTCCCTTTCGGCGCGGGCTGATCTCCATCGAGATGGCGCCCGCCCCGGCGGCGATCTCGGCCTATGTCGGCGCCTTGCAAGCGGGACATGCCGTGATGCCGGTGCCCTTGGCGGACCCCGAGACCGCGCGGCGCCTCGAGCAGCGTTTCCGCCCCCATGCCAGCTGGCGTCGGATCGGCGGCCGCTGGAAGCTGTTGCTCCATGAAAACCCGGCGCCCCTTCATCCCGATCTGGCGCTGTTGCTGCAAACATCGGGCAGCACGGGGCAGGGCCGGGGCGTCCGCCTGTCGGCAGGCGCCGTGACGGCCAATGCCGAGGCGATCGCGGAATACCTGCGGATCGGCCCGCAGGACCGGGCCGCGCTGATCCTGCCGTTGCATTATTCCTATGGCCTGTCTGTTCTTCATTCCCACCTGGCGCGTGGCGCAAGCCTTTGGCTGGCCGGACAGGCCGTTCTGGATCCCGGTTTCCGCGATGCCCTGGTTGCGTCCAAAGCCACCAGCCTGGCCGGGGTGCCGCACCACTTCACCCTGCTGGAAAGCGTCGGCCTTGATGACGATCTGCCGGAAGGACTGTCTTGCCTGACCGTCGCAGGCGGCGCCATGAAACCCCAGGCCGTGCGCCGCTGGGCCTCGGCCATGGATGCCCGCGGGGGCCGCTTTGTCGTCATGTACGGCCAGACCGAGGCCACCGCCCGCATCGCCTGGCTGCCGCCCGAGCGGGCCGGCGCGGCGCCCGATGCGATCGGACAGGCGATTCCCGGCGGCACCCTTTGCCTGCGCGACGAGGCGGGGCGGGAACAGACATCCCCCGAAGCGGAAGGAGAACTGGTTTACCGGGGCGCCAACGTGATGATGGGCTATGCCGAGACCGCCGAGGACCTGGCGCGCGGCCCCGAACTGGATGAGCTTGCGACGGGCGATCTGGCGCGGCGCGGGCCGGACGGGCTTTACCGGATCGTCGGGCGCCGGTCCCGCATGTCGAAGATCGCCGGCCTGCGGATCGGCCACGACGCCTTGGAACGCGCCCTGGCCGAGGCCGGACAGGAGGTGGCCGTCTGGGGCGACGACGAAACGATCTGGGTGGCGGCGGCCGACCCGTCGGACGGCCTGGCCGCGCGGGCGGCACGGCTGGCCGGGATACGCAAGCAGCACATCGTGATCGTCGCCTGCCCGGACATGCCGCGCCATCCCAACGGCAAGATCGACTATCCGGCGCTGAAACGGCTGGCCGCGCCCGCACAAGCGGGAAAGCTGCAAGACATCTTTGCGCGCAGCTTCGCCCCGCGCCCGGTGCGCCGCGGCGACAGCTTCGCGGGCCTTGGCGGCGATTCGCTACAGCATGTCGAGATCTCTCTCCTGCTCGACCGGCACCTGGGCGGATTGCCGGAGAACTGGGAGCAGATGAGCATCGCGGCCCTGGAGGACCGATCGGCCGGACAGGCCAGCCGGATCCCGATGCCGGTTCTGGCGCGTGCGCTGGCCATCCTCGCGGTTGTGGTTTCCCATCAGACGCTGTGGCCCGTGTACGGCGGGGCGGCCGCCATGGTGCTCTTGCTGGGAATGAGCGTGGCTTGCCATCGGCGCGAGGCTCTGGTCCAGGGCGACGCGGGGCGGTTCCTGCGGCCGACCCTGCGGGTGCTGGTCCCCTATGGGCTGATCGTGTCGGGATACGCCCTGGCCTGGCAGCAGGTCCCCTGGGCCTCGGTGTTTCTTGTGGGGAATGCGGCGCTTGTCACCCCGGAAACGCACCTGATGCTGCCCTATCTTTACTGGTTCGTGGAAGCCTACATGCAGATGAACCTTCTGCTGCTGGCGATCTTCATGTCGCGGGGCGCGCGCGAATGGCTCCGCCGGTCGCCGCTGGCGGTCGGCATGGGGTTGCTGGGCTTGGGCGTCCTGCTGCGGGTTACGCTGCCGGAGTTCCGGCCGCTGCCGGACGGGCGGTCGCAATTTTCGATCCCGTGGGTCTTCTACCTCTTCGCGCTCGGCTGGTGCGTGGCGGTCGCGGACAAGGCGCGCCAGCGGCTGCTGGTGCTGCTGGCCGCAAGCGTGGTCCTGCCCGCGGCGGCCTGGCTCGGCGGCAACTGGCATGGCAGCTGGATCAAGTATCTGGGTCTTCTAGCATTGGTGGCTTTGCTGCTTTACGTGCCCCAGGTGCGCGCGCCGCGCGTCGCGGTAAGAAGCCTGCTGCATCTGGCGCGGGCGGCCTTTCCGATCTACCTGCTGCACCGCCTTGTTCCCGAGGTGCTGATGCCGCTTTGGGGGATCGACGGCGGGACGGCCCTGGCGGATGCCGTCGCCGTGGCCGGAGGCCTTGCCCTGGGTCTGCTGGCCGGCGCCGTGCAGGCGTGGCTGTGGGATGGCGCAAGGGGTTTGCCGCGGCATGGACGGTCAACGCCCCGGCCCATGTCCTTGCCGGGCCGAAAGCCGAAAGGACATCGTTCCACGGCGGCCCCTTCTCCATAGATGCCGGCAGGAACAGGCGGCCAGGCGCGTCCGAGGCCGGGTTTGACAAGCTCCGCCAAGGGGAATGGCAGCGCTTTGGCGATCCTGCCCGGCGGCAGCCGCGCCATGCGGATCCACGGGATGGGGAATGCCGCGCGCCACGACGGGACAGGCGACCATGCCCCGGCCGCTGTCACGGGGCGGCACGGGGTCCGGGCGATCCCGGCGAAAAGAACGGGCCGCCTGCCGGGCGGCCCGTTTCATGCGCGCGGCGCGGCCGCCTTGTGCGGTCACTTCATCCGGCCTATGCGCTTTCTCAGCCATCCCGAGCCGATCTCGGCGATCAGCACCATGCCGATGATGACCAGCAGGATCGCCGCGACGCGGGTCGTTTCCAGCTGCTGCGTCGTGCGCTTCAGATACCATCCCATGCCGCCGCCGCCGAAAAAGCCCACCACGGTCGCGGCGCGGAAGGCCACGTCCCAGGTGTAGATGGCGATGCCGGTGAAGGCCACGCGGATCTGCGGGATCACCGCGTATTGGAACACCTGCAACGGCGTCGCCCCGGCCGAGCGCAGCGCCTCGACCGGACCCATGTCGATGGCCTCCAGTTCGTCCGAGAACAGCTTGCCCGCGAAGCCGATGCAGAACAGCGTCAGGGCCAGCGTTCCGGCCAGCATTCCGAAGCCCAGAACGGTGACGAACAGGATCACCCAGATCGTTTCGTGGATCGACCGGCAGCCGATGATGGCGAACCGGCCCAGCGGATAGGCGACGGCGCGGCTGACGGTGATGTTGCGCGCCGCCATCCAGGCCAGCGGGACCGAGATCAGCACCCCGAAGAACCCGCCCAGCAGGGACATTTCCAGCGTGCGCACCACCGAGCGGACGAAATCCGGTTCCGCGACATAGGCCATGTCGGGGGGCGAATACCGGGTCGCCAGGATCTCGGCCAGGCGCGGAAAGGCCCCCAGGATCCGCGACAGGTCGATGTTCAGGAACCGGACCGACCAGGCCAGAAAGACCAGGATCAGCGCAAGCGCCGCAAAGCGGATGGTCGAGCGGGGATGCCGGTACCGCGACCATCTGGCGGCGGGCACGGGGTGTATGGCGGTCATGGTCATGTCGTTTCCCCCTTCAGATCACGGCCTTGCGGGCGTAATGCGACACGACCTCGCCCAGGGCGACAAGCGCCAGCACAGTCAGCACCACCAGCGTCACGCCGCCATAGTTGAACATCGCCATCTGCCGGAAGAACACGAGGCCCAGGCCCCCGGCGCCCACCAGGCCCATGATGGCGGACCGGCGGATGTTGATGTCCCATTCGAAGATGATCGTGCCGATGATGACCGGCAGGATCTGCGGCACGATGCCGTAATACATCACCTGGAACTGGCTGCCGCCCACGGCGCGGATCGCCTCGACCGGCTTGTGGTCGATGTTCTCGATCGCCTCGGCGGTGATCTTGGAAATGAACCCGATCGAGCGCATGGCCACGGCCAGGATGCCGGGCAGGGCGCCCAGGCCCACGGCGCCCACGAACAGCAGCGCCCAGATGATTTCGTGGATCGACCGGCTGAGCACCATCAGGAACCGGCCGACCGGGTAGGCGACGGCCTTGCTGGGCGTGACGTTCGCCGCGCCCAGCCAGGCCACCGGCAGCGACAGCAGGCAGCCCAGGATGGTGCCCAGCGTGGCGATCATCAGGGTTTCCAGCGCCGGAATCCACAGCATGGGCAGAAGCGACCAGTCGATGTCGAAAAAACGCCCGAGCGCCGCGCCGATCCCAAGCGCGCCGCCCATCCGGCCCCAGTCGGTGTCGAACATGATGGTGTCGTGGACGCACCACGCCAGCAGCGCGACGGCCGCCACAACCAGGATCCAGTTGCCGACGCGCCGCCGATACACATGACGCTGCCAGGCGGCATGGTCGTTCGCGGCGGGAACAACGGACGCGTCCGCCATCACAGCACCTCCATCGCGTAGATCGCGTCCAGGTCCTGCTTGCGCATTCCGGTCGACGGCCCGTCGAACTTCTTCCAGCCGTCCTGCATCCCGATGATGCGGTTGCAGGTTTCCAGGGCCAGCTGCACGTCGTGGATGTTGCACAGCACCGGCACGTGCAATTCGTCGGCCAGTTCCCGGATCAGCCGCATGACATCGCGCGAGATCTTGGGATCCAGGGCGGAGGTCGGTTCGTCCAGCAGCAGGATTTCCGGCTTCTGCATCAGCGCGCGGGCAATGCCCACGCGCTGACGCTGCCCCCCCGACAGGGCGTCCGCCCGCTTGGCGACGTGATCCTGCAATCCCACCCGTTCCAGCAGGTGCAGCGCACGATCCACGTCCTCGCGCGGGAAGGCCTTGAAGAAGCTGCGGACCGGGCCGGTATAGCCCAGCCGGCCGGACAGCACGTTGTCCATGACCGACATGCGGTTCACCAGGTTGAATTCCTGGAAGATCATGCCGATCCGGCGGCGCAGGCGGCGCAACTGGCCGCCGTGCAGCGCCCGCACGTCCTGGCCGAACAGGGTGATCGAACCCTCGGTCGGTTCCACCAGCCGGTTGATGCAGCGGATCAGCGTGGACTTGCCGGCGCCGCTGGGGCCGATCACGGCGCAGAAATCGCCGCCGCCGACCGCGAAGTCGAGACCCTTGAGGATCATCGGCCCGTTGGCCGCATAGCTGACCTTGAGGTTGCGCACGTCCAGAACGGGCGGGCGTCCGCCGTTCGGCGCGCCGGGACCGGGCGCCCGGAAAGGTTCGTGGATCATTTCGCGGCCGCCTCTTCCGCCGCGACCAGCTTGCGGATGATGTCGTAATCGGCGTCCGTCATCGGCACGAACTTGGTCGAGTTGATGCCGTCGAAGAACGGCTGCGAGGCCGGATCCTCGTGCAGCGTCAGGAACGCGTCCTTGATCTGCGCCTTCACGTCGTCGCACAGGTCGCCGCGCATCACCATCGGATCCTGCGGGATGATGTCGGACTGCCACAGGACGCGGTAATCCTCGGTCGAGGCCAGGCCGCGGTCGATGACGTTGTCCAGCCGGTGGGTCGCGACAAAGGCGTCGTCCACGCGGCCTTCCTTGACCGCAAGGGCCGACTGGTCATGGCCGCCGGTATAGACCACCTTCGAGAAATAGTTCTCCAGGTCCGGCCCGGTGCCCACGACCTCGCCGAAGACCATGCGCGGCAGCAGGTTGCCCGAGGTGCTGGCGGGGTCGGCCAGCCCCAGCACGCTGCCCTTCAGCCCTTCGACATCCGCGATGGGGCTATCGGCCCTGGTGATCAGCACGGCCCGATAGCCCGCGCCTTCTTCCTGAAAATGCCCCTTCTTCTTCGTGTAGGTCGCGAAGACCTCCAGGTTGGGATCCTTTTCCTTGGCCAGGACATAGGAATTCGGCCCGTGCACCCCGATCTGCACCCAGCCGTTGATCATCCCCTCGATCACCGAGGCATAGGATGTCGGCATGAAGAATTCGACATCCTTGCCGGTCTTCTCCTTCAGCTTGGCCAGCAGCGGCTGATAGATGTCGACTTCCTGCGTGGTTTCCTCGGTCGGGATGATCGAGAAGACCAGCGTGTCGGGATTCGTGCAGTCCTGCGCGGCCGCGCCGGTCGAAAGACCCGCAAGCGCCGATGCCGCAAGAAACAGATGCTTCGTGAATTTCATGGTTTACCTCCCCTTTTGTGGGTTTGATGCGCCTGTCCGGGGAAAGCCTCCTCCGTCCCCGGACGGACGCGGATTGTTCAGGCGACCGCCTTGCGGGGATCCGCGCCCAGCCTGGCGGCAGCAAGAAGACTTTCCTTTGAACCGATGAAGTTCTGGCCGCGCTCGCCACCGATGGCGAGATCGACCAGTTCGCGGAACTCGGCATCGTCTACGCCGTAGTCGTGAAAGTTTGGCGACACGCCAAGCTTTTTCAGGAACTCCTCCAGTTGCGCGGCGGCGGCGTTGCCGGTGGCCCCGAAGATCGCCTGGATGCCTTCGGCGCAGATGCCCCCCTGGTCTGCGACGCTGCGGATGATCATCGGCAACGAGAACGAACAGGCGATCCCGTGCGGCACGTCGTGGCGCAGGGTAATCGGATAGGACAGCGAATGCGCGATGGCGGTCTTGGTGTTCGAGAAGGCAAAGCCCGCAAGCGTCGCCGCCCGCGCCATGTCGGCGCGCAGATCGACATTCGCCAGATCCGCCACCAGCCTGGGAAGGGTGGCGATCACCCCCCGCGCGGCCGCGACGGCATGGGCCATCGACACCGGGTTGGCGCTGCGGTTCCACAGGCTTTCCAGCGAATGCGACAGCGCGTCCAGGCCGGTCTGGATGGTCAGGCCCCTGGGCTTGCCGACCATCAGCGCCGGATCGACAAGCGAGACTTCGGGATAAAGGCCGCCATGCGCCAGCGAGAACTTGTTGCCTCCCTCGGCGTCCCAGACGGTGCCCCAGCAGGTGACTTCGCTGCCGGTTCCGGCGGTCGTGGGCACGGCGATCAGGGGCAGGGGCCGCAGCGTTTCGGCACCCGCCCGCTTTTTCAGAAAGGCCTCCATCGCGGCAAAGTCGCCCCGTGCCGCCGCAAAGACTTTGGCGGAATCGATGACCGATCCGCCGCCAAGCGCGACGATCACCTCGGGCTGGTCCTGCAGCGCGGCAAAGCGCGCGGTTTGTTCCGCCAGCAGCCGGATGTCGGGATTGGGCGCGATGTCGTCGATCACCAGGGCCGGGGCGCCCGCCTTGCCGCCCAGATCGGCGGCCAGGGCGCGGAAATAGTCGTCGGGATAGGTGATCAGGGCATAGCGGCGGCCCGCGATGGCGGTCGGCAGGTCCGAGAATATCCCGCTGCCGAAGCGCACTTGGACAGGGTTGCGATAGGTCCACACGGGCAGGATTCCTTGCTGTTTGAACATGGTCCCGACCACAGTGGCGCAGCATGGAAGTATTGACTAATACATATTTCTCACGCTTAGCATAGATAATGCCTATAGTGTTCGCCCATCTCCGCTCGTTCCACGCCGTGGCCAAGCACAAGGGCTTCACGGCAGCCGCCGACGCCCTGCATATCAGCCAGCCCACCGTCACCACCCAGGTGAAAGAACTTGAGGAACGCTATGGGGTCGAATTGCTGGTCCGGCGGGGGCGGCGGGTCGAACTGACCGATACCGGCGCGGCGCTTTACGACATCAGCCGACGGATCATGGGCCTTCACGACGAGGCCGAGGAGTTGCTGCAATCCAGCGGCAAGCTGACCACCGGACAATTGCGCCTTGCGGCCGTCGGTCCGTTTCACGCGACGGAAATGATCGCCCGGTTCCTGGCGCGCTTTCCAAAGATCAAGGTCAGCATGCTTCTGGGCAATTCGGACCAGACGTTGCAGCGCCTGCTGACGCTGGAATCCGACATCGCCATCATCGCCCATGTCGTTGACGATCCGCGCGTGCATTCCGTGCCCTTCAGCACCCACGAGGTCGTGGCCTTTGTCAGCAGCGACCACCCCTGGAACCGCCGGCTGAACGTCGGCATCGCCGAATTCGCGGACCAGCCCCTGATCTGGCGCGAGAAAGGCTCGACGACGCGGCGCGCCTTCGAGGCCGCCGCCGCCGAAAAGGCCGTCCCGCTTTCGCCGCTGCTGGAGATCGGCAGCCGCGAAGGGGTCTGGAAGGCGGTCGAGCAGGGCTTGGGCATCGGCATCGTCGCCGATTTCGAATTCGTGGCCCATCCGCGGCTGCGGACCCTCAGGATTTCGGATGCCGACATCCGCACCGAATATCACGTCGCCTGTCTGAACGAACGCCGCACCTCGCCCAAGATCGCGGCTTTCATGGCCACTGTTCTTCAGTGAAATAGGCCGTGGCTATGGCTCCATTCAGACGATCAAGTTGACCTATGGATCCCGGCACTCCAGACTCGGGCATCCGCCTGTTGCCGGAGGAATGGATGACGACGCATTTTTCCCTTGTTCTTCTGCACCTCGCCGGGGCGGTCCTGCTGCTGCTTTACGCGGTGCAGCTTGTCCGCTCCGGCGTCGAGGCGGCGGCCGGCCCCCGGCTGAAGTCGCTGCTGGGCGGATCACGGGGCGGGGCGGTCCAGGCCGCTGCGGGCGGCACGGTGCTGGCGGTTCTTTTGCAAAGCTCTACCGCGGTCGCGATGCTGGCGTGCGGTTTCGCGACCTCGGGATTGCTTGGCGTCTCGACGGGCCTTGCGCTGATGCTGGGCGCCGATCTCGGGTCCGCGATCGTCGCCCGGATCCTCAGCTTCGATCTGCAATGGCTGATCCCGGTCTGCCTGTTCCTGGGCGGCATCCTGCACCTGAAGATGCGCAACGCGACGGCGCAGGAGATCGGCAGGATGGTGCTGGGCATCGGCTTCATCCTGTTGTCGCTGAACATGGTCGGCGGCGCGACGCAGCCGCTGCGCGAAGCGGGGATGCTGCAACCCGTGTCGGCCTATCTGGCCGAGGATTACATGACCGCCTTTCTGGCCGGCGCCGTTTTCACCTGGCTCATCCATTCCAGCGTGGCCTCGATCCTGATGATCGCGACCTTCGCGGGCCAGGGCCTGCTGGGCATCGAGGCCGCCGTGCCCATGGTGCTGGGCGCAAACCTGGGCGGCGGCCTGATCGCCTTCTGGCTGACGCGCGGCATGTCGGCACCGGCGCAGCGCATCACCACCGGCAACCTGCTGTTCCGGGCCGTCGCGGCGCTGATCGGCCTTGTGGTGTTCGAGGCGGGGCTTTTGGACCGGCTGCTTCACGCGTCCGCCAGCGGGGTTGTCAGCTTTCACGTGTTTTTCAATGCCTGCCTGCTGGTCGCCGGTCTGCCCCTGGCGGCGGCGGCGGCGCGGCTGACGGAACGGCTTGTGCCCGACGCCCCGGCGGCCGGATCGGGCGACGATCCGCTTAAGCGGCGCGTCAGCGTGCTGGATCGTTCGGTCCTGGGGACGCCGCGGCTGGCGCTTTCCAGCGCGACGCGGGAACTGCTGCGCATGGGGGAACTGGTCGAGATCATGGCCCGGTCGGTCATGGAACTGTTCGAAAGCGGCGACCGGGCCGAGATCGCCCGCATCCGCGACATAGACGAGGCCGTGAACGCGGCGCATACCAACATCAAGCTGTATCTGGCCGAGGTCAATCGCGGCCTGATGACGGCCGAGGAAGCGCAGCGCAGCATCGAGCTGACGGATTTCGCCATCAACCTGGAACATGCGGGCGACATCGTGGCCAAGCAGCTGCTGGTTCTGGCCGAGGAGCGGGCCGAGAAGGGCTGGCGCTTCTCGGCCGCCGGGTGGGAGGAGCTGAACGAGCTGCACCGGCACCTGCTGGACACCATGCATCTTGCGCTGAACGTGCTGATATCCCAGGACCGGCCATCGGCACGCCAGCTTGTCGCGGAAAAGGAACGGATGCGCGGCCTGGCGCGGCGCAGCCAGGACCGGCACCTGCAACGCCTGCGCCACGGCACCCCGGAAAGCATCGAAACCAGCGGAATGCATCTGGAGATCGCGCGGGGGCTCAAGGAACTGAATTCGCTGATGGTCACGGTGGCCTATCCGCTGCTGGCGCGCAGCGGCGATCTTCTGGGCAGCCGGCTGACGGCTGCCTCATCGTCGGAAGCATAGCTGCCGTCTATCGTTCCAATTCAGAATTGCGATTTAACATATGGATCCGGTTCCGGCACTACTGGGGCAAGCACTTGCGGACCCTTTCGTCAAACTCAGGACTCTGACATGAACGTTCATTCCCGCTCTGGGGTTGTTTCCAACGGCCGCGTTTACGGCTGGCCCGAGGTTTCGGCTGTTGTGATCTGCCTTGACGGCTGCGAGCCTGCCTATCTGGAGGCGGCGATCGGGCGTGGCCTGATGCCGGCGCTGGAACGGATGCGCGAGGCGGGCACCGACCGGCTGGCGCATTCGGTGATCCCGTCCTTCACCAATCCCAACAACCTGTCCATCGCGACGGGC
>Ga0181344_1000077_pt1 | contig 40183 bp, 61 predicted proteins | sample Su13VDMLBDD_FD_130098 | JGI IMG/M metagenome (GOLD analysis project Ga0181344, IMG submission 130098) | Freshwater viral communities from Lake Michigan, USA - Su13.VD.MLB.D.D | ecosystem: Environmental > Aquatic > Freshwater > Lake | place: USA: Michigan | collected 2013-07-15
ATTGTATAGGCGCTTTGTTGCGCTCATTGACGATGCGCCGCCAAATATATTTCTTGAGTCAATCATTATCCAATTCTCCAGCCGTTTGAGCCGTTGCTGATGAATTTCAGCACTTCAATGTGTGAAGTTAGCAGCTGAACTCCGTCAAAATCATTGGCGCCAGACCACTCGAAATAATCGCCGCCGCTTGGTGTAATTGTTGGGGTGTTGGTGCGGTACTTATCTGGCTTTGTCACAACTAACTGAGTATTAGCTGGCACGGTGTTGGCCGCTGGAATTGAATAGCTCAGCGAGTCAGTGATCCAGTTGTCCCAGCGCGGGGATAGCGCTCCACCACCAGACAAATATTTGACTTGGGTTAATCCGTCTACTGTTTGCCATTCAGGTTTCCACCAAGCGTCACCGGCATCCGTTGGGGTGTGGTTTAGGTTGGTGTTTTGCTGAGATATGTATTTTTTATATCCCACGTAAGCAGCGGCGCCGCTTGCGTAAGTGGTCGATGAATTCCACGCGAAAAACTCAGCGGCCAGCTTCCAATATGCACTATTTGATGATGGAGTATTGCCCTTAGTTTGAGCTGTGGTTACATACTCAAGACCAGAATAAATAACCTGCTGACCTATCTCATAAGTCGCATCTGCATCGTACTCTTGCTCTAAGTGTATTTGCTTCCAGTACGTTGGGCGGTTAGCCAGCAGCGTGGGATCGCGGTTTAGGTTTGGGGTTGACTGGGATTCGTATCGCTGGCCGTCTGAGCCTGTGACCAAATCACCCACGCCATAGTTGTTGATTGATGAGTAGCTATCAAATTGCCCCTCTACGCGCTCGCCGCCAACGTTGTTTTGTGGCCAGCCTGCTTGAGTTACACCCGCGGAATTTTTAAGCTCAACCGTGTAGGTGCCATCTAAGAAAATAGCGGGAAATTGGTCAGCACCAGCGCCCAAAGTTCCAGCAACAACTGGGTTTGCGTGTGGCGTGGTTTTTGCTGCGTCCTGATACACAGTCTTTGGCGTAGTGGTGCCGTTGATGTAAAAGTACAGCAAAGCCCCCGGCAACGTCTTTAGGTCTGACGTAAAGAATCGCGCAAATGGCGGGTAGAATCGTTCGGTCATAGTGCTATCTCTTGTCTGGCCGCGTCATTAATGGTGTAACGCCCTTTTTTGCCCCGCCTTGGCGCTCTAAAAGCTCCATGACAGACTGAAACTTTTTGTCGTTGTTTACGCCTCTAAGCTTTTGCCAAGCGGCGCCTGCAATGGTAGATGCCGCACCAGCCTTATCCTGCCTCAATGCCTGACCGGTGCCTTTTGCTAAATCTCCCGCAAGCGACGTATCAGCAGCTATCCCAAATTGTTTTTCAAGGCTATCAGCAAATTTTACCAGAGAAGTAATGCTTCCGGCAGACTCAGCACCAATATCTTGCGCAACATTATCAAGATTAATCAAGGCCTCTTTGACGCGCTCTGCACTTTGCGCATTGCTTAATATTCTGCGAGACAATCGACCAATTGATTGGGGAGTTGACTCGCCCTCAAGATCAACCTTCTTGCCCGCCAATTCTTGCACAGCATCAAGCGCGCTTTTTGTTTTTGCGTATTGCTCGTTTGCAACTCTGTAGTTGTCAAAATTACTATCTAAAATCCCATCCAAATCGCGGCGCAAGCTTTTCACAATAAAATCAGTTTTACCGCGCAGCCCGCCCTCTGCTGATCCAAAATCGACTTGGCTATCAATAAATTGCTTTAGCCTATGAACATCGTGAGCATTAGGGGATTTGGTGTTGTACATTCTGTTTACGAGGGTTTTTATTACACCCTGCGCGCTTCTAAACTCTGGGCTACTACCCTCTAAATCAGAGCCATTAAAGCGAATAAGCACCCTATCTTCAGTTGGGACAATTTTAACGCCAAGAGTGTTTTCAAGTTCTGCCAAAAATTTATTCACAGGCTCGTCAATGCTGACTTTTTCATTTTTTAATTTGTTAGCCTCTTGATCAATTGCCTCGCCTGCCGCTTTTTTGGCTTTCTTCACCTCGTAAATTTGTTGCGCAAAAGCATCTCCCATTTCTGACAGTGGGCGGTTGTTTGCCTTGAATGTGTCGTCTTTTGTTCCTGCGTAGGCAACCTTTGCCATCTTTGCGGCAATTTCAGACGTGCGCGGGTCGAAGTTCTTTATTGACTGGACGGTTCCGGCCTCCCAATCCTGATCCATTGCTTTTGTAGCAACATCATCTTTTACAACCTTGTATGCTTGCGGTGATAGCCTGCCATTTGGCAGTTTATTGCTGGGGTCAACAAGCTCCAATCTGAATGGCGCAAGCTCGTTCTCTGTGCTTTTGGTTAGCAGCTTTTGCACGACTACGGGGTCTGTACCGTTGCTTAATTGAACTGCATCACTAATCGATCTTGCCGCCGCCTGCACCGGTTCAGGCAACTGCCCTGCAGCTTCTTGCGCGGCTTCTTTTGCCATTCCAATTTGTGCCGATGGGTTTCTCGCCGCCATGCTTGCTGATCTGGCAATAGCTGCTGTCTCAGCGAGCGGCGCTAACCCTGCAAACGGTGCCGCAACTTCTCCAATAGCGCCTAGCATTTTCTGCGCCGCTGGAGATTCGGGAGTATTTGTGGCGCTGGCACCAACATCCATAGCGCGCTGCTCTATTCGATCTGCCGCCTCTTGTGTGCCAAAGTTTCCAGCCATTACTTCGCGCCCAAGCTGTTGCCCAAAACCTGCCACCTGACCCAAAAGTCCAGTAGTTGCGCCGGTCGCCATTGTTGCCAAAACTTCTGGCGTGGCCTTGATATAATCCAAAGGCGTTAGCTGTTGCTCTTGAGGTTTATTTGCATAACCTTGGGCGACAAAGGCGTCTTGCTCAGGGCTTGGGACATCGGTATTCATTGGCTGAGCCGCAACGCTTGAAAACTTTTCGGCTTCATCCATAGCGGCCATTGCTGTAGCCTCATCGCCTTCACGCAATGCCTGCTCTGCAATGCTAAGGTATTCTTCTCTAGTTGCCACCTTTTAACCTCGCAAAACGTTGCGCCGCAGTTTCGCCCGATGGCGCTGAGCTATCTGGCTGGCTTACTCCTTTTGTGGCATTTATGCCCCTGTATTTTTCATGCAGCATCTCAAGCGTATCAAGTGCCGCCAATCTTTCCTCAATCGGCGCGCTTCTATTTCCGACTTTTGCCGCCATTGTCTTGTAGTTTTCAACATCAAAGTTAGATTGTGGCCCTTCCATTCTTGGAACGTTTGCCACCATCCATCCTGCTAATGTTTCTAATTTTGCGGCTGCTTTTGATGGCTCTGTAGCTACGCCAGCAGCACCCAACACAACATCTCTCGCTGCGCCCATCATTGAGCCAGTAGCAAGAGGAATTAACTTGCGCGCCTCATCAATACCGACTTGCAGCTTATCTGATGTAGAAACCGCCTTTTCTTTCTCGACCGCTAACTTTTCGCGCTCTATGGCTCCAGTTTTTGCCCCAGCGATGTAAGACTCGGATTCGGCAACCGGCCTTGTAAGATATTGGGTTGCCGTTGTTATTTCTGCCGACCCTACCGCTCTTGGCGAAAGCCCGAGCGCAATCCTCCTTGCCTGATCTTTTTCCTCTTGGCTAAGGCCTTGCGTCATCCCTTCAAATTGACGCAACCCGCTTGGGTCTTCGACGCCAGATTTTAGCCTAGCCTCTTGAATGTCAAGCCCGCGCTCTTGCAGCTTAATTTGACGCTCTTTCAGGCTCTGAGCCTCAATCAAATCCTTGTTAAGCGTCTCATCCATAACATTCAAGGCGCGAATGGCCATGTCTGGATTTTCTTGGTAAGTCTGCAAAAATTTGTCGTATTGGTCGGTATTTAATCCAATTTGGGCGCGGTCGTCGCGAAGCTTTTGAGCTATCTGAACTGCTCCAGCGGGGTCTTTGCTGGCCACACCGGCAATCGTTCTCACGTTTTGGGAGAATTGCTCCATGTCGCTCAGGTTGTCCAGAGGGATATTAAGGGTTTTAGCCAAAAAAGCCCCAGTCTGCGGGTCAGCTTCAAATAGCTGGCGCATGTAAGAGCCTTCGCGCAAAGTCGGGATAGATTTTGACACCAGCTTTTTAATTTCCAGTTCTTGCTGGCGCTTTTTCTCGTTTTCAATATTAGCCGCCCGCATGTTTAAGCCTTGGGCGATTGGCGACATATCTACGTTGTAATTTCCAATCATTTATTGTCTCCAGTAGTGCCCAAATACGTACCAATCCCCTGAGTAACCGCATTAGCAGCGCCAACAGTTCCTGCAGCTTGTGCTGCGCCAATTGTGCTTTGCCCCTGCATCACATTTGACGCTTGGCCTCCGGTGATATTGGCGAGAATAGCAGCCAGATTTTGCATATCGGTCTTATCCTGCATTCCAGATTGGTAAATCATATCAGTTATCGATGCGATATCCTTGCCCATCATTTCACTGACTTGAATGCCTTGGTTTTGCAAGATCGATGAAATATTGCTAGCGGCCTGATTTGCATTTTGAGCGACTGCATAGCCTGCGCCCTCTCTCATGCCTCCGACCACTTGACTGTATCCGGTATTAAGTCCTGCGGTTGATTGGCCTAAGTCAGCTCTTAATCCTGATACTGTTTTACCTAAGTCAGTTTTTAATCCCGCTGCAGTTTGACCAGATGCGGTATTAATTCCGGCCTTATTAATTCCGTAGTTTTCGGCAAGGTTTGTTAGCCGCTGTGCTACATCATTGCGGATCTGCTCTTTTTGAATTTCGTACTGGGTTTGCGCTTGCATTTTCTGGCCTTGCAAACTTGCAGCAATACCGGCCTGATTTGATCTAATGCCGCCGACTTGACCCGCTGCCGTAACACCTCTATTTGCCTGAGCATCAAGCGCTGCAAGGTTTTTAAAGTAATCTTGTGAAGTTAGGCCTTGGGCGTTCTTTTGCAACTCAAGAGCTACGCGACCACCAAGGAGACCACCTCTAGCAGCTGCGCTTCGCTCTGTAACCTTTTGCATTTGATCAATCTGATACTGCAAGGCTGGCGATGACTCATAAGCCGCTTGTGCTGTTGCTTGTGCCTCCGCCCCATTAGCACCGGTTAAATCCGCATAAAGCTTATCTGCAGACTGGCCGGTCTTCATGTACGGGTCAAAGTTTGCTACCGCTTCATTCAAAGGATTAATCACGTCAGAACTTGGAGTGGCGTCAAGTGACAGCGTGCGATTATTTAACGCTTGGCGATATTTGTCTGATTCGCTTCTTGCCGCCCAATAGGACGCATCAAGCGCCTGACTTGCCGCACCAAAACCTTGATTTATATCCTGCCCCGCCCCGCCATAGGCCTGTGTAATCATATTTTCGGCGCCACCATAGCCTTGCATTAGCGCTAGCTCTGCAGCAGTCTTGCCCTGATTTAGAACCTGCTCAGCTCCGATAAGCCCAGTTGGAGGCGCGCCGGTTTGAGCTGGTGCCATCATTGGCTGCTGAATTGGAGTAACTGTTGTGTTAGCGGTAATTGCAGGATTTGCCGCCTGAATAGGCGCGATACCGGGCTGCACCGATGTTATAGCGGAGCCCGCTGGCATACCTCCAATCATTCCCGCTCGTTGCATGCCTATCATCTTAAGCCTCCAAATCTTCCGCCTCGCGCATTTTGCGCTGCTTGCTGAATAGCTCCAGATGCAAACGGATCGCCTTTTACTGCCAGCCCTGACAATACCGATGTACGCGGGTCATTTGCTGGCAAGTATTCCCCGGTAAGCTCAGGCAGTTGCGCGCCCTGCAAAAATGACAAATCAGGATTTACTTGCTGCGGATTAGCAAAACCCATATCAACCGGCAATCCCAAAATAGCGTTGTTCGCTTGCTGCGCGCCTTGACCTATTACCCGTTGCGCGGCTATGCCTGTTTGGGTAATTGGGGAGTATCTTGCCGGTGCTGATTGCTTGTAGAAGTTAAAAGCAGACGTCAACCCGCGCTGCCCTGTTTGGCGGCCTTGATTGTATAACTGTATGGCGTCGCGTCGCGATTGCTCGGCCATTGCAGATGTTTGTGCTAAGCCTTTTTTTGTTGCGCTAACCTGCTTGTCGGCTGCTGCATCTGCTCTATTTGCCGAATAAGCTGTTGCTACTAATAATCCCGCTGCTACTGGCATAAAAAGTTACCCCTGCCAACTGAAAAAATGTATTGGTCTAAAAATTCTCCGCCTTTTTTTATGCTGCCTCTTAGCGTTCCGGCAATCTCCATTCCGCACCTTTGGCATAATGATTTTGCGTGTCCGTTATTTTCAGGGACTAATGTACAAAGAACTGTTACATCTGTGTTTTCGTAAAGCCACGCCAAAAGCTGCTTTGCATACACACGACCATTGCCCCAAAAATCAGGATGAACCGCAGTGTGAACCCATGCAACATTCATAGAATCAAATCGGAGCATGAAAAAACCAGCTAAAACATCATCATGCTTAATTGACAGATAAACATGGTGCGAATCAAATTTAAAATCATCTTTTTGACAATAATCGTCAGAAATTGCACCCCAAACACCATCATGTAGCGCTATAGGGTAAAGATCATCTAAGTTATCGCACACTGAAATCATAATAACGCCGCGTATTTCCAGCCTAATGTTTTGTCGCCACCAACCGAATCAGCCATTTTGAAATAGACTTTGGTGTCGTCAGTGGTGTCTATGTATGTGCGCCCTGTTCTTGCCTCTACAGCGCCAACCGGTGAGCCTGTGCCCAATATTGTTGGGAGCTTTGATACTTCCTCGCCGAAGATTTGAAGCGCTTGCGTAGGCCTTCCCGCCTGGTCTACCACTTGAGTATTCCGATCAAGCTTACGCACCTACTTCCATCTCCGCTTTAACAAATACTACTTTGATTGGCTCGCTGATTAAGAACCGGAAGCATGCCGAACGGTCAAACCTACCCAATGGTGGAAATACGATGGGCGAATAATACTGACCGATTTTCCCGATGTTTCGCGATATTTCCGGCTCAAATGACCTGCCTCCATCGCGGGAAACTTCCATTTTCAGCACCGGGTCAGAGCCTTGTCCTGTTATCGGTGCGGTACCGGATTCCATCACTGACTGAACTTGATAAATGCTGAACGGGCGACCGCCAGAATCAATTGGCGCGGTTGAAAAATAGCGTCTTATTTCGTCGTCGTATTCGTAGAAAATTTCGTCGCTCATTCGCCCGACAATGCCGGACAACTCATCACCAACTAACAGCACAGAGTAAGCGTCAATTATACACGTTACCCGCCAAGGCTGTTCATTTTTGAACCGGTCTAAGGATTTTCTTTGGTGCCATTTTTGAGTGGTTGGATCGTAGACAATCGTGCAAACGCCGGGCACGGTAAACGACACAAACACATGGCCACGCTCAGCCCATCTAAGAGCGTAAGCATTGCGCACTGGCTCAATACCGCCACCAAATATAAGGTTGTCAACAGATGCAGTCGAAACCCGCACAGGCTGCCCGCCATTAGTGGCGTAAATTGAAGGTCGTTCGTTTTCGCCTGCGCCAATCCAGATAAGATTCCCATCCGCTTCTATAAGCGATGCAGGTGCAACACAACCCTTTTGCTGTGTGCCGGTTGGGATCGCCTCAAAGGGGAACTCGGCAACGCCTGTTAAAATCTGATTAGGCTCTACAGTTCTTGACCCAAACACATAAACAACACCGTTAAGCGGCGCGATTGCTTGAATAGGGTCTGGATCACTTTCAGCGCTGGCAAAGTCGGTCGCGATGTATGCCGAACCGTCGCGAAGGTCAGATATGAACCACTTGTTAGAATCCTTCTTAGGGAATAGGAAAAACCCGTAGGCGTAACTAACTCCGGCAACCGGCCCATCAAAATCAGGGTCGGAAATTTGAACAAGTCCACCGCCCTCGGTGTAAACCCATGCGTTGAACTGGTTGGCATAGTCGGGCGCAACAATGACAAGTTGGTCTCCGTTGCTGCTCATAAATACGCGAGCGGTGCCTTCTATCGTTTCTGCGCCCGATACATCTACGGCAGAATAAGTCCTAACGCCGAAAGCATCAGTAGTGAAGTCAATACGCCAAAGCTTATTACCGTTGACTGTGTAGGCCTTGTCTTTATGCTCCGATCCGCCACGGTTAAACGCGTTTGCAGCGGTATCACAAACCTCTTCAATGCCAGAACACCCAATTAGGGCGCCAGTGGTAGCTGATTGCCCCTCTGGAAGGTGTGGGAACAAATTAACGCAATCTCTCGCACTAATGGCTAGAGACTCGTCACGGTAAAAACCGTCTGCAATTGGGATATCAGTGCGCGGCATTAAAGTCTGTCCGGTGCAAATGAAAAGCTAGTGAATTCTTGGTCGGCGTCACGCGCTTTTTGCATGTACGCTGCAGCTTTTTGTTCGAGGATCATTAGGCGATTAGCATCAACCGCGTAAGTCACCCCCAAATCAGCGGCTAACTGGAACTTTAGCCCCAAATACCACTCGGGAGGAATCGCAACGTTTTCAGATTGGTCTGCTGGAATTTCCTGTGGCTTGATAAAGGTAATTCTTAGCAGTCGCTTGCAGTTGTCGGCAGTTGGCCAAACATTCAAAACGCCCGCATTAAGTTGGCGAGAGAAATACCACTGGTTGGTTGATCCGGTGTCAGACTTGTCAGTGAGGTTGTAATACTCATCGCGGCTTATCTGCCACGTTTGGATATCCGAATAGGTTTCGCCGTCTGAATATCTTAGGGACAGAATACGAACCGGCTGATCAATTCCAGTGGTGTAAATGTACACCGTGGCCGAATCGTTAACAGACGCAAGTAATGAGGCGTCAAGGTTAACCGAATTAATACCGGACAATGAATCTACGGTTGTCCATTGCCGAACGCCGGTCGATAGCTCAATCCCGATATTATCGCCAATCGTGACGCCCGTATTTGATCCGATATTTAACACAGTCGCACCAGATACAGCAGCGGATGCCGTGCGGTAAATGTAATCTGTAAAGGCGTGATCGGTGCCGAACACATAGGCGCGCTGGCTTTGGTTCATTGGAATAGTTGCCTCAGTCTCAGACCACATATGGATTTGGTCGGACTGCAGGTTTCGCAGAATATCGTTTAGGTGATCCTGCCCCATGGCAAAATCTTTTGATGACACGGGCGATTCTGTCCCTGTAATGGTTGCAGCTCGTAGAGCCTCACGGATTAAATCGCCTGCAGTCTTCATATGATCATGTCCTGAGTGAACTCAATTGTAACCGGTGGATCGCCCGGTTCACTTCTTGTGTCTTTCGGTGGCTTTTGTTCTTTGGGGGTGCGGATTCGGTCTTGTGGGTGGCGAGGCTCCCAAAAATCAGCCCTTACTCTGCGCCCGTTCCACATCAAACGAGTCTCGGACAATTTGCATTTGAATCCGCTTGCATCGCAAATTGTCCAAGGATCGTTAGCCGACATTTTGTGACCACAACAGTTTGATTGTTGCGCCAGTGCCACCGCTGTTTATCTGTATGCGAATGAAACGGGGAACACTGTTAAATGTTAACCATTTGCTTGCAGTGATGCCTTCGCTGTTTGTGCTATCTGGCAACCATGCAGCAGTTTCACCAGCTTGCAAATCTGCGTTGGTTGACTCGATATCAAAGTTGACAGTTCCGGTTACAACAACCTCAAGCGCTAACTGTGCCTGCCGATGATTTAACGGCAGTGGCGCCGTGAATGTATCAGTAGTCCAATCAGCCTCTACGTACAATTTACTGCCCATACAACCTCCTGAAATGGGGGGCAAGCCCCCAACTATTAACTATCGGCTGCAGGCAATAAGTAGCCAGACGCACCAGCAACACCTGACATACGGTTATCGAAGAAACCGAATCCAGATGAGGCAGTCACAATCAACTCGCCCGCTGTATCAGCATGTTGCAAATGACAGTGGCGAATAACTCCAGTGTTTGTTGTGCCGTTGGTTGTAATCAACAGCGCACCGGTCGCGGTGTCAGTGTTGAGACGATAAACAGTGACGCCATCAACAACGAGATTGGTCAAAATCTTTCCTGCTGCGATTTCAATCAAGCTTGCTTTGTTGTTGTTTACGCCCAAGCTGAAATAACCGTCTTGGAAATACCAATTGTCGTTTGTGCCGTCAGCCTTCACAAAAGACAATGTTGCGGCATCAGGCTCGATCCATTCGCAATTGATTGCAGTTAAACCATCCGCGTTCGCAGTCACTGCATCGGTGTCAACTACATACAAGAAATTCATATTGGTCGCGTTAGCTTTCACAAACACATTATCCAAGTAGAAATTCTTTGCAGTTGTCAAAGTGAATACCGAAACAATATCGGCAAAGTTGGCATTGAACACACAGTTAACGATTGCGATATTGTCAGCACTTACCGGAATAGTAGTGGTTGTCGCTGTGCCTAAAGTGAACGTTGGGCGAGCTGTGCCAGCACCAAGGCCGATAATTGCAATGCCTGCAACATCAAGGTTTAAAGCGGTAGCACTTGATAATGTCTCAGCGTGACCCGGCATTACAAAAATGATATCGCCGCGACCAGCTTTACAACGACCTACAGCATAGTCAAGAGTGGCAAACGGACGCTGATAAGTGCCGGGGTTACCGTTAGCACCAGCTACGCCGCCATCTGACAAAACTGAAGAGTTATTTACATAAAATACTTTGCCCGGTTGCGATTGTTGCAGCGGAATGCCGCGAATAATCACGCCACCAGAAAAGCCATTGGGAAAATTTGAATAAGGCATGTTAGCTCCTACAGAACCGCAGTGCGGTCAAACGATGAATCTGTATCGGAAAGGGGGATTGCTCCCCCTCGATTATTGCCCTGAAGTACCGTAAATCCCGCGAGGATTTGAGTAGCCAGAACTGAAACGCATGTACGACTTGTAGCGGTAGTTTTCGTTAGTGAAGCTTTGATCTTCACCGAACTCAATACCTACGCGGTCAAAGAACTTCATACCTTCTTCTGCGTCAGTCAATAACCACCAAGCTTTAGTGTTGGCCGTGAGGTACGGACTAACAACATAATCAGGGATCATGTTCAGCTTTTTAACTGCATTCAGGTCGTTGTCTGACGTACCGCTGCGCAAGCTTGAATTCAGAACACGCTCGAATTCAAAAACTTGATCGGTATGACCAACCAATCGCTTAGGCATCAGGTTAATAGCCAAGCCGCGGTCATCAGTGGCGCGCATGATCAACTTCAGCATGTCTTCCAATGATGCCTCGGTAAAATCAGCATCAACAGCAGGACGGTTTGAATAAGTACCGCCACTTGGTCCATTGATATGCGCAGTTGAACACATAGCCACGCCGTCGCCGCCGGTCATCGCTGAAGAAGTAGAAAACGCGGTGTTATACAACACATGCGCACGAACTTCTTTAGTGACTTGCATCGCACGTAACAAGCTGCGGGCACCCTTGTAAGCAAGGCCGTATTTTTCATCGTCTTTTGCTTCACGAGTCCAGACAAAGCCTTTGCTGAATGCGGTGTGCTGATACTTTGGCGAAAAGCCTTGGCGCTTGCTGTCGAAAGTAATGTCGTCACCTTCGCGCTTTTCAGAGGCCAGACCAAAGCCTTCCATTTGCACGTCAACTTCATACGCGCTATTGGATTTTGATACATCGTAAAGCTTTGGATAAATTGGCGCCCACTGCTTGGTGCCGGTCTCGATAATCTTGTTGATTCCGAGCTGTAAGGCGCGTGGGATTGAACCGCTAGAAATTACTGTGCTCATGGTTATACCCCCGTTGCGCCAGCTTTGTTGGTTGAGTTATTGATCATCACGCGAGCGCGGTTACCAACAACACCAGCAGCATCAGGCAATAAGCCAACGATGCGAAATTGCAGGGTGTTAGTAGTTGCTTTGGTGGATGAATCAAGAGTCATGTTGCTAATAGAGATACCACCGGACAGCGATGCTGCGGTAGCAACAATATCGGCATTCAAGCCAACATCAGTGGCGGCAAGAGTTGCAGAGCAATCAACCTCATAGATCGCAAACGGGTCAACGTTTACTTTCACGGTGCCAGCGGTAGAAGCCGCCAAGCCTGTGTCGGTAAAGTTTTCAGTTGCAAAAGATGGGTCTACGTTACTAATAACACCAGTGATTGACTGGCCTGCGGCGGCGGCATCAATACCAGCGAGAAAAGTAGTGGTGTTTGCTGTGCCGGTAATACGTGCAACATCACCGGGAGCGAGACGAGTAGAGTGAGAAGCTGCTACATCGAACGTTAAACCATTTGCGTGCGGGTCACCTGACAAGGTATCAACCCATTTGAATCCACCGGGCATGGCAGACCTCCTAAATAAAGTAAATGAATGTTAAATCTCATTCGCTCCATTCCGGCAGGTCTGCCGAGTCGCGCTCGAAGTTATTCGCCTAAACCGGCGAAAATATCCTTCTTAATTTCAAATGTGTTGCCGCTTGGCGTGTAATCTTCGAGACGGCCTTTTTCACGCCCTTCAAAGGCGGCGGCCTCAGTCTCTCCAATACTAGCACGGTAACGGCGTTCGCGCAATTGGTCTAATTTTTGAACTTCCGAGGTTTCCAACGCCATGAGATACAGAGTTGTATCACGGTGAGTGCGAGTGATGTTATTCCCCGCAGGGTCGGTAACGTGCAACCACCACTCGGCAAGCTTTTGCGCTACACGATCCGCTTTAAACCAGTGGCCAGTGAATCCTTCGGGGATTGTTCCGGCTGGCACTGACAAGATCAAATCCAAGTCTCCGGCGTCTTGTCTTGGTGCGTCACGCTTACCGCGCAAATTGGTAGGCAGGTTTTCAGCAGCGGCCAATGTCTTATCTGCCGTGCTGCGTGCTTCGCGCTCTCTTGATTCTCTGGTCATAATTAGATCCTGTTGTTAGCAACTGCTTTTAAAAATTCGGCTTTTGATTCCCATACATCGGGGTCTGAAGTGTAGACAGCTTGGTCTATTTTGCTCAGGCTGTCCCATGTTACCGTTGGGGATTCGTTTCGGCGCGTTGTTGGTGTGCGGCTTGAGTCTGCGGCAGGTGCTGCGGGGCGGCGGTCTACCCGTGGAGCATCGGCAAGCTTTGATATTTCGCGATCAACTGCGCGCAATGCTGTAGCTATGGTCTTGCCTGCTTGAATCTGCTCGACATAAACGCGCTGAGCAATGGCTGTGCGTGGGTCATCAGGGTTCATGATCCAAGGGTTATCTGCCTCCCATTCAACTTCCTCTGGCAGCTTCTGCGCTTCCTGAACTGGCTGAGTTTGTTTCAGCTGGTCAAGCTCGCCGTCAAGGCGCTTTACTTCTTTCAGGTCGGCAGTCAACACGGCATCTTCGCGCTGCTTTTCCAGTTGTTGCTTGGTTAACTCAAGCTGACGAGCGTGGAACTTATTAAGGTTCGCCATTTGATTGCGCATATCCTCAATCTCGCGGCGGTATTTTGTTTCAACCTTAAACCGCTCTTTGCGTTCAGCAAAAGCTTCAGGCGGTAGCCATGTGCTCGGGTCTTTGCCTTCGCGTATTAAATCTTCTTTTGTTTTGTACCCCTTCGGTAATTCAGGCTCGGGCTGCTTTTCTTCGGCCTCTTGCTCTACCTCCGGCAATTCTTCTTGCAAATCTACATCGATTAACTCGTCTGTCATGGCGCTTGCCCTCTTGGTTAGAATTTACCTTTGTGTAACTCAATTTCGCCGCTAATGCTGACGATAATTTTTACGTCTGGAATGGCTCGCAGATTGCGCCCGTCTGGATCGCGCACAATAACGCCCTCCATGCGAGAGAATTGAACCTGATCGCCTACGTCAACACCCCATAATTGGTAGGGAGTCATTTTGTAGCGCGGATCGTTGGTTGGGTATTTATCTGGATCGCAACCACTAATACCAACGAAAGCAGTTGGGCCAAACGAAACAATGCGCCCATACTCACAAGCCATCTGTTCGCGCTCGGTATCGCCCAGAATGATACCTCCGGCGCTTTTGTTCTTTACCTCAAGGACTTCGACCAAAACATAATGGCCGTTTGTTTTGTAGCTGTTGCCGATCTTCTTCATTACATTATAAAAAACGCCGTCGTACGTTCCGCTAGCCACTGATTTGTAGCCTTTGCTCTTTGCCAGCTCAAGCTCTGACTCTTTGAAAAGCAAGCAGTCACTTGGAAAGTTGTCCAACCACAAATCGCCCTCTATTTTCATTGAGGCAAGGCCAAAGCCTTCGCTATTCATGCCAATCACTTCCGATGCAGTTAATCCGATCTTTTCTTTACTCATTCACTGGACTCCAACTTAGGATTTGCTCTAGTGTGTCAACTACTGCGTTCTTTTCCGCATTAAGTGCAAGCACGGTTGACGGTTCATAGCTTGCAATTTTCAATTCTCGCGTTTCTTGAATTGATTTTTTAATCTCATCAATCAGCGCTTTTGTGACTTCGTTTTCTTTCCAGATTTGGAATTCATCATTGGTTATCTGCGGCACTTGGTGCTCCTAACGCCTGTTCGGCCTTGTCTAGTTGCTCACTGGCTGCGGTGTAGATAGCAATGCCATTGTTCACCGCTTCGGTTTCTGCTTTCTCTTGCGTTAATAGAGTCTCAGCGCGTAGCTTGCGCATTTCCTCTATCATTTTCGCCATCTCGCCCATTGCTTTCTGGGCTTGAACGGTGAATTCTTGGTCTTTGCGGTCTTGATCGCGTTTTAACAATTCAGTTTGCAGTTGCGTGTATTGCAGCTGAGCCTGAGCCATTTGATTGGCCTGCTCTTGCACCTTACGAATTGATTCAAGCTGCTGCTTTTCTTCTAATGGCATTTCGGCTTCATTCGGGAAAACATCATCAGTATTTTCTGAGCCGATTTGTTTGAAGTAGCTCTTAACAATCGGGATTGGGTTACCACCAACTTGAATTACCATTGGTATTTGTGCCATTTCAGCCTCAGCAGTCATCATGCGCTGCATACGGCTAGCTAGCTCAGGATTAGCTGAGCAAGATATTTTCAGCCCCTTCTCGTCAAAGTCGGCATCCTTATCTGCTTCATCGTCTGCGGTTATTTCTTTGTACTCATCAGGATCAAGGTAGTCGCGCATGATCGAATAAAGGTATTCAGCTTCGCGCCCAATAGCTCTGGCGAGCATTGCATTATGGGCGGTCTGCTTAACGAGTGATTCCTGAATCATTGCAAGTGCGGTAGTTGGGGCGGTATTGGCCTGTAGCTGTCCTTCCAGGTCGATAGCTTGGCCAAACGCACGGGCGGCGCCTTCCATCTTCTCATTGAGCTGGTACAGGGTTGGGCTTGGCTCTTTGTACGGCAACGGCAGGATAGATGCCGCAAGGTTTTGACTTGGCACTTCGGTTTGTTTGTACTCGCCCGGCTTTAACGTGAAAGCGCCAGACTTGATGCGGAAGTCTTTAGCGACAATCCCGCCTTGCAAGTTTGCTAGCGTACCGGCGTTAAGCAGGTCGTTAGTAGTCTTGTTAACGCCAAGGACGTTAGACCCGATGATATGAAAATAGCCCCAATCAAGGAACGTGCCGTCTAATGCAGGGCATAGGCCGTACTTGTTGATAATTCCCATCGGTGAAACGCGGATAAGCTTGTAATCGCTCAGGTCGTAAGGGTCAGGGAATTCACTGCCGCCAAGCTCTTTAATTCTTTCTGTGCGCTTATCCTGAAGGTTCAGAATAGTGTCAGGCTTGAACCCATCCAGTGAAGCATAGATGCCCTCGTATGAGTAGCGCGGAGCGATACGCACAACACTCTCTGATGATACATGCACGGTAACAACGTAGGGTTCTTCTATCCCATCGTCATCAGCGTCAAGCCAACAATATTGCTCAAGGAATTTGTGGGAGTTGTCCTCTGTCTTTTTCGCCCCTTCGGCTTCGTTACTGCCTTGGTCTGCGTCTGCGTTATCAGCGTACAGAGGAACGTCACGCCATATTCCTGCATCGATTCTATACTCAGCCTCAGCCTTTGAAAACGGGATGATATGCGTGAAGCTTCGGCAGCTTTTCAAGTCTTTGGTGGCTTGGTTTACTGCAAAATCATTGTGCCCAATATGCTCAGTGACTGGGCACCCTTCGATTGGATCGTAGTAGGTTTTGGTGAAGATACAGCCAAGCGGTGGAAGCAAGTAAAACATGCGCTCCTTCTGCTCGCGCCAGTTCTTCATTTTCACATCAACCGTATAGTTCATCGCCTCGCCAACCCGTGCGGCGCGCTCGTTGCGCTTACGCATGAAAATCTTTTTCTCGGTGATAGCTTTTTGGTTTTCGGCGAACTTATCAGTCAATGCCTTAAATGGCGCGGCAAGCTCTGGCAATTGTTCGATCTGTTCTTTTAACTGATCAATTTCAGCTTTTAATTTTGAGTTTTCGCTTGCTTTGCGGTCTATGTAATCCTTAAGCGTGTCATTGCCGATGATAGACGCACTTACCAGCTTAGTAATGCGCAACAATTCAACAGCGGCACGGTTGCCAAATGTGTTGGCAGACTCTGCAATAATCGTAGTGCGGTAGTTTGCGGCACCTTCCCACGGCTCGGACTTGCTTGTCCAATCAGGTTTAATTAAATCCATGCCTTTCTTGATACACTCGCGCCACTCGTCCATAGACATATTGTCTTCGGTGTATCTGCGGATAACGTCTTGAGCTATTTTCTTTAGTTGCTCATCGTCAAACTCGTCGGTGATGTTTGACTGGCCAATAAATTTAAGTAGTGACTTCATGCTTATCATTGCCCTCATATTTGGCAAATTCTTTTATGAAAATATCATTTATTGCGCGCTGCAGATCTCGCTTTAGGTGTGCCGGAGCACGCAATGAAGGGCAGTCGAATGGTGATCCGCCCGCCGCCATGTGTGCTTGCATGACGGAGACCAGCGCAGCTATGCTCATATCTTGTACCCAAGCGAGAATCTAGCTTTCGACACATAAGCTCCGTTTGATGCACTGGCATAATCGCGGCCTGTTTCGCAAAACCGGATCAATATTACATCTGGAGCCTTACAAGTATTCAGATAATTTAATCGATCCATCAAATCATTTTCGGACGACTCTTCTGTTTGCATATTATGGTCGCACTCACTGCGCTTAACCATGTGAACCCATTCATAACCATCAAGATCTGATTCTACAACGGCAAAGCAAACTGATATATTTGGGAAATATCCCTTCACTTTTGCTATAAGCTTGTCTTGTAGTGTCATGCCCACTCCCCGCTGCTTGTGCGGACTGGTTCGTAATCGTCATCGTAGCCGCCGAATACGTCTACGGGTAATTGCAACATCATAACAGCGTCGGCCATATTTGGCGATTTAATGCCCAGTGATTTCATGGCTGCCTTGTCGAGTATTTGGATTTTACCACTGGCTACACCCATCTTTCTGGGGATTCTGCATATCTCAGATCGGAGCGCGGTTAGCTCACTGATTCCGCTGCTGAATGAGATTAGTTCGTCGGGCGAGTAGTAGCGGCCTTTCTCTACTGCTAAATATGTTTTGAATATCCGGTCTCTCAGTCGCCAGTACATTTGGGCGCGCAGGTTTGCGAACAGGTCGCCGTTAGTTTTCTCCTTGCCCACTTCCCATATTTCGCCATCGATAGCTTCGTATTCATAGGACGGATCGACCACGCCACCAGAGCTATAGAACGGCTCGGCTTTGATCTTCTTACCGTTGAGCGCATCATTGATCTGGCGCTTAAGGCTTAGACCAATTCCTGTAGCGTCCCAGATGAACACGTCTGGCTTGAGCTTGGCAGACATCCCCAAAGCCCAGTCAGTAGCGTCATTAACATCTCCAAGCTCGGTTTGCTTCACCCCCATGATGACAGTACCGACTTGATACGCCACGGCTTTAGCATCACCACTATCAGCAGGGTCAAAGGCCATCTTCTCCTGTCCCTCTGCTTTCCATCCTAGTTTTTCGTGAGCATCAATACACGCATCAAACCAAGCGGCATCAATGATGGAGTTCTCTACTGTATCCAAGAATGCGCCTCGCCAAACGTGATCATATAAAGCTCTTGACTTGTTTTCGTAGTCGAATAGCCGCTCAGTGTCCAAGCCTGAATCATCGAACCACGGATTGTCCTCGTAGTTCATTTTGATGATTAGGTGTAGATCGTCTTCGTAGTATCCTTGTGAATCTAACTCACCAAGGAAAGGGGTAATGAAACGTTTGCTAAACGGGTCATTGCTTGCTTGAGGGTTGGCAACAAACCATATCTGTACACCTTCAAGCTCGTCCGCTGCTTCGATTAGCTCGCCCGGTAAGCCTGCCTTGGCCTTGTTACGTGCGGTAGGCGTTAGCGTGGTGATCGACTTCTCTGACAAGCTTCCCGATTCTTCGCACATGTAGCGCCGGAATCCTGCCGCTGATTTAATGCTGTCAGGGTTTTGCTTTATCCCTGCGTACTGAAACTCTCCGCCGCTCTCGTGGTAGATGGCCGCCTCTTGGCACCTGAAGCCTTCCAACTGAAGCCTTTTGATTTCCTCAACGTTGAGCGAGTGAATAGATTGCTTGATCGATGTTTGGAACTCGCGCAGGCAGTAGACCTTATCGCCATAGTCCATTACACCAGCTAGCATGATATCAATCACGCCAACCGACTTAGCCGACCCTCTACCACCAACGATAACGATAAAGCGCTTATCGCTTACCACTGCGCGCTCTAGCTTTTCGGCCAGCAGCATGGTTGGCGGTTCGTCAGTGTCTACCCATTCCCCGTTAACGCGCTTGATTGACTTAACTAGCTGCTTGGTCTCAGGGCTTACAAACCCGTAAACAGTTACGTGCCTTTGCCCGTTTGCCTGCTGTGCCTTTTGCTCAAGGTTAGCAATGCGGGACTCAGTTAGTCGCTTTATCATCAAGATTTATTAATGATTTCAGAAAATGCCTCAGGCTTGGCGCCATCCTTAAACGACACCGATACGCCATAGCTTTGGACTTCGTAGTCTAGTTTTTTGCCAGCAATTCTATTCTCTAGGCTCGTGACTGCATCATCTACGCAGGCCAGCAATTCCTTTTCGTAATTTGATAGGCAAAGTTTAAACGCAGACGTTACAGTTTCTTCATCCTTTTTCTGCACGAGCCCCTCACTAACAAGCCATGACGCCATTGCTCTGGCTGTTGCGAATGACATTGACATATCAGTAACTTTACTCATTTCTTTTCCTCCAATAGCTTCTCAATAGCCTCTAGCCGCTTGGCCAGTTCGGTCGTCTCTTCAATGCCTAATGACTTGCTGATCGCCTCTATGAGTATTGATCCAACGTCAGGGGGGATTGTGCCGTCAGTGATGCAGTCAAGAACCTTATTGGCCTTCTCAGCGGGAGTGCCGTTTTTTGGCCACCCTTCAATTGTGATTGATTCGTGGGACTGCTTAGGTACAGGGTTATAGCGCTTCAATAGTTCCTGCAGAAACACGCCGCCATCGGCTATAGCTCTTTCGACCAGAATGTCAATAAAGCCATCCTCGGTAATACCTTTGCGCTTTAATGACTCAATAAGTTTGGTACGAAACCACTGCCCGCCCTTTTTTGGCTGGTTATCAGAGGTGAAGCTGGTTTGGTTTGGTTTTGTGCCTGCCATTTTATCCCGTGTTTATCCCGTGTTTACGGCATTCTAGCATACTTCAGGCAATAAAAAAGCCAGCACTAGGCTGGCAATGGCGCTGACTATATCGCATTCTCTGGCCAGTCATAACCCCTACAAGGCTCGACCGGTCTTGATTGGCTATCCCAAAACTTGTGATCGACTGGTGGCTCGTTGGCCTGAGCAAGTATCTGCGCGTGAAACTGGTTGCGCGGCTTTGGCTCTTGCAGCTCCTCAACCTCGGGAAGCGGTAAATCTTTGGGTTGGCTCATTGTTTTAAGCAGCGCCATGTAGGCGCGCTCCTCAAGTATGTTTTTCATTGTATTCCAGCCATGCACCGCGAACCATTGCGCGGAATTTAACAGGGTTTGACTTTGCAGTCCTGCCCATTGAGTTTTCACCCAAGCCTAGAAAGCGCTCGCAGTCTTTTAGTGAGCGCCAGCCTATGCTTTTTGCGTATTGTGATGGGGACATTTTTAATCCTTTAGCCGCACTAGGCGGCTGATTTAATTCTGCTAGACACTTGCTCTTGCAAATCACAAAGGCTTACTTCATATGCATCCGCGTAGTGTTCTGTAGCGGTGTAAAACGAAACACCAGATAATACTTTTGCAGTTGCTTCTATTGCGGCAATTTCCAGTTTGTCGTCGTAGCTCATTTTCTTAACTTCCGTTCGGCTTAGCGTTATTGCTTACCATGTGAGTCATTATACGCGTATTTGCTGTATTTACTAGCACTATGCGCTATTTGAAGTGTAAAGATTGGTTAAGGCTCTTATCGTGAGCCACTCGGCGCAGTCAACAGAGGCGGAAAGGTGAACCGCTGGAGCCTCGTAATGTAAGGTCTGTCCTGCGCTGCGGTCGGTTGTAACGCCACCGATCCGCTATGCGCGGCCTATGGGTAGGCGGGGGAAATTGGTGCGGTGACTTGGATTTGCACCAAGACGCTTTCGCCACGGAGTTACAGTCCGCTACCCTGCTGAATGGGTGTCCACCGCAAAGAGTTGCGCAGGGTTTAAGTGCCTGCGCTCACTACCGCTTTTGGTTTGCCGCCCTTTCTGACGGCCTGCCAGCCCTACAGCTGGTTTTCGGCTATGGCCACACAGCCAATCATTGCCTACTGCTCTTTGTGCCATTGCTGGCGAATTCGAGGCCGTCTTTTCCGGCTGTCACATGCGCACTTAAGCGCCCCTCTCCATGAACGATTGCATCAGGGGTATCTCAGCGCCTGTAGTTCGCTGGGAATATGTAAATTCTATCACTTGCCAGCTTTTGCGGTAATGCCTTTACTCAGCTTTACAGTTTCAAATTGCGCTTTGCATTGAGAGTTTGCGCAGATTGTTTTTCCGGCATCTGGCATTCTGTACAACGAGTAATGATTGCAGTTTGGGCATTTACTTGAGTTCATTTTCCAATTCTCTGATTTGTTTATTCCAGTCTTTACGCATGGCAATTAATTCCTCGCAAGTCCACTTTTTTACTTCAGTGTTTGTTTCGCAGTAATCAATAATCTTTTGCGCTTCTTCATCGCCAAATCTATTGCGCAATCCTTGCAAATAACCGTGCGTTGTTTTGGTTCCGTAAATGTCGCCGCTTAGATCGCTATTGCATCGCCGGTTGTGTTGAAGATAAACGTTTTTAGAATCAAACCTTAATCCGCTTTGCGCGCCTCTAGTTTTAAAGTGTCCAGCGCACCAAATATCACCGCCCATTGGCTTTCCGCAGCTAATGCATGTTGGCTCCATGCCTCTATCAGCAAACCATTTTAGCTCCTGCAAGCGCCTAAGCTTGTTGAAAGTCTTTTGGCATAAATCTAGCTGCTTTGGTATGTCGTTTTTGTAAAACTCATTCTTGCGCGATCTAGCGGCCTTCTCTGCCTCCTTTGCCCTAACGCCTTGCGCGTAATCAAGTCTACATCCTGCATTGTCACAGCAGCGAGTTAGGCGCAGGCCGTAGCGCTTGGGGGTGTACATTTCTTTGCAGACTGGACAGCGGCGCTCCTTTGGTTGCTTCATGCTTTATTCCTGCTCCCGCGAACACACGCAAGCTTAGCCATTGCTACTGCGTTGGTTAGCCTTGCGCGCACTAATTCATAACTATCCCAATTTAAATCACATGAGCACTTTAAACTGCATGTTGTAGCGTGTCGCAGCTTTACTGGATTGGTCTTGCATACTGAGCAAATCATCACACCCCCACTATCTGAGCTAAAAACTCAGTCTGCAAATAAACGCCTTTGTTTTTGTGCGCATCTTTAAAACTTGCATTTGCTTTGTGCGCTTCGGCGTATGCTTCGGCCATTTTACCATTCAATTCTTTTGACTTCTCGCCATTTAGCGAGCCGGTAAAATCAAAGTAATAATCAGGCTGATTTTTTGCCCCATCAAACACAACTACCATGCGCACAAGCCATACAAATTCAGTATTTAAAATCCAGTCTTTGCACCTGTACCACATATCCTCGCAAATAAGCTTTTGTGTTGGGTTTATGTGATCAACCATTGGGGCAAATATCTTTTTATTGTCATCAAAAGGATGCTGATCTATCCATGACAACGCCATGCCCTTCATACCGCGCCGCGCTCTTTTTGCATACTCGGCCTTAGTGTCGGTTGTCATTGCGCGCCGCTGAGGCTCTACGACCGGCAAAGAGTCGGCAATTAACTTGCTCACATTAGATGGCATTATCATTGCGCACTTCACAACAACACCTCGCGCTCATTGCCATCCTGTACCAAAATCACCTTTTCGCTCTCGCTCGCAAGCTTTAGCAATGTGATAGCCCTACGCAAAACTGCTGAGTTATTTTCAAGCTCCAGTTTTTGTTTGATTGACTCAATCACTTCGAGCGTGTTTTCGTCCATTCTGTAACTTACTAGTCTTTTTTTCATTGCTGAGCCTCCCGATATGATTCATAGGCTGCCAGTGATTGCTCTGACCATTTCACCCCCATATTGGAGCCAAACGCGTAAACAATCTCAATTAAATCGGCCATGTCTTTTTTACTTGCTTTGCTTGTGCTGGCGTTTAATACACAAAACCCGCTTCCGCTAATGCTAGGAACTATTGACTGGGGGCGCCATTCGTTGGTCAAAAGTATTTTCCAGTCATCCTTTGACAGCGTATTGCCGTGCCATTGAAGCTGTTCGGCTATGTCGGTGTACATTGCCCACTGCTTAGCGTTTTGCGGGCTGCTGCGGCCTTCCTCGTATCGACGTATGGCAATCTCTACAGCTCCACCACTCAAGCCTTTAACAATAAGCTGATAAGCCCAATCAAGCGCTGACTTGATGCTTACAATCCCATCAATTACTTTTGTGTATTCTTTTGCCATTTACCAGCACCTTCCTGCTTGCTCATCATCCCAGCACTTTGCTATGTGCTGATCGCTGTATGTGTCACCTTCGCGCTGCTGCTTTACTGCGTCAACTGCGTCGAATTGATTGTGCATAAAACTTATCGGCATGTGGCGGTAAGCGTATGCCTCTTCAAACTGTTCGCGGGTCATCACTTGCCCTCTGGCTTTGGTGCTGCTGATTTAATTTCATCCATTGTTTCAGATTTGCGCTTTACATAAAGCTGATTTGCTTATCTTTACGCAAACAGATTTAGCTGGCCTTTTTCTGTTTCTGGCTCTGGCTTTTTTCTAATCAACTCAAACCATTCCCGCCGATACTTTGCAGCGCACTCTTGCAAGAATGCGCTCCATTCATTGTCTTTTCTGTGCTTTCGATGCCGGAAAATCTTAGCTTGCGTTATGTTGATTTTTGCCATTCTCAATGATTGTTCGGCTTGATTCATTTGCCCAGCTCCTATCAAAACTATCGTGCGCAAAACCTTCTGTTATCTGTATGCCGTGCTTATCCAAAACGGCTAGGAAATATACTGGGAATATATAACTCATTCTTTCACTCATCCATCATAAGAATTGCACCAAAACAAACTCTGCTCATTATATATGCAGCAGCGCTAAAACTTATTTTCCACTGATTAGCCAAATCAGTTGGCGTAAAGTCAGGCGGTATCGCAGCAACCAAAATAGCCAAAAATAATTCATCATCGTCATTAAATGGGCTATTTTTGTGCAAATAATCCATTCTTTCGCTATCAGCCTCTTGCAAAACATTTCTTAAATTTGCAATTTTTTTATTAATTTCGCCCATCATCACCACTCCAGTCCATCGCGCCATGCGTAAAAAGCGCTGTAGTCTATCCAAAGATCAAGTTGTATTACGAAATCCTCTTTAGCTTGTCGACACCATCGTCAACCCTGCCGGATTCAATCAACTCAATGGCATCCTCTATATCACTTAATTTATCATCGCATTCATCGCAATAATCATCTTGATATTCTGGCTCGCTTGGAATATTGGCAAAATCAAGATCGTCCTGTAACTCGCTAACAAGCTCAAATAGCCTTTTCTCAAGCTCAGTTTCTGGCAGGCACATGCGCAATACTTCTTGTGCGGTCAATGCTGATACATTCATTTGTAATACTGCTCCAGTAAAGTTGATATGTGTAGTCATCGTCACCCATAACCATCTCCTGTATGTTTTTATCTATTATCGCCATCCTGTTCAACTTTTACAGATTCTTTACCTATCTTTTCAATATCATCAGCCCACCCCTTTGCGATCATTCCAGCGCCAGCCAATTCCTTGCCCTTTTCCGCAATCTCAGCGTTAAATCCGCCAAAATAGTCCATCTCCGTTCCAAGTTGGATCATTTGCTCTGATAGCTCGCGTAGGCGATTTACTATGTCATCTGTTTTCATGCTTCACCTTATTTGCTAATCGAATGATCTGCGCCCGGTTGGTTTTTGTTGCTGCTCTTGCCAGTCTTCGTTGTACGATCCATATTTCAAATCAGCGAAGCGCGAAAACTGAAGCTCAGAGGCTAAAACATCTCTCCCCACTTCACCGTCGCGCATCTTTGTGGTTATTACCTCAACCATGCCCTTGTTTGGGCTGTCTTCGTAATAATATTCATCGCGGTACAAAAAGCTGATTATGTCGGCGTCCTGCTCAATCTGGCCTGACTCGCGCAAGTCTGCATTTCCCGGGCGCTTATTTTCCCTTGTCTCAACACTGCGATTAAGTTGCGCCAAGGCGATGACGGGGCACTTGCACATTTTTGCAATCTCTTTGAGTTGCACCGATACGCTGCTCACGATATCGATTGGCTTTAAGTATTTTCGGTCTCTAACCAACTGCAGGTAATCGACCAGGATCACCCCCAAGTTGCCAGTGCGCGCCCGGGATCTTGCAATAGCTTTGAGGCGTGAAATATCGATCCCGGCCGTATCGCAAATATTTAACTTCATCTGCTTTAGCCTAATCACAGCGGCAGATAGCTTATTCCAATCATCATCCTGTAATTGCCCTGACTTCATGCGCCCTGCCAGTATTCCTCCGGTTGCAGATATCATCCGGTTCATTAGCTGCTGGTATGGCATTTCGACGCTGAAAATTAGCGCCTCCTTTCCAGTTGCCGCGGCGATGTTGTTGCAAATATTCAATCCGAAAACAGTTTTACCCTGACCCGGGCGACCGCCAATAACCCAAAGATCACCCGGGCTAAGCCATTGAAAGCGTTCATCAACCGCGGTAAACCCGGTCTTAACTCCCTCAGGAAAAATACCCCGGTGCTTTTCGTCCAATGTCTTGAGGCACTCTTTTAAAACTTGATCAGTGCCTACCAGTTCTTTTGCGCTATCTTTCCGCTCAAGTCCTGCAAGTTCGCCGTGTAGCGTATCCAGCTTGTCGTCAACCTGAATCGACTCATTGTCGCCCAGTTCAGCTATGCGCTGGCCAGCATCGGTGATGCGGCGCTCCATTGCCCGATCCGCCAAAATACTGGCATAGGCTTTCACGTTTGCAGCGCTTGGGGTGTTGTTGGCTATCTCAACAAGGTAACCAAGGCCGCCAACACGCTCCAGTTCGCCGCTATCGTTTAATTTCTCGCTTAGGGTAATCACGTCAACAGTTTTGCCAGTCGCACCCATATCGCAAATGGCGGCAAATATGGCTCTGTTGTCGATATTGTAAAAATCGTCCGCCGTGCATATTTCTAAAACGTCATCCAGTCGATTGGGGTCTAGCAACAACCCACCAATCACGCTTTGCTCTGCTTCGATTGAAAATCTCATTGGTTATTACCTTTCCCGTGATAGTTGCCTTCCAGAATCTTTACAAAGTTTGATGGGGTCATCAGCCAGTCAAAACAAAATCCCTCCCAAGGCTTTGCAGTTCTGCCCATCAGGAAATCAGAGCCGCGCACGTATTGGAAAAATGCCTCCCATCGTTCCAGTGTTGGCATGCGATCTTTGTTTTCCAGCCAGCGCTTTCTAACAGCGGTGCGGCGCTTGTCGGTGATCATCTTGACCTTTGGCAATTCAGGGAATGATTTGTTAAACAGTTCAACAAGTTCCTGCACAGGCACATTATCCGAAGGATAATTAGTATTTACCTTTGAAGGTGAAGGTGAAGGTAAAGGGCTTTCCTTATGCATTGCTTGTGGAATGCTTGTAGCATCGCTTTTATGCTCTCCCCATCTTGCAGCAGCGGCTTTTGATGCCTTTTCAGCAGCTTTTGCCTTTTTTGCAATCGCCTTGCTTAATTCCTGTTCAATTCTTTTGTGAATCCAAAATCCATCCTCGATGCTAAAGAATTGCTCAAGCTTTACTCTAGCAATGCTCCAAGCATCAAAACTCATCTTGGTTATTGATGCCAATGCATAATCATCATCTGGAGGCGATCCGTTCATCCAGTAATCCATAATTAGCAACATGTATGCACCGTGAAGCTCCGTTGTTAGCCTGCCAGTACCGGCAAGGTAATCACCAATATAAAGCGGCATGAATACATCAGGACGATCCATGATTAAATACTCAGGTATAAGGTAAGCAGGAAAGCGCGCACGGCCTTTTTCTTGTTGTAGGTGTACTTGATATTAACGGCGGCGCGGTCGGCCTTGGATTGCAATTCTGCGCAGCGTTGTAGCTGCTCTGGTGATTTGTATGGGTATTTTCTTGACATAAAAAAAGACGCCTTAGAAAGTCAGCCTTGGTGACAATACCGTGGCAAGGTACTGGCAAAAAGGTTTTAGCCATTGTTTAACGGTAAACAAGGCTGACCATCTAAAGCGTCTGTATTGTTTACCTCGCTCTTTCCCCACTGCTTGTCACAGACAGGCCTTTCGGCTATTGGGTTCGCGCTTTCACTTGCTGGGGGCAAGCTACTAGCGCAAGGGAATTATAATCAATATTTAGGATTAAGCAATAAACTCAGTCGATAAAACTAAAAGCCCGTGCTGCCGAGTTGCTATATAAGCCGCCTTTCGGTGGCTATCTGCGATTACGTCGACAAACTTGGATTGGCCGAAGTCGGTGCGAAGCTCTACGCGGTATTGGCGCATGGTTAATCTCATTTGTATAATCAATTAATCTTGGGTTGCTAAACAAAAAATCCGAGCGATTCAGATTCTGGACAGTATCTAACGCCGCATCTAATTAGGTACAAAATATCGTCTTCGGTTGCAACTTCTGATAGCTTATCGCAGCAAACATCAAGCCATACTTCATGATGCCCTGCAGCGCTGATCATATCTCTTTGCTTACCTTCAACTAAGTTTTCAAGGTATAGCATCGCGCACAGATCCGGTCTTTTTGATATCTTATTCTCTACACTGTCAAACTTTAGATAATCACTACCCGAAAACTTTTTAAATGCTTCTTCTATGTTAATCATAATATTCACCTGTATTTATATCTAAAAAAGTGTTACTTGTTGTCCAGTGTCCGTGGACAGTGGACAGTTACTTGCATTCACCTTTTGCAATGTCAATACGGCAATTGCGCCAAAATAGATAAATCTGGCAATTCCAAGTTCAGCGCTATAGCCTGCATTTACGCAAACGATGGCACCGGTGCAATCTGTTATCGTCCTGTGCAATCCATCGCGATTAATTCGATAGCCAAGGCGATGCCAGTACCAATTTGGGGAACATTGCATATTAATCTCCTGCCGGTGGTAAGTTGTTGTCGATAAGGTACTGATCTCGCGCTGCTACAGCTTCGGCCTCAGTTGCGTATGCTCCGATGTACTTTTTGTTGATAATGACCTGCGGCGATTTTGTGCCGTTAAAGCGTATATACTTGCGTTTCTTTTTTTGTGCGTTTTTCTGCGATCTTAACCGGCCACGCTCGAACTGTTCGCGCAACTTAATGCTTAGATCGTCCGCTGCTTTTGGCTTGTAATCCGGCGAGGAAATTACATCAGTTTTACCACCACGACGCAAAAACTCTTCTCTGTGCCGGTCGATTTCTTCTTGCTCTCGCATCTTTGCAACTATCGCAGCGCTGTGGCTGGTGAATGGGTTTTGTTGGGTTACTCTTTCTTCCATTATGCGCATGTCACTCTCCTTTTGCCGGATATGGGTTTTCCGATATCCATTCAATGCCAGCCTTTTCTAGCCGCTCAATAAGCGGCTCAAGTTGCACATAAGCAAATGCACCGTGACCGCTTGGGCTGCTTGTAAAGCACAGCTCAGGCTTTGGAAGCTCAATAACTGGCATATTTCGCTTGGCCATTAGAAAGCCTTGCCACATTGATTCTATTGAAGGCAGTCTATATGAACCTTCTTTAGGTGATAAATGCGAAAACCCAACAACATTAAACGGTGCGCCATTCCTTTTTATATTTTCTTCGCCAATCATTGATTCAAATTCTTCCTGCCATTTTTCAATTTGATCTGTCATTACCTAATCCTCATCAAAACAAACATTTTGCGCTCGCAATCGCGGTACGTTTGGCCGGTTACAGTGTGGCCGTTAAATTTGCATTTAATTCCTGTGTGGGTGCGGGTGTATTTCATTCTGCTTTCTCCTTTGCCGCTTCAAATGCAGCCATCATTTTTTTCAAGCCTTTCGTCAGATTGGAAATGACCAGAAATAAGCAGCACATCACCGGCCTTGACTGTTTCAAGACTATACTTATTCATAGTCTGCATCCACGGGAACAAAATCAAAAACCATAGCGCATTCTTTGTTGCGCGGTAACGATTTTTCGCAGTCGCGCTTTAGGTTTTCCATGTTTTCGATGGAATTGCCAAGGACTTTTTCTGCTCTTTCATTGTCGTATCTATGGGAAATATTAATTCCCAAAATTACAGAGCTAACGGAAAGACAAATAACTAAAAAAATAATTCCTGCGGTATTCATTTTGCTACCCTGTAGTAAGTCGTTGTGGTGGTTTTGCTGTATCCGTAGCGCTCCAATAAGTAATCAGGAATATCTACGGTTTTGTCATTTAGCGCCAGCGACAAGTTATTGCGCGACACCCCCATAGCCTCAGCGGCCTTGTTAATACTAGTAAACTCTTGCCCAACTTTGCGCTTAATTACATTTAAAACAGTTTCTTTGTTCATGGGTTTCCTCCTAGTGAGATTGCATAGTAAACCATATTTATTTGCAATGCAACGCTATTGCATGTTGACACGTTAAATCAATGCGATTATAGTTGCTCACATACCGCATTGGGCGGGATTAAGGGGGTGGGAATAATCCAGAAAAAGAGCGCGCAGTTGCAACACTTGCATGTGCAGCGCCTGCACTGCTTGAAGTGCTGGAGCTAACGCGTAATTTTGTTTACGCATATTCAGAAGAGGATGTTGTTGCGCCCGGATTATTAGTAAAAATCGACGCCGCAATTGCAGCGGCAAAGGGGGAAGTATGAGCAATGAAAAAACACACTACCGTAAAGCGTTTAACTCGCCTTACCTTAGTAGCGCAGACATAGTTGGGCCGACAATTCTAACCGTGGCGCGAGTCACGCTTGAGATTGACCGGACAAAGAAAACCAAGGATCTATTTAACACTGCGCATTTTGTTGAAAAGGAATTGCGCCAAGGCGAGCCACTAAAGCCAATGATCCTCAACGCGCACAACAGCCGTGTTATGCGCGACCTGTGCGGTAGTCATTTTATTGATGACTGGTCTGGTGCAATTACCGTCTACGTTGAGCAGGGAATTAAGTTTGGCCGCGATACGGTAGAAGGTCTGCGCATTAGCCCGCAAAGACCAAGCCTACAACGCCTTGAGCTTGTGCCAGCCAGCGAGAAGGCATGGAACAACGCTATTGCAGCCTACAAGCGCGACGGCCACCTAAATGCCGTGCTATCCAGGATGTTTATCAGCGACGAAAACCAAGCGCTAATAATCGAGCAGGCTGGTGCGTAATGAGATTCCATGATGTAAAGCAAAATGATGATTTATGGGATTCGCTTCGCTGCGGGCGAATCACATCAAGCAAGCTTGGAATTGTCATGGCTAATTTTGGCAAAGCGTTTGGAGAGCCAGCCAAAAAATATGCCATTGAAATTGCGACCGAGCAAATCACAGGAAGGAAAACAACTGGCGGCTATAGAAATGAGGATATGGATCGCGGCCATGTAGAAGAGCCTCTGGCGATCATGCGCTACAGCGAGGAATACTTTTGCGATGTGCTTAACGGTGGATTCTATGAGGATGGCGATATAGGCGGCTCACCCGATGGTCGTGTTGCCGGTGGCGGTCTGATAGAGGTTAAATCAGCCATCCCATCAATCCACTATGAGCGCATAAGGAAAAAGTCATGCGATTCATCAACCTACCTTTGGCAGATGATTGGAAACATGAAAATAGCCAAAGAGGACTGGATTGATTTTATCAGCTATTGCGATTCGTTCCCCGATGATAAAAAGATTTTTGTTGTTAAGTATTGCGCCGACAAGTTCAAAAGCGAATACCAAATGATTGATGATCGAGTAGGCGAATTCCGCGAGCTTATTAAGCAGTCAAAAGAAATCATTCTAAATAGTAGCTATAGCATTATTCACTAATACGAAACCAAGCTAAGGAGCAAATGAGATGAGCGAAAGCAAAGTATTAGTCTTAACTGAAGAAATTACAGAGGACAAGTGGCCGGAGATTTACGGTGTCGGCAAGGTCAATGATTACTATGAGCAAGCAAGGGCAGAAGCATTAAGCGAGGTTCCCGATTTAACCACTGTCAAGGGGCGCGAGGCGATAGCATCGAATGCGCACAAGGTATCAAGGTCAAAAACCTTTGTTGAAAAGCCCGGTCGAGCATACCTCAAATACATCAAGGAAACAAAGTGCGCTGCCATTGAAAAAGAGCTGCGCGAGTTCGTTGATAAAATGGATGCGCTGCGCGATGAGGTGCGCAAGCCATTGAACGATTGGGATGCCGAGCAAGCAAGAATTAAGGCAGAAAAAGAAGCTGCTGAAGCAGAAGCCGAGCGCATTCGCCTTGCCGAAATTGCAGCGCGTGAATTGCAGGAACAGGTTGACCGCGATCATGAGCTGGCAATCTACTTGTATGCCGATTACCTGCGCGAAAAAGAGGCCGCGAGAATTGCAATTCATGAGCAAAATATTCGCTGGTTTAATTTAAGACTGGAAAACACAGACCTTGATTTGCACGAATTAAAATCAACAATTGAATCCGTGAAAAACAAAATTGTTGATGCCTCATATGAAGAGTTTGAGGAGCGAGCACAAAAAGTTAAAGAATCAGTTTTGCGTTCGCTTGGAATTGCCCTTGAAGATAAGCAAGAGCGCGAAGCGCATGCGCAGAAAGAACGCGAGGAACAAATCGCCAAGGAAGCTGCCGAGAATGCCCGCATCGCAGCCGAACAAGCCGCAGCCGCCGAAGTTGAGCGAGCCAAGCGCGAGAAAGCCGAAGCGGAAGCCGCCGCCAAAGCAGCACAGGAGCGCGCAGAGCGTGAAAAGCAAGAGGCTATTGAAGCCGAGCGCCAACGTGTAGCAGCGGTACAGGCAGAATTAAATGCCGAAGCAGCGCGCCGCGAGAAAGACACCGCAAACAAAAAGCGCGTGAACAATGAAATATTGGCTGACCTTGCTACTGCAGGACTGGATGATGCAACCGCTAAACTGGTTATCACTGCCATGGCGAAGGGCTTGGTTCGCAACGTTAAGATAAGCTACTAATCATGCCCGAAAAATACTCAGACGAACAATACAAAAAAGCTTTTGCGCTAATAAAAGAGCGCGAGAGCTTGATTGCTGAAGTGGCAAAGTTAAGCGGTGTAATTGATTCGCTAACCAAGCTGCGTGAGGCAACAAGGACAAGAGCAAGGCGTCTAAAAAGCGCCGCTATTGCCCATGAATTAGGCGTGTCACAAAGTTGGGTTGAAAAGATATCAGAGCGGAGGATTGAAAGATGAAACGACTACAGGTAGGCGATGAGTGCTATGTGAGAAGCGGTTTGGATGGAAAAATATACCGCTGTATTTTTGGAATAAACTCTAGCGGGGTTCCAGATCCATGCAGTGCAAAAGTGGCAGGAGTCTCCATGTCATTCGTGATAAAAAATGGCAGAAGAATTCACAGAATCGTGTACCCATACCCAATAATCAAGCAGCTTGCTAAGTAACATTAACCCAACTTAACAATTAGCTTACCCTCATTAACAAATGCCGGATTTATAATGAGTCATCAATAACGCAATGGGAAGGAAATGAAAATAGGATCAGCAAAAACACTAATGGCGTGGTGCAAGCAGGCTCCACATGTGCGCGAGCGTATCGTTTGGGATGATATGCCAGATAATCAAAAAGATTCTGCTGTAGTAGCTTTCTTGCTTGATCTTGGAACGCCTCACACCATCACAATGGCTAACAGGCTAAACCTGAAAACCTGCGCTCAAAACGTAAAGGAAAGCGCGCTACGAAATACCGAGTATGAGCTTCAATACTTGGTTAGACAGTATAACGATATGCTTGATTTGCAAGATGCCGAGATATCAGCCGAACGCGAGCCAAGCTACTGCAAAAAAACATTTAACAAAATCTTTGGAACTAACCAAGATATGTACGACGCCGGACACAAACCAAGCGATTTTTGCTAAGGGGTAAATCATGGAACACTATCACGATGTAATTGGCTTTCTAGGTTTTTTTGTTGCCGTAGTTTTTTTAATGCGCATTTGTAACTCAATCGATAAAAAGCTAAAAAACAGAGCGGCAAGAAAGCGCGGCTTTGCAAACTTAAAAGTCGGCAGTGTAATCAAAAACAAAATCCCAGAGCCGGAAATGCCATAAATACCGATTTGGGGCAATGCGATAGTTGAGAGCCGCGAGACCGGAAAGCGTCTACCAGTGTGCATAGATACTACTGGCATGTGGTACTTGGGCGGAGAAGAAACTGTGCCTTTTCGGCTTTCTAATCGCGAGTGGTTTATTGTTGATAAGAGATAGCGCCGCTATAAACGGTGCCAGTACGAAAATAAATAATGCGGAGTTCTAGCCGCATCCGTTTGATGACTTTGTTATGTGTTCGGGGGCAGTAATGGGGCACGGATATTATGTTTTAGATGCGATTAAAGACTACGAAGCTCGGTGTGCTGAGTTTTCAGATAAGTGCGCACAGGTTCTGAATGGAGAGGTTAAGGCGTACTACACGCGGCATAAAATAACTGATTCATTTTGGTTACTTGCCGCTTTTTGTAAAACTGGCGATGCCTATTTAGATTGCACCATTTGGCGCGGCAGCTATAAAGGAAAGGCGCAAGGGAAGCGTGTTGGTAAGATGCCCTTAGCTGACGCAGTAATAGCATTCCCTGAGCTGAAAAAAGCGAATTGGCTCGACCATTGGCCGGAACTCGAAAACACATAACGCCAAGCACAACGGCGGCTGACGTTGCTAGAACAGTGCGAGCCGCTAATTCCGTCCAGTTGATGTGACTTGTTAGGCTGGCTTTTAATGGAGGTTTAATACCGTGCAAGATGAAATAGTTAAGGCAATGTTTGCTGCGCCAGAATCAATTCCTGATTTTGTTGTTGGGCAAACAGTGCGCGTAATTTCCAGAATTGATGTGAATATGCCGAGAGAGCTTAGCTACTGGCTAAATACAAAATGTACTGTTTTACAAGTTGTGCCAAGAGGATTTTTTAACCGTGAATGGTGTTACCAATTGCGCCACCCTAATGGGCAGTATTGCGAATTTAAAGCTTGCGAGCTAGATATGCGGTACAAACGCCGCAAGGCAGCCTAACGCCGAGTTCAGCCCGTGGCTGTATGAGGGTAATTAAATAGCTAGATGGTAATTCCATCGGCTGCAACTTTTTGTTATGTGGGGGTTTATGTGACTAACCAAGAAAAAGCTGCACTTAATGAAGTGCTTGATTTGATTGATGAATGGCAAAATGCTGGTCGAACTGGCTTTTGCTTGCCAGTAATTAGAGGTGGTTTGCTTTCCTCACTGGAAGAATTAGCGGATGAGCGAAGGCGAGACAAATGCACAATTTGTAACTCAACTGGGAAAATTGAATATGGTGATTCTTGCTGTCATTGCAGGCCACTGGCAGACACATAACGCCGAGATTTGCGGCGGCTGGGAGTAAACGAACTGGGCGGCGATGTAAATTCCGTCCGCAAGATTGACTTGTTACATTTACTTTTAACTACGGAGTAGAACATGAATTTAGTAATAGGCGGTAAGTACAACTGGCGACACCAAAAAGAGCGCCTTGTTTATTTAGGCAAAGCACTTTCAAACGGCTGGTGGCATCAATTCGCACTTGTAGACTCGCCAAATAAGGTTTGGTGCGAAGTGCGTGAAGCAGACTTGGAACACTTTGAAGAAACGAGCGAGTGAATGTAACGCCGTTATAAGCGTGCGCCACACGGTGGGCACTACAGCGCGGATTGGTGATGCGTCCGCTTCATTACCTTGTTAGAATTTTGATGGAAGACTAAAAATGAGTTTAGATGTTTACTTAAAGAAAATACAGCTTACAACAATTTATAGCGAAAACATAACTCACAACTTAAATACGATGGCAGAAAAAGCAGGTATTTATAAAGAACTATGGCGACCCGATGAAATTGGTATAACTAAAGCGGATCAGTTAATTGCACCGCTAAAAGCAGGGCTGGCAGAACTAAGATCAAAGCCAGAATTTTACAAAGGGTTTAATCCAATCAATGGTTGGGGTGATTACGAAGGGTTATGCGGATTCGTTGAGAATTACTTGAACGAATGCATAGAAAACCCTGATGCAGAAGTACACGTTAGCCGATAAATTCTAACGCCGAGATTTGCGGCGGCTGTAGGTGGTAGAAAAGAACTGGACGCTAATTCCGTCCGCAACATTGACTTGTTACATTTGCATAGCGATTTAATTTAGGAGAAATAACTTGGACAATTTAACGCTTAACGAATTTTTAAAAATACTTGCAAATGCTGATGGTGGAGACGCTATTGAATTAGTTAGCCAGTTTCAATCTGGGGCGCTGTGTGTAGAAGGCATTAGTGCATTAGATTTTGATGACGAAGATTAGCCAGTGAATGTAACGCCGTTATAAACGGTGCGCAGTAGATAGTAATTAAAAACGCGGTTTAACCCGCATCCGTTTGATGACTTTGTTATGACCAATTGGCCGAAGCTGCGATGTCGCCGTTAAGAAATAATAGCAGCATTATTTGGAGATAATTATGCAAGAAGACAATATAGACTCATGGAGAGTAAAATCTCCTCGTTTTTGTGGCACCCATACCACCGACAAGGAGGTGGCAGATTATTGGATGGAGCAAGGCGAGGCATACCCGCTTTATAAAAGGCCAGAATTGCCAAAAGCAAGAGGCGTTATAGTTGACCATGAATCACCCGGTAAAACCGGAGTTCTGATAGTGTTTGAAAGGCAGCTAACCAATTCGGAATTGCAGCTACTGCACGACTTTCTAAGTGCGCAGTCATAACGCCGAGATTTGCGGCGGCTGGGAGTAAAAGAATTGGGCGAAGATTTAAATTCCGTCCGCAAGATTGACTTGTTATATTTATTGATGGAGGGTTCTATGACAGAAAAAACACCAAAACAAAAAGCAATGGAATTACTAAAGCCACCGTTTAAGTTCACACACGGCTACATTTTTGACAGCGCCGAGCAACAAAATAAAGTTGCTGATGAGGGCGATTTGTGGTTGGAACAATTGCGCGGCTTCGCGGGTGGGGCAGGCTCGGATATTTACCGGACGGTGCAGAAATTCAGGATGCGATAGGCGAAATTATTGCCGAAGCGCTTAACGATTATTTTGCAAAATCTGAATGAATATAACGCTGAGCGCAAACGCGCACAGCACAATGCAGCTATGAACTGATATTTAGCATGCGTCGTTTGGCGCGACTTGTTATGTGAGGATTTATGAATATTTTTGATATGCCTAAGCGTAAAGTTCAGCCAGGAGATGGCGACCTTTGCAAAAAGTGCGAAAACATGAAGGGCGGCTGCAAGTGGGCATTTACTGCCGAGCTTACTGAGCAAGGGAAAAAAGGTGATGTTTTTATTTCTCTTTGCTCAAAGTACGAGCCGCGCAATACATAACGCCAAGTTCAGCGGTGCCAGCACCGAAACAACCACAAGGCGCGACCTACGCAGCATCCGCTGCAATGCCTTGTTATGCAAACAAATACGATACGGAGTAAAGATTATGTGTAACTGTAGAACTGAAATTACAGAAGAACTTATTGATAGATTTAAAAAGAACGCGCCTACCGCTCAAGATATTTCGATAGAAATTAATGGATACGCACTTATTTTTGGAGACACTCTTAGCAGTAAACCTTTTTTACCGATTGAAGGAACTTACAAGCTCCCTAACAAAAATGGTGAACTTAAAGCCAAGAAGCTGAAAGATTATCTTGTTGCGAGTTTCTGCCCGTTCTGTGGTGTTTCGTTAAAAGAAAAGCCCGCCGAAGCGGCAGCATAACGCCAATGTTCAGCGGTGCCAAATTTAAACCAACTACAAGGCGAGATATAGCAGCATCCGCGCTGGAACGCCTTGTTATGACCAATTAATACGGAGTGAAGATTATGAAAGTTTTGCGGTTTTTATTTTGGTTGGCAAAAATCAGGGTGTGATCGGGCTGCAACTTCGGCTTGAAGTCCGCTAATCATCCAAAGCGCCTTTTTCTGAGCTTCGATTAAACGGTAATAATCTGATCCGTTAATTTCTGCAAATCCGGCGCTGGTTGCATTAGATCCTGCGGCGCTGGTGGTGGCACTGGGCACCGGGCAGGCTGATTTGATGCGCACCCGAGGCACGCAAGACTTATCAGCGATGCAAGCGTGTAGCTTTTCCAGTTCTTTCTCATCATTCTTTGCCCTTAGTTGTGATTCAATTGCGCGCTGATTTGCTTCAGTTGTCTTTTTGCGTTCTGCCGCTATCAGCGCTTCCCCCGCTTCGATTTCAGCTTGTTTAGCCTCAATCTCTACCGCTAACCGCCCATTAGCCTGAGCCTGCTTGCAAAAGCCATAGGAGGCCAATGCAAGCGATACAGTTAAAGCTCCTACAGTGATCAATAGCGGCTTAATTAGCATAGACCCACCGAAGTCAGTCCGGATGATGTTAGGCCGATTGATGTGAGACCGACTGAGGTTAGTCCTCGACCGGTAGCGGTGCCATCCTCTTGAATGGTTAGCTCAAAGTAGTACATTTTGCCATCTGTCGCCCTCAACCAAGCATCAAAAGTTCCGCCATTTGCAATAGGATCCCATGATGTATCAGGATTAATCACCAGTCCATCTATTGGCGCTGGATCGTAATAAAGCACCGAGCCATCTACTGTGTGCCCAGCATCGTTGAAAATGTAGCCGAAGTATCGGTCGTTATCGATTATCGCGCCACTGAATGTCTGCTTAACCCATCCAGCAGGGTAAGTTACGGTTTCAGATCCTGATGCTGATTCTGCTGAGTAATTAAACGTGAATTGGGTAGAAACAGGCAGCTCAGGATAATCGCCAGCCTCCGTCCAGTTGCTCAAATTGAATATTGGGGCATTAGTTGTGCCAGTTATTCCCGATACGGTCATACCGGTTTGATCTGTGGTGATTGACGTAATCGCGCCGGTAAAGCCGCCCAATACGGCGGGAATACCAGCCTCGCCAACCTCTATGTCGTTTCCACCGTTTATCGATGCTACAGACTGCGCTGCAGTGTATTCCACCTCAATGGCGCGCATACGGCCAGAGCCGCGAACCACCCCTCCGCCATACCATGTCGTATTTGCGTTAGCTTCGGTGAAATTTATTCTCGTTACGCCGTTAACTTTGCAAATTAAGCGCACGTTGCCCGTGGATGGGTCGCCGACCCTAAACTCAACCTCTACCACTTCTCCCGCGGTAGATGATGTAGCCACCGTTGATCCTTTCTGCGCTCCCAACACCCCACCCGTTGTCATCGCAAACAGCCGAGCACCAACCGAACTATTAACTATAAATTGATAACCTACACCTGAAGCGCTGCATATAACAACGCCCTGCGACTCGCTTCCGTAAACATCAAGCGTCATTCTTGCGTAAAAAACAGTCCCGGCAAGCTGCGTTGAATTTATCCAGATGCAGTTGCTGCTGTTTGTCCCTAAGAAATATTTTGGCGTGGCAGAAGCAACACGAAGCGCGTTTGCTATTTGTGTCCAGCCTGTCAAATTGTCAGGAGGTGCGCCAATAACGTAAGGATCAGTTACAGTTAGATCATTAGCGACTACATTTAATATCGGCATATCAAGTCACCAAAGTTGAGATAATTTCATGACCACGGAATCCGGCGTTAGCAGCTAAATCAGCTGCATCCAAGCTTCCATCAGGATTAAGCGCAGTAACTTTGACGTTAGTAGTGCCGAAGTCCTCACCGCCAGCTGTATTAGAGTAAAAATTAACATTGGTTGACTTCCAGATAGTCCCCGCCGCTTTCATTTTCTCACCGCCTACGCCATTACTAAAACTTGCCACAGGAACAGTGGTTCCGCCGATAATAGTGTTTTTCTGTGCGAATTGATTCGTCCCTTTGTAGTTAGGCGCTCCGCCGTTTTGATTCCAAATTAAAGGGGCAAAGCTTGAGTTGCCAGTGTAGTCAAGATAATTGTACTCAAAAACCTGCTTATCTGCGTACTGAGACGTTTGGTTTGCGTAGTTAAAAAACCCGTTGTTTGTAACCCCATCAACTGTGCAAAAGCGCGTACATATGTTGCTTGTTGCATCCTTAAAGTTGATAAACATTCCGACATATCTGTCAGTTCCAGATATGTTTTGAGGCGGCATATCGAGCGCGTCACCTACGCAATTATTTACTGTAACATTGCTACAGGTAAACGTGATCAGCATTGGCGATAGGCAGCTAGAATCAATCGAACAGTTTCTCATAACGATATCGGTATGAGGTGTCGCACCACCAACACTCCAAAAGGCAATCATTGCTGGGTTGTCTTGTGTGCTTATATCGCCTGTAGGTATGTCTTGTCCACTGCAATCAATGTACGTTGTTCTGTGCGTTCGCGTAGTCCACTGCATAAGCTTTACGTTTGCAGTTGCAGCCCTTCCACCTTTGAAATTAACTCCATCGAAATACATGTCGTCGCGGCCACCAGTAAAATGACCATCATCGCAGACAAAGTTTGCGCCATCCTCAAGTATGTAAGTTGCACCATTTGTGCTTGTGATGCTTGCGTTATTGCCTGGAGTGCCGTTATGGATTGCGTAGTCGCCAGCAGCAAAGTGGAACAAGAAGTTATTAGCCGATGCCAAGTTATGGAACTGGGCGTAAGTTTTAGACGGGTCTGCAAAAGAGCCATCACCAGTTTCATCTGGTGCGGATGCGTCACCAAATTTCCACTTGGTGTCGTCACAGGTAACCGTCAGGAAAAACAAAAATGTGTCTCCCGCGCTATCTTCACGCCGAAACACGAAGTTACCTACCTCGCCCTGTGTTGCGTTAGGCCATGTGAGTTTTCCAAAATTCGACGGCTGAGTATACTTATAGTACCCAGAAAGCCCAGCTACAGCAGTGCGGGTGAATTCCTGTGTTTTTCCGCCAGATCCCAAATACGCGGAGGCTGGAGAGCTTATCAGCGTGTCTCGGAATGGTGGCTGACCAAATGCAGTTTCAAAGTAAATACTGTAATCGTAATGAGTATTTGCCCAAAAGCATCTTGCCATCGGGTCGGCAGCGCTAGTTAGCGGATAGGCAGCTACAAGCGGATACTTTTGATCTAGCTGATAAATGCTGGCAGTTTTCCATCTATTGTCTGGATTCACCGGATAGTAATTAGGATCAAGAAGTCCGGTTGCTGGATTGCGCGGGGCAAGGATTAATCCGGTTGTCATCAGTTAAGCTCCTGTGCGCGGGCGAGGCGGGCTTTGCGATCATCCAAGCCCTTTATTCCGCCGTTTATGATTCGCGTCTGTGCCTCAAAATTAGGCGCCTTTCCGCACTTGTTTTTAACCCAAAACCAAACTGCCACGCGTGCGGCGCAATCAATTCCGCTTATCATGTCGGGATTATCCATGCACCGAATTCCAAGCGCTTCTTGTGCTGCTTTGTAGTTTGATTTGCCGGTCAGCTGGATAATTCCGCGCCCACGATATTTCCACCCCTCTCCAGATTCCGGCGATCCGTTGCCCATGCGATTGGCGTATACATAATTACCAATTAACTCAGGATTGCGGGCGATTTTAACGGCCAATTCATTGGGCGATTTGTCCGCCATTGCGAACCGGTTTGGCCATGTGCGCGCCAAGCCTTCAGCGCTGTAATTCAGGTTTTCAATCAAC
>Ga0181344_1000079_pt1 | contig 39723 bp, 66 predicted proteins | sample Su13VDMLBDD_FD_130098 | JGI IMG/M metagenome (GOLD analysis project Ga0181344, IMG submission 130098) | Freshwater viral communities from Lake Michigan, USA - Su13.VD.MLB.D.D | ecosystem: Environmental > Aquatic > Freshwater > Lake | place: USA: Michigan | collected 2013-07-15
CCTATTTGGTGGAATATGTCGTTGTTCATCTAACTCTCTCTGCTTTCTTTTCGTTACGCGTAACAGGTAAAAGCAGTATACGATAAGACCAAGAGAAAATAAAATCCTGAGCGCGTCTACGCAGTTGCTTGGCAAAAAGTCCAACATCCTGATTGCCTCCGCTGCTCAGAAATTGCCAAATGATCCAACAATCAATTCCATGGATAAGCCAAGGATAACACAGATAAAACGTTGTCTCGTACCGAAAAAAAGTATAGTCAATTAACGCAAGGAAGTTTACAGCAGACAACAGTAAAAAACCTTGATGAACTTTATACGGAAACTTGATATTTAATAGCGCCGGCAGGCAGTAAAGGATAATCAGCCAGAAAGACAGCTGAATGCCGGTATCTGTTGATTCGTAAACGCCAACATCCGCCAGCCAAATCACAGCCGCAATCAGGCACCGCCAGTTAACGAAAAAAGCCGCAACAAGTGCGGCAATCTTTAAGTGGTCAATATCCATTATTTCTTAACCGGCTTTCCACCGGTTTTGCCTTTCGGTTTCTGTTTGCTGTTTGACATTTTTAAGCCCTCATCAATAAACATAGTCAGAAATACTTACATTAACAAGCGATGTTGTGTTGATTACATCACCGGCAAAAGCTGCATCAACGCCAGCACTGCAACCAAGTGATGAATTCCAAATCTTGCCATTCCATCCAGTGCCAGAGCCAGCAAGTGCAGCAGCGCCAGAGACGGAGCTTGAGATGGTCAAGCCGTTAGCTTTAAACGATGAAAAATCACCAGCAGTAAAATCAATAGCGTTGCTTGAAAAACCAGTAAATACACAGTCAAGCAAATCTGCAGTGTGAGATGTGCCTGTTGTTGTATACCTTAAAATGTCACTACCGCCAACGACTGCCATTTTTTCAGCAGAGAATGAAAACGATGAAGACCCACTTGATGGAGTGATTGCAAGCACTGTTGCCGGTGCAATCACTGACGACAGTATATTGACAGCTGATGTTTCTGCCCTGATAAATCCAGTTCCGTTAACCACATCTGCCGCAATACACCTAACCAAACTCAATTTTGTATTTGCACCAAAGCAGTCAAAATACCGCAAAGACTTCTCTGCGGATATATTCATATCCTTCAGGCCAAACACTGCGCTATTTGCGTTTGTTGTCATTTGAAATGTGGCGGTAGCGGCTCCAGCGGCTGGAACGGTCAACTTTGTCTTTGTGGCGCCACTTCCGCAAAGGTACATATATTCCACTGGGTCGCCACCATTGGCGTTGGCATTAAACTTAGGCTGTATATTTGCTCCGGAATAAACGGTCTCAGCATCAACCACGACAACGGACGCGCCATAAGTACCTCTGTCACCAGATACGGCATAATCAATGCTAGCAAATGCCGCTGAAGGTTTGCGCCCGTTGTTTGAGTTCGATCCGCTCACTGAATCAACCCAGAAAACAGGATGAATAGTATCTAGCACGTAAGACTTTTTGAACTCGCCCATAAAAAGGTTTTCTGACTTCTCAAACACCGCCATGTTTTCATCTGTCTTGCCTGAGCCTTTTGAGCAGCTTAAATAAAACTTATCGCTAATGGCGCAAAAGCCGAAAGGCGCAATTTGTTCGTTATTGATTGAGCGATATGCGGCAACGGCTTTCCATTCTGTTTTATCCAAGTTGCTGGCAATAATTGCGCTGTGCATAAATCCAGAGCTAACCGCATCAACGCCGGTGCAGAAATAAATAGTCCCATCTGAATGGCGGCAAGAAAGCCAGCCTGCATTGCCTTTCAGATTTGATCCAGCAGCTGAAACTCGGGTAATGTCATTTTTCGCAAAGTCTGTCGAGTGGCTAAAAATGCCGGTGTAAGCCTCATTGTTTGCGTTGCCTGAGTTTGCGTCAGGCATCCAATACATTTTGTCTCCGTCGAATGCCAAATCTACAGCCCTGTGCGACTGCGTGCCCGTCTTACAACGCAGGCCTGATGATTGCGTTAAGTTTGCAGGAGATACGTTAACAGCCCACGATGCAACACCATCCCAGCTATAAATTGCAGATTCTGCGTTGCTGTCCCCAGTACAAACAAAGATTCTGCCAGAAACTGGATCTTGTTTGACACAATGAATGTGCCTAGTGTTTCTGACTGATCCATCAGTATTCCATCGAGTAACTTCAGACCAAGTTGCGCCGGCATCTGTTGATTTCAGCAGGTATACGCCGTCATTTGTTGAGCCTGCAACCCGACTGCCGTTGACGTTATATGTTCCGTACAGGATTACTTGAGATCCGCCAATTGTCGCAACTTCAATGCTGCGGTCAGTAAGCATCTTTGATGCAGTCATTGGCGGAGTATAAACAAGCGTCCAAGTAGCGCCAGAGTCAGCAGAGCGGTAGAGAGGAAACGAGCCGCCGTTATTCACCTCAACAAGCAGAGTTGTTGCGCTGATAAATTTAATGCAAGATACAGTGCCCACAGGTAGTGCAGCGCCAAAAGTTGTAATAACTCCCGCCGGAGTGCATTTCTTTACTTCCGTGTCAGCGGCAGATGTTACGCCGTACATGTTGCCGCCGAATTCAGTGATTAGCCGAAATTCATGCCAATCTACTGGCTTCACTGCATGCACTTTATTTCTGTTTTCAACAGAATCAATCAGCGCATTCACAGAGGCGGCGACATCAGATCCAAAAGACCCATCCTCATCATTAACATCAACGCCAGCAACTAATTTTGCAATACTCATATTAACCCCACAATTTCGAATTAACCGTTAACTTGCCGGATGCGATTAAGCGCCCAGCCTGAATGAATAATGGCTCAGCATTTGGCACTGACGTATGCGTGACGATGCATGCTTTGCATCCAGCGCAGCCAGTGAGCGTTACAGAGCCTTTAAGCCATTCTCTGATAGAGTGCAGCGGGATTGCCACTGATGCGCCGTTAGCGACTGCTGAGAACGTTAAACCGCCTGATAAATCAACATACCCGTATCCGCGCACAAAGAAATTAGCCGACGCAGTTGAGCCGGTAACTTTAGGCGTCTTTGCTGAGCCTGTGCCGTTTTCAATAACCAAAAATTGATTACCGTCAGGCTGAAAGATAAAGCTATCAGTGCCGCTCAGCGTAGTCACAGGCAAATCAACCGCGCCTTTAACGTTGATACTGGTTTGCGTGATTAAAGCCATCAGCATTCCTCCGTGACGATTGTGCCGTGTTTGCAGTCTGTGCGCCCGCCGCTTGTTGTAATGCTAAATGTCAGCTCTACACTACCAACCGCAACGCCAGTCACCATAAAGAATACGCTGTTGCTGCTAATGGTCACAGTGCCGATAGCCACATTGGCATTTGATGCAGTAACCGGACAGCTGGCAATCGTTTCTGTGCCGAGCCAGTCAGCGTCAATCTGAGCCTCGTATCTGTCAACCTTGCCAACCTTCGCATTGCGGGGAAATCGCATGTTACGCTCCTTTTGTGATGGTCACAGAGGTGATTTGTGATGTACCGCCGGCAACATAGCTTAACGAGCTGACGATAACCTGAGCGCCACTTGTGCCAAGCGTTAACTGCTCAACATATGAGCCTGACACGATGCGGGCAAATGTTGCGGTGCCGGTTGCGTCAATCGTGTCGTCTGCAATGGCGTTTGCTGTCATGCTACCAGATGATGCAGATGCAAAGCCAGCTAACGTATGAGCAGCTAAAGCTGTATTGCCTGACAATGCTGTATCGGCATTAGCCGGAGCTGTGCCGCTGTAAATTGTCAATGTGCCGGTGCCGATTGCTGAGCCGTAGTCGTTCAGGATTTTGTTTCGTAAAGCAACGTTTGCTGACATGGTAAACCCTCAAAATTTGATTGTGCGCGAGCCTTCAACAAATCGGATCGAGCGCGATAATTCCACAAAACTAATTGTACGTGATTTTTCAGTAAATGTAATTGACGCGCCATCTTGCGGTGCCGCTTCTGACGGTTGAGTTGCAAAGACTGAAAAGCCAAAGCTGCCCATGTCAAATGCTGTCGTGGCAGTAATTGGCGGATTAATGACTGAAGCCGATGCGGCAAAGCTAAATGAGCCAAGGCCAAATGCGACAGATGCTGACTCGTTGTTGCTGGCAATGTTTGCGACTACTGAAAAACCAAAATCACCTAAATCAAAAACTGCATCTGCAGAAAATACCGGTACAGATGAGCTGGCATCTACTGAAAAACCAAAGTCACCGATTGAAAAACTAACTGTTGCGCCGCCTGATGGCGCCATGTTATCAGCAACAACATCAAATCCGAAATCACCGATTGAATATGCAATATCAGAGCTAACCAATGGCACTGAGCTTGACGCAGAGACATCGAAGCCGAATGCGCCTAAGTCGTAATCTACAGCCGAGGTAAACGCAGGAGCTGTTACGTTAGCTGATGCTGCAAAGCCGAAATCGCCAAGGTCGCAGCTGATGGTTGATGTGACTGCAGATGTGAATCCAATCCAGTTGTCAGCATCAGTTGCGCCGAAACCGTCGAGCGTGCCGTTATTCGTTCCGCTAACAGTCGGCAGAGTTAACCCAGTGCCGCCGGATAAATCAGCCTGCCACTCTTGAGCGTTCGTCAAGCCAGTAACGGCGATTATCTCCATGTCGCCGACAAGATAGACAGCGTTACTGCTGCTTGATCGGCCCATCTGGTTTAATGCGTTAGTGCCGCCAACCCAACTCGTGCTTGTTGAAAAAGCGCCGCTTTCGCCTGTTGGAGATCCAGTCAGGTTGTTGAAAATATCCCACGCGCCAGAGCCTGACGTGTGAGTAAGCGTGTAATCAAATTGAACTCCACTGACGATAAGCGCAGATGTTGACCCGTATCTATTTGTTCCTGACACGTATATGCGCAATTGGCCTGATGCGTTGACAACAGGGCCATTAGATGTAGTTGTTTGAGATGTGCCAAAAAATCCAGATAGGCCGCTCGCAGGCACAGTGATGCCATTTGGCCCTGACCTTAATCGAAAGCTGTACGTGGCCGTGCCGGCGTTGCCAGTCATCGCCGTTGGTATCGTTACGCGCCTGCCTGTTGCAAACCTTAAAGCGCCCATCTGTTACTCGCCCTCAAATTTTGAACAGTTTAGCGCACAACGGGCAAATAAAAAAGCCGCTATAAAGGCGGCTTCTTTGGCTTCTGCTTGCTGTTGGAGTCTTCGCCGTCTTCTGGCGGCACGTAATCATCAGGAGCATAAGCTACATCTAACACCTGATAACCTTTCTTATTCCACTCGCGCTTTTCTTCAAAGCTAACCGGCATTGGCAAATACACTGGTTTCATATCAACCTCAGAAAGAAAGCGGGGCGAACCCCGCTAATTATTACGCTTTGGCTTCGTCACCGATTAACATAACGCCAGCCATCATCTTGTTATCTGTGACCACTTTGTCCCAGTTGGTCGAAGTGCCTAATGCAGCATCAGATGGAGACTTGCCGCCGTTGGTTTCGTCCCAAGTGAAGCCTTTCAGTGCCAAACCGAATGAATAATCGACCTGCATAGTGGTTTCGATGCGAGTCTGACCATTGCTTGTTTCGATATTGCTGATAACGTCACCAGCATCAATAACAGTCGCTGCACCTTCAACCAAGCTCATTGCATACAGCTTGTTAGGAGTGCCAGCCACACGCAATCCAGGCGCATCTGTAACAATCATTGGCTTGCCAAGAATATCAACGACGCGCACGTTTTGAGCTTGGAACAACTGCGGCGCGTTGGTTAGGTTGTCGCCAATCAGTTTGTGGTAAGCGGCACCATTAAGGATGGTTGCAACTAAATTGCCTGAGCGGTCGCCAAACTTAGCATGTGACTGGTTCAAGCCAGACTGATTAATGCCGGCAGTTGCAGAGTTATCTTGAACCAATGCAGCTTGACCGCCTAATGCAGCACGCAAAGCCAAGATTGCAGTGTTTAACTGGTCAGCTAACAATGCTTCTGCAAAGTTGCGGCTTGCCACTTCGATACCTTCAGATGTTGGCTTGTTTAACCAAGTCAACTGTGATGGTTCAAAGCGGATTGGGCCGAAACCGCCAGCAACTTTAACAGCGCTGAAACGTAATTGCGTCAGGTCGGTTGGTGCTGCAGAGGCTTGGGCGGCGTAACGGTTTACGCGGCGTTGTGCGGCATGAATGCCAGCAAAGAAAGACTCTTGCAGGAAATCACCGTCAAAACCGCCAGTGGTCAGGCGGATTGAGCCATTTGAAGCTGCGTTGAACTTTTGAATCATCTGACCAAGCGTTTCGATAGTTGCCGGCATGATGTATTCGTTAAAAACCTGCATTTGTGATAATGCCATGATGTCTTACCTCATTCTGGTAGTTTAAATTTTGCCTTAATGGCCTGTCGGCGTTCCTCTCGGTTTCCGCCAAATTTGCCAGCTCCGAATGAGGCACTGCCACCTTGCGAGCCGTTAGCGTTGCCACCACCGAAGGTTACAACGCCTGATTTTAACAGCGGCGCATAACTTGGATCATTGCCAAGCTCTGCTTTCAATCCCGCCAAATCTAAAGATGAGGCACTGCCATCATCGTTTAAAACTGTTACCTTACCGGTTTCTGCATCAACGTCAATACGCGACGCAACCAGTTTCTGGAATGCTTTACTGCCGGTTTCTGTGGCTAATTCTGCAGCTAATGCTGCAACGATATTTGACCGCTTTTCGGTCTTAATCGTGCCAACCAGTTTATTTAACCGCTCTTCATACTGCCGCTGTGTTTCGCCAATACGGCGCTCAGCGTCAGCGATAATCTCATCGACCTTGCCTTCTGACTTCAGCTTCTCAAGCGCCTTGCGCTCAGCTTCTGCCGTTAATTCAGATTGGCGCTTTTCGTACTCACTGAGTTTGCCGGTCGTTTCTTTAAACTTGCCGTCTAAGTCATTCAGCGAGCTTTTTAACTTCTGCGCCTTCAGTTCACCAACAGGCACGTATGCACCTTCGTGTTCTGTGTAATCAGCCTTCACCACATCAGGCAAAGACTCATAAATTTCTTTTGCTAAAGCCATTGGGTACAACCCTCAGTTAGTTATCATCCAAGCACAGGCACCGCCTGCACTTTTGTAGTTTAAACGGTTACGCGTTACTAATCAAATCTCCGCCATCAGAGCGCGTTAACAGGTCTTCAGCTGTGCTAACAGTCCAACCGCCTTGAGACAGAATCTTAACGGCTTCCTCGCGGTCAATGGTGCCTTGCATTTGAGCAGCCAGCACTTGCTGAACTTCCTGCGGCGTCAGCTTGGTTGCGCTGAAGTCTTTGGTTAGCGAGATCACAACTTGCTCGTTTTGCTCAACTGCATCTTGTGACCATAATCCTTCAAACATGCCGCAATATAAAACAGCCCGCTCGAACGCCTCTTCTACACAATTCGCCAAGGTAATCAGCCGGCTGGTTTGCTCTGCAGAATCAATGTTAGCCTCTGTTGCTGTTTTGTCCGCAGACGCTTTGGTTGGGAATGAGCCGCCAAGCGCACGAATCTTTGCCTCGTTGTCTTTGAAATATCGCTCGTACCCTTCAAGGCTGATATTTGCAGCAAGGATTTCGCCGCGAGACTCGCCGGAGAACAAGTTAACGGCACCAGCACCTGTTGCCACATAGTCGCGCCCGTTCACAGCTTTAAACTGATCCCAATCAGTCTGGCTGATGCCATAAAAGTTAGTGGTAGGCGGCAGCATACGCATAGCCTCCTTGTACTCTGCGCTGACTTGATACCTGTTTAGTGACAAGTCACAGATTGGCGCAAGATAGCCAAGCTCTAACGGCATTGATCCAGCTTGGAATGGTTCATCTGACAGGATTTGCACAGGCAACCATTTAAGCGGCTGGTTTTTTACTGTGACATAAGAGCGCTCGCCAATTGCCATGCCGCCTTCACTTTTGACAATCTTCTGTTGGTAGTAATTGCCTTTTTCATCAAGTGCAAGAATCAGGTAAGACTCAATCTTGTTGCTCAGCATCTTGTATGGATCAAACTTCAATCCAATCTCAAGCAGCATAATGTAAGACAGCTGCATCTTGCCGTTGATGCGCTCAAAGTGCCAATAAATGACATTCTCGCGCGGGTATTGCTTGATGGTTGCGCGCGGGCTTAACTGTGCTGCATCTGCCATAGACAACTCAGTTAATGGCAGGTCAGATAATCCGCGATAATCAGAGACTAAAACATGCCACTTCACAGCCAAGGCATTAGCGATTGATTCAGACATGGCAGAGCGCAAAGACAAGCCGTCGCCGTCTGCGTCTTCTTCCAAGTAAGATAAACGGTCAGGCAGTTCAACATCTGCAGCGTTTGGGTTTAATTTGCCAACTAACGACTTAAGCGTCTGCCCTGGGATTTCGTCAAACTCTGCGCCGTCAATGTACTGGCTATAGCGAATCTTCGCTTGCTGGCTTGAGCTATCTAATGATGACGGGTGAGGCAGTAACTTTTCGCGCTCAGCTTTTACAAATGGCGAACCTTTAACGCAGACTCGAATCTTCCGGATTTCATTTTCCATCAGCTCTGCATCAGGGTGCTTTGTAATATTTTCCAGCATGGCTCAGCCTCAATTCGTTTTGTCAAGTATAGCTTGGTTATGCGTAACCAATCAACCGCCATCAATTGCACGGAGTTCTGCGAGTGTCAGCGGTCTGCCGGCCATATCATAAAAACGCTCCAAAGATACCCTGCCAGACATAAACAGCTTTGTTCTTTCCTTGCCTAATGTTGACTCTACAAAGAATGGCGGCTGCTTGCGCAACCAGTCATCGTAAACTGTGCCAGCCTTGATTTGCTCAGGCTTGAATATGTTCAAATCTTTCTTGCCTTTGTAGCGCACTTTTTTATCCGTCTTTTCCTGCTTGGCGTCGAACGCTTCAGCGGCGGCTTTAGTGTCTTGCCCGCCAATCGCTGCTCTAGTACCTTCAAGGTCTACACCCTCAGGCAAGGCTATCACGCTTGTACGACATTGCCAGTGAAACGGCGGATAACCTATTGGCGATTCACCAACCGGCCATCCTTTAGCGTATTTGGTGCCAATCCAGCGGCATTTGTCAGATATGCGGTTGTCGAATGTGACTATTGGGTATTCTCTGGCTAGTTTGTCAGTGTTATCTGCAAACATCGCCTGCCGTGCCTGTGTTGAGTAGTGCTGAACCCCAGTTCTAGCCAAAGACTCAGCCTCATTCTGCAACATGCCATCAGTCGCGATACGCATTTGCTGCGCCATCTGATTGACGGTTAATCCTTGCGAATACCCAGCCTTGACGATGGAGTCATAAACATCGGCATGCCTTGCGTTGTAGGCTTTGACAAATTCAGCCCATGTTCCGGCATCAACCTTTTGGCCTTGCGTTAGGCTCATCAGCGATTTGTTGATATAACTAACAATCTTCTCATCCGCAGGCTTTGACAACTTCACCGACGCAGCAGAGCCAACTAAGCCGGCGTAATATCCGGCGTCGTAAATTGCGATATTCTCAAGCTCTTTGGTAACTTCAGCCCAGCCGGCAGAATCAATCTCTGTGACAGCTTTGCGAATCTGCGCAGTGACTTGATTTAGCTTTGTTATGCTGGTGATGTTTTCGGCGTCAAGAAGAATTAACCTGGCTGCGCGATAGGCTTCGTCAAGTGTCGGAAATATCTTTGACTTGAGCAGTCCTGCGGCCAATCGTCCGAGATAGACGGTGCGGCGCTCGGTGTCGTTTATGATGTTATTCATCTATCGCATCCAATAAAGCTCTTGCCAGTAATCTTATGAGCATATCACAATCTCCTTCGTACGGCTGACCATTAGCCAACATCCGAATCTGAGTGAAGCAGATGATGTGCGCCTCTTCTGGCTCGATGTCGTTTGGCAGATAAACAACCAGGTGCGGTTGATGGTCTGATAGGTTATCTGCCAAATTTCACTCCGGTAGCGAGTGGCGCTTTAACACTAAACCGGCGATTTATAAAGTATCCAGCAGAATCAACCCAGTCATCGACAGCGGGGTGCTCGTTAAACTTTTCTGGCTCGCCTTTGTCGGTGTAGCCTTGAACCTCTAATGCGTTAGTCAGCTCAGGGCATTTGTTGGTATTGACCTTAATCTTGTCGTGAGCAAACAGCGCATTGAATGAGTTAATCCGGTCTCTCACTAATGGGTTCATTGCCGGCGCATCGACTGCATATCCTGCATTTTTTATCAGCTCGATGTCAGATGCCGCTGCATTGGTCCTGTTTGCGCCGCCAGACGCATCAGGAAATATTGTTAGCTTGTGGTCTTTGTATCTCGTCAGGTTGTTTATAAAGTCCTGCGTATCGTGACTGACGAATTCATCAACGGCAATCGGGATGTTTGAGTCAATAACCCAAACAGTCGCACAGCAGCCGCCTATGTTGAAGTCAATGGAAACGCAAAGGCGTTCGCCTGGTTGAATTTTTCTGTCAGTGTGATGACGCTCACGGCTAAAGAAGTGATAAACCTTTTTGTCGTTAAGGCTGACGAATTCGCCTTCTATGTACATATCCGCCATAAGTGGATCATAGTTGGCGCGAATGTTTGGAATGTAATCGTCGTCAAGATATGGGTTTGAATAGGTCGGCGCTTTAATGATTGCGTACCCTTTAGCGGCAGTCTTCACCCACTTCTGATAGATAAACCCGTGTATTCCTTGGTCTGGAGTGGTGACGCAGCCAATGGTATTTCCAAGCGGTGAGCGCTGACGGTTTCGCTCTGTTATCTTGCGCCAAACCTTTTTTGCATCTTCCTTCTTGAGCGTATCAAGCTCGTCAACGATTGAGTCCGCAACCTCATAGGCAACAATGCGATCTGGATTATCGTAGCTGCGAAAAATGACAGAGCCATATCCTTTAACTTTCAGCTCATAGTCGGACTTGTTTAGCCTAGTCTTGATGCCAAGCCTTGCAAATAGCTCTTGAAACTCAGGGATTGCTCTTAGCTTCAGCAGGTCATAGGTTGGCATGTAGTAAGCGACGCGCTTTTTGTGCGTCAGCATGCGAATGATTAGCCGGCTAACACCGGCCTGAGTCTTACCGCTGCCTAATCCACCTACAATCGCAGGGAATGGCTCAGGATGAAATGCAAACTCTTCCTGCGGCTCAGTTAGTGGCAGGTCGATTGTGCGCGTCATTCTGGTTTTGTTGCCCGAGTAACGCGAATGGTAATATCGGTGTCATCGCCTTCACCCGTTTCTGGATTGGCCCGCCATTGCTCAGGCCTGCGATTCTTTAGCCAGAAAATTGCAGCTGTCGTGTCAGGCTGAACGACCTCAGTGTAAGGCACAATGACTTCTTGCCCTTGAAATTGAAATATCTTGACAGCTTCGTGAGTGTAGCCAACAGCCTTCCGGTACAGAGCCATTTCAACGCGATCATCTGTCTCGGCCTTACCGACCTTTAGGGACTCGCGAAATGATGGGAATTCGTTGCGCCATCTGTAAAGCGTTGCAGTATGAACGCCTAACGCTTCAGCAACATCGTTGTCAGTGGCCCCAAGTTCACACATCTTTTTTGCGACTTTGTCGAACTCAGGCTTGTACTTGGTAGGTCTTCCAACTTCACTCATCAGGCACAGCCTCAACTTATCAGGGCACTGCCCCACTGGCTGTAATCTTAGCATAAAAAAATGCCCGCAATAAAGCGGGCTAACAGCTGGGGGAGGTCTTAATTAATATTAGCACAACACCTTCAAAATCCGATAACTCTTTTTGCCATACATATTGCCTTTCACATCAACGGCACCAAAGCCATAACTCATAGCATTAATGACTTGGCCGGTTTTGCGGAGTCGGATTAATATTTTAGTGGTCATGCCGCAACCCTCTCAACCTGCCTGTGATTCCAATGCTTATCCACATCAAGAAGACGCAGCAAATCCCGCTCCATTTCTTCCTCAGTTCCGTATGGTACTGGTATCGCAGCCCAGCCGGCGTTAACGACAGTCATTACCTTTTTGCATTCATCAATAATTCGCTGATGCTCTGCGCGCAGATACTCAGTTAATTGATCGTGCCGGTATGCCGCCTTGAGCCTTAACGGAAGCATAACCAACTTCTGCTTTCCGTTTGATTCGATGCAGTAAACTGCCAGCATTACAAACCAATCAAATGCAGTACGGTTTAACGCTTCTGCAACTGCCGGCCCGATTTGTACTGGCTTTCCTGTTTTCTGTTTAACCAAGTCAACCAGCTCATCTGCAAACGACATGACAAGCGCAAGGTCGCGCACTGCCAACTTGCTTTGCGTTATGAGGCGCTTGATGCGGTTATGCGGTTTTCTTTTTGACATGCGCCACCTCGTTTAATTGGTATGTGTCATTACCAACCGCCAACAGCTCACCACTGGCAACCATTCTTTTCGCCACTTCACGACTATTTGGCCCAAGCTCTGACAGGCGCAGTTGTTTGTTGGCTGCCTTTTTGCGTATTTCGCGGTGTAAACTCATAACTCCACCGCCTTCTCAACTAAATCCGCATCAACATCAACGCTTGCATCGGCTGTAAAATGCTTATCCGGCAAATCGACGACGATTCTGTAGCGCGTATATCCGTCCATCTTTTTTGTTGGTTTGGCGCTAAACATTAGCCATTCAGGGTCCACCATGTGCGCGCTGTTGTTTATGTCGCAATAGAATTTAATTTTCATCACTCCCGCTCCTTCTTCAGTAACTCAGCTTGCAGCGCCAGGTAATTAACAGCATCAACTGCGCTATCTTCGTGAAACCTTGGCTGTGCGTATTGGCGCACTTGTTTCACTAACGCGATAATCAGGCAAATGTCAGAGCCTTTCAAGTTGTGACCGGTCAGCGCGTTAAACGCTTCAGCCGCTTGCGGAAAACTGCACTCACGCTGATTACTGCCATACTGATTGCCGCGCTCAGAAAGAATCTTAAGCCCTTCTGATAAAAAGGCGGCTGCAGATGCAAGTTTTTGGCTATAGTGGCTCTGAGTTGATTGTGCTGCGCTATAATGCTCACCCGTAGCTCCATTCTGACCAATCTGCTCGATGCGCTGTTCTGGTGGCCATTCTTTTGGGCGTGATTCGTAATCTGCATAGCTTGAGATTGACGCAACGCCAAATCCTGCGTATCTGGTAATGTTGCTGTTGTCATCAACATAAAACCTCATCAAGTTAGTGTCTTTGTCGTGACACCACCAAATGCCATTTGCTCTATACTCAGCCCCTTCAGGCGCTTCATTCCAATCTACTTTGCTCACTTGTATGACACTCCTGCTTTGTCTAGCGCATCCTCAACATCGACCAGCGACACGACTTCAAACACGCCGTCAGTCTCATACTTTGGCAGCTCAACAACCATCGCTTGGCGGGATGCCTGCCATGCCTGCCGCATGAAGTCGCGCACAAAAACAATAACATCGTCACCAACCGGCCATTTGTGTTTATTTTCTTCAAACCACGCCTCAAATTCAGCCCGAATTTGTTCGCTCATTTATTCACCCCAAGAAGTTTGGCAATTTTATCTTTAATGCCGAGAGATAACTGCAGTTCGCTTGTATCTCTTGGCGCTCTTGCTCGCATTGATTCAACTATGACAACAGCGTTTTCAATTGCAGCAGAAAGTGCTGAGCTTACTGCTGTGTGTTTGTACCCACTTTCAGCTTTAAGCTTTACATGCTCGATAGTTCTAAATTCTATTTGAGCGCTCCACGTCCTGTCATCATGCTGAAAAATATGTACATTCCCAAATGTTTGCGCAGCATCAAACAGCTGCTCAAGTGTCAAATTGCTCATTTACGCTTCCCCAAGTTAAACACTGCCTCTGGATTAATAATCATCACTCTTTCTCCTAATCTCAATATGCCTGTCGTATTCAGCTTGCGGACTAAGCCCACCAAAAAACTCTGCGTGGCGCTTTCTGTCCTGATGCCAAATCCGGTTAACCTCTTTGCGCTGCTTCGGAGATAGCTTGATTTGTTTGTATCGGCGGGATAGCTCGTTTGATAGCTTCATAGCCAAATCATCCCAAGCAATACTGCAGCTCCGGACAGTAGAAAAACAACTAAGCAACCAACGCAAACCCAAGCAGTAAAGTATCCAACATCGTTGGTCGTGTCTTTCTGAAACTTTGCTGCCAATAAAGACAGCACGAAAAAAATCCACGCTGTCAGCATGATTTTAATTAGCATTTCCTCACCTCCACCATCTGCCTTGCCTTATTTTCAATGATGTCAGCACAAATCAACCTAACCATATGCCGCAACTCTTGGTCATTTGAATCAACGACCATTTGAAAAAACTGGTCAGCTTGTTCTTGCGTGACAAATGACAGGCATTCGCCAAACTCCCAACCAGTCACCACAACAGCATCTCGAGCTGCATCAAGTGCGGCGTCGTGCTTGGCTGCGGTGTCGGCAGCTGTATCGGTTGTTTTCCAGTCGTCGTATGCGGTCATTTTGTGCGCCCCAGCTCTGCGAGTTTGTCTTTTAATTTTTTAATCTCTTCAATTCTCGCCCGCTCTTTTTTTAATTCATCTTCTTTTTGCTTTTTAATGCGGCGCTCATCTTCTTTGCTCTTTCTGTCGATTTCATCATTTAACCTTTTTTGAAAAGCTAAATCAGACTCTTCAAGTTCAGCCACAATAAAAAAATCATGGTCCTCATAGCCGGACCACCTGTGATCAAATGTCACATTTTTTAACACGTAATCACCATTTTTTACATAGTCATAGCTTGGAAGCTCCAATGCAAAAGAATCCTCTTGCTCAGATAAATATTTATCAATGTCGGCCCTGCTGCCGTATGGGAAATCAATATTTTTGCGTATTTCTGTAGTTTTCTTTTCGATGATTTTTTTCATATCCACTCTCCGCTGTTTAAGTAAATCAAGAATACCAGCCGCATGATATAAGTCAAAGTGGTCATACCAGTTGCTTTATCTTGGCTTTATACTCAGCAATCAAAGCCTGAATCTCTGGGATTGTTAGCTTTAAAGGGTCGTGCGGGCCTTCTAGCCATTCGACTTTTTCAGCGCCTATCCGGTTTATTAGCTCCTTGCGGTACGGCACCAAATTGCCTGACAGAAAGTTATTACAGGTGGCGCAGCTGGCGTGGCAATTAAGCTCGTTAAATGCCAGCTCAGGATGCGCCCCACGGCTTTTGTAATGACTGGCGTGTCTTTGGTGGTCGTTGCCATCAGGACGCCCACAGCTAACGCACGGTTTGCCAGAATCGCGCAGTCGAATAAACCGATTAAAAACAACCTGCAAATCTTTCAACCAATCGCTGCGACTCTTTAGCGCAATCTTTCGCCGCCTTGTCTCTGCGTTAAATTCCTTTTTCTTTTTGGCTTTAGACTTTTCAGCCTGAGCTTTAGCCCACTCTGCGGCATGCTCGAATCCGCAAAACAGCTTCAGGCCAAACTTTTGTGTTGCCTTCACTTTGCAAATCGGACATAAGGCCATTATTCAAACCTCAGCAATTCTTCCGCCAACTGGTCTTGATTCTCATAAACTCTACTGAGACAAAGTGACCAACAAGAGTTCAGCAGCGCCTTATAGAAGTTCTGAAAATCCACCTCGTCGCACTGTGAAAAACTTATCGACTTAGCCACTTTGCGCAAACCTGATGGAGTTTTGACAATATGGTAAAAGCCAGACTTAACCGTTATCCATTCTCGAAATGAGTTAAAGCATTTGTCGCCAGGATAATTCTGCCGGTCGGCTTCAAGGTGCTTGATAAAACCGACACACAGCGAATCAATTGCCTCTCCGCTGACACCATGAAATGCCATGTACTGCCGCAGTTTTTCGACCGTCTCAACTTCAACTTGGCTGATTAGCGTATCCGGCTCCCAAAATGAATAGGTCAAATTTAAAAGTGCAAAAGTCTTCCTGTGCATTTTGAGATTTCGAGGCGCAACAACATCAGCCTTATAAACTCCGCCATTCTTTAGCTTGGCTATCGCTTCAGCGTCTGAATCTGCTGCTGGTAATAGGGCTTTGCCTTGTTTGACTAGATAAATTTCAGTCATTTTTAGCCAACCTAATTCCTATTTTTGTGATATGGCTATTGATTTGGCCCAGCTTTATTTTTAGCTTCGTGCGCGCTTTTTTGTTTTCTCTTACTTTGCGGCAGTGTTCGCACGGCTCATTTTCTGAGTTCTCAAACACCTCGTCGTAGCTGTAATGATCGCCAAAATAGCCACCGCCGGAACCTTTGTTTAGCTCTGCAACCTCCTTGTAAATTCTTTGTATGCAGTCAATTTCTGAAATCTGCTGCAGTAACTGGCCGGGGAAATGTGGGTCGTCGCGAGACACGTATTGTTTCTCGCAGTGTCCTGCGCTGGCGTTTTTAAGGTCTTTTATTTGAGCTGTCAGTTTTGCTCTCTGAATCACTAGTTTTTCTAAAGCTGATTTCATCATCCTCTCCTTACTGGTTTGTAACTCATGATCCGCCGCTTAATGTTTGGCGCAAATCTAGCCAGGATTTTATGCCGGCTGTAGTCGTCGCAGATAATCAGCACCATCTGCATTGGTGGCTCTGGTATTTTGTTTTCGGTTATTGGTGTAAACATCAGAAGCGCTCCTTCAGTTTCTTTTTTTCTGGCTCTGGCTTTGGTGCTGGCAAGCGGTTTGTGTCTTTGAATCGACTAAAACCAAGCTCAGGTTGCAAGTAGGTTGTGCCAGTCTCACCCATGCGGTTTTTGGCAATGATTGCCTCGGTCAGTGAGTGATCGCCTCGGTTGCCTTCGTAATCTTCGTCATACAAGAAAATAATCAAGTCCCCTTCTTGCTCTATCGCTGATGACCCTAAAAGGTTTTTCATCTCTGGCCGGCCAATCAATCCACGATTTAGCTGGCTCAAAACGATGACCGGACAATTCATTTTCTTAGCCATGTTTTTCATGCCGCGAATCTTGTTTCTGATTTGCGCAACGTCTGACTCACCATCTGCTTCTATTTTGTGCAGGTAATCCACCACGATTAAATCCAATCCACCTAAGCGCATAGATGTTCGCTTTGCTCGTGCTTGCATCTCAGCAACCGTCTGACCGCCTTTGTCATCAATGCGGAAATACTTCTGCCGGCTTTGGATCATCTCTTGCGCCTTTGCTAGATAAGCAACGCAGTCAACAAGTGCGGAGCCGTTTCTGACCTTATTCAGATAGACATTACCAAGGCTTGCGATCATCTTCTGCATCAGCTGTTCGGCGCTCATTTCTAGACTGAAAAACAAAACACGCTTTGGTTCCGGCGAAAGGAATGCTGAGTATTCAGCAAAGTTAAGGGTAAGTGTTGTTTTACCGCAGCTAGGAGGTGCAGCAACAACGATTAAATCTTGCGGCTGAAACCCACTTGTAAACCGGTCGATGTTTTCAAACCCAGAAGAAATTCCGATTAACCCGTCTTGGCTTTTCAGTGCCTTTTCCATCATGCCAAAGACTGAATTCATCACATCAACAGGATGCTTGATTTCTTGGTCTCCTTCATCGTCACCAATGTTTGCGATCTTCTCCATTGCGCTGCGGAGTCTTTGCTCTGGATCGCCGTGCTTGTTGATTTCATCAGAAGCCTGATTAATCGCTTCCATTGCAGCGCGGAGCCGTGCAACCTTCTTGAGCCTGTACGCTGTATTCACAATACTGGCTTGGCTGACTGCGTTAATGCCAAGGTGCATAGCATAAGAGCTTAAATCAGAGCCGGCATCGCTCAAGGCTGACGGAATGGTCACAGCGTTAACGTCCTGCCCTGAGCCAGCAATCTTCAGGATGGTTTCCCAAATGTACTTGTGGTTCTGGTTTGCAAAGTCAGACGGTTTTAGTATTGCCAATACATCAGCAGAAACATCTGTTTTGTCGTTAAACATCAGGCCGCCGATTACGGTCTGCTCTGCCAGCTCGTCATACAGGTTGTTCATTGTCTTTCTCCCATTGTTGTTCGAATTTTTCCATAAACTCTGGATCATCTTCCCACTGGCGCTTATTTATGTACGTTGTAGGGTGCATGCGATCAGCACCAAAAACAACGCCGACCAGATTATCCTGGTAATGCGTAAGCATTGCGTAAGTGACCATCTCGGCTTTTTTGTCTGACTTGCCGCGCATCAGGCGCATAAATGCTTTTTTTGCATCCTGCTTTTTAACCTTTGCCGTTTTCTCGCAGTTGTAGTTTTTCCAGAATTTTTCAAACAGAGAACACACAAAACTATTGTTAGATTCTTTGTTAGATTCATTGTTAAGATCGTGCGCAATTTTGGCACCTCTAGAGGTGTCATTTTGGCAGTTCCGTGGTGCCAGATTGGCAGTTCCGGCGTCATCATTTTGGTAATTCATCCAAACCAATTTGTACACTGATGTCTTATTTGGACGCCTGACAACATCAATAACTTTTTCAGCCTCCAGAAAATTCAAGTGACGCTGAAAAGTCCGAACCCCCATACCGCAAGACTCTGCCATTTTGTCTATTGAGTACCAACTAATTCCATCATCGTTTGAATTGTTTGCAATCTGCAAAAGAACCAGCTTTACGCCGGCGCTTTCAGTTTTAAAATCCCACGCCATGAAAGTGTGTTTTGCTGACATAATTAGGCCCTAAAAAGGAGCGTGATCGAGCGGGTTAGACAATGCGGATATTGACGATTGTATAGCCTTAACTTGGCTCAAATCGTAATCTGAAACGCTCGTCATCTGATCAAAACAAATGGAAAGCAGTTCCATGCTTGATGAAAAAACGCTAACAGAAAGCATGCTGCACACCAAAGAAACTCCCTGCGTAATGTCGTCACATTCCGTGCAAACCAAGCTGCCAATAACTTCGGCATTTTCGTACATTTTTAGAATTTCATTATCAGCTTCAAAATTAAGAAGGTTGCAATTTAGCTTTTCGTAATTACTTGCCATTCTCACAGCAGCTAAATATCTTCCAACCTGAAAAAGCATCCCAGCCTGGAAAGGTACGTTTTTTAACTCAATCACATTTAAAACATCTTTCTCGCCGTGCTTCTCTAGCGTTATTAAATCCGCTATACCATAAGCCCCCAGCGACGGCTGCCTGCAAACACCAACAACAGGACGACCGTTAATAGGGTTGTATCTGTGCGCTAAAACGTAATTGTAAATCTGATCTTCAAATTCTTTTTCTGTTTTAAAAAATGGCATATACTAAAACCTCACTTGTTTACTCATCTAGCCTGACCTGCCAGTCGGGCTTTTTTATTTGGACGGCGCAAAATTGCGCTTTCCTACTTCCAGTTCTGCAGGTAGTCAGATAAAGCCTTGACTGTGCTGTAAGCTGGATCCACATCTGTATTTGCCAGCCTGTAAACCGTGTTATATGGAACTCCTGCAGCTTCTGACACCGCCTTCAAGTTCATCGGCTTGAGCATTTCACGTATCTTCTCTAGCGTTAGCATTTCAAGCATACCTCATTTATTTATTTAGGATAGTTGACAGATTACCCGACAATGGTAAGATAGTCAATACCAACTAACAAGGGGATGGAAATGAAAAAACTACTTTTAGCTTTAATCGTATCAGCGCCGGTAATGGCAACAACATTTGCAGATGACTACCGGCAGCAGCCAGATCTCAGTTCAAAGCAGGCTTTAATGCTGGCGGAAATCGTTAAGGCGTTTGGCTATAGCTGCAACTCAATCAACTCTGCCAGCCGGTCAGCCTGGTCAAATGGCAAATACAAGTTGATTTGCAACAACTGGAATTACGTCTACACCATCGAAGATAAAGGCGGTCGCGCTGTAGTGACAGTGGAGTAATGGAATGACTCAGTTAATGACAATACCAGACATGGTAAAAGGCGTTGAGCCTGAGTGTTTGCAGTTAATTACTGCGCACAATGCAGTAAATTGGGCAGCTGAGGCTAACTATGCAATGCAGTTGCTGGCGGCTAATGACTACGCACTGAAGATTGCAATGGCAAAGCCGGTATCAGTTCAAAACGCTTTGCGCAATGCTGCTGCTATCGGCGTGAGCTTAAATCCAGCTGGCAAGAATGCCTACTTAGTGCCTCGTGGCGGTGCTATCTGTTTAGATATTTCTTACATGGGATTGCTTCACTTGGCAATGTCTACCGGCTCGATTGAGTGGGGTCAGTCAAAGCTGGTCTATGCAAATGACAGTTACGAAAACCTAGGCATTGACCAAGCACCAAGCCATAAGTACAGCGCTTTCGGTGCTCGCGGTGAATTAGTTGGCGCTTACTGCGTTGTACGTACATCAACCGGTGCATACCTGACTGAAGAAATGAGCCGCGAGCAACTGGAAGCCGTCAAAGCCCGTAGCGAATCAGGCAAGCAAAACAAAGGCCCATGGTTCACTGACTTTGAAGAAATGTGCCGCAAGACCGTAGTTAAACGCGCCGCCAAGATGTGGCCGAAAGTTAACCGGCTTGATGACGCTATCCAATATCTCAACACTGACGGCGGCGAAGGCATCACTAAGGATGATCCAGTGCGCGACGTTACGCCAATTAGCCTTGATTCAGAAGCATGGCTAACTGACCACTACAACGCTTTACCGGATGATAAAAAACCGCTGATGCTGGATTGGATTCAGCGCGCAGCCGGCACAAACAAAATCTGTGACTTAACAGAGCAGCAAGCTCAAGCAGCGATTAAAGCGCTTAAGGCGAAAAAATGAAGCCTACATATGATGAGCTTGCAACATTGGTCGAAAGACTAAAGGATTTGTCTGAATACTGGATTGACCAAGCAAGGCCTCATCAGCCATCAAAGCAGGAATATGAAACTTGGCTGGCTCTTGGGCATCACAGCAAGGCTTTGCATACTGCGAAAATCTACACGCAACGAATCAAGCAAGGTAATGCAAATGAGTCTATATAACCGCGCAATAGCGCAACTAAAATCACTTGAGCCTGCATTTGGGTTTGATCCGTCTGTGGTTGAGCAGGGCTCACTTGAATGGAAAATCATGCGGCTTGGATGCCTTACAGCGTCCAAAGCTGACAAGATTGTCGCCGGCAAAGAAACTGAAGGCAGACAGACTTACATGGCTGAGATTATCAGCTCAATCATTAACTGCGCCGCTGATGAAGAGTCAGGATTCAAGCAAACCGAGCACGGCAAGTTATACGAAGGCGCTGCGCGTGATGCGTTATCTGTTGCGCTGGATTTTGTCGATATCCAAGAAATACCGCTGATTTACATGGATGATGAAATGCGCGTTGCGGTGAGCCCAGACGGTGTTTTTGGCAACACAGTTGTTGAGCTGAAGTCGCCATACGACACAACGTTCCACGTCGCACACATGGCGTTTGGTAACGTCAAAAAGGCTTGGCGCTGGCAGTGTCAAATGCAGTTAATCGGTAGCGGCGCTGAGCGGCATATATTCGCCACTTACGACCCCAGGGTAATACTGTCAAAAAATCTGCATTACTCAGAAACTCTGCTGGATGAATCAATGCAGGCAACGCTGCGTGACGCGATACCGGCGTTTATTTACGATTTAGACAAAGCGCTGGAAAAGCTCGGAGTTGAGCATAAGCAGCATTGGAAATACCTTAAACAACAGAGAGAGAATATTTAATGGCAACAACAGTAACAAGCAAGCTAAACAAGGCTGCATCACAATTTCAGGCTGGCGATTCAACTGGCTTCGGCATTCGTTTAGGCGTGAAGCATTACGACCGCGAGACTAAGGCAGATGCCTGGACTAACTACGAAGCTGTCGTGTTTGCAAAAGCGCCGGCACAAGTTAAGTTTTACCAGGAGACGCTAGTCGAAGGCGCAATCGTCGAAGTATCTGGAGATAAGTGCAAAATCCGGCAGTTTCAAGGCAATAACGGACTGAGTCTGTCGATTGAGATTCTTGATGCCAAGCTGGGCGCAGTGTATGCACCACAGCAAGCACAACAATCCGCACCAGCACAGCGCGAACAGCCAGCACAGCCAGCCAGACAAGCTCCGCCGCAGGGTTATCAAGGTAAGATGCCGCAGCAGGCAATGCAAAATCCGGCAGGGCCGATTGATTTTGATGACGACATTCCATTCTAGCAACAACCAGCGCCCTCGCGGCTCTACTTGCACAGCAATTAAATTGAAACTATGATTAACTTCCGCGCCAGAACCTTACCCGCCATAGAGATATGGCTTCTATTTTTTAGGAGCCATTATGAATCACGTCGTTAGCTTTTCAGGCGGCAGAACATCTGCTTATCTTGTTTACCTTATCGAGCAAATGCGCAAGTCCGGAGAATGGACCGACCCAGTTGAGTATATCTTCATGGACACCGGCGCAGAGCATCCAAAAACTTATGAGTTCATAAAAAAGTGCGTTGAGCATTTTGGGATTAGTCTGACTTGTTTGCATGGCTATTTTGAGCGCCCGGTAGGCAAAGGAAACTCTTACAACGTGATTCCACTGGATGACTGCAACTTCAATATGAAAGGCGGCCCAATGGCTCGTATGATGCTCAAATACGGATTGCCAACCGTTATGGGTGCCTGGTGCACCAGCCGCATGAAAGAAGAAACGCACGATAAATATTGCGACGACAAGTATGGAAAAGGCAATTACGTTACATGGCTCGGTATTCGAGCGGACGAGCAAAGCAGGCTGAAAATAGGCAAGCGCAAGGATTTGCGATACATGGCTGAAATCACAGATTTTGAAAAAGATGATGTTCTTGATTTCTGGCAGGGAATGCCATTTGACTTAGAAATTCAAGAGCATTTAGGGAATTGCGTTTTTTGCATTAAAAAGTCAATAAACAAGATTGCGCTTGCGGCCAGAGATGAGCCAGCCCTCGCAATGGAATGGATGAAAGCCATAGAAAACGCAACCGACAGATTAAACCAACCTAAAGAGAAGGATTACGGCGGATTATTCCCAGAGAAATACATCCAGCATGTCCAGAAAGGTGTCATGTATCGCAACCATAACAGCATGGATTCAATAATAACCAAGTTCGAACTGCACAGCAGGGATGAGATATACGACACCATCAGAAGCATGAAGCGCAAAGAATCTGGCGGCTGCACTGAGTCATGCGAAGCCTTTGCATCTGAGCAAATAGACTGGCTGGTCTGACCACAAATTAATTACTTGCACACCACATTGCGTTGAGATATCTTTGTTTTGTCAGTAACAGCAAGGGGAATGGAAATGAAATTAAGAAAAGATAACGACGGCACGTACGAGCTGGAAACCAGCAAAGGCGTTTTCGGCTTTAATGCCTGGAATTACAGCGAGCCAAATGACAGGCCGGTGATTGGGCTGTTTGATGGTGGGCGCAAAGTTACTGAGTTAACCGGCATTAATGCGATTAACCTGTACGACATGCTGACACCTGATAGCGATTATGAAAGCGATGAACAAGACGGATATAACTCACTGAGCGAGGATTATTAAGATGGCAACACGTTACGCAGTTTGGGGTAAAGATAAAACATATCGCTGGTTATGGCTGGCGTGTTTAGTGGCCGGCATTGAAGCAGCTAAAGGTCGTTATGCGCAGCACAAGAAGGATGCGGATAAATGACATTAACAGAGATAGCTAACTACCACGGAGTCAGCAAAAGTGCCGTGGAGAAGTGGTCACCAGAAAAACGCCGCAAAGCAATCGTGATTATGCAATCCGGCGCAGAACCCGAAATCATCAAGCTGATTGGTGAGATTAGTCAGCTGTGTTACATCTTTGATTGCGCCAACATCAGGGCAACGACAAGAGCAAAATTCGCAAGACTAGAATTTGATTCTGACTTTGCGCACTTAAAAATTTATCAGCCTGACGGCAGATGCGTTATGAGCCTGGCGCCAATCGACCTCAACTTATCAACCGCAGTCGCAGAGCTGCAGAAAGTTAAACAGATTTTAGAGTCATTTATTTACTAGCAAGGGGAATGAAAATGAAAACTTTTACACTGCCAGCAAAAATAGTCAAAGCCGCCAACCTGTTTCGCGCTGGCAATGATCCACGTTATTACTTAAAAGGCTTTTTGGTTTCTGCAAATGACGTACTGGCTACAGATGGTTGCACATTGATTTGCGCAAAACTCAACGAAGAAATTGAAAACCATGAGCCGAAAATCATCCGTACCATGGGTCATATACCAGCAAAATCTGACCAAGTTGAATTTTCTGTTTCTGAGTCTGGCGCAGACGGCACAGCGTTTTGCCGGTGCGCTAATGGCAAAGTTCTCGGAGTTATCTACTTTGAAGTGATTGATGGAAAATTCCCAGAAAGAGCGCGGAATTATTTATCAGGAGAAGAAAAGCCGGTCAGCAAAATCGGAATTAACTGCAAGTATCTTGACAGGCTTTATGAGGCGTCAAAGTTAATTTGCGTATCTGGCAGATATGGCGAGCCAAAGTCTGCTGCGACATTTAATGGCGACACTGGCGCTATGCGATTTGATTTAATCGGTATTGAGTACGAAGCTACCGTCATCATTATGCCGATGTCACTATAACAACTAGGCGATTAAGCGGTACGCCTCAAATTGAGGTGCTTATGAACAACTTTATTGACTACCACAAACCAGACACCAAGGCGGGAGAGCTAATGAAAAAGGACAAGATGTTAATCGACTACGTAAACAACCACAAGCGCTGCGACGATGATTTGAGACTGGCTGAGCGTTTAGCTACTGCGTCGAAGTATATCGGAATTGGCTTGTTTTGCTTTGTTGCTTGGTTTGTTGTTTTGGATTTAACTTTTAAAGCGTTGGAGGCAATCAAATGACGCCACTATCAGAAGCAAAATGCGAGCTGTCAAACTGCCGCAATCGTGACCAGCTGTTTAACAAGCTCAGCAGTCTTTGCGAGCAGGCTGGTTATCAGTATGACTACAATCGCAGCATGGGAAGTAATGCACGATGCGCAGCGGAGTCGCTTCGATATGGTGTGGCTGAGTTGATTAAGATGGCGGAAAGAATTGAAGGCCGGTTATGACTGACGCCACATTCTGGTCTGATTTCATCCTGACATTATTTGCTGTAGCTTTATCGGTGCTTTATGCCACGAATTACCCTGGCGAAGCAAAAAAGAAGCCTAGAAAGGCGAAACGTGATTTTAAGCGGGAATGGGAGGAGTTATGAATAAGCAAGAATTGATTGATGCTGCAATAAAAGAGAACAACGGAAAACTGCCTGAAAAAACTGATGGTGTAGTACACGGCGTTTTTGATGATTCAGTTTATGTTGCGTGCGTGCGTTATGGTGATGTTATTTGCAGTGTAAGCGAGTACCAACAACGCGCCCGCGAGCTTGGTTATGGTGTAGAAGTTGCCGAGCCTGACAGCTGGTATTGTTACGAAACCCAAAAAGCGCTGCGGTTGCCGCCGGTTGGTGCTGAGTGTGAGATGCTTACTTGCAACAAGTGGGAATTAATAAAGATGATTGGCTTTGATGATGGTTTTGCTGTGGTTAAGTATTTGGATGATAAGTCATATCACAGTCAATCAGGACTTACGAAATTCTACCGCCCATTAGACCACGCAACACGAAAAGCTGAAGCAGAGCGCAAGCGCTTTATGAAAGCGGCATGTGATGCGCTGAACACTAAAGAAATAAACACAGATATCGATGCAAGCTTTACTTTGCGATTGGCAATTGATGCTTTGTATGATGCTGGATTTCGCATGCCGGAGGGGAAATGACAATCAGCCCACTTGACCAGCTATATCTCGAAACAACAAGCAAGGAAGACTTGCTGACTGAGATAAACGATCAGCGGCGTCAGGTTGTTGAGGCGCGCGGATTAGCGGCAGAGATTGAGCGGCAACTGCGGACTGTACAAAAGGAGCGTGATGGGCTGCTACCATTAGTAAGTAAGTGCGAAAAGCTAGACAAAAGCTTACGCTCATGCCGAGCCAGCTTGTCATTTATGAAAAAGAAAACTGCAAAGGCAAGAGGTAAAACAATAAAATCTAAGGTTATAGAGCTTATTGAACAAGGCTTAAAGCCGGCTGAAATGAGAGACTTGCACGGCATTGCATACAGGACGGCGTATGCAACATGGCGAGAATACCATAAAGCAGCCTCACCAAATAACAAAGCCGGCTAACCACCGGCTTTTCTGACTGCGTTGTATTCTGCGTTGCAGTTAATCAGGGCTTTTCTGTTGGCGTCAGCATAATCAGCCAAGACTCCCGCTCTTTCGTCAAGCCTTGTAAGCACGTTGGCAAGCAAGAGCCTATCGGTTGCAGCGTTTGCGCTGACGCTGATAGCGGTGGAATTATCATTGCCGGCAGCGGTTCGATACTTTTCGATTTGGTCGCGCAACCGCTCAGCAGAGTCAGCAGCAGCAATGCGATCGGATTCGTATTTATCCTGTAAATCTTTTGCAGTCTTGTAAGCATGCTCAAGCTCCACGGTTAGTCGTTTCTGTTTAGTCTGTACTTCTTCAAGCGCTTTCTGATTAGCTTCAGCATCTGCCGTCATGTGCGCAGACCACTTGTACTGCCATTGCCAATCAGCGACTTTGTAGCCGCCGAGTGAAGCGACAATCAAAGCGCCTGCCATTAGGTAGTATTTAATCATGCGTCGTCGTCCTTAAGGTTGGCTTTGTGCATGCCGTTGATGGATTGCCATATCTGCACAATTAAAGCTGCCGCAATCGCACCATAGGCCATCGCAGCCTGAGTTGCATCTAAGCCCTTCAGGTTATCGACTATGCGCCACAATAGCGCCTGAGAACTTACAACAAGGCATATTTGGACAATCCGCATCTGCCTCAGTGTTACATGCAAAGGTTGCGACCACATGAAGCCAAAGATGGCTTTAAATGCGCCCATCTCGCCACGCCTGCCAATCGTTCAGATATTTCTCCGGAGTTGCTTTGCCGGTACGATTCCAATAACTTCTGCAGTACGCCGCCATTGCTTCAGGAGTTTTTGGCAGTGGATTCTGGTCTTGCGCTAGATAATGCCGAGCAACCCAAATGCTGTACCGGTCATCTGATTCGAGCTTACTGACATCTTCTTCAATGCCGTATCGCTTAGCTCTTGCGCGAATACTATCGGAATTATCCCATACAGAATTGTGTGTAACCGGCTCGATTTGAAACAGGCCAAGAGCAGGCCCGCCGATTTGCTTGCGATACTTGCCACCAAGACTTTCGTGAGCCGCGATCATCGCCAACAGCTCAACACAATGGTCGGAGTGCAAGCCCCAATCCAGCAAGGCTTCTGTGCATAGATGCTTGAATTCTGTATATTTCATTTTGATAGCCTGTGCCAATCGCTAACAGTAGGACTGTAGCCGCTTATAAATCGCCTGGTGATCTCGTTAACGAACTCGCTGCAGTTAAAAGCATGCTTGCTGCCAAGCTCAATGCGCAACAGGCGAAATATCCACAACGCGCCAATCGTTGCTTGGAAGTCGTATTGAGCCTTACCACTAACCATTCTTTCGCAGTCATCACGCCATAACTCGTTATCTGTCCAAACCTCTTTTACTCGCCAAGCTGAGTAACGCTTTTTAAAGTCGTTGATGTCGGTCTTGATGACACCCTTGCGCCGACCTAGCCTGCCCTTGTAACGCATTCCGACTGACTCGTACACCACTCCGTTTTCTTCGTCATAAATCGCCACATGGGAGTACGGGCTAATATCGAAGAATCGGATAAGCAGCCCAACAAATTTCGAGCTGCGCCCAAAAATCAGAGTGACCTTATGCACGGTCAACATACCAAAGATTTAAAACCGCAGCGGTAGAGCTTGGTTTTTTGGCTCTGATTTTAAGATTTCGGTTTATCTGTAAAGCATTAACTGCGGTAATCGGCATGCCGCCAGAGTTGATGTTGTGCCCGCATAGGTAAGCGCTTGTGTCTGTGTAGGTAGCGGCAGAGCCGGTCAGAACCACAACGCCATCAACCTCAATCTCTGCCTCAAGCAAGTTTGATGTTGAGTTTAAACCCGTCAGCGTTGCTGCAATCAGGATGCGCGTCTTACCGGCAGGCACATCCAGATTACACATCTGCGTCAGTGCTGCGCTAATGCTTGTGGCTGAAGATGTAAATGCTTGCACATAAGTCGCGTTGTTTACGCTAATAGTGAAACCGGATTGCAAGCTGTTAAAGTAGTTGGCGCCTAAGCCATTAATATCGAATGGACCAGCCATTATTCTTCCTCCGGCATGAATGAGTTAAAATGCGCTTTGTCGTTGAACTTGTAGCAAGTCATCGGCGGATTACCGGCAAACACCCTAGAGGGCGTTGCAGGCGTTACGATAAAATCATCAGCTCCCTCAATAGTACCAATGACGTTAACGTGCCAGCCATCAACAGCCACTGGATTTTCTGGATCTGTTTTATCGTACACCAGACCGATTTCATCAATAACCATTTGCTTTCCTCCGCATATTTTCCATCACCTCATCGATTGTACCGACAAACACATATACTCTAAAGTGATATGTGCCGTATGGATTTGCAAATCTGTATACAGTGTTCCACTTAACAACCTGCTCAGGAGTAAACCGCCAGCGACCATAACCGGCGCTTGGCCAAAGCGCCTGCGGAAGCTCAGGCGACCAAGCACCCATTGCATGCTGACCGTCAGGCGTTGAAAGTATAACAGGCAGTGACTGCTCACCAGGGCCATCAGATAGCAGCCCAAGCGAATTAGTCACTGGATTATAAGTCCAGAACGCCGAAAAACTTGGAGGCATGTAGCCGGTGAGCGCTTCAAAAGTAGCGCTTGTGTGCGCCTCGCCAGATGGAATGTTGAACTGAACAGAATACTCAATAACGTTGTCTGGCATCACATAAACGCGCTTGTTTAGTGTGTGCTGACTGATGAACTGCCAGCCAACCGGACGCCAAAACGCCATTTGCGTATAGGTGGCGAGCGTGCTGCTGGTCTGCCATGAAGAAATCAAGCGGCTGGTAGAGCCTGACGGGTTTAAGCCGTCCTGCTCTGAGCCTGCCTCGGTAGGGTTAAAAGCCTCACCTAACCCATCAAAGCTAGACGCAGACTGCATCTGCCGTCCGTGGTCGTAGTCGTCAATATACTCAACGCCTCGCAGCTTAACGCTGCACACTGCGCCAGCATCGTGAGTGCATGTTTTGACAGTTAACTGACCATTGCTGATAGTCATTGCAGACTGTGGCGCTGCTGCCACAAAAAAAGGTATGAGTAACGCAATTAATTTAATCATGCTGTGATGGCCTGCAATTCCGCCTCTGTCAGCGCGTGAGGAATGAACACAATCCTCTCAACAAAGCCGTTTAATGCTTCAGCGCCTGAGAATGGAGAGCCGCCAGAGCCGATGCCGAGCTTAGTCATTCCTGTTGGCACGTTACCGCTTGAGTCATTGAGTACAATTCTGCCATCTTCAGCGCCTAGGAATTTATTTGCCGTCCAGCTTATTGCGAATCTGTTTTTCTTACCAGATGCTTTTGCTGTAGAGAAAGCCTGAGCCACTACAGAGCCAGACGATACAACCACAAAGCCGGAGCCAAGCGTAGATTCATTTCTTCGCACAATAACCTGATTCGATGATGTGCCATCTGACAGAATAAATGCCGACCTATTAATGCCAGATGTCGGCGCCTGACCGCTTGCAATGCAAACAATAGTACCCTCGGTCATTGCGGGGGTTGTTGCCGTGCATTGATCTCCAAGCCGAGTAACCTGCGCTGCCGTAGTTGGTATATAGCTAGTCGCGGACGCGCCAACCTCTAGCTGTGGCGTTTCGTGGATGACTGTGCCGGTTGCGTTGCCAGAGCAGCCTAAACCTACATACATCGTGTATGTGCCGCCTGCTACCGTGGTGAAGGTAATGGAGTAGGTGCTCGCAGAGGTTACGGCGGAGCCAGCAAGCGTTAGCGTGCCGGTTGGAGTGTCTGATGTTATCACACGCAGCACAACGTCGTTTGCCGAGGTGCCTTGCGAAAAATAGCAGCTAAAAGTATACGTTGTTGAAGCAGCTAGAGTTACCACCTGACTGATAATTTCTCGCTGCGATGCTCCTGTCGCCGCTAAAGTTATGGCGCCAGCAAACCTAGAGCTTGCCGCCGTAGTTGTAACGCCGGTATCTTGCGTTGCGGTCCAGCCAGTTGGCGGAGTCTCTCCGCTTGCCGCTGTGTACTGGGAGTGCAGCAGCAGATTTGTTCTAGCCTCTTCAACCAGCAGACCAAGCGAATCACCAGTTGCTGCATCATAGCTAATTCTTGGCGTGTTAATTGGAATGGTTGACAAGCCGGTAGGAGATTGATATGTGGCCGTGCTGTTTCTGCCAGTCACAACCGCTGATTGAAGCTGCTTAGGCTCTAACCCGTATAACTCATAAACCTTGTGATTGTTTCTTGCAAAGTTTAGGTCCAGTGTCGCTCTAGCGAAAAGACCATCAACAAGCCGAGAAAATGATTCTCCGCTTGCAACAACCCACGACGCGCTAACTCCTGGCTCTGCCGTTGTGACGTTTGCAAGGCTTGACAACAAAACCCACGTTAAGCCGTTATGATAAACAGAGGCAGGCACAGCAAGCGAGCCAGTCAGTGCAGACCATAAGCCTTTGAAGTTTGCAGTGCCAGCAGCCAAATCTTTATAAGATAAGGCAAGCACAGCGGAAGCCTGTGAGTCAGCTGCATAGTCAGCGGATTGTAGTGCAGAGCTGGCAGCAGCAGCAGCGTCTACATCAACCTCCGCGCCCTTAGTGTCAACATAAGCGCCAAACGTGTTCAGCTCAGTGCGAAAGTTAGGTAGTGCGCCAAGGAATGAATCCGCATTCGTTGCGAATTCTGCTGGCGTCTGCGTGCGCTGCGGCACCGTGCCAAGGCTTGTGATTGGTGGGTATGCCATTAGATTAAACCCTCAATTTGTAATGTTGCTGAGCATTTTACTGGGCCATCAATTGTGTTGATGTAGTTTTTATAATACCCGTAGACGATTGTATCATCATCAGACTCATCTGTGCCAACCCATACACATGGAATGGTCGTTAGTGCTGACAAGTTTCGCATGACGTAACCGATGCGCCCCTTGTCTATCCTGATGTCGAAGTCAACCAGCTTCGCAGTGCGCCTTGGCACAATGATGAAGTTTCCGAAGTCATCGCGCTCTTTGCGGCTAAAGTCTAGCAGCTGAATTGATGTGCCATAACATGCCACGCCTAAAGTTAATTGCTGTCCCATTACCATCGTGCCGACTGATACCGATGTTCCGCCGTCAAACGATACTGAAATAGTTGCTTGGCTGTACGATGGCATATCCATTACAACGAATTCTGATCGCGTGACGATTGGCGCAAAAAAGTATTGATACCAGTCTACAACTGATGAGTTGTCTTGCAGGTTAACCGTCTCGCTGTAAACAAGACCTTCTGTCGGGTCATCCATCTCAATAGTAACTTCAGACACGCCTGTCATATTGAAGGCTGCTACCGCTGTTGCAATTCTTCCAGGCGTCACAGCAACCGTTAGTGGTGCGGATGTTTCGTTAGAAGCTGAACCAACAACGCCATCAAACATCCGGTAGCGGTTTGTATAGCCAACAATAATCCAAGTCGGCACATCTTTAGCTGCGCCAACATCAGGCGCGTCAGTGGTGCTGGGACTGGCTACAACCTCATAAATCAGGTGAGTTGTTGTCAGTATTCGCTGCGTTCCTGTGTTGTATGTTCCGGCAGTCCAAGTTACCTCGCCCGCTGCCGCATCTGGCTCAGGTATCGTACTACTTGTTAGTGCAGAGCCTGAGATTAGGTCAACCGGCTGTATTACTCTCATACCACTGCCCTCGTGTCTAAGCCGTCCATCTCTACGCGCTGCAATGTATCAGCAGTCTTGGCCGTGTGCTTGGCTGTTGATTCTTGCGCGCTCAGAATTTGATTCAGTAAGTTTACCATCTCTTGCGAGATTGGCTCACCATTTGTTGTGTATCTGTCTGGCTGTGTTGGTGGCAACCATACGCGAGGGTCATTCTTAAGGTCTGCGATACCTTGCGATACGCCAATCACTGCCGACTCTACGCGATTCAATGCGTCGAGCTGCGCGGTTTCAACGCCAAACACTATCTCGTTTGCGGTATCGAGCGCTGCGTAGAATTCAGCGGCTGCGGCAGACATTGATAAGAGGCGATCATCAACACCCAGCAGCGCATTCAGTTGCTTTTGCGTCTCTGTTAGCTGGTCATCAATCAGCTTTACTTGCTCATCGTGTTGCTTCTTCGCTTCCGCTGCTGCAACGTCGAGTTTCAGTAAATCGGCTGCGTAATACTCTTCTGCCTTGGTGATTTGACGCTCAATCAGACTAACCTGCCGTTCAGCAGCAGAGATTGTTTTGCCAACGATTCCGCCGATGCCTGCCGCTTGGTTTCTCGCTGCCGCCATTGCGCGAGCTTGTTCTGTTGCAGATGAGAAGTTAGCAGAGCCTGATGAGTTAATCGCACCAAGCACAGATTGCAGCTCAGACTGATTCGGAATTAAACCGGCTTTCGCTTCGTTGAAGATTTGCGTCAGGCGCTTGAATGGGTCAACAACACCGCCAGACGTACCGATGAAGTCGTTAATAACATCAGTGATGCCTTGCAGATTGCTAATGTAATCACGCACTGCATCGCTTTGAGCTTCGTAACCAGCAATAACAGAATCACGCTGAGACTCTAAAGCCTCGCGCTCTTTATCAATGGCAGACAGTTTTAAATCAAGCTCAGTTTGCAGGCGTGATTTCTCGCGCTCTGCTGCATCTTGCAGTTTGCCAAATGCTTTTTGTGCTGCGTCTGTGGCGGCTGCGGCTGCATTTCTTGCTGATTGCGCCGCTGCGTCCTGTGCTGATGCTAATTCACGCTGAGCGCTTGCTGCGTCTTCCGCTGCGTAGATTTGCAGAAGTAAAGCACGCAGCGTTTCATCAGTTGCATCTAACTCCATTTGCCGACGTAAAGCCAATGCTTCAGCAGATTGCCCGAGCGCATCATATAATCGCAGCTGCAAATCCAGACCTTGTTGTTTCAGTGCTGCGGCTTTTGCCTCCGCTTCTTTCTGCGCTGCTTCTGCTGCAGCTTCAGATGCTGAGCGCTGAGCTTCCAAGGCTTGCAGGTATTGATCCATGCCTGGGACTAACTGCATCAGCGCGGCAAACTGCGCCTGACCTGCAGCTGTAGTTAAATCAATGGCATCAACCAATGCGCGGAAACCTTCTCTGGTTGTTGGCATGGTTGTATTAATTGCCGCGAATTGCTCTGCCAGTTGCTGCTGCAGCATCAATTGCCGCTCACTCTCTGAGTAGAAAGACTGGTAATACTGCGTTGACAGCGCGGATAATTGGTCAATGCCGCCAGCGAGATTCACGATGTTAGTCGCAGCTTCTGCAGCAGCTTTGCCGGTTAAACCGTAGTTCAGCCCGAGCGATTTGGTGATTGACTCAACTGCAGCCATGTTACCGGCAACACGATTAAGCGTATCAAGCAGTGTTTCGCCTTCAGCATGCAATCCGCCAAGCATATCGCCAAATACAGCTGAAACCATGCTTGATGTAGTGCCGGCAACCCACTCTTGAATTGCTGCATCAATCTCTGTTTGGCTCTTGTCTTTTACTGACAGATTGAAAGATGCCGTGAAGTTTTTCAGCACTTCATCGGCGCCGGTGATGCCAATGCTTTTCGCAGCTAAAGACAATGCGTCTTGAATATCATCAAATGCCGCATCAATGCTTGATGTGTCAAATGCTTCAGTGCTCGTTCTGCGCTTAGTGCCGCCAAACAATGCGCGCTTCTTGCTTTCCTGTGTGGTGATAGAGCCTGATACGTCGCCACCGCCCAAAGCCAGCGACAGGTCTTGTGCAGTGGTTTTGTAAGATGTGCCAAACAGCCCGCCGCCAGAAATCTTGTTAACCACGCCAGCAATTGCAGCACCGGCAGCAATGATTGGCAATGCAGCGCCGATGCCGGTCATGATTTCACCAGCCGCAAACAGATTTCCGGTTAAGCCGAAAGCCGTGCCGACTTGACCTGAGCCAAGCAAAGCTGCTGAACCGGTGAAGCCTGAACCTAAAGCGCCCAATCCACCAGCAATGCCGCCTAAACTGCCAAGTGAACTCAGCCCACCAGCACCAGTTGCAGCACTTGCTCCACTAGGTAACATGCCGCCCATGCCGAGACTAATCATAATCGGCTTGGTCAGCGCCATATGCGCCATTTCAGCAAGCAGGCGTTTGAAGGCGTTTTTCATGCCATCAACGACAGATTCAAAGCCGTCAAAAGCATTCAGCCATGCGTCAGCAAATGCTGCCTCGATACGCTCTTCTGCTTTTTCGCTGACGGTGGCGACAGTCTCCATGCCTTTGGTGGTTTTATCTTCCCACTCAAGCGATGCGTCGATTTCTTCCTCAAGTCTGGCAATGCGGTTTTTGTCGATTTCTTCAAGCATTTCCAAGCCTTCGAAATGCTCATCCATCGCAGCTGTCATATCGTCAAAGGCTTTCCTGCCAATCTTGCCGACTGATTCAGCTGTCTTGCCGTATTTCTCTAATCGGTCAATGCCGAAATCAAGCGACTTCGACTGCTCATCATAAGCAGCCCGCACCTTGTCAGCGCCGTCTAACTGAGCCTTGAAAGTATCAATTGATGCTTGGCGCTCATCCATAATCTTTTGGATCATCGCGGCCCGTGCATCGTTTGTTTTGGCAAAGTCTGCAGTTGGATCGTAAACGGCTGTAAGCGGATTGATTGCGTTAGCAGCCTTCTTGGCGTAAATAACAATCCTGTCATAGTAAGCAGCAACCTCAACAGTCGCTATTTGCAAAAACGCTTTGATGTTTTCCGGCATACTGACAAATGCGCCAATAATTAAATCGGCACTCTTTGCCATGTCGATATACCAAAACTTGCCGGCATTGGTAAACATCTTGCCGACTTCTTCAAGAATCGCCTCAATGGCAAACCCAAAGCCGGAGAACTTACCAATGGCAGCATCGACGTATGCGCCAATTTGACCTGAGCCAATAGCGGCTGACAGGCTGCTGATTGCATCTGTTGCAGCTCTTACTGACGCCTCGATAACTCCGCCTGTGCCGGCAGCGCTAACTGTGCGGAATAAACCATCCCAAGAATCTTCAAGATTGCTGATTGCGCCGTCTAGCGTATTCATTCGGTTAGCCATTGCACCGGCGAATTCGTTATTTCCAAGACCCATCAAATAGCCTTCAATCTCATCAGCTGACTTTCTGACAGTTGTTGTCATGCCTCGGAATGTGAAAGAAACCCGATCGCCTTCTGATGATGCCTTGATGCCGAATTCTTTCAGGCGCTCAAACTCACCAACAGTCGCATCTGCAACAGCTTCGACCATCTGCGACAAGTCTTTGCCCATAGCTGCTGCAGTGTTGCCGTATGATGTCAGCGCCTTTTCGGATGGAGTTAATCCAAGGTTTACAAGCTGAGTAAATGCTTTGGTTGCTTGTGCAAGGCTATAAGGTGTCGTGGTGGCAAAATCTTCAATGGCTTTGAATGCCACTGAGGCCTCTTTGGCGCTGCCGGTTGCTGTGATTAATCCGGCGTTTAATACGTCAAATTCTCGCGTGACTGAAACAAGTTTGCTCAGTGCGGCAGTAGTAGACACTAACCCACCAATTGCAGCAGCAACGCCGGCAAAGCCTTTTGACACACTTGCCATTGATGAAGATACGGCACGGTCAGTTTTCGCGCCTTGCTTGGCTAGGTCATCAAGCCCGCGCTCAGCTTTGAGTAATCCGCTTGTGTCTGCAACGAAACCCAGCCTTGCTAAATCCGCCATGCTATAACTCCAAAAACTTTTGTTCAGTATAACTTGGTTATGCGTAACTTGCACGACTGGAAAAAGCAGACTATATTCGATTTACTGATTGCACATCAGTTACGCCGTGTTAGCTGTGCCACTCCTTAGCCGCTGTTGCGCACGGGATCCCGTTTTAATGTGCTAGGTTGCATAATTCATCTGTAATAAAAAAGCCCCATTAATTTGGGGCTTTCTCTTTTGCTGAACCTCGCAATCTTTGTTTAATCAGCCTCGTTTCTTCTTTGCGGTGCTGCTGAATCAATTCCTCATCATCAGTTTCATACGGTGGCGGCATATTCGCATCAGATGCGCGGTGATACATGCTGACGTAAGCGCGAGACAAGCTCATTAATACATCAGCTTCCCACCAATCAATATCTTCGCCTGACAGCTCTTTGAAAGCCTTTATTTCCTGCCAAGATATTGACGTTATACCGCCAGCACCTTGTGAAACCATTCCGCACCTGTTGAGCATCTCAAGCAGATAATCGCCTTGGTCAACTGGCGGCAATATCCGGTGAATGTGATGCTCATGGAATTGATCGAGCCGACTTAATCTTTCTTTGTTTGATTCGCTATCTGGCACGCTGTGAAGCCATGCCAGATGTTGAACGTAAAGGATTAGGTCGGCTTTTATGCCTTAAAAAGTTCAGACCGGTCAGAGCAGGCGGCGTCAACTTGTTCTTTAATCCATGGGTACTTCAGATACAGCGACTGAGCTGCGGCGACAGAGAATGGCAGCGCTTTACCATCTTCCTGAATGCCTGACCATGACAGCGTGCATTTTGCCAATAGTTCAGCACCGCGCTTTTCCATTTCTTCCAAGTCAACATCGTCTTTCTTGGTTTTCTTCAGCATGTTTTGTTTCACGCGGGCGCGGATTTCAGCCTTAAAAACTTTGGAGTCTGAGCCGGCAACGACGATTGCCATAGGCTCATCTTTATCGTTAACCAGTGTTTCGCCGGTGGCAGGGTGTTTCAGCTCAACGGTCACACCCTTTTCAGCAAGCGAAACCACATCAAGATTGGACAAATCCATAAATAACCTCATCAAGTTAGCATCCAGTGAATTAGTGGCAGGCGGTTGGATGAGTCCCGCTTTTCAGGCACGTTACCCTAGCCGGTTACAGTGTAACAAATAAAAACGGGGCATTGAAGCCCCGTAATTAGTAACGCGTAACCATTAGGCGTTAGACAGCAATACAGCCTTAATGCCTGAACCGCCAGTTACGGTAACAGCGCCTTGCAAAAACGCACTGATTGAATCCAGCGGGATTGCAGCGCGGGCGCCGGCACCAATAGATGGCACAGTGTAGCCAGACGCAACACTAACCAAGCCAACGCCAGGCACAGATACGTTAGTGCCGGCTGCGCCGTCAATCAGTGGGGTTAATGCACCAGCAGTGACGTTATCCAGCACAAGAACCTGGCCAGCACCTTGCTTGTAAACCAGCGTGTCAGATGATCCAAGCGTAGTCACGGTCAACGCCCGCGAGCCTGGGCCGGTCATTAGTGTTTCAGCAATAACAGCCATGTTACACCTCCACGATCACAGAGTTGATTTCAATCTGCACAGTAGAGCTAACCATGCTGTTTGCAGAGCCTGGCGCTTTCGTGTAAGAGAAAATCTTGCCTGTGAAATAGTCGATGCTGCCATCTTGGTAAGTAACGCGGAAGCTGTGCTCAGTGTTTTTGTTGATACCGGTAACACCCAATGACAAAACCGCTTGACCAGCATCATCTGCATCACGCGCCAAAGACACCGACATAGAGCCGTTGTTGATGAAGCCTTTGTATTTTTCAGTGATACCGGTTGCCAACGGCTGATGAGTAACAACCTCAGCAGATGCGCCATATTCTGGCAGGTCGGTTACTTCGCCAACGTTTACAAAAGTTAAAGCACCAAAACCTGCAGCATCAACTGTGGCAGGCTGAGCGGCGACTACTGCAAGCAGGGTGCCGGTGGAAGTCAATACTGACATAATAAAACCCTCAAATTAGTGATTGATCAATCATCCGCTTACAGTATATATGCGTAACGCGTAACCGTCTACAATAGGACTGTGAAGCGGATTGACAAGGAATAAACAAAATGCTCTCCGTCGATTCTTGCCGGTGAAGTGCTTGAGCCTTCAAGGTTTATCTTTAATGCGCCATCAGACATTGCGGCTGGTTGCCGCTGGAATGCTGCTTTCAATGTTTCGACGATCGCTAAGCCTTCAAACTTGCCTTTGCCTTTCGGTGTGCAAACATCCACTTGATAAACGCCGTCTTGCCGCTGCATGCCATTTGCTTCAAGCGCTAGGTCAAACGTTTCGCCAAACAGGCAGAATTCACGCAGATAACTGACGCTTGGCTGCATTGTGACAGCGACGTTTTCAGTGATGATTGCCGGCACTCCACTTACAGTTTGCAGCTTTGCGCGTAACAACTGGGCAATCTTGAATTCGTTAATCATTTCGCCTTCCTGATTTCATCTTCAACGATAGACTGCCAGCCTGCGACCGATAAGCGAACCATGCCGCTAGGCGCTTGCTGTGACCAGCCATATTCTAAGCGCTCTGCGTACGGCAGTGAGTTGGTGAAGTAGAAAAACTGACCGGTGTCGAGTAAATCCAACTTAGCTTTCAGCCTGCCAACAACTGCACCGCGACCTTCGCCAAGCTTTGTTTTTGCAAAGCTGTTTGTAGTGGATTCATCAGGCGCGCCATAAGCCGACATCCAGTTGTTTTTAAAGCGACCTGAATCGACCGGCGACTTGGCAACGATAGCGCCGCCAATCCGCATCAGTGAGTTTTGCGCAACTTTCACCATCTTGGCTTTGTTGCGTTGCGCAATTCGCTGCAGGTCGGTTGCTAGGCTCATTAGCGCCTCATCTGCAAAGACCAAAGCACAATAGTATTGCTGTCAGGCTGTAATTTATTCGCCTGAACAACGCGCCATAACTCGCCGCCGAGCGTGGTAGTCATTCCGATTAATGGGGTCAGCCGAGTTGACAGCAACAACTTGCAATCGCCCATCTGAATCACGGAGCCGTCAATCTCTGCTGCTTTGTAATTCAGCTTAACGCCGGTGCCGGCAATTGATGCGCCAACACTTGGCGTAATCGGCGCGCCGGTGATTGGATCAAACGCCGGCCCTGATTGCGTAGACAGCGTGACAGGTGCGCCAAACTTAGCGATAAGTCTATCAGCGGATGCCTGCGCGGCTAAATAGTCAAAGCTCATACGCGCACCAAGCCAGCACCGCCAACAACAAACGGACGCAACAGCATGTCTAATTCTGGCGTTTTACGCTTGAAAGTGGATTGACTGCCAGATTCATATTCAATCTCTTCTTCCAACACATCCACCTTGCTCATAATGCGCTTAACTGCGCCAGCTGATACAGATGCAAGGTCAAGAGTTAACAAGCCAGCCTGTTGCATCTCAACGGCTTTTAGTGCTGCTTTCTTAATGGCTGCAATCGTAACTTGGTCGGTTGGTAGTTTCATTTCCTGAGTATCGGAAACCGGCTGGCCTTTGAAGTTGTAATAGGTGTCGATGAAATCAGCAGACTTGATTAAATCCGCATCCAAATTGGTCAGGTCAGCATTAATGCCGCGAGCGTTGGCGTATGCTTCGTAATCTGCAGATGTAACGTATGAATCAGTTCCCAGAGTCGGCATTTTTCTCTTGCTCCACTAATTCAAGTTTGCGTTGGGCTAATTTATATTCAGCCCGCTTGGCGAGAAAATACATGATGGCGACGGGGATTGAGCAGAAACTGGCGATTGTTGACATATCCCATGTGTTTGGGTCAAAGATGCGACTAAACGCACCGCCAACAGTCCCAAGCCATAACAAAACAATCGTGGTCGTGCTGCCGATATACTCAAACACTCGATGCAAAACACTGTTGTTACTCTCAATCAATGTCTGACCTATTTGGTGGAATATGTCGTTGTTCATCTAACTCTCTCTGCTTTCTTTTCGTTACGCGTAACAGGTAAAAGCAGTATACGATAAGACCAAGAGAAAATAAAATCCTGAGCGCGTCTACGCA
>Ga0181344_1000080_pt1 | contig 39324 bp, 49 predicted proteins | sample Su13VDMLBDD_FD_130098 | JGI IMG/M metagenome (GOLD analysis project Ga0181344, IMG submission 130098) | Freshwater viral communities from Lake Michigan, USA - Su13.VD.MLB.D.D | ecosystem: Environmental > Aquatic > Freshwater > Lake | place: USA: Michigan | collected 2013-07-15
CGCATGGCGTGTAGTGGCCTCTGGAACAACGACAGGTGGTACGTGGGTTAGCGCTGGAACAGATTCTGGGGTTGAATACAACATTACCGGAACTTCTTTTGCCGGTGGTCGGGTATTGGCTTCTGGGTATACCCAAGGCTCTAACCAAGGATCAGCAACTATAGACATCTTAAAAGAGGCGTTGTTCGCCAATCAATTAGAAAGAAATGGTCTAACTGGTACCCCCTACGAACTAACCCTGATTGCCGCAGCCTCCAGCAACAACGCAACCATTCTTGCTTCTTTTGACTGGGAAGAAGTTAGCCGATGACTAGCCACCACTTGACAAATCTAGGATAATCTAATTATGTACTCATCCCCTGCTACCCCCCAATACGCATACGCCCCTCCCATGCCTGCCTTTGAAAAGGGTGGTCGGGTTAAAGAAACCTACGGCCTAGAGAACGCCGCTGAGATGATCCGGCGACAGGGTAGGGAAGGCGATACCGTCCTTGCCCATATATCCCCCCAAGAGGCTGGCGTCCTAAAACTTCTTGGTGGATCAGGAACCATCAACCCGCATACGGGTTTACCCGAATTTAAGTCAATTAGACAGTATTTAAAAAGTACGCCAGTAGTTAGAGATATCTATAAAGTTGGCTCCAAAATTGGTAAAGAAATTGAGGGTGGTATTGAGTCAATAGCCAGAAACAAAATTCTTGGGCCGATTGCCCAGATGGCGTCTTACTTGCACCCAGTTTCTGCTGCTTTATATGCCGGTCTCTCCCCTGAAGGCAGTAGTTTTGATATAAAAGGCGCCGCTAAGGCTGCTGCTATGCAACAAATAGGGCAGGGAGTAAAAGAATATATGGCGGGTGCTTCTCCTACAGGTTCAGACGCCTTTATGGGGGGAGTTAATGAGCGCGGAGGTTCTTACCTTGCTGCTTCTAGTTCGGCACCTACAGGCGTTCCTGATTTTGTGGGAGGTATTACTGAGCGTGGTGGCTCTTATCTTGCTGCTAGCCCAGAAATAGGTGCTGTAGAAAGCGCAATAAATGCGCCAATTCCATATACCCCAGATCCCAGTTCTTATGTCAGTGGCGCTTCCGCAGTAGATAGTGCTTATGCAAGTGCACCCCAAACTACCTTTACAGACGCTGCCCCGGCTCCTGCCCCTGCTCCTACCCCGGCCCCTTCGGTTAACCCATATGATGTAGACAATATAGGGAACGTCTCTGAAAGCCGTGTTATGGGGGACTACGGATACGGCTCTGCGCCAGTTGAAACTTACAATATCCCAAGGGCCGAAGATGCTACTGGTATCCGTGGCCTTGACACTGCTGGAGAGAATTATTTAGGGGCTGCTGGCTCCTTGGCAGAGGGTGCTTACGATCTCGCGGCTTCTAATCCTATGACTACCGCTGCTGTTGCTTATGGTGGATATACGGCTTACCAAACCAAGAAAGAACTTGACGACGCTAAAGAAGAGGCAGAGCGTATTCTGCGTGATCAGGCAAACAAAAAAGCCGAGGAAATTGCATGGGCACAGGGTGTTCTGCGCGACTACCCCTATAACTACCGGCGTCTAACTGAAGAAGATGTACGTCGTGAGCGCGGTATGGCTATGGGTGGACGGATCAACTCTTATGATGACGAAATGGGCAGTGACGATGGTATGATGCAGGGTGGTATCGCTGCTCTTGCTAAAGGCGGTCTACCCCCTCGGTATCTTCGGGGTGGTGGCGACGGAATGAGTGACTCAATCAAAGCAAATATTGACGGTAAACAAGAAGCCCGTCTGGCTGATGGTGAGTTTGTAGTCCCAGCCGACGTGGTGTCTCACCTTGGTAATGGCTCCTCTAACGCTGGGGCTAAAAGATTATATGAAATGATGAATCGGGTCCGTAAGTCTCGCACAGGAAAAACCCGTCAGGCACCTGAAGTTAATACTCGCAAAATGATGCCTGTTTAAAGGATAGATCATGCCAACCACATCACAAGTCGTAACCTCAGCGCTACCTACCGCGTTTGAAGAGTTTTATAAAACCGGTGCCCAAGGCGTTCCCGGCCTAATCCCACAGGCGTTTAAACTCTACGGAGCAGGTACTCCTGCTGAGTATCAGGCCAATATCAAAGGCCCCCTAGAGGCGGCTAAACTTTATAGCGGAACGGAGCGGATACAGGGGCTAACACAAGATCAAATTGATGTAGGCACTGGATTAAGGGCTATGGCTACTCCCGGTCAATTTGCATCGGGTACAAGTTCCTTAGCGTCTGGGGTCACTGCTTTAAGTGGGCTACCAAGTTTATCGGATGCCGCAACGGTAACAAGTTATATGTCACCCTATGCTCAGGGTGTGGTAGACGTTCAGAAACGGGAAGCCCTAACGGATGCCCAGAAAGCCCAGTTAACTACTAATTTGGGCGCAGCACGTCAAGGAACTTATGGTGGCGCACGTCAACTTCTTGCCACAACAGAGCGTGAGCGCAACCTCCAGAACCAACTTGGTGATATTCAAGCAAGAGGCACACAGGCTGCTTATGAGGCTGCACAGAAGGGAATTGAATCCGAGCGTGCGGCTCGTCTGCAACAGGCACAAACCTATGGCACACTAGGCCAGCAATACGGTCAGTTAGGTACCGCAGAACAAGCCGCAGATATTGATCGCTTTAAGACCCTTGGAGCCTACGGTGACTACGAGCGTGCAGTGGCGCAACAGAAAACTGATATTGACTATCAAAATTTGATGCAGCGCATCCAGTATCCTGAGCAACAACTCGAGAAACTTAGTAACTTTATTCGTGGTGTCCCGCTTACCGATACAACGACTCAAACAACTACCCCACCGCCTTCATTTGCAAGCCAGTTGGCTGGTCTTGGGTTGTCCGGCTTGAGCCTTTATAACCTGATGAAGTAAGGAGTAGACGATGGGAATCACTAGCGCCCTCAAACTCCAAGAGGGTTCAATTCAAGAATTAGCCATGCTGCCGCAGGATGTGTTGATGCAGATGGCACAAGCGGGGCGTATAGCCCCTACCCTGCTTCCGGTGTTGTTAAGTGAAAAAGCCGACATGGCAAAGCAGGCTGCAAACGCACAACTCCTTGCAAAATCCGCGCAGGGTAAGCCACCTTCAATTATCGAACAAGATATGGCTGTCAACGCCCAAGCCGAAGGGTCTGAAGAAGCAATGCCTGACACTGGTATTGCCGCCCTGCCTGTATCTGACAAGGTATTTCGTGCCGCTGGTGGTGGCATAGTTGCTTTTGACGACGGTGGTGAAGTACCCGGGTACAGTTCTAGGGGGTTTGTTAATTCAAACTACTATGGGATTGACCCTGATTTTGCCGATTTTATTCAGTCAAAAGAAACCGGTGGGATGCGTAATCCCGACATGGCAGTATCCCCCAAAGGCGCTCGTGGTCGGATGCAGATCATGCCTAAGACGGCTATGGCCCCCGGGTTTGGTGTCAAGAACATTTTTGATATGGCTGACGATATGGGTATCCGTTATGAAGATCGCAGCCAAGCATCCGCTGAACAGTTACTAACTAACCCCCGTTTAAACCGCACTTTTGGTGAGAATTATCTTGGAGCCATGAGTGAGCGATTTGGGGGTGATCCGGTTAAGGTAGCGGCTGCTTACAATGCTGGCCCCGGTGCGGTTGAGAAGGCTGGTGGGGTTCCCGATTTTCCGGAAACCAAAAGGTATGTGGCTGGGATTTCTCCTGAGCGGTTTGAGTCTGCTTCTGGCAAGGTTCGTGCGGCTCGTCGTGAGCAGATGGGTCTTGATAAGCCACGCGCTCCGGTTCCTGAAGGCTTAGGCTCTACATTTGACCCATATTTAGAGGCAACTCAGTCTATGACGCCTCCGCCACCACTTGCCGGTGAGGAAAACCTACAGTTGTTCTCAGACATGTTGGCAGGTCGCAAACCTATTCCTAAGCGCGGGCAAGACGCTGGGTTAATGGCAGAGCGGACACCCCCTGCCTTAGCCGGTAAACAAAAACCAGCCCCTGCTGCAGAGGTTGCTAAGGCCGCCGAGAATGACTACCTTGCTGAACTACGCAAGAGCCTTGGTGACCGGGAAACAGCCCTTAAAGGTCAGAAAGAAACCGACAAGTACATGTCTCTCTTGGCTGCTGGCCTTGGCATGATGGGTGGCACGTCCCCCTACGCTCTGTCTAATATCGGTGCTGGTGGCCTTAAAGGCGCTGAGTACTACGCAGGTGCCCGCAAACAACAGCGTGAAGAAGAGCAGGACATCTTGGCAGGTCGCCTTGGTCTGGCTAAAGCAGGGGCTACGGATAAGTATTACCAACAGATGCTCAAAGATAAGGCTGCTGGACGCGATATCCAAGCCCGTGGGTTGCAGTTACGCCTTGCTGACTTAAAACGCAAAGCGGTAGCCGACTGGGATAACAGCCCCGCCAAGACCGAATTGATCAAGAGTTTCAATAAAAAAGATTGGCAAAACGATGCAAGACTGAAAGGAAAATACGAGTTAGAGAAATCACGATTTATTAGCCAGTTCGTTGACAGCGGAGTGAGCGATAATGTGATGTCTGCTTCCTCCTTACTTGAGGACTAAACTCGAATGATCCTTGACCTGCCAAAAATTGGCTCGGTTCGGTTTGATGATAACCTGACTGACGAGCAGTTCAACGCACAACTGCAAGCCCTATCTCAAAAATACGGCTTTGAGGTACCCCGTGGACAACTAACCACTGGAGAGATGGCGTCTCGTGCCTTTACCCGTGGGCGCAAACAGTTAGGATCAGTCTTTGGCGACATCATCCCGGCTATGGCTGGGCAGGCGCTTGGGTTTGAAGATTATGCCAAGCAACAGTTAGAAGAGGCTGCTGAGACGCAGCGTGAACTAGCCACAACATACGAGCCACAGTACCGCTCCCTAGAAGATGTTAAGGGAATCTCTGATGCTCCCGGCTTTGCTTTAGAAACTATCATCGAGCAAATCCCCAATATCGCTACATCCCTCTTTCCGGGTATGGGCGCTGGGGTGGTGGCTGCACGTACTGCTGCAACAAGTTTGGGGAAACAACTTACTTTACAGGCTGCAGAACGGGGTCTGGCTGGTAAAGCCGTCCAAGAGTTTGTAGAGCAAGGTCTTAAACAAGCCGCCCCACGCATAGCCGCTCAGGCAGGTGTTGCACAGAACGCCGGTATCTTCCTTGGCTCCTACGCTCAGAACGCCCCAGAGGTGTTCCAGAATATATATGAAGCCACGGGTCAGATGGATGTGGGCACGGCTATGATTTTTGGTTCGGCTGCTGCGGCACTAGATTCCGTGCTTCCGGCTACCTTGGCTCGCCAGTTAACTGGCCCCGTGCGGGTTGGTGTCATTGAGAAAGTTCTTGAGAAATCAGGCATGGACCGGGGGCTAATCCGCTCAACCACAGCCGGACTGCTCAAGGGTGTTGGTGGTGAGGGATTGACCGAAGGCGCACAGGAAGCCATTAGTATTTCGGCTGAAAGGTTCGTAGCCGAGAACCCCCAGATCTTTGAGAGCAAGGACTGGAACCGTATCATGGAAGCCAGCGTGCGTGGAGCCGTGGCTGGTGGTGGGTTTGGTGGTGTAGGTGGTGGGGTACAAGGACTGCGGCAGAAAGCCGAGCGTGGTCGTCAGATGGCAGAAGCGATGGAGCGCCGTGGACAACGCCAAGAAGCCGCCCGGTTACGTCGGGAAGTGGCTGATGCTGAAGCACAGATTGCTGAGATTGAGGCTGGTAGAACCCAGATGGAGTTGCCCGGGTTAGAGACTGGGCCTTACGCTTCCATGTTGCCCACCGAGCGGGCACTAAAAGCCGCTGCAGATGCCAAGAATAAGTTGACTGGCAAGCAGATTGAGATGTTCGATGCCGAGGGCAACCTGACTACTGCGGTTCAAAAAGCCGCCAATAAAGACGAGAAGCGTGCGGCTATCCAAGCCCGAGAGCAAGACAAGCGAGAAGCCACCGAGTTAAGGGCGGCTCAGGACCGTCTACGCAAGTTAGTATCCGGCACGCAGATGACGTTGCCCGGGATGTCCGCAGAAGAGATTAAGGCCGCTGAAGCCCAACAGGCCGCAGTTCAGGCACAGGTTGCTGAGACTGGTCAAGGTGATTTGTTCGCAGGTATGCCCCCAGCCAGAGCCGCCGAGGAAGCCGTTGCCGAGCCTACCGTGGTTGAGCGCAAGGAACCGATTGCCCCAGAACAAGTTTCTACGAAGATTGACGACACGGTACTTAAATCGCTGGGTGTTGGCCCCACGGCATTGCTTCGTAAAAACAAGATACTAGATGGACGAGACATCACTAATCCAGAAGATGCCGCCGAGGTCAGACGGGTGCTGGAGGCGTATGCCGAGAATCGCAGTGCACCCATTCGTGAAAAGATTGAAGCCTACCTAAATCGCCCGGAGTTCCAAGCGGCGGAAGGAGTTGACCGTGGAGAGCGAGTTACTACAGAACCTATCGTCGGAGCAGGTGAGCCTAGCGTTCCTAGCGTTGGAGAACCCGGAGGAGTATTGGCCCCTGCCGGAGCCGCTGAACAAACTGTCGAAGCAGGAGTGGGAACAACTGGACTTCCTGCTGTACGCCCTGACCTTGGAGAAGAAGGCGTCGAGCGTCCACTAGGTAAGAAAGCCCAAGCAGACGTCCGCAAGACTGAGGAAAAGGCCGAGGTAGCCACCAAGGAGCAGGCTAACTTTGTTTCTGAAACTGACCAGAATACTTCGGCCCTACTTAATACAACCCTACGGGATGCGATGCGTGCGGCTAATTTGCCAGATGACGCGATTGACGCAGAAGACTTTATTGGTACTGAAGCGCACAACATGTTGCGCCTGCCACCCCTGATTAATCGGTTCCTAGACCTGAAAGAAACACTGGCTATCCCGGCAGAAAAGACTTCTCAAGCCAAGGCCCAGCGTGCTAAGAACCTGCAAGAGTTAAATGTCCTGAAAAAGGGTATCGCCAAGTCTAGCCCCGAGGTTGCTGACTTCTTAGACGGCATGTCCACCCTACCTACGCCTGATCAGCGCAATCAGATTTTGTCTCAGTTCAATAAGCAAGGCAGGGAGTCATTTGCGCCTGTTGCTGCTGAGAAGATTGCCAAGGCTAAGGCTGGTATGGAGGCTCCGGCTAAGGCTGCCCCGGCTAAGAAAGAGATTACGGACGAGGAGTTAGACGATCTTGCCAATGACTTCAATGCCCGGTTCATGGCTAAGACTGGCAAGCGGTTGTTCCTACCAAAGTTTGTGGGCGCTTCGTTTAATGAAGAACAACGTGCGCTGGCCCAGAGCGGTGATCTACGTGGACTGGTAAACAACTTAGCAGAAAACACAACCAATGCTGGCGTCAGACGGGTTCTAAAGCGTATTAAGGGACTGAACCTTAAAACCACCATCCGTGTGGGAGACGTACCAGAGGGCAAGGCTAGTTTCTACGACCCCCGTGCCAACGAGATTGTGGTTAGCCCTGATGGGTTAAGTGAGCACGCAGCCGTCCATGAGTTAGTCCACGCCGCCATATCTCATGTGCTTCGCAATCCGGATATCAAACTGACCCAAGAGTTCACTAAGTTCTTTGAGACTTTGCAGAACCAGTTAGGCGCGGCATACGGTGGTCAGGATATCCAAGAGTTTGCCTCTGAGTTAGTCAGCAACCCCGAGTTCCAAGCCCTGCTAAAAGACATGAAGGCTCCCCGGAGCGGCAGTTGGTTTGATAAGTTTGTGCAGGCTATCGCTGAGTTCTTTGGGTTCCGCAAAGGGGAAACTGGCTACGATGCTGGCATGCGCTTTGTGATGAATGCCTTGGATATATCTGGCGATGTAGAGGCTCACCCCGCAGATAAGTTGTTCTTGGGCCTTGGCCCGTCGGTCACGTCCGGGTTCGGTACGGTTGGGAAGATTGGGCAAGCAATGCCAAGGCTCGCTGGGAATACCGTAGAAGCAACTAGAAACTACTTATCTAATGCACCCCGTGGGGCAACAAGCCTTGCAATGGGACTGCTTCGCCTTGACAACATCAATACCATCTACGGCAAAGAACTTCCGTCTATTCAGACCCTACTGGATGCACTTGAGAAACGTAATGGGAACCAAGAACAACGGATCAAGACGATCAACGACAACTATAAGCAGTTCATAAAGATTGCCAAGGCCAAGCCGCAGGCGATGGATCGTATGAACAAGATGGCGTATGAATCCCGTCTGCAACAGGTAGATCCACTAGGCCCTGCACCGACTGCGCCATCTCAGATTGCTGCCTATAACACCCTGAAAGCAAACTTTGACTCGTTGCCAAAAGACGTCCAAGGGGTGTACCGTACTATTCGTAATTCTTACGAAAGTGCCATCAACGAGTACGAGCAGATGCTTTTAAGTAGCGTCACTCCTTCGTTGGCTGCAAAACTAAAACTGGAGTTCCAGACCCGCAAGCGTCAGGCCGCATACATTCCGTTCCTCCGTCGAGGCGAGTTTTGGGTAGAGTACACGGGTGAGGATGGCGAGCGTTGGGCTTCTGCCTTTGAGTCAGTACGGGAGCGCGAGCGGTTTGTAGGCCAAGAACTTAAGCGCCGTGGTATTACTGATGCCCGTCTGTACGAGAACATCCAGAACGCTAGATTCCAGCAGGGCACAGTGCCTCCTACGTCCTTTATAGGGCGGGTCATGAACGACTTGACCCAGCAGGGGGCAAACCAACAGCAACTTGATAGCGTCTATCAGGCATACCTTGCCCTGTTCCCGGGACAGTCCATCTCTAAGAACTTTATGAAGGCCGACAATGTTCGGGGCATGGAGCAGGATATCGTCCGTGGGTATGGCGAGACTATGATTAAGTGGGCACGTCGCCTATCTAACTCCGAGTACACCCCACAGATTGACCGTGCTATACAAGGCATCGTGGCTGAATCAGAGCAAGCCAGCGACCCAAATGCTCGAGTAGCGGCTCAGAATATCGTTAATCAGCAACAGTTCTTGCATAACCCGACCTATGGAAGTCTAGTTACTGCCGCTACGACCTTTAGTTACTTTAACTATATCGCGGGCAACATCTCATCGGCGCTGATTAACTTATCGACGCTACCCATGTTCTCCTACCCCATACTTGGGGCAAAGTTCGGGTTTGATAAAGCCGCGTCTGCAATGCTGTCTGCAAGTAAAACAGCAACCAATTACATCTTAAATAATAAGATTGATGGGCGGTACAAGGATCTCTTTGATGTTTTGAACGACCATGCGCAGTTATCTCACACGCTGGCAAGAGAGGTACTGGAAGGGCAACGTCAAACTACGGCAGAATTTACCGGACTAAAAGCCAAAGTTATGGATGGACTATCCATCCCATTTGCGGCAACCGAGAAATTAAACCGTGGCGCTACGGCTATCGCTGCTTATGACTTGGCTATGTCTAGCGGAATGTCCAAAGATGCCGCCATTCAGTACGCCCTACGCACCGTAAAAGATATCAACACGTCTGGTTTATCGGCTACGGCCCCTAGTTGGATGCAACATCCGCTAGGCCGCGTGTTCTTCACGTTCAAATCGTTCGTGTGGAACAGTGCATTTATCATGGCTCGCTCGTTCCATCAAGCGTTTAAGGGCGAATCTCCAGCCGTAAGGCGTGAGGCACGTAGACAATTCCTTGGTATCTCCGGCATGGCGTTCACGTTGGCAGGGGCTAAAGGACTACCGTTTATGGGCGCGGCTTCGGTGCTGGCTGAAATGCTCCACACCTTGTTTGGAGATGATGACGAACCGTTTGACTTCCAGACCGAGATGCGTGAGTTCTTTGGGGACGCGATGTATAAGGGGGCAATTAACTACGCCCTGAATCTTGAGGTTGCCAACCGTATCGGTGTAGCCCAAGACCTTCTGTTCCGTGATGACCCTCGTGGTATAGCCGAAGATGGTTACGTTTTGACTGCCATGAAGCAGGCGTTTGGTCCGGCAGGGTCTTACTTCTGGGGTGCAGAGCGTGGCATCCGGGCTATGGCTGAAGGTAATGTGATGCGTGGAGTTGAGTCTCTGTTGCCAAGTTTCATACGTAACGGTTTGAAGGGTGGTCGGTACATGACCGAAGGGGCATTGACCCTGAAGGGCGATCCAATTGATGAGGATATCAGTGCTTATAACTCGTTAATGCAAGTGCTTGGGTTCTCCCCGGCTGATCTATCTACCAAATATGAAGAGACTTCTGCCGCCAAAGGTTATGAGCGCGAGGTTATGGCACGCCGCAAACGGCTTCTAAACAAGTTTGACATGGCTAGAACCGCTGGGGATGTGGACTTGATGCAGGAAGTGCGGGGAGAAATCAACGAGTTTAACGCCTCCCGTACTGATCCCAAGGCTCGTATCGGTGTAGATACTTTACGCAAATCCGAAGCAGCCCGTCGCGCCGCCGAGCGCAATATGATCAACGGGGTGAAGTTCAACAAGGGCCTGAAGTCTGAGATTGAGGCCAAGTTCTTTGAGGACGAAGAGGATTAAAAAAGACCCCCGGACTAGCCGGGGGTAGAGTTCTTCTCGAGGAGTGGAGAAGAAGAGTGCGAAGGCATTATAGCCTCACTTCTCCAAACTCGTAAACCGTATTTCCCTTTCTCCACAACTTGTTTACAAATAATTTGGATTCCCAGCCTCCGTGCTTCGCCCTCAACAAACCGCTGGGTTAGCCGCCTGTCGATGCAAGGGACAAAGAACGAGGTTCCGGGCTTAAACTTCTCCCACTGGATCAGCAGTGGAAGATTCAGAATCTTTAGCATTTAATAGTACGGCGTCGTCAAAAAACTCTAGTTTGGTGGTGTCAAACCACAGAGCGTTTACGGGTGCTTGGGTGTTGGCGGCTGTACCTGCCGTCATACGTTTCTTCTTGATCTCAAGCAGGGCCTTGGTTTTGCGGTACGGGGCAAGCGATTCCTCAAAGTTAATAAAGTTCTTGGAGCAGTCATCCCGGTAGGTGCGAACCACGACGAATAGCAGTTTGGTATCCGGCTCATAACGGGCAGTAAGTGCTCCACGGGGTTCGCGGATGGGGCTTTGCTCTAGCCCAGTGCGCTTGTCATTCTTACCATTGATAACAAGAATCTCATGGAAGTGCCGTTGTAGGAAGCCACCGATGTAGTCGTCTGCGTCAAACATGTACTCTTTGTTGCGCTTGCGGGTATCCCCAATCAGTTGCACGCCAAAGTTAAACACGGGCTTAATAGGAATGTCGTGTATTCCAAGCGTCTTAGCAATTGACCCACCCGCGATAGCCAGTGAAGTCATAGCCGCCCAAAACCGTTCCGAGTTCTTAGTCTTTGCTGCCTCGTCAATCCGCTCCTGTACCCGGATCAATTGCTCCTTAACTGTGGGTAGTTGGTTCAGGATTGCCCGACTGTATATATCAACGGCGTGCCCATAGTTATCCATGAGCCTGCCAAAGTGGTTGCGTGCCCATGCTGGGTCATCATACGGATCGGGTTTTATGTTGATCTCCAGCACACGCATCAATTCGCCATCTGGAAAACTCTTAATGGATAGCAGTGAATCGGGTACGGACCGGTTAGATGAAGTGATTAACCCCGTTGCCCACTTGGTATGGTTGAGGCGTTCGGCGTTGTCGTGCTGTCTTAGTCGGTGCTTACCCCGTCCCGAGGTCACGTCATAAATCTGTTGTGACATTTGATCCGGCGGCATATTGGTGATCTCGTCCATTGTGAGCGCAAAGTTCTGCATCGTGCCCATGCGTTGCATACGAGCGTTGTAGGTATCTTTGGGAGATAGCAGTAATTCTTTGGGTCTACCGTAGATACTGTTGATGGCTTGCAGGATGGTGGTCTTACCCGATCCGGACTCACGGCTCATGAGGTTTAGGAGGAACCCATCAAGCGAGGTGAAACGAAGGAGCATGCACCCAAATCCCATGAAGAACGCAAACGCACGGTCCTCCATACCCTCACGTCCGTAGGCGTTGATAACATCTTTCCATACATGGAAGTCGCCCTTGGCTTGGAACAAAGGTATTAGTGGTAAGGTGGGGCCGGATGGTGGGCTATATACCGTCTCAGTGGCGCGTATTTCTCTGTCGCCTACGATGATGCCCGACTCATCTTCAATCCATCCGAACTGTTTGTGGGCTTTCTCCGCTTGTGATGTCATCTGCAATTCCTCAATCCATTTTGTTACATACATCATTAAGGTGTCCTGTTGTTTTGTTAGTACGGCTACCCCCTGCGAGGCAATCGTGTCCCTAAATTTTTCTTTTGACAGCGCATGTGCTAACGGCATGATGAATTCCCGCACACCATCTTTGGGCAGGTGTAGGCGCAGTAGCATGGTTTCCCCCAAGTCAGGGTCAATCATTCGCTTCACAACATAAAAGTCATACGGATAAACAAGTTCGTCTTTATCGTTATCGTCCCGGTCCTTGGTATGCACGAAGATGCCACCGGACTTACCCCTGAAGAAAGGCCACGGGAACTTGGGGATGTTGTAAGTCTTTAATTCCTTGGTCTGCGGCACTACGTCCAAGACCACACTTTCCTCTTCCGTAGCCTCAACGATCTCTTTACCCAACTGAATTGGAGATGTGATTTTGTGCGTACAGCCTTCGCATCCAGACGGGTTTAGTTTCTTAAACGTCTCGCAGGTATACGGACCTTTTGTTTGATTGGCTTTGTCCTCAGTATCTTGAGGGTGGTATGCAGGGTGCTGTTTAGAGATAACATGCACGGCCTTATCTCGGTCTACGCAGACTTGGGCAATACTCAATCCCGCACGCCATAGCGGCTCTTCAATAGACTTTTGGTTCTCGTAAATGTTAAGGATCTGATTACAGCCAGTACCCTCGGCGCTTTTGACTAGGATGGTTTTAAACCGGGACTGGCTACTACCCATGAGCGCCAAGGTAAGCGCATCCATCGGGCGTTTGAATTCGGCCTTCTGCAAATCCTTCAGGATTCCCTCAGTAGGCTCAAGTATCTCTTTGATCTTCTCGTTGGTAAGTACGGGCGCTAGGTAAAGCACCTCGACCGGAATCGGGTTTGTTGGGTCTTTAATGTGGTTAGACTCGACGGTGCGCAACACTCGAGCGGCATCAGCAGGTACGGCATAGTCGATATCAAAGTTATGCTCGGTACATAATTCTTTCAGACGTTCGGCGTGCGGCTTCCACTCGGTACGCTCCATCGGGGTTTCAAATACCCAGTACAGATGCGCCCCGCGTCCGGAACGGACAATCGTTGGACGGGGTAGTTTGACCGCAACACAAAACTTCTTAAGAGCAATCAGCCCATCTTCCAAAGTTGGGTAGGGTTTTCCTTCTCCGCAATCTAAATCAATGAAGAAAGACTTCAGGGCCAGTGCGTTTGTTGCGTACCGCCCGTTATCAGCAGGCCCGTACTTAGCCATACCATTGAACCCGTTAAACCCATTACCTTGCAGTGCATCAACCTGATCGCTCAATTCGTCAAAGGAAGTGGCAAAATTCTGACGGACTAATTTCTTCCCGTTCTGATCTTCCTTGTTCCCCCAACTGCAATAGTTCTCGCCTTCTTCGAGGGGCGGTAAAACTAGAGCAAAAAACTCTTTCCTTGAAAGCATAGCCGTCCTTAACGCACCGTTCTAATAGGAGAGGATGGGCAGGGGTGCGACGGCGTACACCCTTTTCGATTGCGCAATCTAGCCCCCTCGAAACTGACTTATTTCAACTTTTCAATTAACTTCCGCATTTTGGCTTCGTGCTTTGGTGACACCACCGCTTCCCCTTTGAACCACGAGTAAACGGCTACCCTACTTACCTCGAAGAACTCAGCAATGTCTTTAACCGGAATATCCAGTTCAACACACCGTCTGCCAAGTTGTACTCCGAGGAAGCGAGAGTCAGCGTTACGAATCTCCTCTGCGGTCAGCAGTGAATATCCTTTAGGCATCGTTATTCGTCGTCCCATTCGTTAAGGATTTTGGACAAGTCTTTCTTTTCGGCGGGGGCCTCCTCCTTCTTAGCACTACGCTTGACTGGCTCCTCAACCTCTTCGACCTCAACGACTTCTGCCTTAGCGGGTTTAGCCGCTTCTAGTTTGGGGGCTTGTGGCTCCTTCACATTGTCCGCTTGAGAAACCGTCATGGTAATGGCACGCTGTGCGGCATCCGACTTACCTTGATCAATCACCATGTTGTGCTCGTCAGGGTTCAAAACTTTAATCGGTTTGAACGTCAGTTTGGGTGTAGCACTGCTCGTGTCAAAACGCATCTCAGTAACAACAGCCGTGATAGGCACGCCCTTACTACCAATCATCTTGGCGTAAGTTTGCAAAGGCCACTTCCCGGGTTCTCCAGCACCGAAGATAGATGCGGCAGGTAGGGTCAACTGGAACACATCACCTTGCAAGTCATTTGCCAACACAACTGCAAGACGCTGGCTGAAACGGCAAGCACGGGAATCACCTTGACCTGAACCCTTTGCGTTTTGTGGGCAGTCAAGGCAACGCTTAGATTGTGGTGCGGTTGCTGTAGGATCAGGCACTTCACCGTCAGCAGACCAACAATCCGGTGCAGTTACATCTCCACCTTCGGTGTACGACTTAGCGTACCAAGTGCGGGATACTTTGGGTGAAGCCGCTACGATTACTACATTCATAGCGCGGTCTTCGTTTTTGGCAATCTCTTTACCGTTAACCATCATGCGCCACACACCACCCTTGATGGAGATACGTTTGATACCGCCGCCACCGCTACCACCCATAAGGGCTTTAGTAGTGGAGTCTAACTCTAGTTCTTTCAAATACGATGGCAGGCCACCGTCAAGCACAGCAAGATCGTTACTCATTTAACACTCCTATCTTTTGGTTATTACTATGGTTTGATTTGCATCCGCGTTCAGCCCCGGCGGGTGCAAGTCGGGGTTTTCTTCAAGAAACTGATCCATGTTTGCGTTGTTGATACGTTGTTGCATTAACGCAAACGCATCGTGCTCCTTGATGAAGTTAAAAAAAGATTCCCAATCGTTAGTCCAGTAACGCCTAGAAATTCTTCGGGATATTGTTCCATGCTCAGTACGGATCGTAGCCGCACCTTGTTCTTTGCAGATCTCTAACAGAGCAGAAGAAACTTCGGCTAACTGCTCCTCTAGTTCTTTGTCTTGCTTCGCTAGTTCTCTACGCTTCTCACGAATTTTAACGTAAATTTTAGTGAGCCTTTCGGCATTTACTTCATTTGTCATTTGCACTCTTCCTTTTAGTTTTTTTAAATACTAATCCCACTACTTTACTTTGTCAAGTATCTTCCACAATATTTTTATAAAGATCAATTAACCGAGTATGTATATCAACTTTTTCTGACAACATTTTATAGATACGCTTTTCAACGGGGCTGCCTTGGATATGTACAACGGTACATGGGTTGCGTTGCCCTGCACGATGCACGCGGGCGTTAGCCTGCAAGTAAGTCTCAATAGATGTTATAGGCCCCCACCAAACCACGACGTTGGCGGCATGTAGTGTGACACCGTGTGCGGCGGCTTGAGGCTGTATGACAAGCACATGAGGGTTTTCCTCAGTTTGAAATTTCGCAAATATTTCTGTACGTTTCGTGGCGCTAATGCCCCCGTGGATTACTTCGCAACTAATTGACTTGGCTTTTAGTTCTTCCGCGATGATCTCGATGGCGTGCCTAAAGGGTGCAAACACAATCACTTTATGGCTGGCTTCCTCAATGACCTCAAGCAATGCATGCATGCGGCTCTTGGCATCAAAGGCTACGATCTCACCACTATCCGAGTACACCGCGCCACACGATAATTGCAGTAACTTGTTAAGGTTTGCCGCCGCATTGACTGTGGTTATCTCTTCCCCCGCCGCGATAGCCATCATATTCTTGCGGATCGTTTCGTAGAACTTAATTTGTTGGCTAGTCAGGGGTACTTCTCGGGTCACGTAGGTCATGTCCGGTAAGTCTAGGCACTCCTCCTTGGTGAACCGGATCGCAGGTTGTAGCACGTCATGTAGTACCCGCTCAGACGATGGCTTGGGTAGCCACTTAAATTGGGTAATCTTTTGCATGACCATATCGCGGAACGCCCCAAAGAACTTGGGCACACCAGACGGATTGATGATCTTGGCTAGGCCGTAAGCATCTGTAGGGGACTGTGACGCCGGGGTTCCTGTCAACATCCAAACCCAAGTGTCCGCACGGATAATGCTTACCAGAGTTTTCCAACGCTTTGTGGAAACATTTTTATAGGCGTTAGCCTCGTCTACCACAATCAGATCAAACTTGGCTTCGTTGATTTCGTTTTTGACAATCTCCAAGCCATCGTAATTGATGATGACAAACTCAGCCTCACTCTTGATTGCCTTGATTCTGTTGTCTTTGCTGTAACTGTGGGCTATGGCGCATGAGCGGTGCATAGCAAACTTAAAAAGATCCGCTTCCCAAGCCGACTGCATGATGGATAGAGGGCAAAGCACAAGCACCCGCTTGATGGCGTTCTGCGTCATTAGGTAGTCTGCCGCCCAAATTACGGACGACGTTTTACCTGTGCCCTGCTCGTTAAAGCAGAAAGCCCTGCGGTGTAGGGTTAGAAACGATGCCGTGTCCCGTTGATGGGAGAACGGACGATATAGCCCGGGCCAGTCGTATGCCGCTTGGATGGGGGATGGCACGTTCTTGATGCGCAAATTCTTGAGCACCTGTGCTTCTTCCAACCCCCACTTGACTAGCACTTCGCCTGAATCAAGGATCTTGCTTTTCGGTATTACCGTGGTGATGCGGCTAGGTTCTCTGACCCTTAACAGCAACGCCTTGTTTTCAACTATTTGCACTCATCTCTCCATGACGCCGATAGGCCGAAAGTGGTCTGTCCACTTTCAGCCTCGAAAACTTTACTTTGTAAAACTAAATTACTTCTTTTTCCGCTCTCGCGGACTTACTTCTGAAACCATACCACGTTTTGCATCCCGGTCAAAAGACCGATTTGTTGATGCAGGTACTACTTTAGTGCGGCTCTTTGCCCCACCCTTGGATATTGCTTTGGTGTGGTGTACGTCTGTACCGTCGCCCTTACTTGCCTTACCGTCCCGAATAGCATCCCGCCGTGCCTTATTGCGCAGTGCACGATTTTTCTTCTGCTCAGGCGTGCCTTGATACTCGGCATACTCCCGGTCATAGTTGCGGTCTGACTTGTTCTTGTAAGGCATTTAGCGGTACTCACCTTTTCCGTTATGGGCACAGTCTTTCACAGCACAGAAATTTTTGCAAGTGAAATTTGGTCGGGGATTCCATACGTCCAGTTCGATTGCTTTTTCCAATCGATTTGTATCTTCGATCCATTTTAACCAATAAGTATGCGACTGATCTGCATCGTATTTAGCCTTTACAAAGTCGTTTGCCACCACAAAAAGTAGCCCTGCCTTGACCTTTTTGACCTTTGGAAAGTGCTTAAAGATAGCCAAGGACAGGATTTCTAACTGCTTGGTGTCCGCGTAGGCGGCAGATTTTCCGGTCTTGTAGTCCACCACATAGGCTTGGTCGTCTTTCATAATGATTAAGTCAGCAATCCCACGCCACCAAACTTGTTTGTCAAAGAACTTACATGCCTGCAAGTCCCTCGTTAATCCAAGCCGATACTCGCACAGGGCTTCCCCTTCAATACTACGCAGGGCTTCTAGGGCTTCCGTCATGTAGGCATACTGCGGCGGGATGGGTTTCCCGTCCCTAATAAATTCTTCGGCGGCTTTGTGTACTGCTAACCCATAGCGCAGGTGCTCGGTCTGCGGCTCAACCACATCCTTCTTGACCTTAAGACGGTAGTATTTGTGGGGGCACTGCTTAAATAAATCCAGCGATGAGTAAGACCAAGTGTATTTAGTCATTCTTTGACGTGGCTTTTTATAGCCGCCCTCATTAGCCGCAGTTCAACAATCGTCTGATCAATCGTTGCCGCTGCCGCCACAAAATCTTTACTCAGCAAAAGCACATGGATTTCTTTTAGTAACTCCTTGACTTTTAGTTCGTGAGCCGTGTAGTTCAAGGAAGTATCTATTCTTACTGCCGTACTTTGCAGGGAGGCAACAGCGTTATACGCCCCAACACCTTTAACATTTACCATAGTTTTCTCCGTATCCAACTTCACAATTCAAGGGTAAGTCTTTGCACCAACTGGGTCGCCATCTCATACATTCTTCCACGTATTTTACCGCTTCTTCGCGCTCGTCCACGGGGGCTAAACACGCCACAGCGTCATGGACTGTCAAGACCACTTTGTACTTATTGCCGATTTTTAGCATCTGCTCCGCTATGATGCACCGTGCCACGGCTTGACATACGTTCTCAATGATCTTGCCGCCGTAGATTTTGGTGAATCCAGCCCTAGTCTTATAGGCATATTGATCTTCTGAATCCTTGGATAACTCGGGGTATCGTAGATACAGCCCGGACGGTAGGCGAATTCCGGCACGTCCCTCGACACCAACCACATCGGGGTATTTACCAATAGGGGCGGCGCGATCCGCGAGAACCGCCTCAAGGGCGTTGTGGGCTTGCTTCCATAGGGTAGGGATCGCAGGGTAGGTTTCTCGGTAGACTTTAATGATTCGCTTTGACTCGTCCTCGTCAACCTAAACCCCAAACACCTTAAGTTGAGCCTGAAACTTAACCGCGCCCATTCCATATCCCGCGCCAAGGATTGTTGTCTTACCAACGAATCTTTCTTCCTTTGTAATTTCTTCGATAGGTTTGACATAAATAGCCGACGCCATGATTTTGTATACATCTTCGCCCTTCTCAAATGCCTCCACCAAGTCGGTCTGCCCTGCCAACCATGCCACGGTACGGGCTTCGATCTGTGATGAGTCCGCATCAATTAACACATAGCCATCCGGAGCGCAGATAGAAGTTTTTAATTTGCCTGCGTTCTGACCACGAGCCGGTAAATTTTGCAGGTTTACCTTATCATCTCCACCCCACCTACCCGTATGGGCGGCATAGTATTTGATGGGTACTGGGAGTTTGCCCCTTTGGGAGATACCGATAAATCTTTGGGTACGTGTTTCCTCTAAAGTTGTTTTGTTACCAAGCCTCGCCGCTACCAACGTCTGCACCCGTACATCAGCGTGGTTCTGTAATCCCTTAAATTCTTCGTCTGTCTTTGCAAACGCCCATGCTTCCTTGCCCGTGCGTGCGCTGATCTTGGTAGGTGGGTCAACCCCTAGTTGCCTAAGCAGTTCGGCAAACTTGTCGTTCGACATCAGCGTGTCCTTGTCTGCCTCTGCCGCCTCCAATAGTTTCTCCTTGCGGGTCTTGACATCTAACAGGTGTTGCTCAAGTAGGGGGAGATCCAATTCCAGCGTAGGCTCGATAAACATCCGCAAAGTGCAGTCGATTACCTTAAGTTCCTTGGGTGGGAATTTCTCGGCTAGGATCTTAAACAACGCATAGGTTAACTCCACATCGTTCTTACAATACTCCCCGTACCGCTCAAGATCCTCGGGGGTGAAGTCCGCACGGTGCTTACCCATAGCGTTCATTACTTCCGTACCCTTTTCCCCCAGTTCGTAATGCTTCGCCAAATTCGCAAGAGACGCGCTTGTATCCACCCCGTTAACAGCACGCGCCATACAAATAGTATCCAACCAACCCTTCGGCTTAATCCCAAAATGCCACGAGAGTATTGACCCATCAAACGCGGTGTTGTGCGCGAGTACAAAGGCATTTGCCCAGTCGTACTGGTTAAGAAATTTCTTAATCTCCCCCTTGGTTCCGGAGCACCACGTCGTTTCGCCCTCATCTACCTTTACCCCCACGCCGATAATCTCAAACCCGTCATGACGCACGTACTCCTCTGTCGTCATCTTGGATAATGAAAATTCTTTGTCATAATAAGTTTCTAAATCTAGGCTAATAATCATATGTCTGTTTCTTGGTTTTTGTGTGGGTGCTATCCATCAAATTTTTAGTTGCACGAGATAGCGTAGCCATACTAAGTTCTCCCCGCTTAGGGGGGTTCATCATCGCTCTCACATACGGCAGATTCAACTGCTCCCCTTCTTCGGTTACGTCAGCAAGTCCCCGTAGGATATCCGCAGTAAACTTGTTGCGCTCCATATTACGCAACCCCTCAAACAAAGCGTTTATTTCTTCGTCATACAGAAAAGGTACTATGGTTTTGACACCCTCTTTGCGCCCCATAATTTGGTCGATTATATGTTGCCACTTACCAAATGGTGTCTCAAATTCTTCGGGGTTTGTTTTCATGCGCTCTAATAGTATTTGCACCCCTTCGTTCATCTCCTCGATCCGCATCAGATCTCTCCCAAATACTTGACTAAATCGTTGTACTTCGCGGTTGGCTGTAACTTCTTTATACGCAGGTTGGTTTCGTCAGCCACACGGTCGATCAGTCCGTGCTTTACCAACTTCTTGATGCGCGAGTGGGTCGTAGCGTAAGACGCCGCCTTGAAGTTCCTGATAATACCCATGATGGTGGCTCCCCCATTATCTTTATGGGTGGACACGATGGCGTTTAGCAGTAGCACGTCCGTGCTATCTAATTTGTACTTTGACTTTAGCCCCGCAATTGCTACACACAATTTGTCAATTCTCATTTTTTATTTCTCCTAAGTTTGTAATACACACAACGGTCAGTCCCTCGGTACTTCGGAATTACAAGGTCAGCCGCTACCATCTTGGCAAAATACCGTTGAGCAGTTCGCATACTGCACTCCAGCATATTTTGAATGTCCCTGATACAGAACGAATACTTCCCCCGCAAGTGCCGGATCAGCCATACTAAATTAGCATCACTCGGCTTTGCCTTCATCACTCAACTCAATAATTTTGTCTAAGTAATGTCGGGCTTTCTTAACATCTTGTACGCCACCCTTACCCTCGACGCCCTTGGTATTTACCCGTGCAAGGTACGCGATGGCAGAGCCTAACAGAAACCCACGAAACTGGGCGGGGGTCATCCACGCTTCCATCGCATCCCACGGTTGCACCTTCATGGCTTTATAGTGATCGCCGCCCTCTTGAATGTCGTTCGCGCTCATTTAATTGTCCTGTATTTTGTTTTCATAACTTCTTCATACGAAAACTTTTTACCTAGCGCCTGAACAACATCTATTTCTTGTTTAGAGTATTTAACTAACCTACTATTAAACACAAACGCATATTTAGGCAGAGCAATTTTCTTGCGTAGGAAGTCCCGTCCTTTCGGTGTCAAGCGCCACAATCCTGATGCACGCTTATCTTCTTTCAGGTCTTTGGGTTTCTTTTCAACTAAGTCCCAATGGCGTAGGGTAGCCAAAGGCTTAGACCGCAGAATCATTTTATGCGCCCTGCCAATATCTATCCACTCGCTTTTACGAAAGTTATTGAGCATCCAAAGCATCCCCATCACCTGTGTGCTTGTTATCTGATACCCATTGATCTTCCCCCACCGTCCGCAACACGGGCAGTTAGCACCTTTGTCTTTGATTGCGCTGTTAAACTGTTGCCGCGCTTCAACTAATGTTTTCATAGTAACGCTTCTCCTAATTGTTCAATTTCTTTTTGTTTAGTCTTACGCTCCTGCTTCTTGAACCACTTACTCAAAACCTTAAGTTCTTCCTCAGTCTTAAAAGGCCAAGCCATTCGCACCGAATCAAGGGGTGGTTCTTCTGCATCAAGATACTGGTGCTCCTTTGGTACTAACTGATTTATTAGAAACCAATCTACTGTAGGCTCATTCATGTTTAAAATACCCTCCCTCACGCAGTCCTAGGTCAAGAGACAGCCGCTCGTTCTCATCTTTGACCCTGTGGTATGCCTGTCTCAAATACTCAATTTCTTTCTTTAACCGCTCAATTTCGGCTTTGTATTCTTCAGGAGTCATTCTTTCACCTTATAAAATTTCTTGGAGCCGATACGCACTATATCGGCGATATTGTTCTCAACAAACCTGTTCAATGTTCGGGCTATTTTGTGCTTGCTTACGATCCATTCCTTTGCAATTGTCTTTGCTTGCACGGGGGTTTTTGGATGAGAAAGTAGATACCTCCACACCTTCTCTTCAAAGTCGGCCATCTCAACTGCCATCGTCTATCCCCTAATCCCTCTTGCTTCCCATAACACCTGACCCAATCGTTGCAATATCTCTTCCAATTGTTTTTTGTTTTCGTTGTACAGGCGCTCAGACAAATAGAAAAAGCAGGCGGCCTTCCCGTCATCGAAATCCATGTGTACAGAATCAAGTAACTGACTGACCTCATCAAACCTGTATGACACCTCGTCAAGGTCATTGTTTATCTGCCATGCCCCATTAAGAAGTTTGTCTAAGTCCTCTGTCTTAACTAGGGCCATCGAGGAGGATTTCTTAGCGGCTTTTTTCTTCATGTGTTCTTCTCCTTAACTCTTAAGTTTTAGGCCGTGTTCAGCCAACGCTGCTACAATATTATTAAGACATACTCTACCGAGGTTTGGTACTTTCCATAAGTTATGGGTATGCTGATTACACAACTCACCAATCGTCTGTATGTTTTCTGCTCGTAAACAATTTAGTGTTCTTACATCTAATTCTAAATGCCCAACCGAATAAGAAAGTAGTTTAGTCTTATTATTCCTTTCGTTTAGCATGGCGTCTGCCATAATATATGCAGATCTAGCGCATACGTGTTCCGAGTCATTATCAGAATCCCCTACGTAGATTCCATCTGTGTATTGACTATCCAGTATCGTCTGCATTGCTTTCGCCGCAAAGTAATCTCTCAGGCTCATACCCGGATTGTCTGCGCTTGGAAATGCTGAACCACCATCTTCTACTTCAATAGTAACAATCATAATCTAGTACCTCCACGATTAGCACAAGGCCATACTTGGGATAACGCGTTTACCACAAGAGAATCGGCAGAGTAATGTCTTCTCTCAGGGTTAAGTTCTAGGTACTGCTTAACCACATCTCGGGCTTGCCCTGCTGTTACATTTTGTGGGGCACATACCTTTACTCTTGCGTACACATCAGCCACTCCCTGTACATATCCAAGTGCAACCATCTTTGGAATAGATTCGGAATCGTTCATCCTCGACAGCAGACCGTTACCATCTAAAAACTCGGCGCACGCAATACCCGGTATAAGTAGCAAACTTGCTATAGTCTTTTTCATTTATCACCTCCTAAAAATACCCACGTTGAACCTTTAAGTTCTTGGTTGAGATCGGTTAATAACTTTTCAAAATGCGTAAGTCCGGTTTCGTCAACGACCACCCCCACACCCCCCTGCGATGATAGTTCCGACAAATTCTTCATCTGTAGGGCGGTAGGTTTGTTGCCGTTGGCCTTGCACTCGATACCAAGGAATATGCCATCAAGGCACGCAATAATATCGGGCACACCGGACGATCCGTAGCCATGCGTGGCAGGCATAAAGTAGTAAGCCTTACGCTCTGCTAGCATGCGCTTAACCTTGTCCTTTACCTTTTTCTCAGGTGTGGACATGGTTATCTCAGATCAAGTTTCTTTTCTAGGTATGCAATCACCGCAAGCGCATCGTAATACTTCACGCTCAGGTCTTGCAGTTTCTTCTGTAATGCAGTCTCGTAGTCCTCGTTGGCCTCGGGTGGCTCATCGACGGGGTTACTGCGGAGGAAAAACTTATCCTCGTATTTGGTCATCTGCCCTTCCTTTACCAACTTACTCAGCATGCCATAGACCTGCGTAATGGGCTTCTTGGTTGCTTGGGCTATCTGCTTTGCCGTTGACCCGGAGTTTCTAAATACTTCTTTTAGTACGGCGGCTTTTACGGTTATCTTTTTCATTTGCACTCTTTCTTGTTTGTTTAAGTTCATGGTACTCGTCATACGAAATGTAAATTATGATGCTCGTTGGGTTTAATTTTCTACCGATAGATTCTCCTATATCTGATTTATTAACATCTGTTAACTTAAGTAACGCCAGCCTCTCGGATACAAACAGCGGACACTCGGATATGTCAGGCAATGCAAACTTCTCGCTACTTGCGTTGTCGCACGCCACCATCCAATCCACATCACCGTTCTCGTGCAGATACACGATAACTACAAATCTTTGGTTCATTCTAATCCTCGTCACAACACTAAATTATCAAACAGTTTTAAGTCTGTCAAGTGTTATGAAAAAGTATTTTTACCGACCTCGACCCAGTACTGGTTATCGTTGACCTTCATACCAACCTCGGGCACGAACGCTTTGTTGTCCATCATGCGTAACATAGCAACTTGTTCTTGGACATTCTTGGGTGCGCTGTCCATAGACCCCGAAGTAGCCAGTACGCTACCATCACTCGATAGACTCACCGACCCATCAGGGTTTATCAGTACATGCAGGTGCATGACTTCTCGGTTCCTGACCCGCTTCATCTCTTGAAACGCAGGGATGGCGTCGTCCATTAGTTTTGCCAACTTCTCGGTCTGTGGCCGGAACCCCATGTCGCGTAGCATGATAAGTTCTTCTACGATATCTTCCAGTTCAATCTTATCTGTGGTGCGCCTGTAATTAGAACGCACCTTATTAAACCACTCGTGTACGCTGTGCCGGAAGTCCCCCCTCGTCCATTTAGCCACCCGCGTAGCCGCAAACGGTTTCACATGCTCACGCAGAATCCTTAAGATCTTTTTAGGATCCCGTGACTGTTTGCTGTGATACTCATCTGTACCTTGGCGGTACTTGTCGTTCTCGATTGTCTCTGCCCGCACAATAAAAACATCACGGCCTTTTGCATCGGCCTCTATCTGCACCTTTGCAATTAACGCATCGCCTCTATCCCCATCCAAAAACCTACTGTCGTAAAATTTTATGACGGTGGCTAGCGTAGTAACATGTATAGGGAACTTGCTCACATGCCCACGCCGTAACTCCACAAGTATGCCCTGCAAATCATCACGCAAACCACTTGTATATTCAGGTAACACTAGCATCGCACTCTCCTTAGAACATTGATAAAATCTCATCGACCCGAGCCTTGGTATCCAACCGCAAGGCATCATCCTCACGCAGATCTTTAGGCGTGACCCCAACCAAGGCAGACTCCAACTTCTTACGGGCGGCTTCCAACTTGGTGTCGTTCGTGACGTTCAACTTAGTCAGCAGGTCACACATATCCACCGCGTTGTTGACCAACGAATCACGGAAGATCTGCTTTTCCTCACCCGCCAACTTGCCGCTCATCTTCGATAGACATTCGTGGAGCCGGTCCCAGACGTCCTTAGTGGCTTCTGTTAACTTGTTTTGGTAAAACGATTCATATTGAGCCACCAACTCCTCTTTATGTTGCTCGTTTACGTCAATCCGGAAGTCCCCTACATCCGGCACAGGTAGGAACACATACCGGAACTTGAACTTGTTGATCAACTGATCGACATCGGGGTACTCCTCGGCATCGAACAGGTCACCCAACTGAAACGCCGCCGCACTAACTAATGTCGGGTACTCCCGCAAGAACTCCTTGACCGCATCGTTGAACTGCTGTTCGTAGTCAGAGAGCGTAGCCTTGTAGTCAAAGAAGTTTTTCATAGGTAACAGCCTAGAACCCCCGTCACTCCACGGTAGCGTCTGCTCGTAGTGCCATGTCCGTATCATGCCAACAAGTTTCTGCACCTGCTCCAACTTATCGGTTCCTGCCAAAAGTTTTTTATGGTAGTTACCCGCCTTGGTCTTGGTACTCTTAGCGGCATCAATCTCCTCGGACACCTTCTTATCTTGCTTGCGACCTGTCCATACGCTTATGTTCAAGTCGGCTAACATCGAACTGTTCTGAATCATTTGCACTCTCCTTGGTTAAGTAATATGCACATCGCGTGCGCTTCGTCCTCGTTAAAGTCGTAGTAAATCTTGTCGTAGTGCATCACCCTGTTGTAATGCTCTACTTGCCACACCATAACTTCTTTCAAAGTGTTCCACCCTCCTTGCCAGTTAGTAAGTTTCTTTCGACCAACCACACACCAATCTTTGATCGCACTCATTTATTAACACCTGTTAATTTAAGAAACGCTACTGCTTCGTCCTTGGTTAAACCTTTGGTTAATATCTCTCCTTTTACAAATCGTTTTAGATTCTTATCCCGCATCACCGACTCCGCTATATATAAAAGTTTTCCGTTTGCACCCTTCACTATTGCGTATGTAGATTCTTTGGGCGGTGTATTCATTGCATGTGTACCGTCTTACCCACACCACTTACTTCATCTGTCGTGATACCCCACAGCGTCGGGCATGACCAACCATTACCCCAGTTAGGCACATACCCATCGGTAAGCACGATGGCGCACTCGGCTTTGATCTTCTTCTCACTCATGTAGTCCACGATGCACTGCGGGTTAGTGCCCCCACCACCTCTCGGTTTGGTAGAGCCAAGCAGATTGTCCAACTGATCTTGCTCGTACTTCTCGTGCTGACACACATCAGTATCCCAATACAACAAGTCGATACCCTCGGGCTTGACCCGATCACAAATGTCACGCACCTCACCCAAGAACTGACTGACCTCGTTGGAGCCGATAGAGCCTGACATGTCAATGGCAACCACAACCCGACCCACCGACTCACCGATAAGTGATGGCATGTAGACATCATCACCGATCCACCGCCTCGATGGCCTGCGCCAAGTAGACTCGTCTTTGTCCACACAGAAACTTGTTATGAACTCACGCAGAGCCTCGCGCCAGTCAACCTTCGGTGTTAGCACATCACCAATCTCGCGGGGCACATTACCTTTCATCTTGCCTGCAAGGATCGCACCCTGACGCAACGCCTGATCCACATCCCGTGCTAACTGCTCTTTCTCCTCGGGCGACATCCCCTCGGCAGATTCCCAACCATGCTCGTCGAACCCACCCTCTCCACCTCCACCACCACTCTCGGCATCTTCCTTCAACATGCGGTACACCGTCCCCGCATCCATGCCTCGATACTTCTCATCAAGCAACCTACCTTCGGGTAGTGTGACCTCGCCTGCTCCGTCATCAGCGTCCGCAATCATAAGATTGATCACATAGTCACACGCCATGTTCGCCAACTTAGCCTGCTCTTTGTAGAGATGCTTCCACACAGTCGTATGCCGGAAAGCCTTGTGCAGATTCTCGTGCAGTATCAGACCCTTCAAGTCAGACTCGGACAATTTATCTACAAACTTCCTACCGTATGCCGTGTTGCGCCCATCGGTGTACGCAGTCGGACAACCCTCATCCTTCACCTCCGTCTTACCAATCATTAGCACACCCGAATACAGACAATACTTCGGATGCTTCATGAGCCACACATGAGCCTTCTGCACCCGTTGCTCTGCTGTTAACTTACTCATTTATTAACTCCTGTTAATTAAAACAACCACTGGTTAGCCAACGCCCAGTCCTTGAACTCTTTGTTCACCACACAGAACGCTTGCTTATTCGGAGACTTCATCACGCTCGTTGCGAACAGAGCCTGCCACTCCATGTCCATGCGCTGAACATAGGTCATCCACTTGCTCAGAGTATCTTTCTCCACACGACTGATCGCAGAGAACACCATGATGCACTTGGCTATCGTATCGTCGGGCATCTTCGCTCCCTTCGGATCGTTGATCACCGCCTCCCAACTTGGTAACTTGTCCACCACCGTGAAGAACGCCTGCATATCTCGCGCCGCACTCTCACCGATAGTCCCCGTGAGTAAACTTATTGTTAGTGCATCACCCAACTCGGCACGCTGTTTAGCGATATGGCTTGCCTTCTCCAACGATCTTGGTGTCACCACCGCACCGCTACCCGCCCGTGTCGGATTGAAGATATAGGGATTCTCTCGTTGCGCAGGGTCGGTGTAAGACTCCAAGGCATGCGGGAACTGTTTGACCCACGCGATCACCTCGGGCGACACATCATTACCGATTGCCCACTCGATCCACTCGTCTGCGTTAGGCTTGCGAACCGTCACGAACGCCACCCGATTGCGAGCATGCGCCTCCAACATATCTCCGACACCATCTGTTAACAAGTTAGTCGTACCGAAAACGATTGACCCATCCGGCAAGTAATGATCACCGATGCGATGCTCCAGCATGAGAGTCAATAGCACATTCTTTACCGCCTTCATGGCTTTGCCGATCTCGTCCAACATCACAATGACTGGCTTACCCTCGTGCATCTTGAACCTAGCGTTCGGTGCGAACTTCGTTATTTTATTAACACCTGATAACTTATTGTCCACGACCTCGGTGTACGGCAAAGCGAAGTCACCCAAGTCAAGCAAGGTGCAGTCAATGTACGCCGTCGCGTAGTCGGGGAATTGCTTTTCCAAGACCTTCAACATGGCAGACTTGCCAATGCCGGGTTCGCCCTGCCCGATGATAGTTACAGATTGCCCTACCGTACCAATACCCTTAGCAAAATCACGCAGGGTCACGGAACCACCAAAGTTAATTACGCTCATTTCTTACCACCTTTCTTATCATCATTAAAGGAAATCCATATACCAATACCAATCACAACAAATATCAATACAACAAACCACACCAACTCTTGCGCGGCTTGAGCCGCCATGCCTGAGTCAACCCACCAATTAGTTTTACTCATTTCACCCCCCTCTTATCCATTTCGTTTTCTAATAGCGAGATATAAATCTCATCGCGTACCCCCGTTGATTGCAGGTCTTTATACAACTCGTAAGTTTTGAGCAACTCAGCATCACTCATTGTTTTTGGGTTAGTCATCCGTCATCTCCTGTTCTTTAATGCAAAACCCGATCTCAATCCACCCATCCTCAGTCCGTATCACTTCGTATGGGATGCCTGCTTTTTGCAACGCATCATGTATTTGCTTTTCATTGACTTCCATTCTCTCTGTCATTTGTCATCCCCTCCCGATATGATGCACGCCTAGAAATACACACAGAACGCTATGCAGATCAGACCTAATGCCGCGTTCAGTCCTTTTAAAACCTCTGCGATCACACTCATTTATTAACTCCTGTTAATATGTTCTTTCTTTTACGACTGTTATACACATTATAACATAACAGCGCACCCATGTCAAGCGTTTGAACTCCAACGCAATCAAACTATGTTATGGATAGCGCCATCCGTCACCTCGACTTCCTCGAGTTTGTGTACCTCACACGCCTTGATGGACATGGCGTACACCATCCGTTTTAGCGTCTCGAACTCGAACCTGTAGTCGTAGTACTCAATCTTCCTATCACCATGAACCTCTACCGTTGCGAGCCTCTTCGCCTCATACTTACCCCGATGACTGAGCAGGAAGCACATCGCCCCCAAATACTTATCCTCGGGACAACTGCTCAGGTATGCGTACATCGCCTTCGGCTCTGCCTGTCCGTAGTACGGGTTCGCAATAATCCCATCGGGTAGCCCATAGTCGTACATCACACTAGACCACCTGTCCACCACCAAGCCCCCAACTTGTTTGCGTGTCTCGTGCATGATCCACCCGTCTGACATGGCTAGAAATGTCTTGGCGAAATTCAAAAACGGTTGGAGCGGCTCCCTCGCCCCCTTGGTCTTAGAGCGGTCAATGAGTTTCTTCATCACCATGACCTTCTCGACGGGTTGCCATGCGCCATTGACACGGTGGAACTTAATCTCGCCTTGGTTCGGCACGGGGTAATCTGTCCTGCCAACTTCCCCACCACCCACAACTAGCCACAACTTGCTGTACTTCTTGTAGCACTTAAACGGGCTATGGATATGAATAAACTCGGCGGTTGTCGGGGTAGGCCATGAGTCACACTTAATCCCGACTACTCCGTTTGGGTAATACACCACAACTTGTGTACGGTAGAGTTTGCAGGCGATGGCGCCATCCTCGTTTTGTTCGATCAACTCCCAGTCCCGGCTCCGCTTACCGATGGGTCTGACTGGCTCGGCTCTCCCCCGAATGGGCTTGATGGAGTCGTACATGTTCTTATAATACTCATACAGGTTTGCACTCATTTTGAACTCTCTTTCGTCTAATGTTTGTTGCACCGCGTCCAACGCGAGGGTGTTGTATTCCTTTGTACTTATTGCCGCTTTTAACTGATCGTCCGGCGTGAACTTAAAGTATCTCCACATGAACTTGACCGTCAGTTTCATTTATTAACACCTGATAACTTGTTTACCACCACCCAATCTAACTGCAAACTAGCGATGGGCATATCCAAGGCTCGCCATGAGTCGTCATGCATTAACTTCTGCACCTTGACCTTTAGGCTCGCCTCGTCGAACTCGCCCAACTGATACCGACTGGGGAACCCCTTGTAGTTACGCCTCACGATCCAGTCCCCGAACCGCACTCGAGCACCCGTTTTTCTGTCGATCAGCATGTCAACCCCCAAGCAAGAACCCCAACTAACAGGGTGCATATCGCCATCACCGCAAAGACCACGAACTTAATCGTACCCACCACAAAGACTGTCCGCTTGCGGCGACGCACAAAGAGATCAAACTCTCGGCTATTTAATGGATTCATTTTGTCCCCTTGGCTATCCATATTAGATAGAGCGCGTTTAGCATCTTCAGGCCGCCCATCTCCCGCAACTTCCAGTAAGCGTAGCGCGTGCCGTGGAACTCGATTAGATGTTTTACTTCGATTGGATTTGTGATCATTTGACTAGTCCGCCTTTCTGATTAACACCTGTTAATAAGTTTTTATCTTGAATGACTACATAGTTACTCTTGTGCATGGGCACGATGGTGTGCTTGACCTTCTTGGACTCCACTTCGCCACAATTTAGGCAAGTCCGATAGCCAAGATCCCAACGGCTCGGGTGTATCCAACTACCGCAGAAAATGCATTGCATGGGGTCGTTCCTCTCATAAACATAGAAAATTTGTGTTATAGGATGATTTTGAGGGTTGTGTTCCGGGAAACGGAGGGTTTGTTCTGCATTGTTCCGTCTTCGAAAACACGAGATTCTCCATTAAAATCAAAGGGTTAGGTGGTTGGTTGTCGGCTCTGTTCCATGTTCCATCAAAATAACACCGCGCAAAAGGCTCTCTCGAACCAAACCCCATAGGTAGTTTACAATGTAAACCAGAGCCACAGGTCGTCGTCTACTTATATATATATATGGAACAATGGAACAATTAAAGAAAAACCCTCTGAGATGGCTTGCCGTAGCCGTTTTTGCCTGTTCCATGCACACGGAACAATTCGGAACAGACGGAACAGAGCCTGCCGCATTAACATCTGTTAATAAATTGAGGTGCATCATCATCTTCTCCTCTAGGAACTATCATCAAAAAGAATGGAGTGAAAATTTAGGGCAATAAAAAACCCCGACCTGAGTCGGGGCGGGTTGGGTTAACTTGTTTTTTACTTGGCGACAACGGCGAGGGCCTGCTTCAAAAACCCAAGGGTCGCGACCATATCGAAATCGGCATTTTCTGCCTTTTCCCCGTCTTTGATCAAAGCGGTTATCCGCTCGCAAAATTTCGTTTTCAGGGTTTTAGGCGTGCTTGCTTCGCTTTCGGATTCTTTGGGGAAAGCATACTTAATGACCCGGGCGAACATGGTGTGCGCGGTGGCGCGTGCGTCTTTTTTAGCCTGATTCGCGCTTTCCCATTTTGCCCGATTCGCTTCGGTCATCTCATTGAATTCTTTGGAACCCTTGCGCGGTAGATCTAATGCGAGCGCGGCGGCATGCTTTTTATCGAGCGCGGGGAGGATTGCATCAGCGATAAACTGCGCCTTAACTTCGGTCAATGCCACCTCGGAACCGTAAAACTCTCGAACACTTGAACCGGCGGTGTGCCATTTGTTAACACTTGTTAACTCGTTAGAAACGGCGGCGGTAACTTGCTTGATAACTTCGGTGTATGTGGTTTGCATGATATTTGAAACTCCAGTTTTTAATAGCGGCTCGCGGGAATCGCTCGCCTAAGTGAATAATACTAAAAACTAGAAATATTCAAAGTGTTTTATTATCACCTGTTAACAAATCGTCAGGCGCAGACCCCACCGTACCCCGACCCCCCAAAATATGTTTAGTTACCTGCGCTGCCATACACTCAATGATTTGCACATTAGATGAGCGACTTTCAAACAGCCCCTACCCCCTAGGCATTTTTTGCCGCTAGACCCCCACCCCCTCATTATGGAAAACACCCCCCTTGTCTTTCTGGTTCCATCTATGCCGGGGGGTATATAATTTTTTCGTGGGGGCGCCTCTTTTTGACGATGGAGGTTATCCAAGTCCCCCACATTTATCTTGACAAATTAAGAAAAGGTAGTTAAGTTCGGGTCCATCTTCGCCACAAACCGCGATAGGACAACATGCCCATAGTTGCAACCCCTGAAGTTGGAATACCTTTACCTTTCGATACAACCCCGGAGGAGATAGAGGACTTTCGGCAAAAGGCCCACGCCTTATTTGAGACGGTTCAAGAACTGATCAAGCAGGGTGCAGAAGTCGCCATCACGGATTCGGACAAGGCCGAGAGCCACAGGATCGCCGCCGAAGGTAAGTTACCCCCAGTTCGTAGCCTGACCCCCGGGACCATAATCAATCTGGAAGCCATTCTGAGCGAGTGGGACCAAGAGGTTTTGGACGTAGGCAGGCGGCTAAGGAACTACGTAACCAACAAATTAATTATGGAGTCCGTAGACCCGGACCCCCGCCAGCGCATGAAGGCGTTGGAAAACCTTGGGAAAATAAGCACAGTCGGGCTGTTCTCAGAGCGCATAGATGTGACGGTGACCCACCGCACGGTGCAGGATATTGAGGCCGAACTGGCTAAGACCTTGGAAATCTACATGGGCGACGTACAGGATGTGGAGGAGAAAACCCCCACCCAAAGCCTTGCGGAACTAGATATTGACAAAGAACTGGGCTTGGACGATGGATCAGAATCTACTGATAAAAGCCCAGAATAACCTGCATAAGTTCCCCCCGGCAGTCCAGCAGAAGGTTGGGCAACTTATTGCCGAGTTACGTAAGACCGCCGTGCACGACGTGGCGAAGCAGGACTTTATGTCGTTTGTAAAGTATGTGTGGCCTAACTTCATACACGGGGCGCACCACGAGAAGATGGCCCGGGCCTTTGAGGGGGTGGCTGAAGGGCGGATAAAACGCCTGATTATCAACATGCCTCCTCGCCACACCAAGTCTGAGTTCGCTTCCTACCTACTTCCGGCTTGGTTCTTAGGTAAGTTTCCCGGCAAAAAGGTCATTCAGACCTCCCACACCGCCGAGTTGGCTGTGGGTTTTGGTCGTAAAGTGCGAAATCTGGTGGATGCGGACCGATACAAAGACCTGTTTCCGGAGGTTTCGCTCCAGTCTGACTCCAAGGCGGCGGGCCGGTGGGCTACAAACTTCGCCGGTGAGTACTTCGCTATCGGTGTCGGGGGTGCGGTGACTGGTAAAGGTGCCGATCTGCTCATTATTGACGACCCCCACTCGGAGCAAGAGGCCGCTTTGGCGGAAATTAATCCCGAAATCTACGACAAAACCTACGAGTGGTACACCTCTGGACCAAGGCAGCGTCTCCAGCCGGGGGGAGCCATCGTGGTTGTGATGACTAGGTGGAGTAAAAAGGACTTAACGGGCCAAGTTTTGAAAGCAGCCGCCCAGCGGGACGGTGATGAGTGGGAAGTTATCGAGTTACCGGCACTTTTACCGTCTGGCAACCCGCTTTGGCCCCAGTTTTGGTCGCTAAAAGAGTTAGAAGCGCTCAGAAACGAGTTGCCCCACGGCAAGTGGATGGCCCAGTACCAGCAAGACCCCACCTCAGAGACCTCGGCTATTGTAAAGCGGGAGTGGTGGAAGATCTGGGAGGACGACGAGGCCCCGCGCTGTGAATTTATCCTCCAATCTTGGGATACGGCCTTTGAAAAGACCACCCGAAGCGACTATTCGGCCTGTACTACGTGGGGTGTGTTCTACCACGAGGACGAAAAGACCGGAATGATGGAGTCAAACATCATCCTGCTAAATGCCTTTCGGGACCGGCTTGAGTTTCCGGCGCTCAAACGGGAGGCCATAGACCAATACCAGAACTGGGAACCGGATTCCATCATTATTGAGAAGAAGGCTTCTGGGGCGCCCTTGATTTATGAGATGCGGGCGATGGGAATCCCGGTCCAAGAGTTCACCCCCTCCCGAGGTAACGATAAAATAAGCCGTTTGAACGCGGTCTCTGATCTTTTTGCTTCGAGTAGAGTATGGGCACCGAACACCCACTGGGCGGAGGAAGTAATCGAAGAGGTTGCATCTTTCCCTGCCGGGGAGCATGATGACTATGTTGACAGCGTATCCCTTGCGTTGATGAGATTCCGCAAGGGTGGGTACATTCGTACTAATTTAGATGAACCCGAAGAAACAAAATACTTTAGACGGAAGTTTGAGGGCTATTATTAATGGATTTACCCGGATACGATCCTTTTTATAGTTTGCCAGATGCAGAGCGCCTTTATAGAACCGAAAGGGGTTCTACCTATGCCCATTTCTCGGACCAAACGTCTCAAAGAAATAGGAGCGGAGAAAAGCATTCAGACAAAACAACTGGCTTGCAGGACAGGTCGCTCAAAACTGTTTACATGGAACCAAAAGCGATAAATGCTATCGGCACTTGGCTACAAGATGAAAGTACATCTACCAGATTAAAACCTGTTTTGGACGCAGAAGGCAAACAAACGGGCAGGGCGCAGGTCCAAATAGTGGAGCCACATACGTATCAGCCTACTAAATTAGAAAATGGAAAGTTTGTAAAAACGGGGGCACCAGTAACTTACGAGGCAGGACGAATAGTTGCTGAAGTCCCTTACGAAAAGAAACCAGTAAAGGGTTACCACCCGGTTGAAATTTTTAATTCAGAAAGCCCAAAAGGAAACAAAGGAACGGGTGTTCATTTTGGGTCTAAAATTACTGAAATCATGCAAAGAACCCGAGGTGGTGGCGGGGGCGGAGGCGGAGGATCTTTGATGCAAGCAGATCCAAAGCAACTTGGCGGGACAAAAATAGGGCCACGTATGGCTGTTGGCGGGGTAGTCAATATGCCAGAAAACTACTCTACGGGTCGTTGGCGATTAATTTAAGGACAGAATATGGCTATTGATAAAGCACTAGGACAAGCCCCGATGGGTTTAGATCTCGAAGAGATGATGGATGAACCTGCTCTTGAGATTGAGATCGAAGACCCCGAGGCCGTCCGTATTGGCATTGATGGACAGCCAATATTAGAGATTGAAGCAGAAGAAGTTGAAGACGACTTCAACGCCAACCTTGCCGAAGACATGGACGATGGTGAGTTGACCGAGTTATGCGATGACTTGCTTGGTGAGTTTGAGGAAGACCTATCCAGCCGCAAGGACTGGATGCAGACTTATGTGGATGGCCTAGAGTTGCTGGGTCTGAAGATCGAGGACCGCACAGAGCCTTGGCCCGGAGCATGTGGCGTCTACCACCCGCTGTTGAGTGAGGCGCTGGTTAAGTTCCAAGCCGAGACGATCATGGAGACCTTCCCCGCTGCGGGACCGGTCAAGACACAAATTATAGGCAAAGAAACCCCTGCGAAACGCGAGGCCGCTGTACGTGTCAAGGATGACATGAATTACCAATTAACGGAAGTGATGGTTGAGTACCGGCCTGAGCACGAGCGGATGTTGTGGGGCTTGGGGTTAGCGGGTAATGCGTTTAAGAAGGTGTACTTTGACCCCAGCCTAGACCGGCAGGTGTCGCTATTTGTGCCCGCCGAGGATGTCGTGGTCCCCTATGGGGCGTCAAACATCCAGACCGCCGAGCGTGTAACCCACGTGATGCGTAAGACGGAAAACGAACTGCGCAAGTTGCAGGTGGCAGGCTTTTATCGTGACGTAGAACTTGGTGATCCAGTTGATTCATTCGACGAGGTTGAGAAGAAAATTGCTGAGAAGATGGGCTTCCGTGCCTCATCTGATGACCGGTACAAGATCCTTGAGATGCACGTGGACATGGACCTGCCCGGCTACGAAGACAAAGACGAGGACGGCGAGCCGACGGGTATTGCGCTGCCTTACGTCGTTACTATTGAAAAAGGCACCCAGAACGTTTTAGCAATCCGACGCAATTGGAACCCCGATGATGAGAATAAACAAAAACGAAATCATTTTGTCCATTATTCATACATCCCGGGATTTGGTTTCTACGCTTTTGGTCTCATTCATCTTATTGGCGCTTTTGCTAAGTCTGGCACTTCTATTATTCGCCAACTTGTTGACGCTGGTACTCTCTCGAATCTCCCCGGAGGATTCAAAACAAAAGGTCTTCGGGTTAAGGGTGATGACACGCCGATTTCTCCGGCAGAATTCCGAGATGTAGATGTAGCCTCTGGCACGATCAAAGACAACATCATGACGCTCCCATACAAGGAGCCAAGTCAGGTGTTGTATACCCTCTTGGGCACCATTGTTGAAGAAGGTCGTAGATTCGCTAGTGCAGCGGATCTGAAGGTATCCGACATGAGTGCCCAGTCTCCTGTTGGGACGACGCTGGCTATTCTTGAGCGCACGCTTAAGGTGATGTCGGCAGTTCAGGCCCGTATTCACTACTCGATGAAGCAGGAGTTCAAACTCCTCAAAAACATCATTCGTGACTACACCCCCGAGGATTACTCGTATGAGCCGGTAGAAGGGCCACCACGGGCTAAACAGTCAGACTACGACGATGTAGACGTGATTCCGGTCTCAGACCCCAACGCTGCGACGATGAGTCAGAAGGTGGTGCAGTACCAAGCGGCGCTACAACTAGCCCAGTCTGCCCCTCAGTTATACGATCTGCCATACCTACACCGGCAGATGCTAGAAGTTCTCGGTATCAAGAATATACAGAAACTTATACCGATGAAAGACGATATGAAACCGCGTGATCCCATATCCGAGAACATGGATGCGCTTAAGGGTAAGCCAGTCAAGGCTTTCTCTTATCAGGACCATCAGGCCCATATCACAACCCATATGACCTTTATGCAAGACCCCATGACTGCCCAGATGATCGGTCAAAACCCGATGGCGCAGCAGATTATGGGAGCACTGCAAGCACACATTGCAGAGCATTATGGTTATATGTACCGCAACCAGATCGAGCAACAAGTTGGGGCACCCATCCCGACCTTTGACGACGAGGATGCGGAAATCCCAGAGGACATGGAGGCTGCTCTCTCCCGTCTGGTGGCTCAGGCATCACAACAACTCCTGCTCCAGAACCAGACAGCCGCTGCACAACAGCAGGCACAGCAGCAAGCCCAAGATCCGATACTTCAGTTGCAGGCAAAAGAGGTCTCAATCAAAGAAGCAGACCTCCAACGCAAAGTGCTTAAGGACAAGACCGACGCACAACTCAAGGCTAGCCAACAGGACATTGAGCGCCAGCGGATTCAATCACAAGAGAAACTTGCTGGGGCTGATGCAATGGTCAAAGCCACTGCTGAAGATGAGAAATTAAAAGTTAAACAGTCTGACGCCATTATCAAAGCCGTGGCGGAGGATGAAAGAATGAAACTGGAGCGGGACAAAGAACTTCTCCGGGTTCGTAGCAAGAGGTCTTAACCTGACAAAAAGGAGAGTAAATGAGTAATGACCTACTCAAGTATCTTTCAGACAAGATACGAGAGGAAATGAAGGTAATCGAGCAGGACGCAGTTTTAGGTAAAGCCAAAGATTTTGGGGCGTATCAATACGCCTGTGGTATTTACCGTGGGCTTCTGATCGCAAACAATATTCTTATAGAAACAAAAGAAAGGATGGAAGGCTCTGATGAGTGAATTATTAATCGGCACAAACCCCGATGACCCAAACGAGGCAACAGTACTACCCGACACCGACGATAGAAAAGCAAAGCAGTTACCAGACCCATCTGGCTATCGCATCTTATGTGGAATCCCCAACATCGAAGAGCAGTACGAAAGCGGGATTATCAAATCTGACCTAACTCTCCAGCACGAAGAACTCCTCACAACGGTTCTTTTTGTCGTAAAGATGGGGCCGGATTGCTATAAGGATGCCGCAAGGTTCCCAAGTGGCCCTTGGTGTAGGGAAGGGGATTTTATTCTCGTGCGCCCCCACGCAGGTACGCGACTCAAGATTCATGGTCGTGAATTCCGCATCATCAACGATGATTCTGTCGAGGGAGTAGTTGAAGACCCCCGTGGAATCAGCCGCAAATAGGAGTAAAACCATGCCGTTACCAAAAGAAGCAGAAGGAAAGCCCGAATTTGAGTTTGAAATAGAGGGCGAAGATCAGGGTAAACCCGTAGAAAAAGAAGTAGAGGCTAAGGGAAAACCCGAAGTTGACATCGAAATTGAGGACGACACGCCGGAGGAAGACCGAGGCAGGACGCCACTTCCCAAGGAAATTGTCGAAGAATTAGAGGCGGACGAGTTAGAGGACTACTCTGACAAAGTAAAAATTCGCCTAAAACAGATGAAAAAGGTCTGGCACGATGAGCGTCGGGCTAAAGATGAGGCTGCAAGGGAGCGGGAAGAGGCTTTGGCCTTTGCCAGAAACGCCCTTGAGGAGAATAAACGCCTGAAATCTAGGCTGACCGAGGGGGAGAAATCCTTCCTTGACACAGCCAAAAGCGCTGCCGAACTCGAAATGGAGATGGCTAAACGCGCTTATAAAGAGGCATATGAGGCCGGGGATTCCGACAGGGTAGTGGATGCGCAGGAGCAGTTAGCCGCCGTCAACTACAAACTCCAGCAAATAAAAAATTACAAACCCTCTTTACAAAATCAAGAAATTGCTGTAAATAGTCCTCAAGAGCAAGTACCAGTCCCTAAACCGGACCCAAAAGCGAGTTCGTGGCAAGAGCGAAATCCTTGGTTCGGTAGAGACAGGCTGATGACTAGTTTGGCATTAGGGCTGCATGAGGACTTGGTCGCCCAACACGGTCAGGCGTATGCAACGACTGACGAGTATTACCAGCGTATTGACAAAACAATACGCGACAAATTTCCCGAGAATTTCGGGGATGAAGTTAAAACGACTAACGGGGGCGGCAAGCCCGTTACGCGCACTGATAGACCTGCCACAGTAGTTGCTCCGGCATCGCGTAGCACATCCTCCAAAAAGATAGTGCTGAAGCAGTCGCAGTTAATGATTGCTAAGAAGTTAGGTTTAACCCCCGAGCAGTACGCCCGGGAATTTGCGAAGACACAGGAGAACTAAAATGGCAGAAAATAGACTTGCACGCGAACTTGAAAGCCGATCAAACGTAGAGCGCCCACAGGCTTGGATGCCTGCTTCAGCATTACCGGAGCCAGACAAACAGCCGGGTTACGCATATCGTTGGATTCGCGTTGCCTCACAAGGGCAGGCCGATCCCAAGAACACATCTTCGAAGATGCGTGAAGGATGGGAACCTGTTCGGATTGAAGAGCAACCTAAGTTCCAGATGTTAACTGACCCCAA
>Ga0181344_1000081_pt1 | contig 39312 bp, 65 predicted proteins | sample Su13VDMLBDD_FD_130098 | JGI IMG/M metagenome (GOLD analysis project Ga0181344, IMG submission 130098) | Freshwater viral communities from Lake Michigan, USA - Su13.VD.MLB.D.D | ecosystem: Environmental > Aquatic > Freshwater > Lake | place: USA: Michigan | collected 2013-07-15
AGCGGCACGGGTGCGCGGCCCCCATGCTCCGTCTACCGGGCCGGGATCAAAGCCCATGGACACCAGCCGCGCCTGCATAGCGCGCACATCATAGGTCATGTCGGTTCCTGTTGATTGTGGGGGATGGCAAAAAAGCGGCTGCAATGTGCCATTTGGCACCTACGCAGCCCGTAGGTTCTGCAACCCGTTCAAGTAGGCTTCAGCCTGTTCCGCCGACTTGAAGGCGGTAAGTAGGTTCTCGTCAAAGTCCGCCAGAGGATCGGCGATGATCCAATGCGCCCGCCCGCGCAGCTTGGGAATGACGCCGCCCCGGCTGATCCGCGCCGCGTATCGGTCAACGATCTTGTAACCCGCCGATGCCACACAGAGCGCCGCGTGGCCCCGTTCTGGCAACGTGTGGTCAAGAACGCCGTCGCAATGGATATGCCCGTCCATCAGCAAGTCGGCTTCCTCGCCTTCAAGCATTTCGCGGATATGCCCATGCGCCTTGTGAAACCAGGACGATCCCTTTTGAAACTTGTGGGACATGGTGACGCGAATGGGTCTGCCATCTGGCGTCTCGACCCGGAAACGTGCCGTCCAATAATCGCGGATCACGTTGGCAGGCAGAACCTCCGCTATCAGTTGGTCCAGATACGGGTTCATTTCCTCATGGTTGCCGTCCGTCCATACGTCAGGCCGGAATATCTTGATGAAGTGCTTGAGCCGCAGAAGTGCGTCGGGGGCGGTGCATTGCTGTTGCGCCCATTGCGCCGCCAATTTGCCCGCCATGGGCCAGTTGTTCAGCGCGTCCCCGCCATGGCACATGATTGCGCCCATGCCGTGTGCGGCCCGAATATCGGCCTCTATAAGCCTGAGAGGCGTCTTGTCATCGTCAAGATGCTCGTCGGTCGAATGGAAGATGCAGAACGGACCACGCGGGCGATTGATGACGGGCCAGCGGTTCTTGATGGTCTTAGACACCGACCGTTCAAAAGCGTCCGCGTGGCCGTCCCATGCCTCTGCCGGGGTGCGTTCGCCCCGGTCTAAGTTGTAAGCCGCTGTCAGTTTGACGGGCTTGTCGCCGTTGCGTCTGGCTGTCCGCAGCCGTTCTTGCAGCGATGACTTATGGATGCCTAAAGCCGCCGCTGCCTTCTTGATGGACCCGTATTGCTCAAGGGCATCAAGCGCCTCTTGCTGCCGGGGCGTCATCCGTCTACGCCCGGCTGTTCCCCGATGTATTCGTATTCTGTCCCCGCCGCTGCGATACACGCCTGCATGTCGGGGGTTGTCAGGACAGCGGTCCAAGATCCTGAAACCGGGTTGGCGAATACCTCAATCAGAAAGTTGTTGTGGTCCAGCGCCTGCGACACGCGAACCTCGCCATAGACGCGGGCCAGCGCCGCAATCATGTCATCTCGGGGGGCGCATTGTTGGGCAACAGCAGGCACGGCAAAGACTACCGCCAGAGCGGCTAGGGTTGACTTGATCATGGGGAATACTCCGTTGGCGCAGAGTGGAAGTTATCAGCCGGGGTTCATCCCCGCCGTGATACGCTCATGGTCGTCCTTGGCATTTTCGGCCATCATCGCCAGTGTCTCGCGCAGGTAGTAATAGGCCCGCACGAATGGCAATTCTTCCTCGTCATGGATAAGCCGATGACGGGTCACGCCCGACATGGCCCGGTCAATGATGGTGTCAGCAATCCGCAGATTTTCGATTTGATCCGGTGTCATCGTGGCAGCATCCTTGCAAGCGCCTCAATCAGACCCGGAAACTGCGCAACCGGGATGAACGCCACAGGCTTGCCATCGTTGTAGATATGCAGGCCGTCAGTCGTGGCCCATGTCGTGATATTCATTGCCGCTCCAGATGCCAGAAAAACGACCGCCTACAGTGACGCAGGCCAAACACCCTCACCCATAGCGCCCAAAAAGGATGGGCGTCCTTGAGCGCGTAGGCGCGCCCGCAGAGGGATGTGCTGCTATCCCTGTAGATTAGGAAGTGAAGCCATGCCGAGAGGGTCACGGCTGCGTCCACGTGATGCCGAGCCATTTCAGCGTCCCGGTAATCGCCGCGCCGAAAATGGCAATCAGCCCGAGCGCGCCCATTGCCATGAACCGCCAGGACTTGACCATATCGGCGACGGGTTCAACCTTGCTCATCCGCGCATCCATAGACTTGGCCGCATCTGTAAGCGCCCGCAGTTCCGCCTGCATGGCCTCGCGTGTGGCGCGTGTCTCTTTCCGTTCCTCGTCGCGTTCGGCGCGGTCCTCGCGCATCCGACCGTCAATCCCCTCGACAAGGGTCATCAAGGTTGCGATCTGCGCGGTCGTGGTCGATGTGTTTACCATGTCAGCACACCGCCAAAATGTGGCAAGGTATGGTTTCCCCTACTTGCAGATTCACGCGGTCGTTACCTTGTAGTGCTTCAGCCATGCTGCATGTCCTTTCATGCGGAGATGGTTAGGTCCCGGCCTTCGTTGGCGCGTTGGTCGGGGCCGTCAGGTTTAATCGAAGTCAGCCACGGCAAGCGCCGCCAAGCCCTCATACCCCGCTTGGGATAGATGGATTTGTTCCGACACGGGCACGGCATACCAGCTATTTGTCAGCATCGTTGCCTCGTCGGTCAGGCTGGCAAGGTTGATGATTTGCGCGTGGTCAAGGCTGGACGCATAGGTTGCCAAAGCAGACCGATAGGCGACCAGTTCAGTATCATCCGGCTCGTCAATCGGGTGCGACGGCATGAACAGCCAGAACAGTTCCGTTTGGTCCCATCCGTTCAGCGTCCAGATTGCTTGAATGCGTTGAACAATGGCCGTGTGGTTGTCAACGAAAGCCTCGGGGCTGTCACCATCCGCAACCGCCGCAGGCCCGACAGATGCCAGCGTTTCGTTACGGTCGTTCAAGCCCTCATTGATGACGATCACAATCGTCTTGAGTGCTTGGTCCTGATCCTCGCGCAAAATGCCGAAGAAGTGGGTCAGCGTTTCATCGCTGGCCTCTTGCAAGTCATAGGCTGCGGTGCGTGTGGATTGCCCGCCGCGATAGTTCAGCGTGCTATAGGAAAAGCCTGTTGTCCGGTCAGGCTGGCGCACCCGCATGAACGTGCCGAAGTAAGGCCCGGTTGCGGCATTGGCGGCAAGGAATTGAATGCGCCAGCCCGCACGCCCCGCGTTTGCAGTGGCCGAAACCGTTGAGCGGTTCATGCCGAAAGCGCCCGTGTTGGTGCTAATGGACGGCGGGTTCACGATTTCAGTGAAAGGCGCTTCGCCGCGCCGCAGATACCGAGAGAATGACCCGACCCCGGTTGTGAATGACCCCCACCAGTGGTCAAAATCAAGTGCCGCCGTTTCGTCAATCGAACCGCCCGGTTGCAGCATCAGCCCGTTGTTGACCGCTGAAATGCTGCTACCGCTGGCGACATAGGAATAATAGAAAGACGGGAACAACGTGCCCGCGCCCCGGTCCATGTATTTCTCAAGATCAGCGGGCGCGCCAGTCGTGGCACCCGTCAATCCGCTGCCCCCCGGCCCGTTCCGGCCATACTCATACCCAAGGCTGGAGCCTGTGCCGTTTGCCTCATTGTTGACAATCAGGCCCGTTGCAAACATTTGGTAGCCCGCGTCGATCAGGGCCTTTTGGAATCCATGGTCCCAACCGTGCCCGCTGTAAACCTGATTGCTGTCACCGATGCCGACAAAATCAACCCGACCATGCGTCATGCGGAATTTGATTTCGGTCGGGTCGTTGAGCCAGTTCAGCTTTGACCGGAAAGATGATGCAATCTCACCTTCAGCGATATCATAGGCCGCAGGCGCAAGCGTGTTGATCGCGTTTTGAGCATCACCCCAAGTTGAGTAAGCGGCGGTTGAACCGGAGCCGTTGTAATACTCAAGGATTTCCACAACGCGGGATTTGACCGTTGCCTTTACTTCGTTCCCTGCAAAATCAGTTGTAATGGTCATTACCAAGCCTCCGCGTTAATCCAGTAGCCGCCCCGGTGCCAATAGCCACGCTCAAGGAACCATTCGTCATTCCAAAGCGCGCCATTGCGCCAAAGCCCGTCCTCGTCCCATGTGCCTGAAACAAGGAACCAGTCATTGAAATAAGCGTCATCCGCGCCCTTCCCGCTTTGGCGGTTGACGCCAAGGCCAAGCCCAATGTGCATCACGCATTCTCCAACGCTTCAACGCGGTAGATCAGATCGGCAACCGCAGCGACCAGATGCTTGACCAGCTTTGCGTCATCGCGGCCTTGCATGTCCGCGCCGTCCTTTTCGCCCGTGACTGCCTCGGGCGTAACGGCTTGCAACTCATGCGCAAACCAGCCGAGTTCCTGCTTGCCGTCAGCCTTCCACGCATAGAACCGCAGAAGCGCCGAGAGTTCCTTGACCGTCGCAATCGGGTCATATTCACCCTGCCAAGGCAGAGCGTCCTTGAGACGGTAATCCGACGAAGTGTTGTAAGCTGTCGTCAGCCCGGACACGCTGATAGTGCCAGCCGCAGAGCCGGAATTGCCAAAGCGGACAATGTTTCCGTCCGTGTTGACGTTGAACCCCGCCGCGTAGGTGTCCGCCGCCGATGCGTGCAAGCGACCTTCAGGCGTCAAGGCGTGGCCCGTGGTTGTCGACCCGACACCGGGGTTTGTCAGTGTCGATTGTGCAATCAACAGCGACCCGCCGTTATTGAACCGCGCCCGCTCGACACCGCCCGTCAGGAACAGCAAGCGGTCACTTTCAAGAAAGCTGATGCCCGTGTCTGTGTCGCCAGAACCCGCAATGCTTGGGGCCGTGGTGGTGCCTGCCTGCGCATGAACTGGCACAGCCATGGTAAGTGCAACCGACGAAACCGTTGCACGCATAACGCCCGCCGTTGCCATGCCCATCACGTTTGACGTGCTGTTATACAGCCCCATGTCTGTCTGTGACGAGAACGTCAGGCCAGGGGTTGCCGCTGAACCGTTCGGGCCGCGTAGCGCAGTCACGCCCGTAATCGTGCCGCCCGTAATGGCAACCGCAGACGCCGCTTGCGTGGCCATAGTATCAAGCCCGAGCGCCGTTCGTGCCGCCGATGCCGTGCTAGCGCCCGTCCCGCCCGCAACAATCGGGCGGACTTCGTTCATGTCCGATTCTAAGTCTTGCAGTGGCCCGTTATGCTGACTGGCCAGGATATCGTCCACGCCATCAGTAACGATAGAGCCTGCAGGCAATGAATAGACGCCAGAGCCATTTCGGGGCATGGGCTGTTCCTTAAATCTTGTGATGTGTTGACAGAGCGCAGCCGCGCCCCCAACTTGGGGGGATGGAAGCCACGTATTTTTTTCAGATCATCGGGGCCGTGATCGGCGGGAACATTTTGACGGGGTTCCTCGCCTATATGCTTTGGCGAGCGAAGAGAGACGAAGACGCCGGGGGTGGGGGATGGGGCTTGCCCGCCAGCGTCTATTTCCTCGGGGCGGTGCCGCTTCTTTGGCTAGCGTGGGCCGCTTGGTTCACTGGCTAGGCAGTAAAGCCTGATAGCCCATTTGCCGCAGTAGAGCCTCGCCTGACCGATTGCCGATCTGGGATTGCATCGCGGCTTGCAGAAGCGGGGCAAGTTCGGCTTGCGGGTCGGCGGACATGAGAACACGCGCAATCATCTGGCGGGTCTGCTCATTGGTGCCGTTGATGAAATTTCCGGCTTTTGTGCCGAGCGCCTGAATGATTGCCTGACGCGGGTTCATGGCCATTTGCGCAAGGTTCGGCGATGTGTCACCCACATCGGCGATGTCCTGCAACAGATTGGCCGTGGGTGATCCGCCTGTTGCCATGCTCCGCGTGTCAAACATCTGCCGTTCGCGGGCGATGCGACGGGCCAGCAATTCCGGGTCATCCGAAATGGCGTTCAACATTTCCTGCGTCTTTGGCGTCGTGAATTGCCGAGAAACGTCAGTGCCGGGCGGTGCGCTTTCAAGGCGGGCCAAGAGCGGATCGACATAGCCCACGCGAAAACCGTCTTGCGGGTTAGGCGTCGACATGCCGCCTGCGGGCAGGTTGTTGGGGTTGGCTGTCTGTTGCGGGGCGAGGCTGTTGAAAACGTCCAAGGCGTCTTGCGTGCGCACTTGGGCGCGAGACGCATCCCGGCCTTGGTCAACTGCGTCAATCACTTGGGATTGCTGGCGATAGGTGTCCCGCGCGCCGCTATAGGGCGGGCTGGCTTCTGCCAAGGCATCGTCAAGCGTGTTGCGCAGCGTCGTAAGCATCTGGACTTGGAAGCCGTCACCAGCACGGGTAGCCGCACCGATAGCCCCGTCCAGTTCCTTTTTGACCTCAAACACGCGGCTGAAGTCGGACAGTTCCATGCTGTTCGTGCCTTGAGGCAGGCGCGAGGAAGGCACAGCAAGGCGGGCGCGAAATTGCTGCAGCGTCCGGTCAATTGGCGACATGTCGACAGTAGCGCCCATTCCCGGTGCGCTGATCTGGCCCAAACGGTCATCAATGATTGAAAGCGCGCCGCGCACGTCGACAGGCTGCGCTTCCATGCGCGCATCGCCATAGTTTGCGGAAGCGTCAGCCCTGCGTTCCGCTTGAAGCTGCAACTGGCGCGCGTTTGCGGTCTGGGGCGTGTCGATTGCATCGGCGACAAAGCTGCTGACACGCTCATTCTGCCCCATCTGGCGGCTGTTGAGCCATTCCGTGATTTCCCGCGACCCATCACCGGGCGACCGCGCTACACCTGCCAACATGCGTTGACCGGGGTTGCCAAGAGCATCAGCCGTGCGGAACACGTCCTGCCCTTCCATAGCCGCCTGATACAGCGCCTGCTGTGTTTCTGGCAGTGTCTGCCCAGAACGCTGGAAAGCCCGCGACACGACACGCCCTGCACGGGCAGGGTTGCCCACGCCGCGAATTGCCCCCATCACGCCGCCTAGCGGGTCTGTGACGGCACGCTGCACGGCAGCGACTGCCGGGACGGCAGCCATGCCCAATGGGCCGCCTACCAAAGCCCCCAGCGCAGCGTCGGTGGCTACATCCCCCATCGTCTCGCCGTCGCCCGTGCCCGCGCCCAAAACCGCGCCTTCGGTTGCCCCGAAAAGGCCAAGCGACCGCATGACTTCCCGCATCCCGGCAGTCGGCGGAACCTTTGGCGCAAAGGGAACGGACGAGATGACGCCGCCGATGGCATTGCCAACGCCAAACGCGAGCGGGCTTTCATCTTGGTAGGCATCCATGCGGGCGCGGTCTTGGTCGCGCATCCCGGCATAACGTTCGCCTGTCGGCTGGTCATAGTTGAGCAGGTCAACACCAGTAGCACCGTCAGGCGTGCCCCCGAGCAGCCCACCGATCACGGCTGCGTCAACGTTCTCCATGAACCCGCCGCCAGTCCAATCCCGCGCCCCTGCAGCCATGGCGGCAATATCGCCGTCCAATTCGCCAAGGTTCTGGACCAGTTCGCGGGCGGCTTGCGGGTTGACGTTGACGCCGCCGGGGGCATCCTGCGACGGCGGTAAAGTCTGTTGCGCGGCCGCCCCGCCGAAACGATTAGTGATGGCTTCGCGCATCACGTCCGGCGGCGTGCCGTTGGGAAACTCCAGCTTTGTGCCGTCAGGCAGGTTGACCGTAATCATTCGACCGCCTCAAAATCCATGGTGTCCGGGTTCCAGCGCAAGACGCTGTTCCCGCCTTCTTCGGGTGCGGGGTTTGCCGTTTCGGCAACCCGTCGCGCCGCTTCAATGGCGGCACGGTCGATTGTTGCTTGCTGCAGGCTGTTTGTGCCCGAACTCATGGCCTCCATTGCGCGAATACGGGCAACGCGCTTCGCTTCCACAACAGGCGGTTGATCGCCCGGCTGCGGTAGATAAATCTCGCCGTAGAGCGCCTGTTCATCCGCTGTAATGGCCGCCCCCGTGTCCTTCCGAAGAATGGACATAAGGAACTCTTGGCCCGCCTGTTGTGCGACCTGATACTCGTCATCCTGCATGCCGCGAGCCAAGCCAAACGGGACAGCGCCCGCCGCTTGGTTGCCACGCGATGTCAGAATGTCAGACCGATATCCGCCATCCTCCAAAGGCGCGTCCAGAACTGCCAAAGCGCCTTCAGCCCTGGTGATATAAACGTTGTCCTTTGACTGCGCCTCAGTGAACCGAACGTCGCCCTGCACAAACTCGACAGCACCAGTGGCCGGGTCAATTCGCATGCCCATGCCGCTGTTTTCGCGCCCGCCGGATGCCATAAATTGCTGATATTCAGGCGTGCCGGGGGTTAGCCCCGCCGCTTGTGCGCGATACTCAAGAGCCGCGATGCTGTCGGGAACATCCGAACCCGGATTGCGCAATTGTTCAAGTTCAAGCCGCGCCCGCTCCAGTTCTATCTGGTCCATCTGCGACGGCGGGGGCGCAAACGCCTGTCCGACTTGCTGTTGAATGAGCATCTGCGCAATCATGCGCTGCCCTTCCGGCAAATACGGGTTTCCCGCCAGTTCGGCCAATTGCATGATGATTTGCATATTCGCGCCGCCAGCCGGGGCCGCGCCGCCCATGGTCGATCTGCTGACTTCGGTCAGGGGCGCGCTTTGAGACATGCCCCCACCGGAGCCGCCGTGCGTGGCCAGATAGTCCTGCAGCGACGTGCCGTTTGCGTCTGCAGGGTTGTATTGGCCGCCCGACGTGATGAACCGCTCAAGCCCACCAGTGCCGCCAAGATGCGCGACTGCCCGCATACCGTCCAGCGTGACAGGGACACCGTTGATCGTCTGCCCGATCATCTGGTCCAGCCCGTTCTGCCGGATGAAGTTGTCGATATCCTCGAAGTGCCATTGCTCGACCGCCATCTGCACTTCGGGCGGCTGTTGCGCAAATTCTTGTGCGGTCATCGGGGCGATGACGCCAGCGCTTGCCGCGTCCTGCAGTCGTGCCGTTCCGAACTGCAACCGCCCGCCGTGTCCGGTGTGACCGCCAGCGCCGGGGACATCGTTGAGAGCGCCCCAGTTGCCGCCGCTTTCGGTCGTGACAAGGCTGGCCGGGAAATTGCTTTCCGGAGCGCCCATGCTGGAGATTGTCGCGTCCAATACCGGGGGGGCAGGCGGCGCAACCGGGGGCGCGACACGATCAACCGCCGCGCCAATCTGCGGCGGCAAATCGGACGGGGGCAGCGGAGACGTGGCTACAGGCGGCACAGAAGCCCCAAGCGGGGGCGTCGGGGCCACAGGTGCCGCAACAGGCGCAGGGGCCGCCACGGGGGCAGCCATGGGCGCTGAAGGCATGCCGCCAAGGCCAGCCAGGATTTGCTGGAACGCTTCCGTGGATCGTTGCGTTTCCGCCGCTTCCCGAGGGGCTAGGCGACGGTCGCCAATGCGTGCAAACAGCGCCGAGCCAATAGCCCGTATCCCTTCGCCCACGTCACGCGGCTGCGACCCCAACTGACGGGCTTGCATCGCCTCGATCTGCGCACGCTTTTGGGCAAGCTGTTGCGCTGTCGGCGTGTCCGTCCCTTCACCGAAGAGATACTGAAGCATTAATACACCCGTTTAGCCGGAGGTTTGGGGGGCATGGGGCCGGGCTGGTAATTCTGCGGCGGCCTTGCCATCGGGGGTTGAGCCATCGGCGGCTGTGCCATGGGCGGGCGCGGCATTTGCGCGGGGGGTGGCTGGATTTTGTTCATGGGCGGACGCGGTGCGCCCGGCATCCCCTGAAGCATGTTGACGATCTGCTGTTTATAGTTCCCGTTCATCAAATCACCGCCAAGGCGTCGCCGCCAAGCCCAAAGAGGTTGCCCCACATGCTGTTATATTGAGCCATTTGCTGCTGATACGCGGCCTGCTCTTGCGCATAGTTGTTGTTGATGATTCCGGCGTTGTCAGTCGTCGGGATGGGCGACGGCTGGTTCACGGGGAAGTTCGGCGCTGTCGGGGAGGATGCGCCTAGCATCGTCATAATCTGGTTCATGTAGTCGTTTTGCGACTGCATGGATTGCGTGAAGGTGTTTGACAGGTTCGAGTTGTTTGCGCCCGTGCCAGAATTGAAGTTGCTGAACTCTTGCTGAAGCGCGTTGTTCTGGTTCGTCAGCCCGGATGCTTGGTTCGCAAACTCTTGCTGCAGCGCCGCGTTGCTGGCGGTCTGCGCCGACATGTCCATGTTATACATGCGCTGCTGTTCTTCACCCGCAGCCAGGATCGCCGCCATTTCAGCGTCGTTCTGTGCCTGCGATTGGGTCAGTTGCGCGTCGTTGTAGGCTTCGGCCCCGTAGCCGATGCCCTGATTGGCTAGGCTGGCATCAAGCGCCTCTTGCTGCGCCGATAGGGACGGTTCCATGCGGGCCATAAGCGCCGCTTCATACTCGTCCCGATCTGCGCTGTAGTCTTCCGACCCGTAAACCGTATTCAGCCCCGCGCTGGTGCCGTAATTCGTGTTTAAGCCCGCGCTGGTCGAATAGTTGTTATAGGTCGGAACCGCCGTTTGCGTCGGGGCAAAGCCAGCCGCAGCCGTGGCACCTGCCGATCCGAGCGACGTTTGCATGGCGGTCTGGTTATTGTAGATCGCCTGCTGTTCCGGCGAAAGCGTGGTGTTCGCGGAATATTGCGGGATTTCGTATGTCAACCCGGTATAGGGGTCAGTGAACGAGGTTGTCCCGGTCTGCTCATAGGTGAGCGACCCATAGGGATTTGACTGGTTCACATTGCCTTGCGACGTGTTGGCAATCGACGTGGCAACGGCGGTCCCGGTAGCGGCTGCAGAAGTTTCCTTCGGATCAGGCGGCGCGGGCGCTTGCGGTTTTCCCATCGGAAACCCCCTTAAACTTTCCAGCCCGCCAGTCATCGGCGGACAACGTGAAAATGATCTCCGCTTCGCCCGGCCCTCTTAAGTCGGGTATGCGGTATTCTTTCCCGCCAAGGCTGCGCCAGATGCGGAGCGCGCGACGGTTGGTTTCGCTTTGCCGGGTCAAAACCATCCGGCAAAAGCCGAATGGATAATCAAAGATTGCGGCTAGGCGTTCCTTGGTCAGCCACGCCCGGTTAAGCGATGCCGCCGACATTTCGATGACCCCGCTTTCGGGGTTCCAATTGTGGTAGACGACACCCGCCACCAGCTTGCCATCATCAACAAAACCGATGGCCTTGCACGCCCCGAAACCACGGGCGCAACCGGGGATTTGCATGGCCACAAAGTCAGCGACATGCTGACCGTAGACGATCAAATCGCGGTCCCCACCTCAAACCGCTGGTGAAGCGATACAATCTCAAACACGGGCTTGGTGTCGCTGTTACTGACAATCACAAGGCCCGGCGCAAGGGCATATCCGCCCGCGTTTACCGACTGCCAATCGGTCCCGGCGACAACAGGTTCAGCCGCGCCCCACTTCTTGCCGCTGCCCCATTTCTGGCCCGATGTGCCCCAGATGCCGGACTTGTTTTCAGTCATCGCGGCGGGTAAGGCGGGCAGTGTATTGGCGACGTAGTTTGAATAGGCCACAAGCCGAACCTTTGCCGTCACATCCGACCGCCACGATGCGCGGGCGTGTAGCGCAGACTTCCAATCCGGGGTCCCGTATTCCTGGAACTTCGGCACGTAGAAACCGACATACTCATTCCCGGCATCCGACCCGCCGTTATCGGCCCGGTAGATCGCGCCCGCATCGTCGCCGTAGTAAAGCCGATCATTGAACACGCGGATTGCACGCACATCCCATCCCAGAATGCGGGACCATGCGCCCGTTCTGGTATTGGCAACGAGGCAAGTCGGGTTCCCGGTAGTCGACGGGACACCGATCACAAACAGGCTTTCCGAAGGCCAGACAGTGACGGGAAACTTTGACGTTGCGGTGCGCCGCCCGATGGTAGCGCGCCACAAGTCTTCAATCGCTGTCGTCAGGGCGGACGCTTGAAGCTGCGCACGGTCCTTTGACATGATCTGCGAAATAGCGACAATGCCTTCCTCGGTCATGATGAACAGGTCAGAACCTGCCCAGAACCATGCCTGCTTGTTCAGCGGGCGGGCGATGCGGTAAAGCCCCACAACCGCCCATGTAGACGCCGACGCGGGGTCTGTGCCTTGGTAGATCGCAACCTCGCCCTCGGTCGTGACGAACACCTGCATATCATCAATGCCGGAGCCGCTATCCACGGTCCAAGTCCCGCCGAACATCAGCGCGCCGCCCAGACGGAAGAGGCCAGTGAGCGGGAATTTTGTAGCAGACCCGCCAAAGGCGTTCGTCGGCAGATACCAAGCGTTCAGCGTGCCGTCTTCGATGAACCAGAGCCGCGCCTTGTGCGACCAGACAAACGACAAATCACGCCCGTCAACACCCGTCAGTGTGACCGTCGACCCCGCCGCAGACGCGCCATTCGCAACCGCCGCACCCGTGGAGGTCGTGATTGCCTCGTTATCCGCAAACGGGCCGCCCGTGATCGTGCCAAGCCGTAGCGTGCCCGTGGTGGCCGTTGCGGGCGTGATACTATAGATCGTCGCCGTCGCGCCGGATGTGCCGCCTGTGACCGTCTGGCCCACAGCAAAGGGCAAGGTCAGGGCGTCATATGCCAGATCAAAGATGGCAACCCCAACAATCGGGTTCCACTCTGTCCCGTCATAGTAATGGTAATAGTCCGCCCCGTTCACGCAAACGAGGAACTGCCCGCCCGCCGTGCCCCACTGCTGGAATGACCAATCGCCAGAGGTCAGGCCGATCACGTCAGGCTGTTCCGCCGTCGCCTCGTCCACAACGCTGGAGACGTCAACAATCGTCGTCTCGGTCGTGGCGAACATCTGTTCCACAGCGCCCGAGCGGTAAATCATCAGCCGTTCAACCGCGTCATCAACCGTGGCGAAAAGCGTCGTGCCGCCACGCAGCCGCGCCCCCTTGTCGGTCGGGATAAAGTTGTCCAGCACTTCTGCTGCATCAGGCGGGCCATTCATCAGCACGCCAGACGTTTGCAGGCCGCGAATGGGCGCGGGGAATGCCCCCGTTTTGGCTTGTCTCATGATGACGGGATGAAATCAGGAACGGGGATATCCCAAGGGCTGCGCCGCTTGGGTTGGCCGCCGAAGTTGATCGCCCGGCGCGTCCGGTTGTCCGATGACATGCGGGACATGAGGATTTCATATTCCGCTTGCACGTCCTGGTATGGCAGCGCCTTGCGCATCCGGAACCGATACGTGATGCCCGCTTCAACGAGACGACGCGGCAACAGGCACACGTCATCTTCTGCGCTGAATTCTGACTTTTCCGTGCCGCCGTTGATTGTCCAGTTCTTGGACACATAGGACACGACAACGGTCAGATCGGTCTCGAGAACGTCCTTGAAGCCGATTGTGTAGTTCTCGTCATAGCCCTGCAGGCGGTAAAAGCGTTCCGCCCCGGTGATGCCAAGTTCGTCCAGATATTCCCATTCGCCGTCTCGCGTGATCGGCATACAGGGACGCCGCGTGCGTGACCGCTCATAGACCGAATAATCGTCACGCTGCAGGCGCAGAAAGTCGGTTGGCAGATCGTAGTCTTCGGCCCCGGTGCCTGTAATGACCGTGGTTTTTCCAATCGGGCCGATCCAGTCACACCGCGCCGCGATATCCTCGCGGGTTTCGTCAAGGAAGTCTTTCAACTCCATTGACGTGGCATCTGTCGCGGAAACCCACGTTGCGGGCGGATTAACGCTGCACTTGCGTGCGGCCCGGTTCAGGATTTCCACGACAGTTGTCATCACGCAGCCTCAGCTTTTGGGGGGCGGCCCCGGCGGGGCTTGTCGGCGTCAACCTCGGCGGAACGCTCCGCTTTCAGTTCGGCCAGCATTTCCATCATGGCTTCGTTCTTGGCCTTCAGTTCGGCCATTTCCGCGTCACGCTCCGCATCGGGGCGACGGTCAATCCATTGCCGGGCCAGCGTGCGCAGTTCCCGCATGTTCGGCAGGACGTTTTTCATGTTGCTGTCGGACAGCCCTGCCATGTCTTCAATCGTCTTGATGCCGACGCCCTTGAGCGCGGCAATCTGCGAAGCCGTAACGCCGCCCCATGCAGCCAAAGGCGTGCCGCTATCGGGCAACGTCTCGCCAGCCTTCCAAGCCGTGTAGTGGGGTTCGATCTGGCCCCAGATGTAGCGCAGCGCCGCCATTTTCAGGCCGTCAGGGTCGTTCTCCAGTTGCTCAGGCGGGCGCAGCTTGCTCACACGTTCCCATGTTGACGACGAAAGCTGCCCATTCTCTGAAATGGCGTCAGAACCGCTGTAGTGGACCCAGTCGGCGGGGTCGCGGCCTATGCGGTATTCTGTCTTGAACTCGATTACGCGAATGCCCATTGCGGGGATTGCTCCTATGAGATGTGGAAGCGGGCGACCGAAGCCGCCCGCCCTAGTTGCTTAGAACGGAAACTCGCACTTGATGATTTTCGCCGAAGCGTCGACCGCATAGGCGACAACCGCATCAGTCACGAGAGCCGACACGTCAAGCGTGCCGTCCGTTGCCCCGACAGCGGTCAGGGCGTTGCCGTCCGCGCCAGCCGTCAGAGCGGGGGTGATGGTCGCGTCACCCTTGATCTGAATCCAGCAATACTCGCCGTCAGCGGCGACAGCCTGCAGGACACCAGCGCCAAGCCCGGCGCTGTCAGAAAGGTCCGAAGTGACAACCGTGGTTGCACCCGCCGACGCACCCGAGGGCGCGTAGTAATAGCAGATGTTTCCCACCACGGCAGCGACGGAACCCGCCCCCGTGTCGTATTGGACGAACTTGTAAATCCGCCCAAGGGTGCCGAAGAAGACGTCGCCGGGTTTCGGCGTTTTGCCTTCCGCGAGCTGATCGCTGGTGTAGTTCTGGTCCAGATCAGCGCCGAGATAGATAGCCATCAGCGTTTCTCCTTACGCGGCATCAAACAGGCGGCCTTGCAGCGCCCGGTTGGTGCAAACGAGGTTGCCCATCCAGTAAATCGGCACGACTACCGCGTCCTGGTTGGTGGGTTTCTTCTCCGCGTCGGGGGTCCAGTTGGCCTCACGGTGCTGAACAAGATACAGATAGTTCGTGTTCAGGAAGTAGGCCGTTTCGCCCGTGGTGGAGAAGTTGGAGTTGTCGTCAAAGATCACGTCCGCCGACTTGTATTTCAGCGTGGTGAACCCTGCCTGCGCCATCTCGCTGTCGGCATACCGCTGCTTGTCCTGCTCACCCACTTCGTAGAGCGAGAAGAAGTCATGCGACATGACGATAAGATCGGTGCTGTCCGTGCCCCGCGTGGTCTGCAGCCAAAGGTTGTTCATGTCCGCTTTGAACACGACAGCGTTGGCAACAGACGGCGATGCCGCCGAGTTGGTCCCCGTGGCTTCCCGGAATTTGTTTTTCCAGAAGGTCCAAGTGGTGGAGTTGATGCCGCCGACAGTGCCTTCGCCGTTCGTCTGGATCAGGTTCTGCAGGCCGTTGATCTGCTCCGACAGCGCGCCCGACGAATAGAGGTCAATGGCGAACTGGTTCGTTGCGGTGCGGATCGCGTTTTCTTTTCTCGCGGTCACGAGATTGATCATCGCTTCCTTGCCGCTGTTCATGCGCAGTTCACGCCCGGAGGCGGTCACATGCAGCGCAACCTGACGATACGGGTATTTCGCCGAAGTCAGCACATCCGAGGCGGACGTGTTGAGTTCTTCATATCCCGCATAGCGCTGGTAGGTCGCGTTTTCAGCGTATTCGAGAGGTTCGGCGATTTCATAGCCGCCAGAGACGGTCTTGATCTTGCCGCGCTTCTTCATGCGCATCAAAAGCGCATTGTGCTTGCTCACGTTGTCGGTAACTTTCTGACCCCAGGTGCGGTCAGTGGTCGTTACCATTTCCGTGAAGACAGTCGAGGGAAGTGCCATCCCAAGAACTCCTTACAGGTTATGCTTGTTCCATACAGCTTCCATGGCTGCCTTCTCCGTCATAGGAGCGGCTTTGCCGGGCTGTGATGTAACATTCACGGACTTGGCCGCCCGCTGCGCCGCCGTTCGGGTGGGGTCGGACAAGGCTGGCGCTTGCGCGGCGGCCTGCATCTTTGCCCGTAGATCGGGGTGAGCGTGAACTGCCATTTCGTATGCCAAGGCCAGCGTGTCCGGTGCGGAGGCGCTAGAGCCAAGGCGTTGTTTGGCCAAGGGGATCATGTTCGGAATGAACGCTTCCACCTGTGCCCAATTTTCCGCGTTTTCGGCTGCGAAGCCGGTCACGAAACTCTCTGTCTCGCGTTGTGCCAGAATCCGGCTAACCTCTTCCGACCTGATGTCAGGGTTAGACAGTTCCGCAAACTTACGCCGAAGGTCGTTTAATTCGCGCATTACGGCGACACTCTCGTTCGACTGCCCGGCGGGTTGCCCCGACAAATGCGCCTTGAGTGCGTCAAGCGCCCCGTGTTGTTTTGCCAAGTTGACGATGTTTGCAACCGGATTGGCCCGGATTGCGGCGACCATCTTTGCGCCTTCAAACACGTCTTTTGCCACCTGATCCGGCGTCATTTTCGCCAGTGAGGGAATTTCCCTGACAGCCCGGTTCAGCACGTCGACCACAGGCTTGACGCCGTTGACCAGCCGCCCCTGTTCCGCCAGTTTACGCCCCGCATCGCGCTGCGTTGCAATCACAGCGTCTCGCGCTTCTTTCGGGATGGTCGACCAATGCTGCCTTAGCGATGCCGGAATGTCTGACGGCGGTTCATCAACCAACGCAGCGACGGGCGCTTCCGGTTGCGGTTCTGGTGCATCGGGGGTCGACGGTTCCGCTTCTTCAACCGCGTTTTCCTCTGTCAGCTTGTCCCAGATCGCGCCCATGGCATCGCGTTCGCCTTCGGCGGGTGTCTCTTCAACAGCCGCGTTTTGATCGGTCATTTGGCATCCTCTGCTAGACGGGAGGTCATTCCCCATTTTTCTGCGAATTTCTTGTTGCGGAACTTGCCGCCCGTGGCCGTCTTCAACTCAGCCGCGTCAACGCAATTGTGACGGGCCAGATCGTCGCGCTTGGCCTTGCGCCCGCTGATATACCGCCCGTCAATCGGCGACTGATAAGCGGGGATATCCTGGATGATGCGGGGGCACGGGAAACCACCCTCAGGTGGCTTTGTGTTCATCGGTTCGCCCGTGGCCTTGTCGACCATTACCCCGCGTTCGCGGTCATATACGAAAGTCGGCATCTTAGTATAACGCGACGATATCCGTCGCCGTGGTCCCCGTGGAAAGCACACGGTCAACCCGAACGGGCAGGACTTCACCAGCCTGCAGCCCCTTGAAGACGACAGCGGTATCCGAGGCGCGCCCGGCCATGTAGACCGACACGTCGCCACCCACGCCGATATACAGGGCGCGTGTGGGCACAAGGGTCAGGTTTGAACCATCGGCGGGCGTGACAGCCGCCGCGTTCCAAGCCGGGCTTTCGGGGCCAGCGGCTACGTTGTGAATTGCATCAGACATTCATTGCTCCTTGCGTGGCCGGGCGCTCTAGCCGCGCCAATTGGGCTACAGCGTCAAATTCCGCAGAGGCTTCACGCAACTGCAGGTCTTTTTCCTTGATGCCGAGTTCGCGGTCCTTCGCCTTGGCGTCCGCTTCCATCTTCATCTGCTCAGGCGACGGCCCTTGCGGCTGCGATGCCTGCTGTTTGGCCGACGCCGCCATTTCTTCAAGCGCGTCTTCTGCCTGCTTGCCGAGGTTGAATTGACGCGAGAACGCCGCGAAAATCTCAGCCACAGGGCCAGCCAACGCGGGCGCTTGCTGCACAATCGGGGTCATCGCGCCGAAGAATGCCGCCGTGCCCTGCAGGAACTCGCCCATTTCGCCCTTGGCCCGCGACAGGTCCGCCCGGATCGTGCTGTCGGATTCAACGTCAATCCGGTAGTTATCCAGCGGCTGCGACAGCAAAGCGGCGGCCTGTTCGTCAATCTGAATCCCCGTCATCTTTGACAGGGTTTGCGGCGAAAACTTGCTGCAGATCAGTTCAGCCGAAATGACGAAAACCTCACGGGCGCACCGCTCGATTTGCTGTTGCAGCTTGCGAATGCGAAGGCTGCCCCATTGCGACTTGATCTGCTGTGCCGTGGCCGTCTCGGATGCGTTGCTTTCGCCCCGGATGATGTCCGAAATGCCCGTCACTTCGTAAATCATGGACTTCGTTTGTTCGCGGGCGGCGTAGAGTTCGCGGAGAACCTGAATAGCCTTGTCAACGGGCCACCACGCGATAGCCTTCTCAATCCCGCCCGTCGCCGCGTAGGCTTCAAGGTTGCTCAGGGTGATAAGCTGGTTGTCTTCTGCCTCGGAAAGCCGCTCAAAATCGGCGCTGTCGCCCGCCACAAAACCGCGAACCTTCAGCCCTTCGGTGATGAACCGAATGCGCTTGGTCAGCCGCTCCAATTCATCAGCAAGCGGCTTGTAAATCGTGAACGGGCACACTGGGCGACGGTCGCCTGTCGCGCTGATGGGCTGCACAGGGCGGGCGTTCGGGAAAAACCCTTTCAACCCCAACGGGTCCGGCGTGATCGACAGCACATCGCCATTTTCAGCGGTGATCATGTAGACGTTGCCGCTATGCTTACACCAGATTTCCCAGATTTCCGTATCAGCGTCGGATTCCGGTTCAACCTCGCCTTCCGTGCCCGCAACAGCCAGAATAGCCTTGATTTCCGGGTCTTGGATGCGCTGCACTTCTTCCCAAGGGATGCGGTGACGAAACCCCACCCACGGCACATCTTGCCAGCGGTTGGCCGGGCCTTCCCGGTAATCCCGCCATGACACGCACTCATAGGCCAGACGCTCGTTTGTGATGACGATCTGCGGTTCGCCCATCATCGGCGCGCCCGTCATCGGGTCAAGCATCGGCTGGCCAGTGAACGGGTCAACTATCGGCTGCCCCGGCAACTCCTCCTCATCAGCCTCAAACCGAACCCGGATCACGCCACGCCCCGGCAAGAGCGCGTCCTGCGTCAGTTCCTCCATTTCAATGACAAGCGCGCTGTCATCAACCTGGACGGAAATGGCGCGTTCAATGATCTGCGCTACAGTGCGAGCCGCCGCCGTGTTCGGGTCGCTTGCCCCGGTGCGGAACCGCTCACGAATGTCAGGCACAGGCGCGGAGTTGAACACCGCAGGCACCATCGTTTCGATGTTGCTGTGCAGGATGTTGAACTCATACAGCTTGCCTTCCGTTTTGTCGGAATCGTTGGCAAGGTATGCCTTTTCGGCCTTTTCGGCTTCGTCAGTCCACGCCTTCTCGCGCTTTTCGGCAGCCTTGATCTTATCAAGCCACTTCTTGCCCATGCGCTTGAGTTCGTCGGCAGTCATGCCCTCGGGCGCGTCATCCGCGTCGACGTCGCTTTCGTCGTATTCGTCGCTCATTCGCTGCCCCTCTTGCGACGGATCATCGCTTCGATCTGGTCCCTGACGCCCATATTGCTCACAACCGATCCGTCAGGGCGGGCGGTGTAGATGACTTCTTTCGGCGGCGGCGGCGTTGGCTTTTCGTCCTTCACCTCGCGCCATGACAGCCCGAGGTAGCGCCACGCGGACCCGATATGTTCGGCCCAATCCTTGACTGGCGTCATGCGGAACGTCTTCAGCTCGTCGTCCCATTCGCGGCGGTATGACTTCAGCCCATCAGCCCCATGCGCCACACGCTGCGCCCGTGCGTCTTGGCCGTCATGGAACAGCGCCGCGTTGATCGCCGTGCGCCCCGCCTGCTGACCGTCCGCCACGCTAACCTTGGGAATGCGCATCGGCTTGCGGCCCAGACCGCGCAACACCTCAATTCGCGTGCGCTTCGATCCCCATTCGGTGACAAGGATGTCGTGCGGCACGTAATCATTGCCCGTGTAGCCTTGATCGGTCAGCCACTTGCACCAGTCAGCAACGTCATCGCTTTCCGGTATGTAGAAGTCGACAATGCGCAGAACGTCCTTGATGACCTGAAAACACCAGATCGGGTTGTTATGCGTGGCCCCCAAGTCCCATGCCGTATGCACGGGATAATCAGGGTCAACGTCGACATGCACCATCCGGCCTTCACGTTCGGCCTTGGCCATCTCAGCGCCGAAATAGGCACCGACCATCGCCCCGGTGAAGCTGCACAGATACTCTTGCTCAAACAGCGCCAGACCGAAGTCGATTCCGTAGAGCGCCTGATATTCGGTTAGCGCCTCTTCAAGCTGTTCAGCCCCTAGTGCGCCCGTTTCCCTGACAGATGAAACCTCGGCGAACCAGTTGCCGTTGCCCTTCGCCATGTCATACATGGCTTTGGCGTGGTTATTGCCGCGAGGCGTCGTGATGAACGCAGCCCACCCGCCGTTCTCTTCAACCATCGGGCGGATGTATGCCCAGGCTGACGGGTTGGCCAATGCCCATTCAGAAAACACCACGCCGGCCACGCCAGCGCCGACAAGCGCGTCATAACGATCTGACCCGACAATCTGCCATGTCGCCCCGTTGCGCAGCTTGATGAACATCTCCTGCTCGTTCACGCTTTCGCGGACAGCGGCGGGGAATGCCTCGTCAATCCGCCGCTTGCCTGTATGCGGGTTGACCGCTGCCCAGATCGCCTTGCGGGCTTGCGAATATTCCGGCAGGCAATGCCAATAGGACGCGGGTCGCTGCAGTGCCAAGTCGCGGGTAACGTTTAGCGCGACTTCATCCTTGCCCCACCGCCGATGCGCGATTTCGATCAGTCGGCGTTTCTTTAGCTGCGACCATGTTTCGTGAAAGGGCCGCTGATACCGCCTGACGCGGAATACATGCTCACTCATAAACCGTCTTGAAGGTCACGATATGTTCGCCATTATCGCCAGCGCCTTCCAGCTTGGTCGTCTCCTTCCAGCCAGCCCGCGTTTTCATCCAGAATATCATGGCCGTGGTGTCGCCGCCCTTGGCCTTGTTGAACAGCGCCCCGCCGACAACGGCATTGGCTTGCGCAGCGGCGTGGTCCAGTTCCTGCCGATAGTGCTTGCGCAGCGTCTTAGGGTCCACGCCAACTAGGTCTGCGATAACGTCCTGCGGCGTGCCAATGGTGCTGTGAAGCTGGACAAGCTGCCGCTCGGCTGACGTGGGGGTGTGCGGGTTCTTGGACATCATGCAGCCCGCTTGGTTTCTGCGGTCTCGTCAAACGTCAGGCCGTCGCTCTCAAGAACCGCCTTCTGCCCGGTGAAGTCCTGCCACCGCTTGACCGCCACATCGACATAGGCCGGGTTCAGTTCGATGGCGTAGCAGGCGCGGCCCGTCATTTCGGCTGCGATGATGGTTGTGCCGCTGCCCGAAAAAGGCTCATAGACCGCTTGGCCGGGGCTGCTGTTGTTCTCTATTGGGCGTTTCATGCACTCGACAGGCTTTTGCGTAGAGTGGCCCGTTTCCGACTTCTGCGGCTTGGGAATTTGCCACAGGGTTGATTGCTTTCTGTCTCCGCCCCAATGACCCGTCGCGCCCTTACGCACGGCATACCAGCAGGGCTCGTGATGCGGATGATAATGACCGCGCCCGATAACGAATTGATGCTTGGCCCAGATAATCTGCGCTCTGATTTCAAGCCCCGAGGAAAGCAGGCTTTCCGCCACAACGTGTGCCATATTTCCGGCATGCCAAACATACGCAACGTCGCCGGGGAATAGGCACCAAGCCTCGCGCCAGTCCGCATTGCCGTCATTCTCTACCTTGCCAACAGCAAAAGCCCCAAAAGCCTTGCCGCCCGCACGTTTTGCCTCGTTCCTCCAGTTGGGGTCATACTCCACACCATAAGGCGGGTCCGTGACCATCAGGTGCGGCTTCACGCCAGCCAGCACCTTGTCCACGGTGTCAACCTCAGTCGATGACCCGCAGACAATCCGATGCCGCCCCATTACCCACACATCGCCCAGAACCGTCACAGGGTCCACAGGCGCTTCCGGCACAGCGTCAGGGTCGGTCAGCCCTTCCGTCTTATCAAGGAAGCCCGCAATCTCGGTCAGGCTGAAGCCCGTCAGTTCGAGGTTGAACCCCTCACCCTGCAGATCGCCCAATTCAATCTTGAGCATGTCGTTATCCCATCCGGCATCAAGAGCCAGACGGTTATCGGCCAGGACGTATGCCCGCTTCTGCGCCTCGGTCAGATGCGCTGCCTCGATCACGGGCAACGTTTGCAGCCCTAGCTTCTGCGCAGCCATCACGCGGCCATGACCAGCAATGATGCCGCTCGCGCCGTCGATGATAATCGGGTTCAGGAAACCAAACTCACGAATGGACGCTGCCAGTTTCGCTATCTGCGCGTCCGAGTGTGTGCGGCTATTGCGAGCGTAGGGCACCAGATCAGCGACAGGGACGGTTTTATAGGCGGGAAATTCGTCCATATGCGCGTCATCCTGCGCTTATCGCGGGGGATGCCTCATGTGTGTGTTGGAATAGCTTACGCAGATGGGCTGCCCGCAAGTTTTGGGAGGCAACCCGTCGCACGTCTTACGCATCGTCCGCGCTTATGTCGGCACTAGCCGCGTGGTCTTGGCGGGCATTGTATAGACAGACGTAGCTACACGTCAAGTCGTTTCATCACGTTCGTTGCGGATGACCCTTTGACGCCCGTTATCGTTTCCCACCAGACGCGCCCGTGTGCCACGCTGAACACGTCCACCACATGGCCCGCAAATGGCCCCTCGGTCAATTCTGCCTTGTCGCCTTCACGGATGCGCAGAAGTTCGGCCTTCGCCGCTGCTAGGCGCTCTGCATCGGTTGGCAAGCCCTGCACGCGACGGATGATATCTGGCGGGATGGCGATGGGCACGCCGTTGATGCTGAACACGCCTGTAATAATCCGGCGCTCTTTCATCACGTCCCAATGCGGGGCGCGGGTGAATTTGGCGTAGACCATGCGCGTAATCATCGGCTGTTCGCGCTCAAACTTCTTACCCTTCACAAACCAGACACGTTCCTCTGACGGGTAGAACGCATATTCCCCCTCGGCCTTGATGCGTTCGCGTGTCGCCCGTTCCTTCTGCGCTGATACCTCCAGCACATGCCAGACGGGCGGGATTTTGTCGCCCAGGATGCCCCGCTGTGGGGGCAGTTCAATTTTGTCGCCGATCATTACTCCGGTAAACCGCATCATTGCTCGTTGCCCCTGTTTTTTGGCGCTACAGCGCCCTTGTTGTGGTTTGGCTAGTCCTGCTCATATTTTCCCGTCATCGCCGCCAGTGACGCTCCCGTGGGCGCTGCGGGTCATGCAGCCACCTGTTGCGCTTGTCCGCCCCATTGCGCCGCCATTGCCTGCGCCAAGCCGGGGTATGTTCTCGACCGCTCTTTCCAACGATCCGGCCCCGGTGATGCCAGATGGCAATCGGCGCGTGCATCGGCTGCGGTCATGGTTGACGTGGGCGTGAGAGGCGGTAGCCCCTTCGTCCAAAAGCAGGTGCGCTTTTTTGCCGGGTCGCCGAATTGCCACGGTTGCACGGTGAAGTCAGGGCCGCGACCGATGATCTTGGCGGCGTAGCCGTGCATGACCGGGTTTTCGACGGCTACCATCGGCGCGTTGGCGTTCAGGCATTCCAGGAAAAACGCCGCACCTGCCTGCATGTCTGCCCAGAGGTTGCGCTCTGCCAGCCAGCGCACGCCGCTATTGCAGAGCCGGGTGCATGGCGGATGGCTTATCACAAGGTCCCAAGGCTGGCGCAGCATTTCCCGCACATCGCCTTGGATGTGGCGCGGGCTGTCATCCTCGGACGGCAGAAGGTCACATGACCAGGCGTCATGGCCTAGCGCCCGGAAGGCAGACCGGACCCGGCCTGAATACTCGCACGCGACCAAGACCCTCATGCTGCCATCCATAGCGGCTTCCCCCCTACAATCGCCCACCCGGCGTCCGTCATCGTGGCGCGCATGTAATTCCCAAACCCGCTATCAAACACGATCAGGCGGGCCGCATCCAAAGCCAGCAAGGCCATATGCGCTTCGTGCTCTGAGGTCTTGGCGCGGCGCTTTACGGCGCTGATTGTGGCAGCCCCTAGCCCTGCCTGCGTTTCCGCTACAGCTTTCAGGACTGCCGCGCCGGGGCCGGATAGGGCGCGTTCGCGGATCGGGGCGGGTTGCTCAATGACAATCATGCTTTCCCCCAGAAACGCTTTGCGGCCTCAAGGTCATCGCCTGCGCTGTGCTTCAGGTCCGCCTCGATGACGCGGGACTTGAGCGCCCGAAGGTAATGGGATGACTTGCCGCAGATGTCGGCGACAGTGCGGGAATAGTGGCCCTTGTGGAGTTGACGCAGCGCCCAGATGTCATGCTGGTCGTTGATGCGCTCAATCGACTTTTTTCGCTTTTTGACTTTCCCGGCTGCAATGGCGGCGTCGATCATTGCGCGCATTTCGGGGGAGATTTCAGCACTCATGCGGGCCTCCGCAGGTGTTCGGGCTGCTCACCGCGCAACGAATTGCCCGTAGCCCATTCAGCTATGGTTTTAGCGGGGAAGACGGGTGTCGGCCCCCTCCATACGGAAACCTCGCCCTCCATGCCTAAATCGGCCATCTTTCTGCACAGGATAACGATTACGTTGTGGTCACCCGTTTCCTCCACGTCGCCGCAGCGGGCGCGGTTGACCATCCGGTATTCTTGCGCGCTGCGGTTCTTGCGCACGGTGTCGAGTTCAATGCGGCGTTCAGTCATGTGCGGTTTCCTTACCAGGGGATTTCATCGTCAAGGTCGGTTGCCTTGGCGGGGGTTATTTTGGTGATCTTGGCGTTCGGGAAATGGTCCTTGATCGCCACGACAGTCGGGAGCGCCGATGCAGAGCGGTAGGCTTGCAGAGCGTTGGCCAATTCCTGCGGCGTGACGAATGGCACGTCCGGGCTCTGGTCCTGCATGGCGGGCCACATGCGGGCGTCACGCAGGATTGCGAAGCGAAAGCCGTCAACGTCGAATTGCCAAAACTCGGGGCTGGCGACAGGGTGCCCCGCTTCAGTCGCCGCCCGGTCCATCGCGGCAAGTCCCTTGGCGCAGTTGGCGGCGTTCTGCCTGACGGCCTCGGGGTCATTGGCGGCGATGGCTTGGTCCAGTGCCGCCTTTGCCCGTCCGTAGCGTTTGGCCATTTCATCCGACACCAGACCGGGCAGACGGTCCACGCCCCATTTCAGATCAGCGGCGCGTGCAGCCTCATCAAAGGGGGCGAGCGTGTAGTGGATTTCCGTATCCACCGCCGATGCGTCGGGATTGGTCAGGCGGTCGAATTTCTGGGGGCGTTGAAAGCGGCTCATTTGGCCACCGCGCACCGGCTACCGGATACCGGATAAACCCTAAAGGGATTTATCCGTTTATCCGGGTAAGGGCCTGCGGCCTGCGGAAACCGGATAAAGGCTAATTTATCCTGATTTATCCGTTTATCCGGTGACGTGCTAAGTGTCTGATTCATATTAGTTTTTCCTACGATCAATCCGCCAAGCCAATTTATCCCCCGTCACGAAAATGCCTTCCTTGGCCGTCAGGGCGTCCCAAGCCTGCCGGAACAGTTTTCCGGTGTCCTCACCCATCATTTTGCCCTGTGAAATGCGTCTCAGTTCGGCTGTATCGACCGCCCAAAACTGGTCACGATCCGGGATCCCGACGCCGCCGGGGTTGCCCCGCGCCAGCCCTTCGGCGACCATCTGGTCAAACGTTTCCATGATGATCTGCTGGTTCTTGCCGCGTCCTTTTGCGGCCTTCTTTGCTGCCTTGAAGTCCTCGCTATCGGTCGCCTCGACCACGCAAGAGGTCACGTCATCGCCGTCTTGATCCTTGCCAAGCGTCACGCCCTTCAAGCTGAAGGGGAAGGTTTCGCCGCCTTGGTAGTCGCGCTGTTTCGTGACCATCGCGGCGCGGTTGCCGTCCTCGTTCTGGACTTCAATCTCTGTATCTGTCGCGGCGCGCAGGCTGCTGTGACCGCGTGCGCCTCGGGCTGTGTCTTTGCCCGTGTGATGCACAAGCATGATGTGCGCGCCTGTCGCTTCGCGGATCGCGTCTATATTGCGAATGAGTAGCGTCATGTCTGCGGCGCTGTTTTCGTCGCCCCCGGCCATGATGCGCGACAGGGTATCAATAACGATCAGTGTGGGTATATCGCCGCCACGGGCCTGCACTTCGCGGGTGAGGTCATAGATGGTTTGCAGGTCTGCGTTGTCATGTAGCAGGTCCATCCCGGCGCGGCGTAGGGCCAGCGGGATGTCACAAACGCCCGTATCCATGCGCAGGGCCGCGATACGGTTTGCCACGCCTGACCCGCCTTCTGCGGCAAGATACAGGACAGCGGCTTGCTTGACGCGGATACCGCGCCACGGCGCGCCTGCGGCGATGTGGAACGCAAGGTCCAGGACAAAGAAGGTTTTGCCGCTGTTGGACGGGCCGTAGACAACTGACATAGTGCCAGCGCCAAGGATGCCTTTGACGATGTAGCTGTCAGTGAGGCTAGGCTCGATGTCGTCATACCATTCGACGCCGGGTGCGGCCTTGGGGGCTGGTGGTGTGCCTGTGTCAATGTTGGGCGTGAACGTCTGTTCCGGCGTCCAGCCCTTGCGGCGTGCCCCGTCAATGGCGGTCTGCACTTCGCGGGCGGTCTGGTCTGCGGTGTAGCCTGCCAACGTCAGGGGGGCTGTCAGGGCGTGTATTTCAGCGTCTGACAGGCCCTTGGCGACGTAGGACGCAACGAGGCGGATCACCGCGTTATGCCACTCCACGCCTTGCAGGGCTTGGATGGTGGCGCGTTCACGGTCCAAGCCGATGCCGCCTGTGTCGATTTCAAATGTCGGGCCTGTCTTGACAGGTGCGGGCGCGCCGAATGCGCGGCGCATCTGGTCGATCTTGACCGGGGCGCGGGCGTCCTCGTATTCCGTCCGGATCGCTGTCAGTTCTTTGGCGTATCCGCGTTCTTGCTTGTGCTTTGCGGGATAGCTGACAGTGCCGCCCACGCGCATGATGCGCGACGGATTGATGACGGTTCGGTCGCTGCCGAAGTGACCCGCGATTGCGGCCTGCGTCTCGCGCCAAAGCGCCATATCGGTGCAGGGTTCGGCAAGCTGCCAGTAAGTATGCACGCGCACGGCGGGGGTGCGGCCTGTGACGACAGCGGCGCTGTATTTCGGACCATCCCAACGGCGGACGTTTTCGGCGGATGCGGGTTCATCGCAATCGGCCCATAAGAAGAAGCTGGCGACAATATCTGCGTCGGACGCGGAACCTTTTACGTCCTGGCGGATTGGGTTCCTGACGGCATAGATGTTATAGCCGAGTGCGTTCATCTCCTCGACCCACTGGACGGCTTCATCAATCCAATCGGGAGAAAACTTGGCGGTTTGCGGCTGTGAAAATTCCTTGAAGGCGCGGATTTCAAAGACAACGGGTGTGTCTAGTTCGTGCCAGCGTGCGGTCATGTATGCCAGATCGCGGCGGATCGCGGCGGTGTCTGGCAACAATGCTTCTTCGGCCATCATGTGCGCCCGTCCCCACTGGCGTTGTCAGGCCCCGCCCCCGAAGGGGCGAGGTGTCTACTGGTTCAGGCTGTCAGTCCCAATCAGCGTCAGCCGGGACGTGTTCTTTCACGACAGGCGCAGATTGCTGGACAGGTGCGGGCTGCGGCGCAGGTTCTGCGTGCCCAGTGGCGATGACGGGGGCGTCAGCCTTGAGGCAATCCGGGCGCGGCACCCACTTTTCGATGAACAAAACGGGGATGTTTGCCGAGCCTGACGGCAAGTCGCGCTTTTCAACGCCCGACTGCTTGACCAGAGGCAGAAGCCGCCCGTTCTCGCTCTTTGCCGCCCATTCTGCCTTGATGATGTTTGTCAACTTGGAGAATGCGTCATAGGCTGCAAAGCTGCCCTGTTCCCACGTCGCGGCCTGCGTCTTGCCGATTGCCAGCCTGACGGACAGAGCACGGGACCAAGCGAAAGCGCCGCTGATTTTCTTGCTGTCATCGGGCCGTTCGGTTGCACGCGAGATAGACGGGTTCCAGCGGCGTTCGGGGGCCATGCCCTTTGCGCCGTCCTTTTCCCATCCGAGTTTGATGGAATCCAAGTCCATCACGCAGCCGTTGACAAAGGCGGGGTGCGCCACCTCGACCTTGTTGCCGCTTTCGTCTTTGTCACGCAGCACCCAAGAGCGGGGCGCAAAGCCCTTTTCTGCGCTGCCGTTGCTGGACCAGGAAATCCACGGGCCTTTTGACCCGCCGTTGTCGCCAGTATCAATGTCAAACATTTCGAGACTTTCTTCGATTGCGCAAAGCGCGGTTATGCCGGAAACCGTCCGGCGCGGATTCACGCTCTCTGAAGAAGCTGCTCGTGCAGTTCTTCGATGATTGCGTCGAATAGGGTTGGCGACCGTTCGGCGAGCGGCGCGATAAGATGCCAGTGCATTGCAAAGTGGGCGCGAATGGTTTCGGCCTTCTTTGGCTTGATAATGTCGCGGCGGATTGCGTTAGCCGTTGCAGCGTCAATTTCCGCTTGCGTGGCCGATGTTGGCAGGCTGTCAAGAATGCCATCCATCAGCACCGAATTGCCAAAGCCGAAAGACGGGCCGCGTGTTTCTATTTCTATTTCAAACGGCATCTGTTGCCCCGATCTTGCGGATAATGACGACTGTCTGCGGTGTGGTGCCCCAGACCTTGCGGACCATCATTTCAGCGACTTGGGCGTCATCTGCCCATGCGATGCGGTTCAGCCCGTCCATGATGGCTTTGCCGATGTTGTCCAGGTCAGGGCGCTGCGTATGCGGGCGGTGCAGATGGGCCTCGACCTTGCGTTTCGGCCATGAAGGCGGGGGCGCGAAAGTCGCGTAGATCGTGATGCTAACCGGGCCTTCCAGCGGGGCCGGAATGCGCAGGGCGGCAAGCTGCTGGACAACACGCTCAAACGATACGGTTGCCGCTGGCGTGTAGGCTGTGCCGCTTGCACGGCTGAAACGCGGGCGCTGCTTGGCAAACGGCTTGCCGGGGATCAGCAATGTGATCCCGTCTTGAAGAGAAACCCCGTCCAGTTGCCCGGACGGGTTGCCCACGGGGGGCAGTTGCGCCGCAACCTCGGGAGGGTGAGGGAGACAGTGCGCGGCGTTGGAATGGGTCATGCGTCCACCTGTTCAGCGATGGCACACATAAAATCACAGACGGGCGCAATGGGGTTAAGCGTTGGCCAATCCTGAGGGATTTCGTCTATAAAGATGCGCTCGTTATTGATGCGCGTCAGCCGTGCGCCAATTTCACGGCTATAAGCTGCTGTGCGTGCAAATCGCTCGGGGAACTCTTGCCGAAACAATGCCCAATAGTTGGGGCTTGTCGCCTTCCCGCAACCCGTTTGCAGGCAGTTTGCATTTGGAAAGCCCATAGCATAAGAACGCGGCAACTTCAGCCCTTCGCGTTCCGCCCATGCGAGCGTCGCGGCTTTGGTCAATCCTTTTTCAATCAACGGCGCGCGGCAATTCAATTCAAAGAAATTCTGTTGCAGCCGCTCAAACCGAGCCGCATCTTCCGCGTCAGCAGTATAGCCAAAAATGTGCAGGTCGTCGTGCCGTTGAAATGCCAAACGGGGCGCGATCTTCATTTCTGCCGTGCATGGCGCGCCTTTTGGCCCCGAAATAAACCGCCGCCTTTGCCACACATCCCAGACGTCAGCATAGTCATCCGATTGCAGGAGCGTAATTTCACGCCCCAACCGCTGGCACACGTCCGCCTCAAACCTGTGGTTGTCTTCGTCCTCGTTCCCAGTTTCGCAACGAACAATCAAAGCGTCCGGAAATTCACGAAGAGCAAGCCGGGCCGCGACATAGCTAGCAGCGCCAGTTGACCACCAAGCAAGAACGCGGCCCATCAGCTTAACCCCATAGGCGTCACTCGCACGCTGCCGACTTGGCTTTCCTCAACCTCGACGGATGCGGGGGATCCGATGAACAGGAGCGGGGCAAAGCGGATCATGCTGCCTTCTCCACGGACTTCAGGAGTTGCGCATCAATCCGGCCTGCCACGTAGGCATCGCGGATAAAGTCGGGGTCAATGCCAGCGAGATTGCAGACGCGCCGAAAGTCTTTGCTATTGCGCCGCAGCCAAACGTCAGCTTCCCGCTGCGCTTTCAGCCCCTCGTCGCTATCGGTTGGGTTCAGCGCATCCATTGCGGCGCGATAAACCACAGCCTGCCAAAGACGTTGCTCAGGCGTCATTCTGCACCTCGCGTGCTGCACAAAAGGTTAACGCCCCCTTGTATGCGGGGAGCAGTGTGGCCACGTCTCTGGAAGGCAAGGAACCGGCCATCATTCAGCCGCCGTTTGAGCGGGATTGACCGGAGAACGCATTTGAGAACGTTGCATTATGAATTCTCGCGCCCGCTGTTCGGTGCTTGTCAGAACGGGACGACCAGCGCGAAGCCTGTTCACCAACTCCGTATTGTTGGCTGCCAGCTTGCCAAAGTAGGTCGGCCCCATACCGCTTTCGGTGAGGAATTCGTTGACGAGTTCAAGGAGGGGTTTGTTTGACATGCCCGCATTGTATTCTCCAAAAAGAACACGTCAAGCGTTTTCTATGAAAGACGTGACCCAATGGTAACGTTCCGTTACTCAGACCACATGAAAAATGAAGCCTGGAGAAGTCGGCTAAGGGAAGCCGTGGCGCAGAGTGGCAAGTCCATGCGCGCTATCTCGTTGGCAGCCAGCGCCGCCCCCGGCTATGTGTTTGGCATACTGGAGTCGGACAAAGACCCGTCGATAGACAAGCTGCTAGCTGTCTGTGACGCGATCCCGGTCAGCCCGCTTTATATCATCCTTGGCGTCGATGCTCTGCCGGATGATGTGGCCATTCTGAAGGCCCTTCACGAGAACCCGGCGAAGCGGCGCGGCATTCTTGCTCTTCTTGATGCGCCACAAGAAGGCTGACTGCCACTAGGGCGTCCCGCTTCTCCTCGTGACTCAACTTGCGCAACGCAGCAAGCAAGCGTGAAATTTTCATGCAACCCCTCGACACCTGCCATCACAACTAACGCGTGTTAGCTTTTATAGCTAGCAGAATCTTGTCTGGCTGTTGTCCGGACAAATATTCTATTCGCCATAGCGAACATTTCTGTTGACTAGTCTTTTTAGAGAACATAGTCTCTCCCCATACAGAACGCCGCGAGGCACAGATGGGAGACAGACAGATGACCGCAGCCGCCAAGCCAATCAGCAGCGCCGAGATGCTCGCCAAAATGAAAGCGGGTCCGTCCCACGCTTTGGGCGAGTGCTGGTCGAACATCGCCAAGCTGGGTGAAAAACCGCGTTGGGTCATCATTTCGGCCCCTTGGGCAAAAACCACCGCATAACCCCTCGGGGCTTCGGCCCCGCTCACCCCTTCAGAGCCAAGGAAATTAAAATGGACCTCACCACACTGAAAGCAGCCGTTGCATTGCTTGAAGGCATGAACGCTCCGGCGAAACCCGCAACCGTCATTGGCCAGATTGGCCGCAAGGTGATCGTGCGCAGCAAGGACGCTGGCGTGATTTACGGAACCTATGTCAGCAATGACGGCGACACGATCAGCCTGACCGATGCGCGCCAGCTTTGGAAGTGGTGCGCCGCCAAAGGCATCACGCTGATTGATGTGGCGACCTATGGCGTCAAAAAGTCGGAATGCAAGTTTTCGCCCGCATCGGCCACAATGACGGTTTTCAATGCCTGCGCGCTGATTGATGTGACCGCTGAAGCCGCCGCCAGTATCGAGGCTGTGTGATGGTCGCCGTGGTTTGCTTTACCGGGTATGACCCGTCGAGAGACGGCTACGGCTCCGGCTACGGCGACGGCTACGGCTACGGCTCCGGCGACGGATCCGGCTACGGCTACGGCTACGGCTACGGCTCCGGCGACGGATCCGGCTACGGCGACGGCTACGGCTACGGCTACGGCTCCGGCTACGGCGACGGCTACGGCTACGGCGGAGAAGAACCATGACCCCCGCCCCTTCGCTGATTTACGTCTGCGACACGCCGCATGACCCGGCCTGCTGGCTGGTGGATTTGCCCGCGCTGAACCGCCGCAAAGCGTTCCAGATCGCCACACCGGATGACGAGGAAACCGCCCGCATCGCCGCAATGGCATGGGCCGATAAGGTAATGGAGGAAGCGTGATGACCATCCGCATCACATCATACCGCCGCTTTGGTGGCCGGGTTGTCATCATCCGCGATGGCCGCTGCGCCTCGACGCTGCGCCTGTCACGCCATGAAGCCGAAATTGTCACCGCAGATATGGAGAGCGACAATGGCCCATCCTGATGCGCAATTCATCGCCGCAATCCGCGAGCGTGGCACATGCGATGCCCGCGACGTGACGAAGTTGCTGGCCATTATTGCGGCGGGCGACTGCCTGCATGTGGACGAGGTTGAAAGCTGGCTCTTGCTCCAGCGCAAGAAGGCCCTCGGTGACGCAATGGTTGACGCCGCAAGGGGTCATTATGACGGGATGGCGGAATAATGGCTTCGTCTGATTACAAACTTTGCGACAACTGCGGGCGGAAAGCGTTTTACGATGCTGTCGTAGAAGACCCGCATTACGTCGCCACATATGACTATCGCGTGGCAAGGGAATGGAACCCAATCGGCATTGCCGTTCTTTGCGAGCATTGCAACCTGACCCATAAAGTCATCATTGTGGAAAGGGCTGATTATGTCGAATAACCACTCAAAAGCACTGGCCCAGGCGTTGCGGGAAGCCGTCTTTGCGATGGCCTACTATGCCGAGGATGACCACGCGGCCTATGACTATCCCGCGCTTGACGAGGCATTGCGCAAGGCCCGCCCTGCGCTAGCCGCCTATGACGCAGATCAAGCCCGCTACGGCGGGGAGTTTGAAGGGGTGGCGGTATGACCTACACCATCACCGACGAATTTACCGTCAATGATTTGGGGCTGGTGGCGGAGATTGATTACACCGTGTCCCGGTTTCTGCCCGCCACGCGATATGAGCCTGCCGAGTATCCGACACCCGAGATACAGCGCATTGTCATCCGTGACGGCAACGGCAAAGCGCACCCTTGCCCCGATTGGCTGGCCGATGCGTTCAACCCCGATCCCGAGGCGCTGCTCGCCCATGCGCGGGATTGCGACCAAGCCTATGCAGACGAAGCCGCCGATTACTGGCGCGATAGAAGAATGGATGCGGCGGAATGAGCGACTATTTCACAGAAGATGATATTGCACAAGCGCTGCAAATGCCGACGCTTGGCCCAGAATACTTCGCGGCGCGGCGGTTCATGGATGCCTTTGCAAGAGGCTGGACAGATGAACACCTGAAGCCGCTTGCCGATGAGATTACAAATGAAATATCCGGCAAAATCCGTGACCGGATATGGGACGACTTCAGGGATTATCTGATCCAAGACACAGAATACAACGCGCAAGGCGCTATCCGGTCAATGGTGCATGACACCGTGCAGGCGCTGCTGTCTGGGAAAGAATGGGCGCTTGCCCGCTTCCCGCTTACGCAAGGCTACGACCCAATGGAGATAAGAAGCGCGGTTGCCGCCCATATTGGTGACGCTGTTGCAAAAGCAAGAATTGATGACCTTGAGAAAGAGGTCGCCAGATTGAACGAGCGCCTGAGTTACAGGTGATAATTTAACGCTGACATTCAAAGGATACGAATTATGCCGATGACCATTACCACACCCGCCGAATTGCTCAAGGAAGGCCGCGTATCTTGGCGGCGCGACACGATCAGCCGCCCCGTGTCAGTGGCGGTGTTTAACCCGAAGGGACGGAAGGAATGACCGACGCGCCGCAGAAAATACGGCTTTGCGATGTCCAGCACCATTTCGGCATCCACTCGACCACTGCCCGCCGATGGGCCGCTAAGGGACTGGTCAAGATATACAAACTGGGGCGGCTGTCGTTCATCGACGTGGCTGAGTTGAACGCGCTAATCGAAAAGGGGGATGGGTGAAAGGATGACGGATGCAGAAGAGGATTATTGGTATGTGCGCTTGACGGTATTTGCCTTTGACACAAAAGAACAGGCTGCGAAGTATCAAGACGCCTTGATAGATGCGTTCTGCGCCATGCCAGAAAGTGCTCAATACGGGTCAAGCTGCCGCCACTACCACGCCAGCGAAGAGATCGACTGGGCAGCGTTTCGCGCCATCAAGGCTGAACGTGACGAGATGCTTAGCTTGTTGATAGAAGCACGAGCCTTTGTAGCTGAGCGCGATGAACTGCGCGCCAAAATACAGCAGTTGCGGGCGCTTATCGAAAAGGGGGATGCGTGATGGATGCGCCGGAACTTATCAGCCTGCGCCGAAAACTACACACTGGCCAACTTCTTTCGCGCTACGAAGATTGGGTCATTCTTGACGCTCTCACTTCGCTACAGGCCGAAGTGGAACGCCTGCGCGCCGATCTACGCGAAGCCGCGATGCAAGCCCTTGCCGACGCGGGACAGGCGCAACTGGCCTATGAGGCGCAATTGAAGGCAGAAGCCGAGGCGGCGACGTATCGCGGCAAATACTGGTCGTTGTGCCAACGCCTCGCCAGCGATGAACGCTCAAGGTTCTCCGACAATTCCATATGGCCGGAAGTGACGGAAGTTGCCGCCGTCATCGCAAGTGGGGGTAAATCGGGGGGCAGCAATGCCCCTTGATGCACAAAAGCCTTGCATTGCAATGGTTTACGCCGGAAAATGGTGCGGATGAAAGGCACCACGCTAGCGGTGCATGACGCAGCATGAGCGCGCATTCGACCCTTGATAACGCAAGGACTTAGGGCGTTGACTGTCGCATGAGAGAGCAACAGGCTCCACAAAAGCGCGCCCCAATGTGGGGGTAAAGTGGGGGATAGAAAGGGATGACGATGACACACGTTGACTGCTTCACATCGCTGGACGCCGTGCCAAAGAAAAAACAAGGCGACATGGCTACAGTCTTGCGGGTTCTTCACAAGGTCGGGCGATTCTCGATTTGGGACGCAACTGAAAACGACAGGATTGCCTCGACCATGACGCTCATTGTTCAAGGCGGTTATATCGAGCCAGACCCCGTGACGCCGTTTCCTTGGACAAAGGCAATTCTGACACCAAAGGGCCTCGCCGCTGCTGGCCTGTCCCCCAAGGAGCCACGCCATGACTGACCACCTCGCCGCCGTCATAGCGGCTGTGTATGCGGACGCTGCGTCTTTTGTTGAGATGCGGGCCGAGGACGAAAGAGATCGCTACACCCGAGGCGAACTTTTCGACGCATTTAATGCCATCGAACGACGCGCCGCCGCCGTCTCAGCCGATCCCGCGCTTCTGGGGCTGGCCGCACTGTCGCAGGCCGCGCCCGACCTTGCCCGCCAGTGCCTCGCCGCAGAGGCTCGCAACCGCTGCCTTGAAGCTGAAATTGCGGAACTGGTGAAGGTGAACGCCGAACTCAAGGCAAGCGTTTGGTCCAATGTCCGCCAAGTCCTGCACAGCAAGACTGACTCCGAGATTTCTGGCGCTATGCAGGCCGAAATTGAAAGAGCCATCGTGAAGGCATTTGCGCCAAAGGAGATGCGCCATGACTGAAGCAGAACGGAAAGCATGGGAAGCGGGGCGGGATGCGGCGGCTGCATGGCATGACGAGCGTGAGGCTGATGAGCTTGCCAGGTCGCAACAATACAGGGGCGGATCAAATCCGTGGTTTGCCCACCGTATGAATGCCAAGGGGCACAGTGAATCTGCTGCTGATATCCGCGCCCTCACCCCACCCGAGGAGACACGCCATGACTGAAATTGCAGAACGACTCGGGTCCCTTGGCCCGACCTGTCGTCATTTCAAAGGTCGATTTTTTCTGACTTGCGACGGTGAAGGGCGGGAAGCCTGCGACAAGGGCTACCCGATCAGAAAGATCGTTATAGCCGCAAATGGCGGCAGCGAGACCGGAATAGCCTTCATGCTTCCGTGCCGTCCAGGCCCGGAAAGGAAGGCCACATGCCAGCACTATGACGCCAAAACCCCCGAGGAAGTCGCAGAGGATAAGCGGCGCACCGGCGAAATGATGCGGCAGGCCATGAAGCTGATGGCGGCTGCTTCAGGCTGGAAAAGCAAGATGCTTGTAGAGAAACGGGCAAGCGCAGTTGAGGATTGCCCTTCGTGCGGAGGCGTCCAGACCGTGAGCGTGTCGATCGCTCTTGGTTACAACAACCACATGGCCTGCCAGTGCAAGGAATGCGGCGCGGGGTTTCGGGAATGACCGACTGTACGATCATCACCACACGCGCCGTTGTGTCATCGGTGACAATGACGCTGGTTTGCGAGTGCGGGGATAATACCGCGCACGAAGTCGACTTCGACACGGATGATTTCGGGTGGGTCGTGCCGGTTGAAGACCGCTTTATCCTCTGTGATGTCTGCGAGCGTGTCATTGATGCTGGCTTCACCTTGGCGTTGGACCCGATTGAGGACGCACCCTGATGCCCATACCCGCCCCACCCGAGGAGACACGTCATGACTGCTGATCTGCGCACGATGCCATCCAGCGTTAATGAATCTCTCTGGCAGATGTTCAAGGACGGCCCGACGTGGGACGGGAACCTCGTCAGCAAGGCAGCCCGCACATGGCTGGTCGAGAACGGGCTGGCGTTCCGCGCCAAGGGTTACAACGCCCTAACCGAAAAGGGCCTTGAAATGGGCGTCAGCCTTGGCATGTGTGAGCGCAAAGATCGAGTGCCACAATGACCGCCGCCCTTGCCGCATACGACGCCGCATCGCAAACTGGCCCCAAAACGGGGGTGGGCGATGCGCAACAAGCTAACGGCGGTCGGGATCAAGAATGCGGCTGACGGGCGGCACTTTGACGGGGCGGGCCTCTGGCTGCACAAGTCAGGCGACGGCGGGCGGTGGGTCTGGCGCTACACGCGACTTGGCAAGCGCCGCGAAATGGGGCTTGGCAGTCTGTCGGATACAACGCTTGCAGAGGCGCGAAAACGCCGCGACCAGTGGCAAGCCGTGCTAGCCGGGGGTGATGACCCTATCGACCGGAGGACCGCCCTGGAAGCCGCTGAGAAGGCCGCTCGCACGGTCAGGCACCCGACACTAGAGGAAATGGCGCTGGAGGTGTATGAAGCCAAGAAACCGACACTGCGGGGTGATGGCGAGCGGGGGCGATGGTATAGCCCCTTGCGCCTTTACGTCATTCCCAAACTGGGAAGAAAGGCGATGCGGGATATCACAGCCGCCGATATACGCGACACGCTCAAGCCGATCTGGAAAGCCAAGCACCCGACAGCCGAGAAGGCGCTACAGCGGACCCACATCATATTCCGTCAGGCCAGACTTGAAGGGATAGACTGCGATCCTTTCATGGTGGACCAAGCCAGACACATGCTAGGCCATGTTGTCCACCAGCCCGCGCATATCGTCGCCACGCGATGGCAGGACGTGCCCGCCCTGTATGCAAGGCTACCGCATAGCGCGGCGGGTCTGTGCCTGCGCTGGATGATCCTGACACAAGTGCGGCTGGATGGTTGCCGGGGGGCGCGGTTCTGCGAAATTGAGGGGGATGTGTGGACCGTGCCGCCGGATCGCATCAAGGGCCAGGAAGGCAAGGTTAAGCCGTTCCGCGTTCCTGTCACACAAGAAGCCAGTCGTGTGGCAAAGCTGGCGCGTGAGTATTCGAGCGACTACCTTTTCCCGTCATATCGGGAAGGTCGCCCGATCACGTCAACGGCTGTAGAGAAGGCGCTAAACGTGATGGGTGAGGCGGGCCGTCCGCATGGGTTCCGCACGTCATTCAGGGCTTGGGTGCAGGACACCGGGGCCACAACCTATGACGTGGCCGAGACGATCCTTGGGCACCAGATCGGGGGTAAGGTAGAGCGTGCGTATGCGCGTTCGGACATCCTAGAGCAGAGGCGAATTGTTATGGAAAAATGGGCAGAATGGGTGACGGGATGACGGATCAAGAACGTGACACTATCAGCAATGTCTTGGGCGCTGTGTCTGGGGCTATCGGGATTTGGCCCCAGAAGCATCCGGCAGCGGGGATGGTAATGGGGATTCAAGAGCAATCGGACCAGACTTATGAGAGGTTAAAATCTGCTCAAGGAGCCTTGCTCAAAATGCTTCTCAAGGAGCCGACGCCATGACCCGGCTTGATGCGCTACGGGCGCTACTGGAACAGGTGGAGGCGGGGACGGCAACAGGCGACCCCAACGGATGGGCCGTGCCGCGTGAGCAGTCGCAGCTAATCACGCTCGCGCTTGGCGATGACGACGAGATATGGGCAAACTTCGTCGCCGCCCATGACGGCTCAATCGACGCCGCCAAGGCGCTGCATGAGGTGGTCTTGCCGGGGTGGAATTTCTCTGTATTCCGCAATATCGCATCTGTGTCGCAGACAGCCTTGCACGATGTCGGCTACCTAACAGCGGAACATATCGGTGAGGCCGACAACCCCGCCCGCGCATGGTTGCTGGCGATACTGCGGGCGCTTCTCGAAGAACGTGTTAACGAAACCGCAGATCGTTAACACGTTGCCCGCGTCATGTTAACGCCGTCACTTCAGCGTCAAGCGCCGATGCGGGTTAGCCCGCTCGCGCAAGGCCAACACAGCGGCCACGCCAGACACAACCTGCATGATGGTGTCAACGGTAGCGGGGTCAGTCACCCAAGGCCAGTTGATGCCGAGAAGCGGCAGGATAGAGCCGACAAACGCTGTGACGGTCAGCCAGAATGAACGCGCCTGCCAGATCGGCAGCGGGGGGAGTTGGTCGGACATGGGGGTTTCCTATGCTTCGTTGGTTGACAGAAGGACGCCGCCCGGTGAGGCACGGCGGGTGATGCCCAGAGGCGTTGCGTAGGCCGTCCAGCGCGCCCATAGCAAGCGGGTCTTGGCAATCCGGGTGACAGACACCGAGTCAGATTGATTGCCGCCCAGGACGTGAAATGCCGTGTCATCTTCGGCCCAATAAAACCCGACATGGCCTTGCCACCCGGCTTTTGACCCGCGCCAGAAAACAAGGGTCGCGCCGAATTGAGGGGAACAGCTTTGCCCGTAGGTGAGCCAGTTGCGCGCCCCGAGCGGATTCGACGGGATAGGATCATTCGGCAGACCCGTGCGGATGCAATGCGCCACAAACAGCCCGCACCACGGCACGCCATCGTTGGGGTAAGCTATGCCCAGATCATCGGCCCAATCCATGATGATGGGGCTGGATGGTGCGCCGGGGGCTTCCCGTGTGCCGCGCAGGCGTTCCGCCTCTACCAGCCACGGCATATCGAGCGGCACCGATTCAGCGGGCTTAGGCGGGCGCGCCGCTGGCCCAAACAGGACGCCGCGTGTGGCAGGTCCGACAATGCCGTCAGGCTTCAGGCCGTTGGCAAGCTGAAACTCGATTACAGCGGCACGGGTGCGCGGCCCCCATGCTCCGTCTACCGGGCCGGGATCAAAGCCCATGGACACCAGCCGCGCCTGCATAGCGCGCACATCATAGGTCATGTCGGTTCCTGTTGATTGTGGGGG
>Ga0181344_1000082_pt1 | contig 39253 bp, 64 predicted proteins | sample Su13VDMLBDD_FD_130098 | JGI IMG/M metagenome (GOLD analysis project Ga0181344, IMG submission 130098) | Freshwater viral communities from Lake Michigan, USA - Su13.VD.MLB.D.D | ecosystem: Environmental > Aquatic > Freshwater > Lake | place: USA: Michigan | collected 2013-07-15
CTTGTGCTCAATCAGCGCCCCAGTCTTTTTGTCGGTCACCGCAATGATCTCAGGCTGTTCGTCAGCAATGGCAATGATCTCGTCAGCCAGTGTGTCAGCTTGGTCTTCACGGGCGCGTGTGTACATCTCCGCAAAGCTGGGGTGGGCAATCAACCACTCATAAACCGAAGACTGCGCAGGCATTCCCTCCTCCTTCAGTATCTCCCTCAGACTCTTCCCTTCTGCTATGCGTACACAGATAAGGGTAGCAAGGGCTTGGTTGAATACTGTCGGTCTACCGATCTTTGGTTTCGGCGGCGCGACTACTACTTCTGTTTTATTAGGTTCGGGTTGCTTTTCGGCCTTGGGTTTTCTTGTCGCCACAGTGTTCTCCATGTGTGTCATTGGACTGGAGTTTAACTTGAAGTTTAGTTCTTGCGTTTTGACGCTCTCTGATCATGTTGTACCTATTCACACTCTCGTCGCCAGAACGACTGATCCCGTATATCGTGCCGAGGTCAACTCCAGCGTTTCGATGGTCTTCCACGCTCTTTGTCGCGCTCTTGCTGACTCGATGGCTGAATGCCAATTCTTTGGTGATCTTGCTGGGGCCAGAGTAATCGAATGCGTTCATGCCTCCATTTTACTGGTGTTTCTCCCATTTGGCACACAATTCCCTGACCTTGGGGGTCTTTTTTTTCTTGGCGCAAACGTTGCTGATTGACTGCTCCCGCCCCTTTTTGATCAGTTGTTCAGCGGTCAGCGGCTTTGGCGGCTCAGGGTACAGGCCATTCCAACCGACGGCTCCCAGCACGGCGCTCAGGATCAGGCGGTCAATCATGCTTCACCTCTGGCTCTGATGGATTCAGCAATGTTTTTACAGGCTATTTCCCACCATTCTTTAGGCGAGTTTGGAGCCGCCCATGTTTTGCCTATTTTTTGTTCAGCAATTAAGGCACAGGCTTCACGTTCTTTAGCGGCAATGGTTTCTATCTGTCCACGCAAATCAGCAACCGTCAACAGTAAAGAATCTCTTGCAGTTTTAAGTCGTTCAAATTCAATTGTTTCTTCTTGTGTCATGTGTAGTCACCCTCTTCGGTGTGTTGCGTCAGCCGCGCCTCAAGGCGCTTGATGCGTTTGTCGTTGTACTGGATAGCCGCTTCCGCATACTCAGCCGCAGTCTCAGCTTCCAACTTGCGCAGGTGCGCCTCTCGCAGTTCATATGCAATGACCTCATGGATAGTCCTTGCCCTGATTACATCCTTGATGTACTTGACTGTTGATGCCCTGAAATTCATGTCACTGCCTTTGGCTTGGAATTCGGTTCAGAATCGCCTCTGAGGCGTTTTTAAGGGCTGTGGCTACCTCACCCTCATCTTCTTCGGTTGAGAGGTTCCTGACCACCTCTGCGCAAGCCTCACGCTCAATGAAGATGGCTCGCTTGGTGGTCTCAATCGCCACCGTCATGATTTCCGCCTTAGCAATTGCCATAGCATCATCAAATTCAGCTTGGGTGAAGAATGTCACCGCGCCTGAACCTCCCAACAGTTGTCGGGCCAGTTGGCTCATCTCTTTTTTCTCAGTCATGGGTAGTCCTATGTTCTTGTGTTGTTTCAACTGGCTCGTATGTCATTTCAAAGATGTCAGGCTTGCATGGGTAGTGTTCACCCTTTATGCCTGTGATGATCCAGTCGCCGGGGGTGACAATGTGACCGCCTTCTAACGTATGAATAAATCCTTTATCAATACAGTCTTCCATCTTGAATGTAAGTGCTTGTTCTACGGCGGGATGGTCACCCATCTTGAACCACTGAGTAGCTTCGATCTCCACAGGCTTTTTTCTGAACTTCATGCTTCCCTCGCTTTCAACATTGCGTCTGCCATTGAGTAGCACATTGAGGCATAAACATCCTGAATTTTTTGTGCTTTTTCAATTGAATAGTGCTTGCTTTCCAATTCAGAAGTGACTTTGTGCATAAGAGCTTCTAAGCCCCGTGCCGCAAAGTAATCACGCAATGTCATGCCTCTATTGCCTAGTCCATCTGGAAATGCTGGTGGGTTGTTCATTTCTTCATCTCCCTGATGTAGATCGTTATCGAGTCCAATGTGTCCTGCCCAAACCCCTGCATGCGTTGCATCGCCAGCGCCACCTCTTCGATCACACCGTTGCGCAATTCGTCATAGAACTGCTGTTGAGTCTTTGTGGGTTCCATTTGCTTCCTGATGGTTTCTTGCCTGATCTTGCTGATGCGTTCAACAATGTTGAACTCCTCGTCTTCGTCGATCGGTCGATTGAAGTTAGTCATCTTTGTGTTCACTCCGCAGGATTCGGCGCTCCATGTGGCGCACGGTTCGTTTGAGGTTCAGATTCTCTGCCTTCAGGCGCTCTATTTGGGTGCTGTAGGCGCTTAAACGAGCATTGGCAAGGTCAATGTACCTTTTCATCTCCTGCGGGTCTTGCTGGGCCGCATTTGTGGTCTGCTGGCTCTTTGGTGAAGATTTCTTCGCAGTTGGTGCAACGCCAAGCCCAACCCGTGCGGACTTGGGTTTCACCGTACTTAACGTTCCTGAGTCGTCCGTCATAGGTCTTGATCTTTTCTATCATTGTTTTGAAGCTCCAACAAAACCATCAGTATCACCCACAGGCCACCAATGCCGATTGCCGCACCCAAAACCAAAAGAAAAATAGTTTCAAGCATTCTCGGCCTCCATGATTGTTGTTAATGCATCAAGCAATTGCTTGGCCTGATCCTTGTCCAGTGTGGTGTAGGCATTGCACCCTGACATGAACAGGCTAAGCCACACACCGCCATCGGTGGGGCTGACGCGAATGGTGTGCTTACCCTCGTGGCACTTGATGGCAAATTCCAGATCGTCGGTTTGGTCAGTCATTGATGTGTCCTCCAACATCCCACTCTGGTGGCTCAGCATGCAAAGGAACCCAAGTGGATTTCTTGGCCTTCTGGGCATCTTTCATTGTCCGAATTCCAGCAACCACATCAGCCAGCGACTTGAATTCCGCATCGCACTGCTCGTTGACCATGGTCAAGGCAAAGCTGATGCCTGCCTCAAAACCTTCTTTCCATTCTTTGTTTGACATGATTTTCCTCAGTTACCCTGCTGAATGCAGTAGATGAATCTTAACACAAAATTAAGAGGCAGGTGGTTAGCCTGCCCCTCAAACTTACCAACCGTATTTATCTGAGCAGATGGGGCCAATACCGCGAGCAATGCTATCTGCATCAGTCAACTCACGTCCGCACACTGCACAGCAACCGAAATGCTTGCCATAGGCAATGGCGGCTTGCTTAGGATCGCTGGCAACCGCCACGATACGGTCTTTTGTTTCCGCAGTGCAGTCGCGTGAAGTAAACAGTTTGCCGCCCATGACCTTACCCAGATACACGCCGTCACCCTTGGTTTTGATGTACACCGCACCAGCGTTGGCACTCTTCTCGCCAGCAGGGCTGAAAACAAAGTCTTCAAGGCGCAATTTGGGGAACTTGATGCCCGCACCCTTGGCGGTCTGGAAAGCCACCTCGATGGCCTCTACAGAGACTTCTGGGGCGGTTTCTGCCTTGGCTTGGCGCTCAGCTTGGTACTGGGCTTGGCGCTCGGCGCTTTGCACAGTCAGGCGCTGAACGGTTGCCATCTGCTTTTCAGTCAGGTGACCGAACTTGTTGAGGGCATCCAACATGGATTGAGCAAACTCAAAACGAGGGGCGCTGGATTCCATCCATGCAGTTTCGGCAGGGTTTGCGGCTTTCCAGTCAGCAACCTTGGCGGCTTGTGCATCAGCCTTGGCGGTAGCACGGCGCTGTGCAGACTGCTTGGCCTTGGCGCGTGTGGCTGGTGAAGTCTTGAAGGAAAACTTGCCCTTACCCTTGCAGGCAAAGCATTCGCCAGAACGAATGTTGACATAACCAAAAGTGACGCGACCAGTGCCCTTGCACTTGGGGCAGTCCTGCTCAAAGTACACAACCTCTTTGGTGGCGGCGGCAACGAAGCTGGATGCGTAGATCGCGTCCAAATCGTCTGCCATGTCGTCGAAGCCTGTTGCGTTAAATGTATCCATGATTGACCTTTCAGTTACCCTGCTTGTTGCAGTGATTGGAATCTTAACACAAAATTAAGAATAGGAGTAGGGAGTTACCCTACACCGTATCTTTTATGCAACTGCCAACTCTTCGATGTCGATCACGTTGGACTTCAGCTTGGCAAAGCCGTCAGCCAGCGTCCACAGTGCGCGGTTCAGTTTGACGTTCTCGTTCACGCCTGCCACGCCACGGGTAGTCATGCGACGACCACGCGCGGTGCGACCATGGACACCGCCCTTGAGCATGTTCTCCTGCACACGGTTGAAGGTCGTCCACAGGTCAGGCTTTACGTCCTGATGGCGGTTGGCGGTCAGCAAACCCTCAGCGTTCACGGGAGCCTTACCCTCTTCCCAACGCAGGTGCATGGCGGCATTGGCAAACACCTCAGCCTCTTGCGGAGCCAGCGTGATGGCCTTGTAAGTCTCAATGCGGTCAACGATAGCGTTGGTGTTCTCTAGCACCTTGAACGAGCCCTCAATTACGTCATGCACCACGTCACCATGGTGGCGGACACGCACGTCGCTGAAGATGTCGCCAGCGATTAAACCGTTGGAGCAAACAAAGCGGAACACGCCTGCCAGCAGTTGGTAGCTGGACGAGCCGTCATGGCTGTTGACCAAAACAATCTCAGGGACTTCGTCGCCGTTGATGCTGGTGACATGGCGCAGGCGAACCATGTGCTTGGTGTGGTCGCGCTTGTCGAGGTCGCGCACCTTGGTTTGGCGCACCTCAAAGGGCTGGAAACCCTCCACGCGCAGGGCATCAATGACCTTGATGGTGGGAATGAAGGTGTAGCGTTCGCCACGGCTACTGTGGGCTGATTCAGCCAACACGCTGGGCGCGTAACGAGCGATGGTGTCGTTGGACAACTCGGTTTGTGAACGGAAGGCGGTTTGTTTGGAAGAAGAAGCAAAACGGTACATGATGGTTCCTTGAAGTGACGGGTTAAACGGTGAAGGGTTTGAGTTTCAGTTGGCGCTCGCGCAGAGCGTCGATTTCGGCCCACAGCTTGACGTAGTACGGATCGTCTGTGGGTAGGTCACGGTGCAATGCCAGAGTGGCATGACAGTCTTTCAAGGCATGGGCACACATGCTGGCATCGTATGCCTTGAATTTGTTGATGCAGGTTTCGCGCAATTGACCGTATGTCATGGTGACTCCTTATGCGGACTGTTGAACAACACGAGCCTCATTGCGGTCGTAGAAACGACGCAGGATGCGCTCTTGGAGCATCAGGCGGGTGGCCTGCAATTCGGTGATGGGCTGAGTCATGGTTTTCCAGTTGCCGTTCTCTTGCACCTGAACCACAAAACATTTTGTCCACTTGTTAATTTTTTGCATGGTGTTCTCCAGTAGGGGCCGAAGCCCCGTTGATTAACGTGCGGTGACCTTGATGGAAAAAACGGCGGTTGTGGTTGTATTGTCAGCAATTGCTTGGGGCAATTCTTTTTCAGCTTCAAAGCCAAACTTAACCGCAATCTTTGACCAAGCCTGTGCGGCAGTGTCTTTTGCGCCAATCTGAACGCCAGTCTTAGCGGCAAACATTGCAACCCAGTTTGTAGAAGAGCGGTTTGCTTCAACGTATGTAGCCTTGTACATCACGCCTTCGACGGTCTTGCCGTCGTTTTTGAGTTGGTCTTTGATCTTCTCGGCTTGTGCCTCAAGGTCAGCAATTTGAGCCAACAGGTTGCCAAGTGTGTCTACAGGAGAGAAGGAGAGGTCGTTGTTCATTTCAATGTCTTTCAGTTACCCTGCGAATTGCAGTGAACGAATCTTAACTGAAAATTAAGAAGACATGCAAGCCCCCTAAATAATGACCTTCAACTTTTGTGGGTTATTAGCAATTCCAGAGTGTCGGCAAGGATGTCAAGCTCGTCTGTACTGTGGCGCTTGAAGTCGTCCCTCGTCCCGTGCCAGCCCTTGGAACCCGTGTGGTGGGCAGGGCAAAGGGGGATGACCAGCCAATTGCTTTGGCGTTGCGCCATCCCCACACCCTCGCGCGGATGATGCAGTTGCGCAGGGGTCTCGCCGTACCCCATACGCCTGCACATGCCGCACCCAAGCTCAGCCACGGCATTCATCCATTCTTTCTCGGTCACATGGTCACCTTGTCCTGAACCCTGTTGGAAGCCTCTATAGACCGCCACACGTCGATTCTGGCCTGAGCGGCTATCAGCATCCACCGAAGCTGTTCTTCGGCCTCCACGGCCTGTTTGATAGCCAGCAGGTGGGCTTTGTAGTTGGGGTCGCTGTAGGCTTCCCGCTCCTGCGCGTTGACAGCATCAAACCCATGGTGCAAAGCTGTCTTGCAAAGCTCAGCCTTGATAGTCTTGCGAAGCTCTTCCATGTAGATGCGATTTGCTCTGGCCTGCGCATATTCTTTTGACTTGGAGATGATGTAATCAATCGCCTCGTTGGGGTCTGTCATTCTGGTCATGCCATCACCTCTACGTTTCCATTGCGATAGAACAAACGATTATTGATGCGACTTGGATAGCCCAAAAAATCTTCCGCATGTTCACGCGCGGGTTTGGTTTTTAATTCTGCACCGTCGTAGGTTGTGTTCATGGTGTGATGCGGCATTGTGGGCTTTGGAGTCTTGCGCGTTCTGGTGGCCCCAAGCTCGCTCAACCTGTTTTCGCCTTCGTTGGTGACTCTCCAAAAGCCATCACGATTGACAACGAATCCATCTTTTTTCAGTGGGCTGATCACATACATGTGAAACCGCTCCATCGAAATGCTTTTGGTTTGAGTTCTCCACTCTTGCTCTGTCATTGGTTTGCGAGAGATATTCTCCAAACCGCAATGGATCATTGATCCACGGGTGTAAAACGATCTTGCTGGCTCTTTATTCATAACTTCTCCAATTGAACGATCAATAACCCCGGCTTCTCGCCGGGAAACCTGTAGACAGAGATCGGCTGAAACTGGCTGTCGTTCACACCCAATGCCTCTGCTACTCCATCAAGTCCCGCCTTACTCGCCGCCAACAAATTGTCAACATCGCGTTGACGCTTGTCAGGCATTAAGTAGATCAGCGTTACCCTGATTGCTTCACCATCATCAATGAAGTCTTTACCCATGTGCTTAGTCAGGTAAAAACAATCCTCTCTGTACTTCTTCTTCACTGCGTGTGTTGCGCCCCAGTGCTTTCCGTTCTTGTTGTTGGGCATCAACTCGCTTGGCGGGAACGGCAGTCTTAGTTGCGTTGCGTTCGGCCTCCATGCGTCGAACAAGGTCGGCAAGTCCTGAATCGCCACGACGTTTTTTGATGTCATCCTTTACTCCCGCCCACCATAATTGCGCGCGCTCTGACCCTACCTCGCCAATCTTGATCTTCCTGCGCCTGATCCAGTCCCTTGCTTCGCACTGCTTCATGTGCTCGACAGTCTCCTGTGAGATAGAGACATTTGAGGATGAGAGTCTCTGGGTAGGGATAGCCATCACGCGCCCCGTCGAGGATTTCTTTTGTTTCTTCATGGGTCAACTCAATAAGGTTCGTCATCATCAATCTCCGTGAATGGTTTTACGGGTGGCTTGTCAAAGAAACTTGTCTTCGTAAACGGCATTGGGTTTTCTGGTTCCTCTGACCACGCATGTTTTGAGCATTTTTTCCAGCCAGCATTGACTGTCCAGCGGGCGTTGCAACCCATGACTTGGCATTTGAATGGGTCTACGTCTGACTTTTCCATCACTTACCCCTTATTGCGCGAAGCTTTGCCAATATCTCAGGATTTGGCGGTGCTACTTTTTTGCTGTCTTCATCCAGCTTAACCAACGCTGGATCGCGTTCCATCTTGCTCGGCACGGTGGTGAACACGACATCCTTGCGCATGCCGCCCACCTGCTTTTCCGCAACCCATTCGGCCTTGAATGAAGTCCACCCCCGCAAGACAACCTCCTGCAAGGCGCTCTCCAACGTGTACCCAGCCTTTTCGGCTTCACGCTGTATGCCCATCAGAACAAGTCCAGTGATCTGGGCTTTCTTCAGTTTTCTCTGCTTGACAAACTCTGACCAAACTTCTGATGACACGCCGTCAGGCGGAGCGACGGCAGTCGCTGTATTCTTTGTTTCTTGTTTCTTGTTTCTTGTTTCTTGTTTATTGTTTGGTTGAACGTCCGTTGAACGGGCGTTGCTCCTGCGTTCAGCGGATGCCTTTCCAGCCCTTGAAGCCTGCTCCTTTTTGCTGTGGAAATGACTAATTTCGCGGTCTGCGCGGGGGTTGATCCAACCCTCCTCAGAGTTGTGAAAAAACTCCTCAAGAATTGATTTCACCCTGTCCTCATGGTCACGCATGCCGATCTGTCGTGCAACAGCCGACACACTGGCGTTCAACGGGCGTTCGTGAAGGTAGTAGAGGTCAAGTAGCCGTCGGTAGGCAATGTCCTCCAGCAAGTCCAGATGGTTTGTGTGAGACTTGTAGTCCCCAATGTTGAATTGGTAATAGTGCATTGTCGAACCCCAAAAAATTCACCCCTGAAAGAAACCTCGGCAGGCGGGGGTTGATACGCTTTTCGGTGGATTCATGACTCCCCACCTAGCCGTGTTTCAAAACATCTTACAACGAAAAAAGATCGGGGCGCAAGATGTTGCGCGGAACCAACCCTTGTGTTGCTTTTTCAATCTTGACCGCCAACTCTGGCGATGGTCTTTTGTGCCCATGAATCAACAGAGACAGCCACGTCGGAGTGATCTCCAAGTGTTCAGCCATCTCGTTTACAGCGCCCATCGGCTCTGTCTTGAAGTATTCTTTGAGAGTCATAGTTTCCATTGCGTCATAGTATAACTTAACTTGAACTTAAATAAATCTTTACTTGAAGTTAAAAACTATGCCATAATCCACGCACACCAAATTCGGTGTGTTACTGGAGCTTTTATGAAACCCACCCGTGAGTCAATCGACTACGCCTGCTCGGTCGAGCAATACAAAACCCCATTCAATGTCAACCTGTGCATGAAGCTTGTCTTCGTCGCGGCTGTTGTCGTTCTCATTTTGGACGTGCTCGTATGGAGAGCATGACCGACAAAGAGTATCAGGACTGGCTTGCCGATCCTGACGCACAACTGGAGTATCTACTCTGGTCAATTTCACAAGACCTTCAACATTTACAGAAAGCAATCAATGAGTAATTTTATTGTCGAGGGTGGCTCGTCCTCCTCAAACTTTATCCCTGTGCCGCCCGGCTCCCACGTTGCGCGGTGCTACCGCATTGTCGATTTGGGAACCCAAACCACCGAATACCTTGGGCAGATCAAGCACCTGCGCAAAGTCATGTTCGGCTGGGAACTGCACGGCGAAGACAACGAAGGCAAACCCTTGGTCACTGAAAAGGGTGAACCCATGGCAATCTTCAAGAACTACACCCTGAGCCTGAACGAAAAGGCCAACCTGCGCCTTGACCTGCAAAGCTGGCGTGGCAAGCCCTTCACCGATGCCGAGGCCAATCGCTTTGACATCTCTGTGGTGTTGGGTCAGTGGTGCATGCTGAACGTGATCCATCGGCCCGGCAAGGACGACAAAATCTTTGCAAACGTGGCTGGCGTGTCACCGATCCCCTCAATCGTCAAACAACACGGTCTTCCAAAGCCCATCAACGAACTGCAAATGTTCCGCTTGGCTGACCCTGACATGGAAATGTTTGAGACCTTCAGCAAGGGCTTAAAGGCGAAGATCGAAGCTTCCCCTGAATGGAGGGCTTTATCGTCCTCCAAGGCCCCCAAAAAGGACGCTGAAGCCCCCTCTAAGGGTGGCTTTGATGACATGGACGACGACATTCCGTTCTGACCATGGATGCGCACCACGACTTAATCTTGAAGTGCCTGCGCAACCACGGGGCGCTGGGCAAAGATGGCATATCCAGAATTACCAGCTTGGATGTGAATCAATGCTCACGCGCCCTGCCAATCCTTCAGCGTCAAGGGTTGGTGGAGTTGACTGGCAAAACAGTGCTATCAGACTCAAAACGCCCTGAGCGGGAGTGGAGGGCTGTTGCATGAAAGACACATACACCATGGACATGTTTGCTGAGCCACCCAAAAAGCCTCAAACGACTTGGTTTACTGGTTCCAAACCGCTGTCTCGAAATACAGACCCCACAACCAGCGATACCGCGCACAAGTACCTTGACACCAACAAGATCGAACAAGAGGTTTGCTGGGCTGTAGGTCACTTTCCAGAGGGGTGTATTTACGACGACGTGGTGCGCTTGTTGCCTCATCGTCGGGTTCACAGTATTCAGCCACGTTTTGCGCCTTTGTTGCGTAAGGGCGCTCTTGTGGCTACAGGCGAGTTTCGCACTGGCATCGCTGGGAGGAAACAGCGTGTTGTCAAACTTAACAGGGAGAAGAAATGAAATTTTTGCTTTTGCTTTTGGCGCTGAGTGGGTGCGCCGCAGGTTCGTCTTGGAATGCCAGCATGGCAAACCCCATGGCGAGTGATCCAGTCTCCTCCAACGGAACCCAAACTCTGTTGTTGGACAAGACCGTCCAAGGGATGAGTCGCAATGAAATCATCATGGCGGTAAACGAATGTGAGTCCAACGGACTTCGCGCGGTTGTCATGACCACCAAACGTCGCATCAACGGCTTCTCTTCGGATGTCGTCTTTGACGTGTCCTGCGCCCCAGCAATCAAACGTCTTTATTGAGGAAAACCATGAAAAAGAAAGAACTGGAAGCAGAAAACAAAATCTTGGGTGAGCTTGTTGTAAAACTTGGTGACAGCCTGATTAACACCATCGAAAAATTGCAAAAAATGCGCTCATTGGTCGAGAGCCAAAACAAAGTCATGTCCGCGCAAAACACAATGATCCGCGAATTGCAGTCTGCGCTGGATACTTACAAGGAAAAAAAATGACCACAATCATTGCACGAGCCAGCGAGTCACAGCACTGGTACGACAAGTCAGGTAAGCCCATGTACACGGTCAAGGCAAAGGACGGCACAGACCGCCCCACAACCCTCAGGGATGCACGAAAGATGGGTCTTGTACCCTCGGTGACCACAATCATGTCCGTGGCGGCAAAGCCCGGCCTTGAGGCGTGGAAGATGAACCAAATGATGATGGCGGCTCTTACCCTGCCACGCGCCCCTGATGAGCCTGAGGATCGGTTCATTGAGCGTATTCAGCGCGATTCAAAGGAGCAGGCCAAGATGGCGGCAGAGCGCGGCACAGCCATCCATGAGGCGCTGGAGAAGTTTTACGAAGGGGTGATGTACCACCAGTATTCAGAGCACCAAATGGGTGTGGATGAGGCCGTACGAAATCACTTTGGCGTTCAGAACTGGAAAACCGAGACCGCCTTTGCCAGCGAGCTTGGATACGGCGGCAAGCTTGACTTGCACTGCCCAGACGGCGAAGGTGTCGTGCTGGACTTCAAGACCAAGGAATTCACAGACCCAGCAAAGATTTTCATGTACGACGAATTGCCGATGCAGTTGGTGGCATATCGCATGGGGTTGGATAAGCCTCGCGCAAGGTGCGCAAACGTGTTCGTGTCGGTAACGAAGCCCGGCCTTGTTCACATCAAGGAATGGACTCAAGAGGAGCTTGAGAGAGCGTGGTACATGTTCAACGCACTCAAGAATTTTTGGTATGCAAAAACTGAATTAGCTTTCTAAGGAAATCATCATGGCAACTCAACAGCGTGTTTACATCGTCGGCACACCCGACAACAAAGTCCGCTTGGTTAAAGCATCAGTCCGCCAGCAGGCGCTGACTCATGTGGCAAACCACCTCTTCACCGTTCGCGTGGCATCACAGGACGATCTGATCAATGCGCTGAAGGATGGCGTACAGGTCGAGAATTACCGCGATCCAGATCAACCTGAACTTACTTTGGGTGAGTGATATGGGAAACATACTTGGAATAGCCTGCTTAATTGCATGGCTCACACACATCTTCACTTGCTTTGGTCAAGCTATGTGGGGCTTCTTGTTGGCTGGCGCAATATTCTTCCCCATAGGGATACTGCACGGCTTTTATCTTTGGTTTTCTTGAGGGGTAAAAATGAAATTTGGAGAAGCACTTATCCTGCTAAATGCGGGGCACACAGTAACGCGAAAAGGCTGGAACGGCAAGGGCATGTTCTTAATTCGCGCAGGCGGATACATGGTTGAGGCTGACAAAGTAAAGCCCAATGGCCCCATCAATGCTGAATTTTTAAAACGGCGCGGTCTTGACCATTTGGAAATTTTGCCGCACATTGACATGTGGACAGTTAACTCGGAAGGTCGCCAAGCCTACTTGCCCGGCTGGCTCGCCTCACAGTCCGACATGTTGGCTGACGATTGGATGGAGTACAAAGAACCTGCTGAAGAAAAAAAGTCCAAAATATTTACATTGAATCCAACTCAAGTTGAAGCAATGCGACGTTCTGGACTTTGGAAAACAAGCCCCCCTATTGTTGAGGTTCACAAAAAGCCGCATTGGACTCAAACACCTAAAGGCAAAGTAATCTTAGCTAACCGCAAACCACGAGGAAAGAAAAAATGAACAACCCATACCTAACCACAGAAGAAATTAAAGAAGCCTTCCATGGTGTCAACCTTGAAGAGAATTACAACTTCCTTGAGGATGACCTTGTAAAGCTCGCCAGCGCATTTGTGATGGCGGCAATGCCTGCTATCGTTCGACAAGAACGCAATCTGTGCATAGACTTTGTCAACAGCCTAAACACGGAAGTTGGCAAAGCCCTGCAAGAAAAGCGCGGGAACCTTTAAGGCTTTTTGGGTTGGGGTTTCGTCAAATCCTCGGCCTCGTAATAAAGCGCAGGCAAGTTTGCTATAGCACCAATCCCAGAGGCTATAGGATTGCCTGTAGCCATACCGACGGAACCCAATGTGCCTAAGCCATAAGCGGCGGCTCTTGGGTAGTCCCCAGCGTCGTAATAGCTCTTTGCAGACATAGCCTGCTCTGGAGCCATTGCGCCAGCAATGACGGGTGAAAACCTTGGCAAAAGCTTGCGACCAATAAATGCCGCACCCTTGGTGAAGGCGTTTCCGCCAGTGTATTTGTCGATCTCTCTTTGTTGGTTTTCTAAAGCTCTCTTCTCCAACTCGGCAACACGTTTCTCTGGTGTGGATAAGGCGCTTTCGCCGCGAGCCGCAATAGCTTTTTCGATCTCTCTGATCTTCTTTGCGTTTTCATCATGCAAAGCCTGAGCCTGTTCCAATTGGAATTGAGTTTGAGCCTTAATCTTTGCGGCCTTAATCTTGGCCTCCTTTTCAGCCTCTTCGCGCTGGAATTTTTGTTGCGCGGCAAGCTGTTTTTGACGTTCTTGCTCAAGTCTTGCTTGCTCTTCACGAGCGGCATTTTCTTGAACAATTTCAGGTGGCAGGGCCAATTGCGCACCGCTTGGAGTGCGTGTCAAACCATAGTCACCAAGGCCAATTCGCTGTTGTTTCAGTCGCGCTTCAGTGTCTTGATTGATGATGGCTTGACCGCCAAGGGGGTTATCTGCCCTCATGTTGGTGGCCTTATTTGCCAGCGCCTCAGGCACACCCAAGGCTTCTTTGTTTATCCAATTTGTTGCGCCAGAAGTTTGCGGCTTGGGGTCGGTAAGAAGCTCAGGAGGCGGCATTGAGCGAATTCTGTACTCTGGCGGCATGAACTGCTCATGGTTCAGTGTTTGCGCCCACAGGTGGCTCTTTTGAGCCTTTGCTAAGGCGCGTTTGCTTTCTTCGTGAGCCTGCTCTTGGGCGTACAAAGAATCTTTCAAGTCAAGCACATTTGTGCCGTGCGGTATCTCCGCCGCCTTGGTTACAACCTCGCGGTTTGCAATGCTATCTCTTAATGCATCTCTTTCGGCAATGTTTTTACGTAAGAGGTCTTCGTTTGCTTTGGTGACCGTGGAGCCGGGCGACATCTCCTCCAAAAACTTTGGAAGCACATAGCCACCCACGGCTCCTCCGCCAATGCGAGTGGCATCACTGGTATTCAATTCTTTCGCGCGATCAACAACATTGCCAGCAAAGTCTTTTGTTGCTTGCCACCATGGGGTAGTCTCTTCTGGCGGCGTTTCTAATGTGCCGCTTTCTTCGATATTAGCCAACAAGTTTGGGTCGTCAGCTATACGCTCTTGAATATAGGCTTCTATTTCTGGGTCTTCTTCTTCACTTGCAATATTTTGAGCATCTTGGGTTTCTTCAGGCGCACCCAATGAATTTTTGCGTTCAGCCATAAGAGCCGCCACGTAAGGATCAATTTCTTCGTTTGCCATTTTTTGCCTCAAAGTTTAATCAAGCTTCTTCTTTTCCGCATTCCAACCCTGCGTGATTTTTTTAATTATTGGCGAGTTCTTGTAAACAGAAGTAAATTTTGCAATTTCACTTGGATCGACTCTTGTTCCAAGCTCATCAACAATTCTGCGAGCTATCTTATTTTGATAGAAGGTATCAATGTCTTTTGTTTTTAGCATGTGCACCACAGCACCCAGAGAAAGCGATCTGTTTGGCTGTGCGCCTGCTAATGCATTGAACTCGGTTGCCTTCAGTTGATTTGGGTCTAAGCCCTTTAAAGATGCTTCATAAAAAACTTGTTTTGCAAACTCACCGGTAATTTTATTTGCTAACTCATATTGCTCAGGCTTGAGGCCAGCGTCCACCCACACCTGAGAAGGCAAGCTAAGGCTAAAACTACCACCCAATAACCCACCAGCCACGTTTGCTTGAAGTCCAGCCTGTACTGATTTAAGAATTTGAGCAGTGAGGGTTCCTTGACCTAAGTTGTTAAAAACTTTTTCTGCAACAGGTCTTGTTTTTGAGTCTGTTACATACTGAAGAGATTTTGAAATAGATTGCCTATACGGAGTGATGATTGTTGGGTTTAGGTACGGAGCAATAGTTTTGAATTGACCCTCATAAATCGCTTCTGTTTTATTCGCCGCTTCTTTTGCAAACGCAATCTTTGCCGCCGCCCTTGATTCATCCAAGTCGGTGGTGTCAGGAATTGGATGCAAGACAGGGTACTTCTGATTAGATGCTGTCGAAGGCTGATTCAGCTGATCGGGTTGCAAGTCTTGCCTTAATCCAGACAAAGAGCTTTTCTTTTCGCCTGCACCAAGAATTTTATTGATTGTGTCTTGATCTTCTTTAGGCAACTCGTTTTTATTCTTCAATCCTTGGCCTGATGGCGCAGGTTTAGGAGCAACAGGTTTAGTAGCAACAGCTTTAGGTGGCTCAATTGTCGAAGTTGCGCTCTTCGGTGGGATGGACTCCGATGGATACTGGCCCTGATTAACGTTAACGGGTCTTGCAAATACACCATTCTCGCCATTTTGCACAAAGTCTGATGGAATGTTTTCGGTAGGCTCAACATTTGCGGCAGGCGCACGACGATCTCCAGCCAAAGAGTAATTTGCGTTCACGTTCGTATCAGTGATTGGCTTAAATACCTCAGGCTTTTCTTCTGTGCGTTTTGGAGCGGAATCAGGAGACTGTGAATACATAGAAAGTTTTGCCAAGTCAGCAGGGTCTACTGGTCGTCCTAATGCTTTTGCGGTGTTGATTCGACTAATGACGTTTGCTTGATCGGCAGTTGAAAGCTGGCGCTCTGTGACCATAGAGTCGTAACGTTTTGAAATAGCCGCAGTCACAGGCGCGTTTGGCGCTGTAGCCATAGCAAAGTCTCTGAGCTTCATCAAGTCTTCTGGCTTTGATCCGTTTTCTTGCCACAGCTTGAATTGATCAGCAACAGCCTTGTTTTGGCCCATACCTATCTTGGACATTGCAAGCTGTGCGCGTAACTGCGCAATTGGCAGTTGAGATGCACGTTGTTGATCAATGCGCTCACCTTCAGCCTCTGCCGCACTGCCAAGCGAGGCCATGAAGCCACCCAATTGAGGCTTAGCAAAGCCAGCCGCAATCTTGAACCAATTTGGTTGCGCATAGCGTTGCTCAAGAGCCGCCAAGCTGTCAGCCAACGCTTTTTGATACTCTTGCTTATCAGCGTCTTCAGCGCCGTAAAAATTTAATTTACTTGGGTCGCCAAAGTCAACTGTTGCTAATGGATTTGATGCCGCAGGTGTTGCCATGATTTATCCTTTAGACGCTAGAACCATAATCGGGGTAGTTGCTTTGATCAGCCAAATTTGTTGAGCCGGAACCTTGCCCATATGACCAATCTCCGCTTGGGTAAGAACCTGTTTGAGTGGTATCTGTTGAGGCTGAAGGCGATGAAAATTGGTTCTTTATCCAATCATATGCATCACCAGTCATTTTTGCCACATTAGAAATAACACTTGGGTTAGTGATTATGTTGCCTGCGGCATCTTTATAAGTTGATGACTGAGTCAGTCCAGCAACGCTTGAACCCAAGCTTGCAATAGCCGACAAAGGCGAACCTTCGAATGTTTGAGCAGATGTCGTAGGTATGGTGTAGCCGCGCAACAAGCCAGATGCAGTGTTAAGGGTCTGCAATGGAAACAGTTGCTGGTTCTGAGCAATCTGCTGTTGTTGACCGCCATAGGTTCCAAGCGCATTGATGTCATTCAAGTTCATCGCTTGCGTTTGGTTCGCCATGTTTGCACCCACGTTGGATGCATTGATCAGGTTGGTTTGGTTTGTGCTGGACAAGTTGCCAGCGGTTTGCCCCAATTGAGCTTGCAACGCTTGTTGTTTCTGAGCGTTTGTCATTGCGTTTTGATAGCCAGCTTGCAGGGCTTGATTCTGCTGAGCCAATATGTCGGTGTTGGCGTTTTGGATCGTCTGCCCAAGAACCTGTGCGCCACGCTGTGAGCCAAACTGACCAGAGCCTACTGCGGCGGCGGTCGCCTGCGGAGCCAAGTTCTGTTGGATGTTGCGCTGACCAAGAGTGCCAATTGAATTCACCACGTCTTGCGTGTATGGACTCATGTACTGCTGAGCCAATTGCGATTGGTCAACGTTGGCATTGTTGAGGTAAGGCTGAGCCGCAGACAGGGGATTGGTTTCTGTGGCCTGACCCAGATAACTCTGGGCGGTCTGCATCACGGGCTTGTATGTGCCTTGGGTCTGCTGAACCTTATCAAAAGCAAGTTGCTGTAGGGGCTGAGCGCCAACAAACTGCGCATTCTGCGCCGCTGTTTGTCCCTTTGTGGCAAGGTCGGTTAAATAATTGTTGTAGTACGACGGCGCTTGCGTTTGCGTTATCGCTGAACTTTTGAGTAAATCTGCCATTTTTAGCCTTTCATTGCCTCACGCATGTACTGGAGAGGGCTTCTTGCCTTGGGTGGTATTTTAGTGTCAGGGGCCGATCTTTTGTGCGCCCTGATTTGCTCGCGCATTGCGTCCAACATCTTTGCGCCCTGCTTGTTGGAACCCTTTCCGAGGGAAGTCACAAAATCGGAGGGGAGCACATACTCGCCGTCCGCAATCTTGGCAGGAATGGGTCTTCCACCGCCCCGATAGCTCAGCGGGATGCTTCGACGAAACTGCTCCAAAGCACCCGCCCCAGCCTTGCTAGAACCGTCACCAAAGGCCGCAACCGTGTCAGCGTCAATAACGTAGTCACCGTCGTGCAAAACGGCTGGAATGTCGTCTGATTGGCCTGTGCCGCGCCCTTGGGCGTAGTGACCAGTCTTGCCTGTGATGAATTCAGGGTGATGGCCCTTTGGCATTTCGACATTACCGCCCCGCGCGTACTGCTGTCCAAAATTGGCAAACTCGATTGGGGACAGGACATTTGCGTAGGCTTGGTTTAAGTCTTGGGCAGAATCATTGGAAGTGCCCCAGCTAGTCGATGGTTGCAACAGCATTCCCCTATCCAACAAAACCTTTGACAAGTCAGGGGTGATGCTTGGATAAAGTTGTTGGAGTTGCGCCAATTGCGTTTCTGGCGTGGCGGATTGCGAACCACTTAAATAGCTTTGAGCGGTCTTGGCGGAAGCTATATCAGCGCCAGTGTTTGTTGCAAATGGGCTTGCGCCCTTTGTGGTGGTTGTCCAGCTACCCGTGTTGGTTGGCTGTGGAATGCCTGTCGATCCACTGAACTTGAACCAAGGATCGTAGGCAGGGTCTGTCTGCATGACAGGCTGACCAAGAACGTCTGGATTGTTGATAAATGATTTGGGGTTGCCAAGGACGGTTGATGCATCGTCTGGTGTGTATCCCAACTCGCCTACAGAGCCAGTTTCCCCAGTGGCGGGATTGACTGTATCAGCCGTCAAACCTTGACCGCCGCCCATTGATTTAATCGCTGGAGAATCAGGCAATTGCAAACCCAAGCCAGAATCAATTGGCGATGAGGTCGGCTCATAGGGGCTGTAATCAACTGGCGTGTACCCAACATCGCTTGCCCCATCAAGATTGACGGTAGGCGCGGTTAAGCCCTCAGTTTGCGGAACAACATTGGATGCCAAAGAGTAGTCTGGCTTGAAGTCAGTATCTACAGGGGCCGTCCAATTAAAGTCAGGTGTCTCGGTTGCCGCCTCAAGGGGTGAGGTCGGTATTTGGGTGTACTCTGACGTGTCTGGGATAAGCGAATCAGGAGCAAGAGAGGTCTCCAAAGGAGATGGAGTTGGCTCGACTGGATTAATATTTATGCCAGTAGGAATGCCACTGATGGCCTCTTGAGAGTAGTCGGGGTTGGCAAACACAGGCGCAGTAGCCGTCTCCAATGGAGATGGGTCTGGCGGCGGCTCTATGGAGAAAGACATTCCTGACGGGTTAAGCAGATAGTCAGGTGTTGGTGGCGGGGGTGGAGGCAAGTCGTTTGCGGCGGCGATGCCAGCCTCTTTTGGTGCGCTCGCGCCAGTAGCGTCAGCGGGAGCGCCGTTATACATCTCCTTGAATACCGCTGGCGCTGAGTAAATAGCAGACATGGTCATGCTTTGACCGATCTGATCTGTCGATGAACCCTTCAATATTCCAACCTCTGCGGCAACAGCCATGTTGGTGACCATGGTGGACAACGCAGGGCTATTCAAAACTGAATTGACTTCTGCTTTGATTGCTGGGGCGGATGTTTGAGCCGCCGCACTTATCGCGGTATTTGTAATGGCCTTGTCAAGCGGCACACCCAACGCAACCTGCACACCCGTATTAGCAATTGCGGTTCCAACTGCTGTGGATACACCCAAGGCTGTTGCTGTTTGCTGACCAAGTATAGGAACGCTTGAGGCAAGCGCGGCTCTTGCCATGTCCTCTGGACTGCCACCCTTCGCCGCAACAACTATTGCATTTGCAATTGGCGCAGGAACACCAACAGATGTCAATGCTATCGTTGCAATGACTGGTAGAGGGTCTTTGGCAACAGCAACAATCGTATTGCCAACAGCCTTTGCTACATCATTAATAGCATCGCCAGCTTGATCAACTTTTTTATTGACCCATTCTTTAGCTTTTTTTCCCATTATTTGACCTCAATCGTAATTTGCTGAGTTGACTGACCGTTGTCGTCATATATTTCTTTTGACTCAACCGGAATACCTGCCATCTTTATTAAACGAACGACTTGAGGGTCTTCCACAGTGCCGTACAACGTTTTAAACTTAGAAAGTTTGAACGCTTTGTAAAAGTCTTTTATTGCGCTAACGATTACTTGAGGCGCATCAATTGACATCAAGTGAATTTCTGCTACACCATCGCCCAATATTGTGTATATCAATAGAGTGTTTTCAAAACGAAAAATTCGAGTATTGCCATTTTTAATTGCTTGCGCAATTGAGTCGTAAGCCGCATCAAATAGATCAAGCTCGCCAGTGCTTTCAAAGTGCGAGCGAATAATTTCCTCAACAGGAACCATTTTTTCAGGATTCATTTCAGCCATACCAACTCCTAATTCGGATTCACAATACCCATGACCTGTTGCGCCCAATCTTGCCAAGTCTCAAAACCTCTGCTGTCGGGCATTCCAAAGCTCATGAAGTAACCAATACCTGCCATTCCATCAACCCAGTCTTTCCAACGCTCTTCTGGAACGGTTCCAAGTTGTTGAGCGGCAAACTGTTCGGCAGTCAACGCACACCATTGATCCCATGTCATGTTCCTTGGGTCGTAGGTTGTCGTCATGGGTTTCCTGTCGAACGAACATCTCCACCCTCGACAGAAATCAGAACCCTACCCATTTGGTAGTCCCCGTTTTCCGTGTTGGACTCAAACTTCAATCGCAATTCTCTGCGCTGTTCACGCATGTCAATCTTCAGCGTTGTCTCGTCAAAGGTGTATGGGTCAGAAACAATGTCATCATCGTTTGCGTAGCCCTTACCAGTCACCCTGACGGTCATGTTGCCGTTCTGTACAAAGTCGGGTTCGATTCGATCAATACGCGCCCATAGGTTGTCACCGACCAATTGGGGGTTGCCGGGGCCACCCGTCACCAGACCCAAGTTGCATGTCTCAAACCCAGACTTAATTGCATTCACGCCCGTCAGGTACACCTGATCGACACCCTTTTCATGTTGCCATATGGTGTACTTGTTGGATGAGTTGATTTCGTTGCCAGCCCACAAAGGCTTTCTAAAAACCTCAGAGAAGGCCCCAGCAGAGCGTCTTGCACCCAATGCCTGACCAGCGTCATACCAAGTCTTTTCACGCACGTTGTAGATGATTGCATCCGTGCATTCGGTTGCGTCACCCTTTGGATAGAACCACCATATTTCACCGTACCTTGGAACCTTGGACACCCACACCTTTTGGCGCTGGGCATAGTTCAGGTTGTCAAAGAAATAGTTCTGATTCATTGTGTTTGGAATCTCTTGGACAACACCGTTGTATGCCAAGAAACGATCAGTGCCGCACCAATAGAAGATGCCGTCATACTCAATCACGCACTGTGAAGACATGATTGACGTTTGGCTGGTCAGCAGGTCATACCTCCAATAGAAGGTGAGGCCACCCGCCGTTGTCGGCGCGTAAGACACCCTAATCACTGAATCCAGCGACCAAAACAAACCAGATGGGGAATTGGTTCCGCCTCGTATTGGGAGGCCCTTAACGATCTTTCCAGTGGACACGTTATTGGCGTTTGAATCCGATGAAGTCCAATTGTTGAAGTCGCCAGCGGCGCAGTTTTGAATCAGTCCGTTGTTGCCGTACACAAACAGGTACGGGTGGAGCATCACAACACCGCCAGACACGGCAATGTTGTTGTCAAAGGTTGCGGTGATGCTGGCTGATGCTGTGGCGGCGGCTGACATGGTCACAGCATTGCCAACAACAGACACTACCGTCGTACCAGACGGAATTCCAGAGCCAGTGATTGTTTGACCAGCGCCCACGGAAGCGTTGGCGGTAGTCAGTGTGAAGGTTGTTGTGCTGTTTGTTGTGCCAGCGGCAGTGAAGACACCTATGGGCGCGAGCGTGGTTCCCGGAAAGTCTCCGTACAGCACCCTTGTGTTGATTGTGCTGTCGATGGCGGCAAGGTTTTGACCGGGATGCGCGATCAGCTTACTTGCCCCCGCTCCGTTGGAGTCGTAGCCAACATCAAACTGCCACAGGTTATTGTCGTTTGCGGTGAATCCTGATGATATTGTGGTTGCGGTTGGGCCAAAGCCAACACCATTATCATTGTCAGTCGTCCAACCCTCAACCCCTGATCGAGTTCCAGACACGACATAGTTCAGACCATTGCTTGAGGTCATGGTCATGCCGCGAGAGATTTCGGTCGCATTCAAAAAAATAGCGTTGTAGCCGCCAATTTTTCTTGGCATGCCACGCTGAAACCTCACCCACTCGCCGTCGATATAAATATCTGAAGCGAACCGAGTGCCATCCCGCTGGATGCCGGGCTTGACCGAGAGGGTGGTGACCTTTGCCGTCAAAATGTTCCCCCAGAGATGCCGCCGGGCAACAACAGTCCAGTGGCTGTCAGCGTCATCTTGTTGACCCCGCCGATAGAGAAGCCGAGTTGGTTGCTACCCACCAAGTACAAGCCAGTGTAGTTGTCACCGACAAAATTCAGCGAAGGCGTTGCCGCAGAGCCGTTACCCAAGGTAAGGGCTGTCAGTGTGCTTAATGAGGCTGTCTGCGCGTTGTAAACGTTTGTGCCGTCACAGATAGCAATGACGGTTTGTGATTGAGGCAAAACAACCGTTGTGCCGCCAACGGCTACTGTTTTAAAGGTCAGCGAATAAGGGCCTGACGTGTTGTTCTGCAAAGAGTACAACTGAACCGTTGATGGAACGATCACGATACAGTTTGATGTCAAGACACCGCCGTACTCTTGAATGATGTTTGCACCCTCAGCGGATGTCAAAGTAACCGTGCCGCCAGTTACTGTCTTTGCCAAGGTGGTGAACGGGAATTGATTTGATCTGCCGTAAGCAAATGTGAAATAGTTTGTACCGTCCGACACAACAACAAATGATTCCGTCAACTGCAACTGAGCAAAGTTGTTGCCGTCGATGGTGTTGATGCCAGTGGGCTGTACAGTGACAATACCTGTTCCGCCGTTGCGAATGATGGTGAACCAGTTATTGCCAACAACAGACGCGCTTGGAAGAGTCAATGTTCCAACACCACCATTCCAAATAAGAAATTGCGACCTAGCTGTTTCAAGAATTGTGTAGTCTGAAGCAATTGTGCTAATTGGGTGGGACTGATTCAGCGTTGTATTCAACGCAACCAATCCATATCCAGCAAGCGTCGCGGCATTGGCTGATGAAGTGCCAGCGCCAAAGGTAATAACCGTCCAATCGCCGCTATCAGTGGCGTTATCCGTTAAATAAATAAAGCTTGCAATACCAGATGCAATTGTTGCAATCACACCCAAGCCAGCATCAGTCACATTGAACGAGTTTGATCCCACGTTCCTAATGATGATGTTTTGACCAACAGACACCTGTTGAGCAGAAGGTAGGATCAACGACAAACCGCTTGCGGTTGCCGTAACCTCCATGATGTTGGCAACGATATTGCTGTTGTTGCCGTTGACGGGCCACTGGAGTGTGGTATCAACTGAAATACTCAGCGCCTCATAACCCACCTGCGATGGGTTGATTGTTTGGCCTGTAAACGGATTTTGGTAGGTGGTCATGATTAACTATCCACAGCAATTGTTTGTCGGTCACCAACTCGTGTGGTGTCTTCGTTCTTCAGCGCACCAATAGCTTCAGAATACTTCTGTTGGAATATTTGGCGCTGGTCGTTTTTCAAGAATGGCATTGCCTGCAACAAAGTGCCGTATAGCATGGCATTTGGGGCGTTGCGGGTCAGCCAATTGGTTTGTACTGATGAAGACAATGGCTCAATGCGCTCGTAATACAGCACCTCAAACTCATAGTCTTGGTCAGGTGTTGGAGCCACATACCAATGGTCGTAGTCGATGTCCGCATAAAACGCAGGCATGTCGGTCTGAGTTGCATTGGGCCAATAAGCCTTGAGGTACTCAAACTTGCGCAAAAAGACAGGTTGAGCGCCTTCCGTGTTGGTAAGGGTCATGGAAACTGTTTTGCGCCATCTGGCAGGCTTTTGAAGAATTGGGTTGCCTGTCGTCATTGTGGCGGTGGCAACGTTCAACTGACCAAGGGTCTTGATCTCTTCAGCAATTTCAAATTCGCACAGCGTAATGAAGGTTGGAATGGCCTCTCTGGTCGCCGCATCGCTTCGTTCCAAATATTGGAGAACGGTGGAGGTAAGACTGTCGTAAGTCATCACCCATGATGGTGTCGTCATTGCGTCGTCCCCTTATCCAACATTACGCTCAAAATGAGGGCAATCTACAAGCGATTTGAAATTGCCGCCCCAGCGGTTTTTGGGGTTCAAAGTCTCCCAATAAGCGCCCAACGGCGCAAGGATGCTTTTGTCCCATATTATCCGCCCATCCTTGAAGAAATTCAAGTCGATGGCGCACCGCTTCAGGTGGATTGAATTGAGGGTTTTGGAGCGCCCTGTTTTGACATAAATGGCCTGCTGTTCGGGTGTTCGGGCCAACTCCCCGCCCGTGACCATGAAGCCCTGCTCCGTGGCGTACTGGATCAGTTTGCAGGCATCCAGCAAAAAAGCGGCTTGTTCGGTGTTTAAGCTCATTTTTTCCTCATTTCTGCCAGTTTTTCGACCGTGCGACCGCCAAAATACGCCCCCATGATCAACATGCCCCAGTTGCCCAACAGGGTGACGTAGGACTCATTGGCGTTGTAATCGAAGGCTGACATCATGGCAAACAGGAAATAGCCCACAAAGATGGCTATAAGGCTCATGGGGCGTATGTTCTTGGACAGCCAAGAGTCAGATGCCATGTCCGCTTCCCATCGGTCTGTGATGTTGTCAGCGTCGCTTTGGGCGGCTTTTGCCAGCATTTCCATTTCAGCCAAGTCCATCTTGGCCTTTTCAATGCCCAACTCCAGCAGGCGTTCCTCGTGATCAAATTGAAGTTGGCGCAACTTGGCGACATCTTCTGGGTTGGGAGCGTCGGGAATCTTGACACCAAGGGTATTCTCAACAACTTCCTTGCCCTTTGCTTGGATCGCAGAAGACAAAAGACCCAAGCCGTTTTCAGCAAGGGTCGTAAGGAGAGAGGCAAATATTGGAATCATCACTTTTCCTTTTTTTCTAAATCTTTTAACAGCTTTTCAATTCGGGCTTCCGTGCGCTCCGTTTTCTTGTTCAGCGCAAGCGAATCAAAGTACAGCATTGCCATCAAAGGCATAGCCAAACAAACAAAAAGCATAAGCAAAATAGCCACGACTACATATCCCGATTCTGATAAATGAGGTACATCAGCGCCCAGATTTCTAGAATTACCAATAACACCGCCCCAAAGATCAGTGCGTTGTTTTGTAATCTGTCGATCATTTGCTGGCGTTGCCATTTCTTTTTCCGTTCTGCTATTGCCTCTTGTTTAATTTCCTCGTCATGCTTTTTTGCAAGCCGTTTAAATTCTTCTTCGTACCTTGACCATACCGCGCCCAATGCTGGGTCTGTGTGATAGATCAGGAACTCACGCAATTCAACCGCCTGTCGCTCAAGTTCAATTTGGTTGAACACATTCTCAAGAGCTTGAGCCTTGAGTGATTTTTCTTTTGGTGGGTTTAATTCGTTGCGCTTGTTTTCTTTTTTTACTTCTTCGTGCGCTTCAAAAAATTGCCCAATGAAACCCGAAATCTCTTTGGTTATCTTGTAAAGATCAGACCCAGTGGCTTTGGCATCCTTGTACAGAGCGATGCCTTGCTTGATGCCCGATATTGCGGCAAGAGCCAAAGTGATCGGCTCGATGTCATAGCCCCAACAGGCGCTTTACAAAATCGGCGGCAACACCCGGCCCGAATAACACGCACACAATGACCGCATACAACAAGTATTCGATCTTGGTCATGCGCTTGTCGCCATCATCAAACCGACCTTGAATGCCCTCATAGCGTTGAGCACAGACGGCCTCATGAACGCTCAGGCGTTTGTCGGTCTCGGTAGCAAGCTCGTGTGTTGCCTCCATGCTTTACTCCACGTCTGGCACTGCTTCAAATTGAGCAGGCTGTTCGGCAGACAAAGAGTTTTTGTACTCATCCTGAATCTTTTGAACCAACTGAAAAACTTCTTCATAAGGTCTTTTGCCAAGATACCCAAGAATCATGTTTGCAAGCTCAAGGCTGATTGTGACGTTGTTCATTTTTTACTCCGTTGTTGTTAAAAAATCTTTACACAGGCTCGGTAGGCCAGACCACGGACTCCACTCTTGGGTCAATGTTTTGAGTAGTGATGTCTCTGAGTGCTTGCCTGTAAGCCGCCCATTCCGTTTTGTTTGAGATGTTGACATCTGGCAATTGAGTCCAATCGCATCTTGCTAATTTTTCGTTTCTAGCCGCCTGTATATTTGTCCAAGCGGAATACTTCCATGCGGCAATTTCTTCGTTCGTAAGCGCCACAGCATGAGATATATGAACCCATTCTCCCTCTTCATAGGGGTCACACGCTTCAAGTTTTTCTGTCAAAAAATCATAATCTCTTGTCATGCTTACTTGTTTTGCGTTGTTTGCCGCAAGAAAGTCGGCAGTCACCTTGCCGTCTGGGAATGAAGTATCTGGAAATAAATCAGAAACAGAGCCAACAACAATTGGGTTTGCTAGTATTGCAATTTTCATTTGTGCCTTTCAGTTTTATGTATTTGCAAACGCTGTATTTGGAACCGTAAAATCACTTGTGTACACAGCATATTTAGAAACACGGAACTCATCTATGTAACCAGTCCACGTCAAACTGGTTCCATATGTACCAACTGCCAAATAAGAAAGCGGATAGTTGTAGCTATCAGTAACTGTTAAAGCAGTATCAGCGACACCGTTGATATAGACTTTTAAGTTACTTGCACCTGTGCCGTTTCTAACTACAGCAAAGTGAGTCCACGCACCAGTTGTGACCTTGCCTGCGGTTCCTGTTGCCACGCTTGCCGCGCCATAATAAAGACGCAAGTTAGTGACTGTGTAATACGCTAAAGCCAAACCTGTCTGTCCAGCACCGTTACCTGCGGAAGTAAAAGCAATTTGAAAGATGCCAGAGTTAGAGGTTCCTGAATTTGCATAAAACCAACCTTCAACGGTAAAGTTTCCAGTCCCAAAAGTCACGGAAGAATTACCAATTAAGCTTTGTGAAGGAAGAAACGCAGACGCTGTGCTTAAAGAAGCCGTGCCGTATTTAACTTGAGTTGTAGAAACTGTTGGAGCCGAGCTACCGTTAAAAAATGTTTGATTCATACTGTAATCAATCATCGGCGCATTGGTGCTTGCGTTTACAAGCATTCCTGTCCCTGATACGGCTGTAAATGGAGCTGTTGGGACTGTGTAAGTGGTTAAAGTAGCGTCGTATAAAGAAGTGCCTTTGACTATTCGTGCGCCTGCTACCAACCCAGAAATAGAACCGTCAGGGCCAGAAATCTGTGCTCCGGGAGAGGCTGTATTTACAGGAACAGTGACGGTACTTGTTCCAATTCTCTTGCCATTCCAAAAAAATGATGTAGTTGTCCCAGTTCTTGTCAAAGCAAAATGTGACCATGTTCCAATTAACGCCACATCTTTTGCGGCTGTTGTTTGTGTAAAGTAGTCTGTATTCGCCGCATAAACGTTCATACAAAAGGTGGTTGGGTGGATATATATATCTATACGAGCTGATGATCCCCCGGTATTAAAGTCAAGATAGTCTTGCCTTACGCTGGTTGCCATTGAATAGCACCAAAATTCTATTGTGAAATCACCCGTTGATCCAAGAGCTAACGCGCTACTGGTGCTTGTATTTAGAGTATTGGTTGCGGTTCTGGCGTTTCCATAACTACCGCCAAAGGCTGATGCAGACCATTCCGCTACAGTCGTAGGGGCGTTAATGGTAGCGTTTGGTATAGGGCTTTGAGCAACAAACCAAGGATATTGACTTGTATTAGCTCCTGTATTACCTCTAAACATTGATAAAGCGTTTGCGCTTAAATCTACAAAATACGGTCGAACAAATGTGAGTAAACTTGTTTGTGATCCTGTAATAGCCGCAGTGTTTGAGCCGCCATACGGGTTTGCCGATTGCGTGGCGTTCAGTACGCTGGTTGGAACTGTGAAAGTTCCAGTATAAACAGCGACACCTTTTACAACACGCAACTGACTAAGCAGTCCATCAGTGTAAAAACTTGGCGTGGGCCCCTGACCGCAAAGATATACATAGCCAGTTGTACATGTAAAACTTGTTGCACTTGTCCCCGTCGCGCTTGATGCTCCGTTAACGTAAATAGTGCATTGATTAGTGCCTGTTCCGCTTCTGACAATAGCTACATGCGACCATGTATTTAAAGAAAGTGCCGCGCTGGTAGCGATAACTGTCCCAAGACCTGTTCCACCATTTAGAGTAATTTGATTTGACGTGGTCAATCGAACACCAAGTCTTCCAGCAGAGCCGCCATCGTGTATATCAAAAATACATTTAACAGCCCCAGTTGAGTACGGTTGCACCCAGAATTCAATGGTGAAATTGCCTGTGCCCATTGCAAGCGCAGTATTAAAAGGGATTGTAAATATTGGCGATGTGGAGCTTCGGCAATCTACAGAGTACGCGCTTTTAAATGGCCCAAATGTGCCCTGCATAAATGGAGTTACGCCTGTGGTGGCTGATCCAGACAAAGCCAAAGGTGTAGTTGATGTGTCTGTGAGAGGATAATTTAATTGTCCGTTCGTGCCGTCTGCATGTAATAGTGCAACCACAGTATTGAACGGTGGATTAACGGTCGTACTTGCCGCTCCTGAGCCTTTACTAGCTTTAATAGCACCACTAAACATGCATTACCCCCTTTAATATGTGTAATTCTGACTTGCGGTTACACCATACCATCTAGAACCATCTGAAAAGAAACTAAAAATATCTTGTTTAGATGCGGTTGATGTAATTGTAGGAGTAGTGCCGCCTGCCCACGTGACTGTACTCCATGTCACAGTACGACTACCTGTTGCGTCTTGCCTCAAAAGCACAATAAAAGATTTTCCACTTACAGTTGCAGGCATTGTGATTGTTGCATTGCCAGTCAAAGTAATGATCTGAAATGTTCCGTTTGTCAAATCTAAAGTTATAGCCGTGCTTGAGTTTGCAGAAAACGGTGTCTCCACATAGTTTGTGACCGTTGGATTAGTCAGCGTTTTGTTTGTGAATGTCTCAGTGCCAGCCAAGGTAGCCAAAGTACCCGTTGCGGTCGGTAAAGTTATTGTTCCTGTGTTGGTAATGGTGCTGATCACAGGACTTGTCAAAGTCTTGTTTGTCAGCGTTTCAGTGCCAGTCAGTGTGGCTAAGGTTCCTGATGTTGGCAGGGTAACCGAGGTGGTTGCAGTTACAGCCAAGGTGGTTGTAAACGCGCCAGAGAACGTTACTGATCCACCAAGCGTGATGGTGCTTGAACCGTTGTTGATGCCAGTACCACCATTTGCTGGAGCCACCACACCAGTGACGCTCACGCTGGCCCAGCCCGGATTCGCACCCGCGCCGCCAGTTGCCAGCACTAGCCCGGCGGTTGCTCCCGGCGAAAGCGCGACCCAACTGGTTGCGTTTCGATAAAGAATTGACCCTTGAGTGGATGCAGATAGCGCGTTGTCAATCAATGAGGTAAGGCTTTGCCATGAAGGCGCTGAAGCGCCAGAATTGACTGCATTGACCTGATATGCAGTACCAATCGCAAGCGATGTTGTTGTGCCTGTTCCGTTTTGGTAGAGCAACGATCCAGCCGCGCCACCCGCAACGTTTGTTGCCGTGCCTGCGGTCGCCGCATTCAAGTTTGCGACTTGAGTTGTGCTTGCCACGGTGAACGGGGCGGTTCCACTCGAAACGGTTGATGTGATGACACCAGATGCCGAAACCGTGCTGAATGACACCGCGCCACCCAACAACGCAACAGCGCCAGTGGAGCCTGAATTGACCGCCAATGCGGTCGCTACGCCAGTACCTAAGCCAGTGATCGAGCCAACCGCTGGGGTCACTGTGGTGTTGCTTGCCGCAGTCAATTGACCTTGAGCGTTTACAGTGAATGTGCCGACTTGGGTTGCGGAGCCATAAGAGCCAGCAGAAACGGCTGTGTTGCTAATGGAAAACTGGTTTGTCGAAAGAGTTAAGCCTGTGCCTGCGGTGTAAGTTACGCTACCCCCTCCAAATTGGGTAAACGCTAGTGCGGTGGTTCCAACCGTAATAGGCGCTGGTGTTTGCTGTACCCATTGCGTATTTGCGTTTGACGTTCCTGAAATAACCAAGAACAAATCGCCTTCAGCAATTTCATTTTGTCCAGTGCCAACGGTGTCAAAGTCTGTTGCACGAGTCAGGATATAGGGCAAAGAGCCTGTGCCAGCTTGCGTCAGTGTGTACACGCCATTGTTTGCGCCAGCGGCCTCGTTCTTTACAAGGATGCGCTTGCCAACGTCGCCAGATACAAATGTGTATCCGTCAACAGTCAGCGTACCGTTAGAGCTTGCAGTAAGGGTTGCGCCTACGCCGCTTGACCCGTTGTTGTATGTATTGGCTGGAGACAAGGCCGCTGTTGTTGCGTAATTACAAGCGGCGTGAAAGTTGATGCCGTTGGCGATGCTGTCGGCGTAAGCTTTATTGACAATGTCCGTACTGCTGGTTGGCGTTGCGGTTATCGTGCCCGTCGTCAATGCAACGGTCGTCAAAGCGGCGGGAGGGGCCCAAGTAGGAACACCTCCAACAATGGTCAATATTTGAGTGTTGCTACCTATGCCGATTTTGGCAAATGTACTTGCCGTGTTGGCGTACAAAATATCGCCAGCGGTATAGGATGTGTAGCCAGTTCCGCCACCTGCGGCGGCTAAAGTGCCGCCCAAAACAATTGCGCCTGTGCTTGTGGAGGTTGGCGTGAGGCCAGAAAGTGTTGTTGAAAATGATGCAACGCCAATACTCGCGCCCGGCTCCCAAGACGGCACACCAGAAGTCAAGGTTAGAACATAGCCGTTTGTACTAGCGGCAAGCTTTGACAATGTGTTGGTGTTTGATGCATAAATCAAATCACCTGTGGTGTATGTTGAGAACCCAGTTCCACCAGAAATAGCGCCCAAGGTTCCACCAAGAGTGACGGCTCCACTGCCAGCAAACGCTGGTGTCAACCCATTCAGTGTTGTGACAAATGTTGTGACTGGTTGTGCGCCCCACGATGGAAGGCCACCAGCAATGGTCAATATCTGATTATTTGATCCAATGGTGAGCTTCTGCAATGTTCCAGCAGAGATTCCATAAAGCAAATCTCCAGCGGCATACGAAGAAAATCCAGTGCCGCCATTTGCTGAGATCAATGTTCCAGAAAGAGTAACTGCGCCAGTTGTTGCTGTGCTTGGAGTAAATCCAGTTGTTCCTGCACTGAATGAAGCAACGCCAGACGCAACAGCAGACACCCATGATGGGTTTGCGCCAGAGCCGCCAGTGACAAGGTACTGACCACTGGTTCCGGGAGACAAGGGAACCCATCCGCTTGCGTTTCGGTACAAAAGCATACCCTGAGTGCTGGCAGATAAGCTTGCATCAATCAGCGAAGACAAGCCTTGGTAAGTTGCCGCAGTACCCGCCCCGTTCACCGCATTGATCTGGTATGGCGACCCAAGGGCAAGCCTTGTGGTTAAGGTTTGAACCGCGCCAGTCGCGTCTTTGTAAAACAGCTTGCCGTCTTGAATATTGATCGCCAACTCACCATTAACCAAATTAGAGGCAGATGGTTGCGCGGACGCTGTGGCGCTGTAATAAAGCGAAATTGGGGTAAAGCCTGCCTGTGCCATTTTTTTCCTTTAGTTGGGGCCGTACTTGCCGCGATACTCAGGTGACTGATCATCAACTCCTTGCAAAGACGCATCTGGTCTTGGGAATTTTAAGGTGATCTTTTCTGTTTTTCTAGCAGGCAAACGATACGGGTCTTTCTCATCTGCGCACCCCTGCCGACAGACCGAGAGTCCGGGGAAGTTGGGGTCGGGTTGCGCCTCATCAATCGCTCTTTTCATCTTGCATCTGTCGCAAATGAAAATTGCAAGACTTGCATTTCCGTCTGTGTTTAAGAATCTTGGCATGATTACCTCGTGTACACGCCAATGTTTGGCGCAAGGTAAATCGGTGACTTGTCTCGTTCTTCTTGCTCTGCCATGTGAAAGTATTTTTCAGCTTGGCCTTCAAGGTAGGTGATGCGGCCTGCGTCCACGCCGGGCAGTATCTGCGCCATTTGGTGGGCCAACATGTTTTGGATCGCCATCAACCAACGATCTGGGATCGCCAATTGACCGCTCAACGCACCGACATCCTCAATCTGAGCCGAGTACCACACCACCATCTGAACAAACGGGTCTGAAGGGGTGGGCCACAGCGTGATGGTTGCCTGCGGGATTGTGCGATTCAACCAAAATTGGTATGGGTTGTTGGCGAGGAAGTTTTTGTTTGGTAGGTTGGTGTAATCGTCACGATTCAGACGAGCCATGGTGATCTCGGTACTGTTCTCGCCAAAGAAAAGCTCACGCAACGCCAAGGTTGTGGTTCCAGTGGCTCGCATGCGGTAATACTGCACGTTGGAACCGGGGTCGATGTCCTGCCAAATCCACTCTCTGTCAGTCACAGTCACCGAAGTGCCCGTGTACAACGTCTTCCAAGTAGCGCCGTCCACCGAAGACTCAAAAACATAGCTCCAAGTGGCAGTGCCACCGCCAGAAACGTAGGGCATGAAGCCAATGGAGCCAACGTAATAGGTCAACCCTGCGCCGTAATCAATGGAAATATTGCCTGCGGCGGTTGATTGTTGGCAGTAGGTGTCCAAATCGCCATCAAAGGCGTTTGCCGCCACGCCGCCTGCGGATGTGTTGTACGAGCCAGAGGGGCGCGTCATCGTCCTGTAGAGGGCATTTAAGACATCATTGCCACCCACTGGTAGCAAATACTCAAATTGGTCTGGCATCAGCCCTATAACGGTCTTTTTGATGGCGAAATACTGGATACCTTGGTTGATCAGGTTGCTCAGGACGTAAAAAAGCGCACGTTTGGCAGACTGAACCTGCTCAACGGTCAATTCTTCGGCTAATTTGCCAGATCGACGCGCACCATCATCAATCAGATTTTGGACTGTGATGGTGGTCTGACCGACCGTTCCTGAGTACGCCATGTGTTCACCTTACCAGTTTGAGTTGCCTTTGCCTTTGGAGGCAGTTGAAACGCCGCAGTGCTTCAGGCTGATCTTGCCACCTTGTTTGTAGCTTGAGTTTTTTGCGGAATGAATCCTGCCACTCAATTGTTGCAACTCGCTTGAAGCGCCACGAGCCGTGCGCTCTTCATCAGATAAGTTTTGCTCACGGTCGGCATACATCCAGTTTTTACCTTTGGAAACAATCCCAGACAGCTCGGAGTGACGTTTTTCAAGGCTTGGAAGGTTGGCCTTGTCACGAGCAATTGCGTCTGCTTTGATTTTGTCGTTGCGAGCCTTGACATCAGCCATGGACTTTTGCTTCCATGCCTCACGATCAGCCTTGGCCTGCTCAGGAGTTTTTCTGGGCGTTTTGCCGCTAAAGAAATCTTCTATTCCCTTGGTGGCCTCTTCAAGCCTTTTTTTTGTTTCTGGGCTACTTTTGTCTTTGCCGTACATGCTCATGATGTGTCCTTACCAATTGGGAGAAGATTTATTCTTCTGGTGTGTTGAAACCTTGCAGTCCTTCAAATCGACCTTGCCGCCCTGTTTGTAGCCAGCATCAGCGCCAGCAGACCCGACAACTCCGCCAGAGCTTTGGGAAGAGGACACAGGAACATCTTCGGCCTCTTCAGAAGGGCCTCCAACCGCGCTTGCGCTTCCTAATGGCTCTTGCATGTCAACTCCTGTTACCAGCCGGGGCAGTCCCAGCGTTTCAATGATGCCTTTGCCCTTGGTGCGTCGCCCTTTGAATGCTCCACCACGCCACTCATTCGTGCGCAGAAAGAATCCTTGCGAGCGCCCCCTTGGGGCTGTGGAGCCTTCAGGTGGCTACCTGTCTCTCGGTTGTACTTATCTCGACCCTTCTGGGTCAATCCAGCACCCTTGGCGACAGATAGTTTTTCGCCTCTACCAACCGCCAGAGACACGCCACCTTCTTTTTTCTTTACTGTTTTGGCTGACTGTTTGAAAGCTTCAGCAGTTGGCGCACCTTTGCTACCAACTCGACGCATTTTTTCGCCAGAGCCTTCAGCAATTCTTTGCTGTTTTCGATGAATGTTTTCATAAAGTCCACCTTCTTTCATGCCTTTATCGGCGCGAATAAATTCTTTACCAACCTTTTGCGGCACACCACCAAAACCGCCCTTAGTGTGAGCGGCGGCTTCCATCAAGCGATGTTGGGCTGGTGATTTGCTTGGCATGGTCAGGCGTATGACTTAACCATCTCAAGCACAACGGTGTAGGTATCACCAGCACTTGCATCAAGCGTGGTAAATGTGACTGCACCATCAACACCAGTTCCAGCGTTGTTGGTCAGACCGCCAATTGCGCTGAAATCTTGTTGGTAACTGTTGTTTTGGGGAATTGTTTCAATAACCACGGGCGTGGTTGCTTTCCACTTCATTTGCACTTCCATGCCATGGGTCAGGCCAGTAATTTTTGTAATGGCTACCTTATTGCAAGCGCCACCTGCCGCAGATGGATTCAACGACGCAGGATTAACTTTGACAACATTGGTCTCACCAGTGCCATCACTGGTGTTTGTAAATTTCATGATTGCAATACGCTCACCATCAAAGAGCGTTTGACTTCCGACTGCATCAGCCATATTTGTTCCTTAAAGAAAGTGGGAGCCGAAGCCCCCACTCGTTTTCAACAAGCGCGACCGCCCCGCTTTTTGCCGGGCGACACAGTCACCGATTTCTCAGTCTTTGTGACGCTACCAGCAGGTGGGACAAAATAGTCTTTGGCCTTGCCAGCAAGCTCTTTCACCATACTGAAAGGGTTCAAAGCTTCTTCAAGCTCCCTGCTTGCTTTGTCAGACACGGCCTTTGGATTCTTGACCGTGTTCTTTTCATCGCTTGCAGAGCCGCCGTCTTCAAACTTTCTTGCCTTTCCGCCATCCTTGTAGCGGTTCAATTGACCTTTTGCGGTGTCATGAGCGTCGCTCAAGTCATCGGTGTGGTAGTCGGATTCAGAGCGGTATTTGCCGTCTGGATCGTAAAACTTCACACGATGCTCACCCCAATCTTTGTCTTTATAAACCTTGGCGACATGGCCTTTGGGGCCAGCATGGGTCTTCAAAAGACGAAGGTTTGGCTTCTCTTCTTTTTCAACCTTGCCGCCTCTTGCAAAAGTGCCAGACTGCAAGCTGTTTGCCACGGGGCGGGAAACGGGACGGCTTGGCATTTTTACTGCCTTACCCTCGTCGTTTACATTACCCCCCGTGGCATAGGCTTTTTTTGAGGCTTTGCCCCCCATTTTGTAGCCGCCACCATTACCCAGTTTTACGTCGCCAGTTTTTGCTGGTGAACGATCAACCTTGGCTGTGTCCATCTTGGTGTTGCGATACTCGCCGCCCTGACCTTCGGTGTTGATGATGCCGCCTTTGGCGTAGCCACCCTGACCCAAAGCAACGCCGCCAGTCTTGTAACCGCCGCCATTGCCCTTGGTGACACCGCCAGTCTTCAAGGACAGTTTTGTGCCCTTGCCGCCAGCGTGTTCCTGAGCGTCATGTTGCTTCATGGCCTTTTTGATCATGGCCTTGTCTTGCGACATATCGGCAGAGCCGCCATCCTTACGGAAAATGCCCCGCATATTTGGCATAGCTTTAGAAACAGCACCCAGCATGCCGCTCTTTGCAGTAGCAATCATTTGCGGAGTTGCTTTTCCTTTAACTGCTTCAACAATTTTAGGAATTGCTTCCATTGGGCCACGCATTCCTACAGAAGGAGTGGAGGATTTTGGAGCCGCCTTAATTGTTTCAATGACTTTAGGAATCATTTTGCCCATTCCACCCAGTCCGCCAGCCATAGAAGGTAGCATTTTGGGTGGAGTTTGGGGAGCCGATGATTTTGCTTTAGAAGCGGCTTCTGCAACCAATTTTCCAATCATGCCGCCAAAAGACTTCTTGACAACTTTCCCGCCCTTGTTGAAGTTGGGGTTCATTGCCTGACGACGTGCGCTCATGGAAGGCTTTTTGGGAGCGTTGCCGCTCTCTGCTTCCATGGACTCGCGGTACTTGGGGTTGCTGGACATTGGAGCAAAACCATTTTCAGCCTTTGCAAGCTGTTTGGTGTTGACGTGTCCACCCTTTGCCATTTTCAGGATGACTGAAGGCTCAGTCGTGTCCATCTTTGGCATTTGCTTAAAGCCACCAGCACTTGATTTTTTTGTAGCCATGACTGCCTCCTATTAGGCTTGAGTTACGCCGAGAGCACCAATGCGAGTTGCGTTGGGGCCAACCGCGATGCCGGGCAGTGAAATGGTCATCACTGTGCGAACGATACCGTTCGATGCAGTAGCAGGCGCATAAGTGCCGCGAACGTCACCAGTACCTGTGGTTGCAGTAGCAGTGTCAGCAGGGAGGAACGCACCAGCGTCTTGCGCCAATGTGCTGTTGCTCTTAACGCTCACAATGTAACCAGCGTTTGCAACGCGAACTGGGATACCCAGAACGTCGGTTGTTCCAACTGCCACAGTACCGCCAACAGCACCAGAGGTGGTGATAGAGGTGACGATGTAGAAGGCTTTCAAGCCGCTCACAGTGGTGGACTGGGTTGTGCCAGTTGCAATCACTTCGCTCATTGGCTGACCGTAGTAGTCATAGCCGCTGATGGTGATGTTGCGATTGGCGATAGTGCCAGTGCCAATTGTGATGATCAATGTGCGAGGCACATCAACGGCATATCCAATTGAACCGTTGCTCAATGTCACAGCCTTAACCGATGTTCCAGCAGTCAAAGTGAATGCGCTGGTTGGTGACTGAGCAGTAGCAATGTTGTTTGCAACTTTAGCCTGTGGCACAACGTCCCAAATGTAGACGCGACCCAGAGGGCCGATACCCAAGTCCATAGGGGCTGGGTTGTCAAAGGGTACATTGCCGTGCAGGGTAAGTGCAGTGGTGTTTGCGACGTTAATCGCTTGATTGAGGGTGTATGTACCAACACCACCATTACCAGTGCCAAAGGCAGTGATGTAAGTGCCGTCAGCAACACTTGTTCCATCAACATACATACCGAGAGCGATTGGTGCGCCAAAGCCCACAGCAGTCACTGTCAAAGTAGTTGAGGAAGAGCCACCAGAACCGCCAGTTGCGGTGGTGCTGTAGTTGCGCATACCCGTACCCATGTAGGTTTGGGCAGGGCCTAAAAATAGGTCGTCTGAAAATTGAGGCATGTCGTCTTCTCCTTGAAAAGCTTGACGAAAATTAAAAATTGGGGAGAGGTTTTATCCCCTCCCCATCTTGGCGTTGTTTAAGCGCCCGGTGTGCCGTACATGGCACGAGGATCGGTAAAGCCGATGTCGTAACGCTCTGTCGCTTTGTAGCGCATAGAGTCAGTCTCGAAGTCACCTTCCATGGTCTTCTCCAAACCACGACGCATCATGAGCTTCATGCCCTCTGGAGCGTCGGTCTGAACCCACCATGCAGTGCTGGAAGACAAACGTGACAACACAGCCGCGCCTTCGTCCAACAAACCGATGGACTTGACAGGGTTGATGTCGTTGTTTGCGTTACCAGTACGCAAGACAGATTTCAACAACACTTCAGCTTGGAAGATGTTGCCGGGAGCCACCACCAATTGGCGGGGAACCAAACGAATCTTCTTGCCGTTGTTGTCCACTGCTTGACGGATTTGAATCAGCATCTGTTCGAGAGATGTCTGAGACAAAACTGCGGCTGTAGACAGTTGGTTGCTGAAAGTACCGTTCACGATTGGGTGAGCAGTGCTGATCAAAGGTACGCCGTCGCCACCGGGGTAGCTAGAGTTGAACGCAGTGTTCAGGACGTTTGCCGCCAACAGTTCTTTGGTCTCCACCAGAGATTGAGCCAAGTGACGTGCATACACTTGACCAATACGGATGTGGTCGCCGTCTTCGTACAACACTTTGGTCAAAGCGAAGGCCAAGCCATACACCTTGTACACATAGCGTTTTAAGAAGAGAACACCACCCTGTTGGTAGGTAACAGGAGTGCCGTCAGGTAACTGAGGAGCGGCTCCGAAACCGTACAGAACAGGTTCTTCGTGGTAGTTGCGGGGAATGCCTGTTTGCTCACGGAACACACGGCTCCATTCGTCGGCACGTTGGTCATAGACTCCATCGAAGCATTCGTTGAGAATAGGTTCAACAATACTTCTAAAGTCCGTACTTCGCATTGGTGCGGCCATTTTCTAGCTCCTTATGCAATAGCAGTCACAGAACCGAAGAACTGAGACTGAGCGTTAACGACACGGACGATGGTGTAGGAATCACCCCACGCATTGTCCACATATGGAGCGATGTCAACGACACGCATCTGACCTTGGACACCGTTACCAGCGGCAGTAGCAGAGCCAAGAGTGGCTTGCGACAAACCTGTGGTAGATGAACCAGCGGTAGTGTTTGTGAAGTTGTATTCGTTTCCGATGGTGGTCTGAGCCATTGAGCCATCAGCTTGGATTTCATAAACGATGTTTTGGTCGTTGTAGAAATAAGCGATGCAAGAGCCTGTTGTGAAGGCTGTGCTTGCAGGCCAATAGTTAGACACACGGCGACGAACTGTAGTGTCAGTCCACTCAACGCCTGCGAATGCACCAGACCACGCAACAGCGGAGCCAGAGGCAGGAGCAGTAGTGAGGGGAACGATTACGCCTGCGGAAGCAGAGTAAGCGACAGGTTGTCCCTTGAGGATTTGGGTTGCATAACCCGAAGTGATACCGTTAGCCAACGCTTGAGCGCGATCCAGACCAGAAGGGTGGAACGCAGGGCGCAGACCAAACGGAGCGGATGTACTAGACATATTTAACTCCTTGTTGAATTACCCGTAAAAGACGGGAGCCTTCATTGGTTGCTGATCAAATGAACCCATCCCTTCGCCCTCAACACTAACAAGCGACTTTCCGTTGCTGTCTCTAGCTCCCTGCAAGGACTCCAACTGAACACGGACTTTCTCCGCTTCTTCGTTGGGCATATCATGGTGCATGTGGGTCATGTAGTCCTGATATACGTCCATCGGAATCTTGAAAAGCAACATCTCGTTGCATGAAATATATCCAACGTGTTCGCCAGCTTTGACACGGTAGTCTTCATATCCGGGCAACTCTTCCGATTTAACGGGAACGTACCCTAGACGAATTCTCTTATCAATACTGTCGTAACTATTGGTTGTTGAAAGCCAGCAGAGATGCCACCCGTCGATGCCGGGCAACTTGGGCAATGCCGATTGCGTCCACTCTTCGTTCCACATACGACGACGTTCATTCTTAGAGGGGAACTTATCTTCTGGTGATGCGCGGGTTGCGTCCTCGCTTGCGCGGTCGTTGCGACCACCCGCATTCAGAGATTTTTTTAAACGAGATTCAGTCATGATTATTTGCCTTCCATGTTTCGAGATTGTTGTGCGTAGCGACGGATCATGCGATTGCGGGACTCTGTGTTGTCCCACATTCCCGCTTCCTTAATTGCGTTCACCTGTTGAGGTGTCAGCGTAAAGGTGCGGTTTGATCCACCGTATGAAGCTGATGCTTCTCGCCCTGAACTTCCCACTACATTCCTCGGCTTTCTGTCAGACGAATTTCGTTCTGCGGAGACATTGTAGCGGTGGGGTAAATGTTTTTGCAAGCGGTTGTCAAGCTCATCCCAGTAGTCTGGATCGTTGGGGTTCCACCCCTC
>Ga0181344_1000084_pt1 | contig 38423 bp, 49 predicted proteins | sample Su13VDMLBDD_FD_130098 | JGI IMG/M metagenome (GOLD analysis project Ga0181344, IMG submission 130098) | Freshwater viral communities from Lake Michigan, USA - Su13.VD.MLB.D.D | ecosystem: Environmental > Aquatic > Freshwater > Lake | place: USA: Michigan | collected 2013-07-15
CTACGACATCGAGACCAACCGCGAGTACGTGCTTGCACTCGAGCACGCCGAGCAGGTCATCGCGAACGTGCTGGTCAGCATCCGCGGCGACTTGCAGAACTCGCTGGACCGCGACTCCGGCATCCGTGACGCCGCCCGACGCGTCGTCGCCTTTGTCGAGCGTGTCGTCGTGCTCGACGAGCCCACCACCGAGGAGGACACCGATGCATCCTGAGCCGGAGTACCCCATCGACGCTGCCAAGGGTGGCTGCATCATCTGCGGCATCCAGCACCGCCGTGACAGCGAGGCAGCCGTGCTCGTCTCGGACGCCACCATCGACTGGGACGGCGCACGCCAGGACCCGCGCGTGTGCATCTGCCTCACCTGTGCGACCGAGGCCTCCTGGCACGCCGGCTGCGTGTCGCCCGAGCAGCTGCTGGCCGCCAACGAGCGCGCCGCCGCCGCAGAGGCAGCGCTCGCCGAGGCCGACCAGGTAGCCGACCTCGAGGAGAACCTCGCCCGGGCGCACTCGTACGCCCAGTCCATCGTCGGCCTGATGCGCTCCAGGCGTGCGTCAGAGGACAAGCCCCGCACGGTGAAGTCAAAGGCCGCCACCCAGGAGAACCAGGCATGAGGACTGCCCCCGTCACCGTCACCACCACCGCAGCTGCCATCACCGCGGCGCACGCCGGAGCCAACGGCGCTCCGTCGCAGGTCAATGTCTGGACCACCGAGTCCGACATCTCCGTCATCGGCCAGGCCGGGACCGGCTTCTTGCTGCCCGCCAACACCGTCGTGACCTTCGAGCTGCTCGTGGGCGAGACCCTTACCGCCGTCAAGGGCGCAGGCTCCGGAACCCTCCACGTCGCCCAGACCCGGGTCATCTGATGTCCTGGGCAGCCGCTGCGGTCCTGTGCGCCGTAGTCACTGGCGGAGCGGTCGGCATCTTCGCCGCGCGGTACGCCAAGGCCGTCCAGGTGGTGGCCGAGGAGCGCGCCGCGCTGCTCGAGCAAATCATGCACCTCTCCAACATCGCCGCCTCGCGCACCGCCTCGGAGGCAGCCCACCTCGAGCGCGCCCAGCGCCCCACGCCCGCACCAGCACCGGCTGCCGTCGAAGCACCCGAGCAGACCCCCTCCGTCCCCTGGACCTGATGAGCCATGGCCGCCAAGAACACTGACGACACACTCTCCGGCAAGCTCGTTCGCGAGCGCTGCGACCAGGCGTTCGCTGACACCACCTACGAGCGCCGCCAGTACTGGCTGACGCAGTCGTTCCTCGACGGCGAGCAGTGGGTCAACTACGAGGCCAAGGGCGACCGGCTGTTCCACACGAGCCTCGGCATCCTCGAGACCGGCCAGCCGTACCCGATGGTGACGCAGAACGTCATGGGTCCGGCCAAGCGCCGGCTCGCTGCCCGCGTGCTGACCCCCATCCCCTGGGAAGTGCCCGTCCTCAACGCCGACAGCGCGTCGCAGATGGGAGCCCGCGTCGGTGAGGCCATCTTGTCCGAGGTCTCCGAGCGCCAGGTCTGGGCCGACCCAGACGCCGACGCGTTCGACGAGCTCGTGGCCGGCGGCACCGCCGCCATCCTCGTCTCGTGGGACCGCAACGCCCAGGTGCCGCTCGCGTTCGACAGCCGCACCAACCAGCACTGGGGCGCCGCCGGCGACGTGGTGCTCACCGCCCTCGGCGTCGACGACTTCGCCGTCGAGCCCGGGGCGCACACCGCACGCACCGCACGCTGGATGGTGGTCCGCCGGGCCCTGCCGCCCGGTGAGGTCAAGGACATGTTCGGCCTCGACGCCGAGCCCGGGGCCGACGCCTCCGCGGCCGGCATGATTCACACCCCGGGCCGGACCCGCACCAACAACCTGACCAGCGTGTACTGGTACTACGAGCGTCCGCACGGCGACAGCCCCGGGCGCGAGGCGGTCGTCGTTGGCGAGAAGGTCGTCCAGGAGTCCGAGTGGTCCTACCCGTTCGCTGACCACCTGCCCATCGGTGTGTGGGAGGAGACCCCGGTGCGCCGTCGCGCGTACGCCCGTTCCTGGATGTGGGGTGCGCGCAGCCTGCAGCTCGAGCTGAACCTGTCGCGCAGCCACGTGCTCGCCAACATGACCCGGTTCGGCAGCCTGCAGCTCATCGTGGATGAGTCCTTCTCCGAGGACTGGTCCGACATGCCGGGCGTGCGCCGCATCGCGCGCGACCCGATGAACCCTCGTGACCCGTCGTTCCTGGTGCCGCCGCCCCTGCCGGGCTACGTCGCCGGCCACGGCGAACAGGTCCGCGAGCAAATCAACGACATGCTCGGCGCCAACGAAATCATGGTGGGCAACGCCCCCGACGGCATCTCCGCCGCCTCGGCCCTGTCGGTCCTCATCGAGCAGAACGACACGACGCTGCAGAACATGGCCCGGGGCCGGGCCCGCCTCTGGGGCCAGGTGGGCACGATGGTGCTCGAGCTCTACCAGGCCTACGTCAAGGAGCCCCGCAAGCTCGACCGCGGCAAGGCCCCCGCCATGGAGCGCTGGACCGGCAAGGACCTGCTCGGCCACACCCGTGTGCGCATCCCCACCGACCGGCTGCTCCCCAAGAACAAGGCTGCCAACCGCGCGCACGCCGAGCTGCTGGTCCAGATGGGCCTCGTCAAGGACGTCTCGCAGTACGCCGCCGTCATGGGCATCGGCCCCGACGACGAGTGGGTGTCGCGCATCAACCCCGACCGGGCCCGCGCCGAGCGCGAGAACCACGAGATTGCCGCGGGCCGCGCCGCGGTCGTCGAGGCCTGGGACGACGACCGTGGCCACATCGAGTGCCACACCGAGTTCGCCAAGTCCGCCATGTGGGACGTCCTCAGCGACGAGTCGCAGCGACTGCTGCGCGAGCACCTGGCCGGGCACGAGGCAGCCGCCGCGGAGAAGGCCGGCAAGATGGTCACCGAGCGCCGCCTCGGCCCCGAGCTGGCAGTGGCGCCCGAGGTCATGAAGCACGACTCGGCTGTCGAGCAGCAGAGCGCCGAGCAGATGATGGCCGAGCGCTCCGCAGCGGCAGGCTCCCCGCCCGCCCCGGTCGGCATGCCGGGCGGCATGGACCAAGCAGCTCTTCCTGCCGAGCAGGCCCCTCCTCCGGAGCAGCCGCCGCTCCCGCCGATGGCGTGACCTTGCGCCCCTGGCCGTAGTCGGGACGGTGAGTGGAGGTCGCACATAGCGGCCAGTCCAATACCTGTCAGGAGGACATGATGGACGAGACCCTCACCCTCGACGGAGCAGGTGTCGCCGACGCGACGCCCGAGCCGACCACCGCCCCCGTCGCCGCCGAGGCACCCGCCGACGCCGACCCGTTCGACAGCGGAGCGGACTCCTTCGACCGCGCCTACGTCCAGCGGCTGCGAGACGAAGCGGCCCGCAACCGGACCCGCTCCAAGGAGTTCGAGGAGCGCTTCGGCGTGTTCGACACCCTGGACGAGAACGTGTCCGGCGGGCTGCTGCGCTTCGTGCAGGACTTCGCCACCGACGACACCCGCCCCCAGGCGGTGTCGGCCATGTTCGAGCAGCTCGGACTCATGCTCGGCGTGGATGCCGACCGGCTGCAGACCCTGTTCGAGGACGCCAACGACGCCGACGAGGACCTGTCGGACCTGACGCCCGAGCAAATCCGCAAGCTCGCCCGCGAAGAGTTCGACGCCCGCGACGCCGAGGAGCGCCAGCAGAAGCTCGAGTCGGACATCGCCCAGGCGCTCGACGAGGCGGTCGGGCCCAACGACCCGCAGCAGTGGGTCATCGTGCAGCACTACATGCTGGGCGAGGGGCTCGAGGCCTCCGAGGCGGTCGCCAAGTACAAGGAGGACCGTGCGTCCTACGAGGCGGCCATCGCCGAGAAGGCCATCGCCGAGTACCTCGAGGCCAAGTCCGCCCAGGGCGGCGTGACCGCACCGGCAGCCGGCATCGCCCCGGCGGTCGAGGCCCCCAAGCCCAAGAACCGCGAGGAGCGGCGCCAGCTCATCACCGAGCAGATTGCTGCGCTGAGGGCCCAGGCCTCCAACTGACCACCCCCTCCATGCCCGGCAGCGCCGCCCCTCGGGGCGGCGTTTGTCGTTGGGCACTTGCGCGCCGTCGCAGACACCGGACCGTGGGTGGCAGAACGCGGCGTGACCGCTCGTGCGCAGTCCCTGGTGGGCGGCCGAGACAGGATCGCCGGGCGTGGCTTGCAGCCCCGGGTGGGCGAAGCCAGGACGGCCAAACGGTCCATCCACCTACCCACCCAGCACTACCACCACAGGAGCAACCATGCTGGACCTGACCACCCTCTCGGGACTCGCCAAGGAGAACTACCTCGGCGACGTCAACGAGCACCTCAACCACGCGTCGCCGTTCGTGGCCCAGCTCGAGAAGAGCACCGCTGACGTCGACGGCCTCGAGGTCCTCCTCGACGTCGAGCTCGGCTACAACGCCGGCTTCGGCGCTCGCGGGGAGAACGAGGACTACCCGACCGGCGACCCCGCCGACAACATCCAGCCCCGCTGGAAGCTCGCGAAGCTCACCCTCCGCGACACCGTCAGCAAGGAGGCCATCAAGCGCACCGAGACCGATGCTGTCTCGTTCGAGCGTGCGATGAACACCGTGACCCGGCAGCTGAAGCGCGCCGGCGCCCACGACCTGGCCCGCCAGGTCTTCGGCACCAGCGACGGCGTGGTCGCCACCTGTGGCACCACCAGCTCCTCCACCACGGTGGTGCTCGCCACCTCCACCTCCTCGTCCATCATGAACTGGCTCAAGCCCAACTTCGTGGTCGACCTGGGCACCTCCGCCAGCCCGACCTCGGTCGCGTCGGCTCGGACCATCACCGCGGTGGACCGGACCAACAAGACCATCACCATCTCGGGCGCAGCGGTCACCACCTCCAGCACCACGAAGGTGTCCATCGCTGGCTCGGGCGGCTCCACCGCCTACCGCAGCCGCGAGCTGACCGGTCTCCAGACCATCGTCGGCACGGGCAACCTCTTCGGTGTCTCGACCACCACCTACCCGGAGTTCGTCGCGAACGCCGACTCCAGCGGCTCCAACCGTGCCCTCACGGCGACGCTGCTGCAGAAGGTCCGCGACGAGCAGGTCCGAGCCGGTGCCCCGGTCTCCGAGGACAAGCTGTTCGTCACCACGCACGGCGTCTTCCGGACCCTGGCTGCGGCCGAGGCCCAGAAGGTCCGCTACACCTCCGGTGAGCAGTCCAACCTCCAGGCTGGCGTCGAGGGCATCAAGGCCGGCGGCCACACGGTCATCGCCGACCAGTACTGCCCCGACAACACCGGCTTCTCGGTGGAGACCAACGACGACGGCCTCCGTCTCGCGGTCAACGGCAACTGGGAGTTCGAGGAGGAGAACGGCAACATCTTCGGCCGCCTCCAGGGCAAGGACGTGTATGAGGTTCTCATCAACCGCTTCGCGGACCTGGTGACCACCAGCCGGAACTGCCACACCCTCGTCACCCAGCTCACCGAGAGCTGAGACGCCACATCCCCTCTGGGGTGAGGGACGGAGGTCCGGGGCTTCGGCCCCGGGCCTTCGTCGTTGTGGCGGCAGGGCCGGTCCTCCGGACGGTCCTACCCATGAACGACGCCCACCCCGACATGTTCGTCGACCTCGAGTACGGCATGGGAGACACCTGGCGCTACGACACCGAGCGTGCGGACTTCCAGTTCCGTCTCAACTTCGGCGACGCCACCGCGGACTGGTCCGGCGACCAGGACCTGGCCCTGTACGTCGAGGCCGCGCCCGTGCCGCGCTGGGCCATCTGGCGCAACCCGGGCGCCGGGGCCGGCAAGCGGGGCCGCGTCTGGGTCGGAGACACGCCTCCGCACGCCGGGCACCTGCGCGTGCTCGCGTCCCGCGACTCCATGGGCCGCGCCAAGTTCGACATCGCCCAGCACGTTCTCAACAACGAGAACGCCATGTACGCCGAGCAGGAGCGACGCCTCGCAGAGGCCAACGCGTCCCTGGCGGAGTACGCCGAGTTCATGCGGAGGAAGCTGTGAACGGCACCCAGCTCATCGACGCGGTGTATGTGCGCACAGGCACGCCCACCGCGGACCAGCAGATAACGCGCACCGTCGTGCTCGGCTTCCTCAACGAGGCGCTGCGCACCTACCGCGCCACCTCCTACGAGTGGCCCTGGCTCGAGGAGACGGTCAGCACCACGCTCGCTGCCAACACGAGCCTCTACGACCTGTGGTCGGGTGAGGAGCCGCGCGGCGTCCGGCGTGTGACCATCTCGTACAGCACCGGCGAGGCCATCGACCTCGAGCCCGCCTCCGACCGAGAAATCGCCCAGTGGGCCGACGCCACCGGCGCGCCCCGCTACTACGTGGTCGAGTGGAACACCGACGACGCCAGCATCAGGGTGATGCCCGCCCCCGACGCGGCCGGCGGCACCCTCTCCGTCGAGTACGTCGGCACCGAGCCGGACATCCTCGACAGCTCAGGGTCCGCCCCCCGGCTGCCCTCGGAGCTGCGGGACCTGCTCGTCGACCACGCCTCCAACCGCGTGATGCTCGCCACCGCGAACCTGCAGCGGGCCGGCACCTACTTCCCCATCGACTCGCCGCTGTCCCAGTCCAAGCTCCGCCGGTCTGCCGCTCGCCGTCGTGGCGCGCCAACGGTGCGCATGACCCTGTGGGGCTGACATGGCGCTGCAGTGGGTAGAGCTTGACGACTACCGGGGCGGTTTCCACAACCAGACCTCCGGTGTCGCCCGACTGCCGCGCGGGTCCTGGTACGGCAACAACGTCGTCGTGGCCCGTGACGGTTCGCTGACCGTGCGCAACGGCCTGGTGCAGATGAGCATCAGCGGCGTGCCCAACGGCGTGATGCACGGGTTCCGCACCCAGCCGGCCCTGACCAACAACATCTGGTTCATCGTCGGCAGCACCGTGTATCGGGCCTCGCTGGGCACCTCGAGCACGGCGTCGTCCATCGGCACCCTGGCCGTCGAGCCCACCGGCGTCGTCGCCTCCGTCCGGGACGGCTTCAACCACATCATCACCGTTGACGGCGACAAGAGCTACGAGGTCTCGTCCATCAACGCCGTGCTCAACCCGCTCACCGGCTCCCCCGGCGGACAGGCCATCGCACGCTTCGGCTCCCGACTCATGGTGGCCGACGGCGGGCAAATCAAGTACTCGGACGTGAACAACTGGAACTCGTGGCCGGTCGCCAACGTCTTCGATGTCGGGGACCCGTTGTGCGAAATCACCGCGCTGCTGCAGGTGCGAGACGCTCTGTTCATCTTCACGAACCTCAACGGCGTCTATGTGGTCTATGGCAGCAACCCGACCAACTGGGTGCTGCGCCGGGTCACGACCGCCATCGGTGCGCTGTTCCACAACCACGCCGTCGAGTGGGAGGGCGCCCCGGTCGGCTTCCGTCTGAGCGGCCAGGCCGCAGCCCCGTCCGTGCTCAACGGCACCAAGTTCGACCCCCTCCGCCACCTGGGCAACGTGCTCGCCCCCAACTGGCTGACCCAGTGGGAGGTCGGTGGGGCGTACGCCACCTACGACCGGACGGTCATGTACTTCGACGGCTCCGAGCGCACCGGGCTCGTGTTCCGCTCGCCGGGCGTCTGGACCAAGCACACCTTCGGCGTCGCCGCCGCGATGTCCGGCCATGTCGAGCTCAACGACCAGGGCGCTGCGGTGCTCGCCACCGCGGGCTCGGCCAGCACCGCCCCGGTGTTCTACATGTGGCAGGCAGACCACTCGGAGAACGCGGGCGCCGGAACGGGCGTCCTCGAGGTCGCGTCCGACCCGGGCGTGACCACCGGTGTCGTGGGAGAGGTGTGGCTGCCGGAAATCACCGACAAGGACTGCCGCGACTTCCAGGTGCGTGAGCTCGTCATCGAGGCCATCACCTACGACACCGGCACCAGCGACAACCCGCTGCTCACCGCGGTGTGCGAGCCCGTCACCGGGGTGCAGAACGACACCACCAGCGCCACGGGCGCCAGCCGCCTGCCGAGCATGGCCTCGACCGTCGGCGCGTCCGCCACCTGGGGCGGCCCCGCCGTGCCCTCGACGGCCTCTTCGACGAGCGGGACGAGGCGCACCATCCGCCTCACCTTCGGCAACCAGCCGGTCGCCTCGACCTGGCGCCTGGGCATGACGCTGCGCGGAGTGCGCATCTTGCACGTCAAGGCGGGCATCGAGGTCGCCCCGTCGCGCCTATGACCGTGCGCGCTGAGGTGCTTTCCGGACGGTTGTTGTCATGACGCCCGCTGCCGCCGCTGCGAACCCCTACCAGCCACAGAACGGTTCATCCGTGTCACCGGCGGCCACCGCCATGGCCGGCTCGAACCCCGCCTACGCCCCGGCGTTCCGGCTGTTCCTCGAGAACGCCAAGCTCGCCGACCAGCTCGACGCCGCCGACCTGCAGGACCTGGAGAGCTCGACGTTCAGCAACGTCGCCCTCGGCCAGCAGGACATCGCCCGACAGGGCGAGCGGCAGCGGGAGAACATCGGCTACTCCTACGAGGGGCGCGGCCTCGCCGGCTCCGGCATGGAGGGCACGGCAATGTCCCGCCAGCGCGAGGCCGAGGGCCAGGCCCTCGGGGCGCTCAAGGGTGACGCCGGGGCCCGCCTCGCCGCGGCCCGCCGCCAGGCCGCCCGCTCCCAGATTGACCGGGGCGGGCGCATCGCCACCCAGCTCATCAACTCCGCCCAGCAGCTGACGAACTACACCGGGGGCAGCGGTGGCTGACGATCCCAACATCCACGTAGCCGACCAGGCCGTCGACCAGACCTTCGGTGCGGCCAGGTCCAGCACGGAGGCGGCCCGGGCCGCTCTGTCGCAGACCACCGCCCAGCACGGCCTTGCCGGTCAGCAGGCCCTGCGCTCCTACTTCGACTCCCTCGCCACCGACCAGCGGGCCGGGGGCCGCGCCGCGGTGGGCGACATGTCGTCGCGCACCCGCAACGGCGTCGCGTCCGCCCTCGCCTCACAGCTCGCCACGACCGCGGCCACTGGCTACAACCGCGGCCTCCAGCGCCTCGAGTCTGAGCAGGGCCGCCACTCCCGCGGCATGGGGGCCATCTCCAGCGCAGGCGACCAGTACCTCGGCGGGCTTGCCGACGTCACCGGAGCGTTCGGCGAGCAGCAGAAGGCCCGCGTCCAGCAGGCCATCGCCTCCGAGATTGCCAAGTCGAGCAAGGCCAAGCAGGCGTCCTACGAGGACATGAGGGTCCAGTCCCAGTCCAAGGCTGCTGCCATCAAGCAGCAGTTCTACGAGCAGGTCGACAAGGAGTATCAGGCCGCAACGACGCCACAGGACCGCGCAGTCGCGGCCATCAAGAAGGCCAAGCTCGACGGAATGTCCGACACCGAGTGGGTCATGTCGGCTGCCGACTCCCTTGGCTTCACCGACGAGAACGGGAACCAGGTCACTGGTGCCGGCCTGTTCGGCCCCTACACCCCGAGCCCCGACGACCAGCGGCGCAAGGACATTGCCAACGCTCAGGCGGCGCAGATTCGAAGCGACGCGATGCAGGGCGTCCGTGCAGACTTCGGGCAGATGCACAAGGACATCCAGGACCGCTACGGAGCTGTCATAAAGGCACAGCAGTCCCAGAAGAATGCGCAGCAGCAAGCTGTAGCGGCGGAGGGTGCAGAGAAGCTCCGCTTTGCCAAGCTGTCCGGGTACCTGGGGGCCGGGGCTCGCGACGAGGCCATCCGCTCACTGGTCAAGCAGGCCGTCGCCAACGACCCGTCTATCCGGGTGCCGGGCGGCATGTACCAGCAGATTGCGAAGCAGTACCCGGTCATCCGAGAAGGCGACGCGGCTGCGCTGACGAAGATCTACGGCCCGATGGTGCAGTCGTCGCCTGCGCTCATGGCGGCACGGCGGGACGCCACTCGTCCTTCTGCAGTCGGAGCGCCAAGCACTGCTCTGCAGGCGGCACAGGACGAGGTCGCTCGCAACAGGAGCAAGCGCGACGCGGAGCGCATGGCGGCCATCGACGAGCTCTACCGGAGGGGCGCCACGCCGTCGCCCAGCACCGTCGCCGCCGTAGCGCAGGCGACCAACCGCAGCGAGGCTGACGTCGCAAAGTCGCTGGGCATGGACCCCGACGCCGACAACCCGCAGGCCAAGGACATCCGCGGCACGGAGAGTTACCAGCAGGCAGAAGACAACCTCTCCCAGCTCGGCGCCGACATGATGGCTTTCAACGACAGCGAGGAAAACGGCGTCAGCTTCCTGCAAGTCGTCGATGTACTTGGCGACGAGGAGCAGATGAAGGAGCGCGGACTGCTGCCCATGGACTCCAGGACCGCCCGGCAGTTCATCCGCGACTACCCGGAGCTGTTCCCGTTCTTGAAGTCCAGCTACGACCCATCTGCGAACGCATACGTCCAGGGGAACTGACGTGGCCGAGCCATACGAACCAAAGCCGTTCAAGAAGAGCAAGAAGCAGTCGAGAGGCATCTCCTCCACAGGGACCGAGTCCGAGGCAATCGTGGGCACGCCTTTCCGGAAGACCTCGGGTGGAGGGTCGTCATCGTCAAAGGACGGCGGCAGCTACAAGAGCGAAGGACTTCTGTCTCAGACAGGCCACGTCTTCAGCGACGCCATTGGGGGTATTGACGACCTGTTCTCTGCCGCCGGGCAGACGGCGCTCGCCGCGCCCCGGCTCGCCTACCGCCTGGGCCGCGCCGCGGTCTCGGACGGCTACGGCATGGAGGACGTCGCAGACATCCAGGGCGTAGATGAAGAGGACGAGCGCAAGGGTCTGCTGGGTGCGTACGACTACCTGCGCCAGGAGGTTCCTCTGGTAACTGGCCTGGTCGACTCCACCATCGAGGGCGCACGCACCGGAGTGGCCTGGGGCGCGGAGCGCGAGGGTCTGGTTGGTCCGGCCGCCAACACCATCCCCGGCGTCAAGAAGTACATCTTCAACCCGGCGCTCGAGGCCATCACCAACGACGCGGACGAGGCACGCCTCCGCGAGAAGGTTGTCGAGCGGCCCGTCCAGTCCATGGTGGATGTCGCCGGCACCGTGGCCATCGGGGCTGGCACTGCCGGCAAACTGCTCGGCGGCACCAAGTACCTGGCACTCGCCAACGAGGCCGAGGCGCTGACAGCTTCGGCCAAGGCCTTGACCACGAGCGCGGCGAAGGAGTCGTCTGCCCTCCGCGCTGCTGCGGAAAGCGCAGCCAAGGCTGGCGACGCCGCTGAGTCCGCGTCCTACCTGGCGAAGGCTGACCAGGTGGTTGCGAAGGCAGCGGCGGAGGCCGACAAGCTGGAGACCGCGGCCGCCGCCACGAAGCAGGTGGTCGATGACTTCCGTTCCAGCACACGGGGCAAGGCCGCTGATGCTGCCGACAAAATCTCCGGCGCCGCCAACCGCTTCGACCCCATCAACGTCTCGGTTGAGGGTGTGGGCCAGGGCCTGAAGTTCGTCGGCGGCAAGGGTGCTGCAAAGTTCGGCGACGGCACGACCCTGGGCCGGGCGTCCGCCACCCTTGCCCGTGCTGGCCAGGGCTTGGCCGACACAGCGTCCGGGGTGAACTCGGCGCGGACTGCGGCGGCTACGAGCCGGCGACTCCAGAACGCCGAGCTCAGCCCCGTTGCTCGGCTCGGACAAAAGTTCCGCGACGTGCTCCGCGACGACGAGGCGATGAGCGCCGAGGTCCTCGTCGACAGTGACGTGGTGGGGTTCTACGACGGCAACCCGTTGCTCGAGGGCCTGCGCCGCGGAGACGACCTCGCCGTGCAAGACATGCAGGTGAGGTTCGGCAAAGAGCTTGGTGTCGGGGAGCAGCAGATGTTCTCCCCGGCCGACATCGTGCGGGCGGTCGAGTACCGCCGCGGCCTTCTCGACAAGAAGACAGCGGGCCGCATCGACCGAGCCCGCGCGTTCCGCCGGGAGCTCAACGCCATCCGGGAGCCCGACTACCTCTCGGGCCGCGGCGAGGCGGACCTGGCCAAGCTCAACCCGTACGAGCAGAAGCAGGTGCTGGACCGACGCCGCGCCGAGGTCGAGGCGTCGGCCCCGACGGACATGACCATCCGTGGCGTCAAGGACGTGCGCCGCGCCCAGTCCAAGCTCAACAAGAGCCAGAAGGGCCTGGCGCGCCTGGACGCAGCCCTTGAGCGCGCCCAGGCCCGTGTCGTCGCCGGTCTTGAGGACCGAGCCTCCATCGTGAAGCGTGCTGCGTCGGCGCCTGAGGCGGCCCGCGCCCTGGCCGAGGACATGCTGGCCACCGACCCGGAGCTGGCGCTCGCCATTGCAAAGGGGCGGAAGGGCGGACTGCCGACCGTCGAGCAGCTCACCAACCGGATTCTGTTTGGGATGAACACCGCCGCCCAGGGCAGGGCCGTCAAGGGCGCTCTTGGCTCGGTCATCGACGAGGTCGGCGCCGCGCCGGCCTCGGGCCTGAGGCGCCCAAAGATGAAGACCACGGCGCTCAAGCGTGAGGGTGTTGCGGCAGAGCGTCTCCGTCAGGCAGAGCGCCGTGTCAAGCAGACCGAGGCCCAGGCAGCCAAGGACCTGAGTGCCGCGCAGCGACAGGTGCTGGAGACCTACAGCAAGGCAGCCGATGTAGTCGACCAGGTCGCAGCAGAGGGAGCACGCGCCGTCGCTGCAGCCGAGGACAAGCTTTCGCGAGCCCTGGACGAACGCGACCGGGCCGCTGCCGCCCCGGACCTCTCCACCTCTCCGGTCGCCCAGGAACGACTGAGGCGGGCCAGGCAGGACATCAACACCGCGCGCGCCGAGCGCAACAGAGTCCGTTCCGCAGCCGAGCGTCGCATCGCCACGGCCGAGGAGTCCGCGCGCATCTCCGCCGGCGAGGCTGACCGGCTGCGCCGCAGCCTGGAGGCCGATGTCCGTCGGGCGCAGGAACGTCTGGTGAAGGCCTACAAGCGTCGCAAGAAGGCATCAGAGAGGGCGCGCAAGTCGTCAGACCCGGCCGAGGTGGCGCGACTGAAGCAAGAGGCCCGCGACGCCGCAATCGAGGCTGGTGGCGCCTTCAAAGAGCTGCAGCGCACGCAGCGCGCCGCCGAGGCGGCTAACGCTCGTGCCGAGCTGGCCGCCGAGCGCATGGTTGCCGCGGCCGAGGACAGCATGGCTCGCACCGAGCTCAGAGGCGAGGCCGCAGCCGCCCGGGCCCGGGAGGGGGTGAGCGCTGCCGAGGACTCCTACCTGGGCGCCCTCGAGAAGAGCGACCAGGCTGCTGCGGACTTTGCTGTGGCGTCCGCCGCCGCAGATGGGCGCGCAGCAGAGAGGGTCTCCCGCGGCGCCGCCGAGGCACAGCGCCGTGTCGATGTTGTCCGCGACCTGCAGGTGCGCCGCGACCGGGCCGCCCGGGTCGTGCAGCGCGCACAGGACTCGCTGGACGAGGCCATCCGCGTCGCCACCGAAGACCCCAAGAACGCCCCCGCCCGCTACAAGCCGGCACTCATGGGCGCCAAGCGCTCCATCGAGTTCCTCCAAGAAAAGGCCGCCAAGCTTCCGGAGGACTCACCCCAGCGGGCACTGCTCGAGGAGTCCATCGCGTTCCAGTCGGAGCAGATGGTCGAAATCTTCAAGGCAGTCGAGCGCCCCGAGTACATCCACGGCGGCTACGTCGATGACCCCACCCTGGGCACACGCCTCGGGCGCACGCCGCAGTCCGGCGTCCGCAAGGTGTCCTCCACAAAGCAGACCACGGTCGGCCTGCTGCCACGCACCATCGCCCAGGAGCTGTCCTTCGAGCTGCGCGACCGCCGTATCAAGGCCGGCAACATGGCAATCAGGACGCTGATGGACCAGTTCGCCAAGAACGGGTCGCAGGTTGGCGAGGAGCTGCTGGGCAACCCCAAGGCCCGCGCCGCCGAGCTGGGTCAGGCCGCCCGGACCAGGGACCTGGTGCCCGTCAGCGAGTCCAACGTCGCCGCCGTCCTCAAGGACGCGGACATCACGCCGGACACCATGTTCATCCCAGCCGCGCTTCAGCGGTCGCTCGCCAGCGAGATGAAGATGCTCACTCCCAACAACTGGGAGCTTGGAGCACGCCTCCTCATCGACAAGCCGACGACGGCATGGAAGACGCTGACGCTGCCGCTGTCGGTGCGCTGGCACCTCGGCAACCTCATCGGCAACATCATGATTCTGAGCGTCTCGGGCCAGGTTCCGTTGCTCAAGATTGCTGAGCTGGTGCCCGCCGCCTACCGGCTGCGCAAGCAGATTCTCGAGGGGGGCGACGTTGCCCCGGAGCTCCGGACCCTCATCGACGACGGCATGGCCAACGAGCTCATCAAGGAAAAAAACGGCGACGGCATCAACACCCGACCCGACTGGGCCCAGCCGCTGCGGGCCAAGACCGGCAAGTCCGCCGTCGAGTGGTCGTACCACATGAACGAGTTCGTCGATCAGATGGGGCGGCTGGTCGACTACCTCGACGGCACCAAGAACCGGGGCTGGACCAGCGCCCGGGCGGTCGACCATGCGCACCGCATCCTCGGTGAGTACAACCGCATGAGCCCGCTCGAGCGCTCGGTGCTGAAGCGCATCTTCCCCTTCTACCAATGGACCCGCACCATCACCGCAGACATCATGCGGCTGCCGCTCGAGAACCCGATGCGGACCGCCTGGATGCTGGCGCTGGCCTCCTCGTTCGAGGCTGACCCCGAGCTGCCGAGCTACTACATGGGGCGCGCCCTCTCCCCCGGGGGCCTGCTGTTCCCGACGAGCAGCTACATCCCCTACCTCCCCGGCACCGTCGCCCCGGACAGCCTCGTCGGCGGTGTGAACCCCCTCATGAAGGTCGCTTACACCCAGGCCACTGGCAAGCGGTTCCCGGGTCCGATGGGCGACATGGACCTGCCCAAGTACGTCGACTTCGACTCGGTCCGCGGCGACGTGCTGAGAGAAGACCTCTTGAACCTGACGCCCTGGACGCGGGTCATCAACAACCCGAACGGCGAGCGCCGGGACGCGGCCGGGGTCCAGAAGGTCTATGACGGAGAGCCGATGATGAAGCCCCGGTGGGAGGACGGCCCGCTGGCCGGCCTGCCGTACTTCACCGAAGAGGCGGCGCGGAACTTCGGTGTGCCGTACCCCATCTACTTCAACGCCGAGGTCGCAGCGCAGCAGCGGGCCTCCAAGGAGTACCAGGACTGGAAGGCCAACCAGAAGCGCCGGGCCAAGGACCAGGCGCAGAAGAAGGCCAAGAGCTAAGGCCGTGCGCCGGACAGGACCTGCGTCTTGCGCCGCGGTCGGCACCGTGTGAGACATGGCTGACTTCCGCTACTACCCGGACCCGCCGTCGTGGTCGGACATCACGCGCCGCGCCCTCGACGGCAGACCCGACGACCTGTTGGCTCTCACCCCTGAGCGTGAGCAGGCCCTCGAGGACTTTGTCAGCGACCTGTCCAATGACGTATCCAGCCTCAGCTCAACTGCTGTGAGCAAGAACGACTTCGACGCGAAGGGCGACCTTCTTGTCGGTACCGGTGACAACACCTACGACAACCTGCCTGCTGGAAGCGACGGCAGCGTCCTCGTGGCTGACAGCACCACGGCGACTGGCCTGAAGTGGGGCTCAACCACAACCGCCACGGACAGCATTGGCGCAATAGGAACTGCCTACGAGCGCCTTCTGCCAGGCAAGGTGTACGCCGGCCCCTACATCCCAGCAACGACATCTGCCCAGCAGACGATTGCGCCCGGCGAGGTCCGGCTGTGCTACTTCGCCTTCAGGGACTACCAGAACCCGTCCCTCCTCCTGCCCCACACCTTCGACCGCATCCAAACTGCCGTGCAGGCCAACAACGCGAGCACCGGCACCTTCCGCTTCGGCATCTACAACGTCGATGCCACCACCGGGCTCGCGACCACGGTGGCCAGGGACTTCGGCACCGCCGCCTGGAACGCCAACAACCAGACCGTCGTCCTCACGCTGGGCACACCGTCCGCCCTCACCCCGGGCAAGTACCTGTTCGGCCTCTACTGCTCACGGACGGCGGGCACGGGCTCACCGGCGCTGAGCGCCACAACTCACGTGCCAGCAAACTCGTTTGCAGCGCAGACCACCGGCTCCGTCCCGGTCTATTACGGCACTGTGATCTACGCGGTAAGCAACGGCCTCAGTGCTCTTCCCGACCTCACCGGCGTGGCGCCAACCAACTACACCCCCAACATCCTCCCGCTAACTATGAGGTGCTACGCGTGACCGACTTGACCGTGGGCGTCACCTACCTCGCAGGGGAAGGCGACCCAGCCGAGCGCATTGTCGAGACCTGCACCGCGGAGCTGCGAGACGACCAGTGGGTCGTCGTCGTTCGCGACGGGGCGGGCGAGGTGATCGAAGAGCGCGCCCCGGACGACTTCGAGGCCCAGAACATCGCCGCCGCGACCGCGCCGGCAGCCCCAGAGCCGGTCGCACCTGAGGACGTCCCCGCCGCGCTGGCCGACGCCGAGGCCCGCATCGCCGAGCTCGAGGCCCAGATCGCCGCCATCCTCGCCGCGCTCGGCCAGTGACCTCAGGCTTGCGTCAAGAGGCCCGTCCCGGACAGTTCCCCACATGGACTTGTCCCGCCTCCCCTTCATCCCGGCCCGCCTCCGATTTGGAAAGCGGCCCTCCACCCGGCTGATCGTCATCCACACCGCCGAGTGCGGCGAGACGAGCACCGCCGCCGAGGGCGTCGCCAGCTGGTTCCAGAACCCGTCGGCCCAGGGCTCGGCCCACGCCACCGTCGATAACGACTCCGTGGTCCAGCACATGGGCTGGGACGAGAAGGCCGCCCACGCCCGGGGCGGCAACGCCAACGCGACGGGCATCGGCATCGAGCACGCCGGCCGCGCCGCCCAGACCGCAGCGCAGTGGGACGACGACTACTCCCGCGCGGTCCTGGTCCGCTCGGCCCAGCTCACCGCGGCGCTCGCCATTCGCTACGGCATCCCCGTCGTGAAACTCACCCCCACCCAGGTCGCCGCCGGCGCCCGGGGCTTCTGCGGCCACGCCGACGTCACCTACGCGTACAACGTCCGTGGGGGCCACACCGACCCCGGCACGAACTTCCCCTGGGACCGTTACCTCGAACTGGTGCGGACCTACGCGGGGCAGGCGCCCGCACCGGCCGACCCCAACGTCGACTGGGCCGCGGTGCGCCGCTACGCCGCCGCGGTGCTGCTGCCCCAGGTCCAGGCGCTGCCCACGCTGCGCCGTGGCATGAAGGGCGGGCGTGTCCAGACCCTTCAGAAGGCGCTCAACCTGGTCGCCAACGCCCGCCTCGGTGAGGACGGCTCGTACGGCCCCGGGACCGAGACCGCCGTTCGCAACTTCCAGCGTTTCTTTGGCCTGACCGCCGACGGCGTCGCCGGTCCCAAGACTCTCCAGATGCTCGCGTTCTGCCTTGCCCGGGCGAAGGACGGCAAGTGACATGGTGGCGGCGCTCTCCGAGGGCGTGGTGCTTGGCATCTTCGGCTTGGTGGGCGTGTGCGTCACCTCGGTCGCCTCAGTGGTCGCTGCCGTCCTCGCAGGTCGCACGCGTGCCGATGCCAAAGAGCTGAGGAACAACGGCGGCTCCAGCCTCCGCGACGCGGTCGACCGCATCGAGACGAAGGTGACGGGTGTCGAGGCCACCGCCGAGGCGGCGCTGCAGGTGAGCGAGGCCAACCACGCCCAGATTGTGCAGCTCCGCGACGAGGTGGGCGGGCTCGACCGCACCGTCAAGGGCCACGACGACAAGCTGCGCGGCCGCGCCTGAATGCGCCGGCCCTCGGGCCCCGGACTGTCCAGGGGAGGCCGCACCGAGCGGCCGTGATCTGGAGGTCACTGTGCGCCGCACCACCCTTTCCCTGCTCCTCGCCGCCGTCATGCTGCTCGTCCTGCCGGGCGTCGCTTCCGCCAAGGACGACGACCACGACGAGAGTGACCGTTCCGAGCACGAGTGCGAGAGTGACCGTTCCGAGCACGAGTGCGGGCGGGATGAGAAGGACGACCACGACGACCACGACGACCACGACGACCACAAGGTCACTATCTGCCACGTCCCTCCGGGCAACCCGGAGAACGCCCGCTCGATCAAGGTGGATGTCGAGGGCTGGAACGGCCATTCCCACCACAGCCTCGACTACCTCGGCTCGTGCCGGCCGGTGACCACGACCAGCACGACCACCACGACGGCCAAGCCTCCCGTGACCACCACGACCTCGACCGTGCCCCCGACGACCGTGCCCCCGACCACCTCGACCACCAGCACCACGGTCCCGCCGACGACCACGACGACCACGACGGTGCCGCCAACGACGACCACGGTGCCAGTGACGACCACCACCAGCACGACGGTGCCGGTCACCACGACGACCGTGCCGGTGACGACCACGGCGCCGCAGACCACGACCACCACGGCGCCGCCGGTAAGCATGACGGTCGCCCCGACCTCGACGGCCCTCGCCCCTACTGCAGCCCCGGCAGCCGTCCTGGCGACGCCCACCACCGCTGTGGCCACCTACACGGCCACCCCCGGCCCAGGCCCCGAGCTCGCCCGCACGGGCCACAGCTCCGGCACCCTCGTCCGCATCGGCCTGGCCCTGCTCCTGCTTGGTGCGGCCCTGCTCGCCGCCGTCAGGCGGCGGTAGTCAAGGCCCCGGCCTACGTGACCGGTCTGCCGTCGGCGTCGCAGGCGGCCACGTACTCCCGCCCGCGCCACACGGCGCGCCCGCCGAAGATGGGCACGTGCTCGATGACCGGCACGGTGCTCCCGTCGGGGCAGTAGAAGACGATGGAGAAGCCCTGCTCCCAGCGCTCGCCGCGCGACAGCGCCGGCTCGCCGTTGATGCGTGTCGCCGTCGTGCCCGACGGCACGGCGCCGTCGACTCGCATGAGGCCACCCGGGGTGTGCGCCACATAGGTGCGTGTCTCAGCCCCCCGGGCCACGGTGCGGTGCGCCGACTGGGCGCGCGGGGTGTGGCCGAAGAAGGTGTTCACCTCGTCGCGGAGGTACTCGGCCGCCGACGCGCCCGGCACACCCTTGGCGACCCAGCCGTGCAGGCAGCGGGTGTTCTTGTTCAGCCACACGATGCCCTCGGGGTACGGGTCAGAGAGCGCCCAGCCGTGCTCGGCGGTGCCCAGCAGGTTCTCGAGCGACAGCAGACCGTCGGGGGCGTTGGGCAGCGTGACGCCCATGAGCCACCCAGCGTTGTCCGTTAGCCAGTTGATGACACGCTGCTCGTGGTTCCCGGGGATGAGGTCGCGCTGGGCGTTGGGCGTCAGCGCCGTGATGGTCGCCAGCTCGGCCTGGGCCTTGACGAGCGCGCGGTGGAAGCCGGCGCGGTCTATCTGGGCCGGGGCTGACCGATGGGTAGAGGCGTGGGTGGCGTCGATGAAGTCGCCGACGTTGACCACGCGGTCGATGCCGTGCTCGGCCTCGGCGTCTGCAATGACCTGGTGCAGGATGTCGAGGGCGGCCTCGTCGTGGAACGGGCGCCAGCTGTCGTCGGCGGCACGGAAGAACCCAATCTGGCAGTCGGGGATGAGCACGGCGCACGCCAGGTCGGTGCGGGCGCGCTTGGGCTCCCGGGCCACCTTCACCTGCACCTTGACGCGCACCAGGCTGGGCAGCTCCGCCTCCTCGGCGGAGAGCACGCGACGCACCCGGGCCTTGTACTGGTAGTTCCAGTTCTCGACGGGCAGGCCGGTGTCGGCGTCGAACCCGGTAATCATCCACCGGTTCACCCCGAGGCTGCCGTCGATGATTTCCCACTCGTCGGGCGCAAGCCCCCAGCCGCGCAGCAGGTCGTCGTTGGACAGGAGGTGCGCCGCCGCCTCGGGATAGACCCGCGACACGGCCTCGCCCACCTGCCCGTCGGTGATGGACACCCGCACCTGCTCGCCGCCCTCGGCGCTGCCCGCAGAGAGCTGCTCGGCGCGGTCGCGCTGCCGCCACTTCTTGGCCGCCTCGTAGGAGACGCCATAGCGGTCGGACAGGTCGCGAAGCGTTGCGCCGTTGGCAAGCGCCGAACGCATTGCGTCGAGCTGGGAGTCAGTGAGCGAGCCAAGTCTGGCCATGAGGGGACCTCCGGAGTCCCCCCTGACCGTCCCGGGGTGTCCCTCAGGCGCAAGCAAGGCCGTGCTTAGGACCTGCCCAGCCGGACTGTCCGATGCATGACGGAACGACGAGAACTTGACCCAGGAGTGGCGGAGATGCGAGGCGGCCCCATGGACGGCCAGGTCGTCGAGGCGCCGCCGGACCCGTCGAGGGCCCCGGTGTGGAACATCACCTGGTCGCCGCACGGCAGCGACGCGCTCGAGTCGCACGGCTATCGGCCGACCCGCCTCCCCGGGCTGCGCCACTGGGTCATGGTCTGGGAGGGGCGGCTGACGCACGACTCGGGCAAGACCCGCTACGTCCGGCTCGTGCAGCCTCCGTCGGGCTCCGGACAGTGAGAAGCCAGACCCAAGGAGAGCCACCATGTTCAGTCCCGCCGCCCAGCGCGCTATCCGCACCTTCGCCCAGGTCCTCGTCGGCCTCGCCGCCATCGCCGGCGGCTCCGCCCTCACCGGTCTCGGCAGCCCCGACGTCATCGCAAAGGTTGGCGCCGTCCTCGCCGTCGCCAGTGCCGTGACCAGCCTCGTGGTCAACGCCCTCGAGGACAATGGCGTCATCGCCCCCCGCCTGAAGGATTGAGCTCCGTTGTCCGCCTGGCCGCCCTTGCCGCCGCCGGCGCGAGCTTCGCTGCCTGGCTGGTGTGCTGTGCTCGGCCTCGTCGTGGGCTACGACGTGGCGGCCATCCTCACGAAGCAGCCGACACTGAGCGCAGGCGTCCAGGCATTGCTGACTACGCCTCGGGCCCGGTGGGCGGTGTGGCTCATCGGCGGCTGGGTGGCGGGGCACCTCCTCATCCCGGACCGGCACAAGCCGCGCGTCGTGCGGAGGTCGCAGTGATGAGCGTCGAGCGCATCCCGGACCCTGACCACGAGCCGGCGGAGTGGGAGGCGTTCTTCGACGCCGTCTGTGCCATCGACGAAGTGATGAAGGCGGCGGGCCTGGGGCGCAACCACTTCGACGCCAGCGAGGTCCACAACCTTTGCCTCGACCTGCGCCAGGCGGTGCGCCACCTCCTCGACGAGGCCTTCGCCGCCGAGGAAGAGGACCGTGACATCTACCGCTGAGGGCGTCGCCTGCTGGGTGCGGGCGTGCTGGCTGACGCTGCGCTCGCCGCTCTCGTGGCGCGGCGCGGTCATGGTCGCTGCCGTGCTGGTGGCGCTGGCCGACATTCTCTCGACCTGGTGGGCGCTGACGGTGAATGAATGGGCCGCCGAGGGCGTGCCGACCACCGCGTGGCTCCTCGCCCACGTCGGCTACGCCGGCACGTTCGTCGTCACGCTCGGGCCCTGGCTGGTCGGGCCGTTTCTCTGCCTCTCCGAGCCACTGCGGCCCGGGGTGTGGCGCACGGCGTGGCGCACCGTGGCGTTCGGCACGGCGGCACTCATCGCGCTGCGGACGCTCGTGGTCGCCTGCAACGTCGCCATCGCGCTGGCCGCCTGAAAGAAATCCGCTGGGCTCCTTGCGCAGCCCCGGGGGCGGGGCACTTTGAGGAGTACCGGCAGGGAACCCGGTGAGCATGGAGAGACCCCCGGAGTGAAGGCCGGGGGTCTCTCGCTGTCCGCCTACTTGAGCGGCTTGGCCGTCGCCTTGAGCACGTCGTCGTGGCTGCCGACGTCGGCCAAGTAGGTGTCGATGGTGACCGTCTTGGAGGCGTGGCCCAGGCTGGCCGACACCTTCGTGACCTGCATGCCGTAGCCGACCGGCCGGGGGGCCAGGGAGTAGCTGGCGTAGTAGTGCCGGAGCCAGTGGGTGTTCCAGCCGTAGGCGTCCCAGGCGAGCTGGCGGCGCACCTCAGTCGTGCGGTCCGTCAGGCGATTGACCCACCACAGGCCCCGGGTGCCGAACTGCGAGATGTCCGGTGGGAACAGCCACCCGTCCTCGTCGGCGCCGGCCACAGCGGCCTCGAGCACCGGCCGGGCCGAGGCCCACACGAGCGCCGTCCGCACCTTCTCTCCCTTCGGCAGCTTCGTCGAAGGCCACGGGGCGAGACGGTCCGCCTGGCGGCGCACTGCGATGGTGCAGGCCTTCACGTCGATGTCCTCGACCCGCAGACCCAGAGCCTCACCGAGGCGCAGCCCGCTGGAGGCGAGGAGGCGCACGAGGTTGGCGCCCCGCCCCGGGTAGGCCGCCTCCATGCCGACGGCGAACGCCTCGACGTCGGTGTGCGAAGGGCACATCTCCGGCGTGATGGTGCCGCCCTCGCCAGGGCGACCGAGCGCCGCCCGGGCCCGCTTCATGATCGGGCTCCGCTGACGCGACGAACCGAAGACGTCCGGCTCGAGGTGGCCACGGGGCTCACCCCAGGCGGCGAATGCGTTCAGCGTCCGCACCGCCCCGTCGAGGGTGCTGAGCGACAGGCCCTTGCGGACCACACCATCGACCACGGCGGCGAATGAGCGCACCGAGAGGCTCCTGGCGGGCACCGCCGAGAGCTGCGGGAGGATGTAGTTATTCACGTCACGGCGGTAGCCCTTGAGGGTGCCGCTCGAGTAGGTCGGGCCGGTCTCGGCCAGCCAGTCACGGAGCAGCTCCCCCGTCGTGATGTTCGCCGGGGCGACCATGCCGGGGCCGAGGGCGAGCGCACGACGGATGGCCTCGGCCCGCTCGAGGGCGTCGGCCTCGGTGGCGCAGGCCTCCTCGGTGCGGGGGCCCATGCCGGCGATGCCGCTCGGGTAGTACCGCACCCGCCAGCCTCGCTTCGACCGGTTCGTCTTTACTGGGTCACGGTCGGCCATCACACACGCTCCACGACGGCCCGGGGGCCGTTGCGGCGGACAGGCGCCGGCGGCGGCGCCGTGGCCAGCCACTCCTCAACGGCCCGTCGGGACCACCGCCACGAGCGGGGGCCGAGGCTGGTGCGGGGCGCCGGAAAGCCATCGACGCCAACACGGTCACGCACGTTGCGGGCCGTCGTTTGCAGGAAGCGGGCGACTTGCGCAGCCGTCCAAGCTTCATCGGTAGGAAGTGAATTTTCCATGCCCGCCACGGTGATCTCGGCGTCCGCTGCGTCATTCGCGAACGGCCAATATCCGGCCACAGAGGGTGAGATTTACCCCCCTGGTGGGGGCGCCATGGGGGCAGCGGGGGCAACAACCCTGTAAACACAAGGGGTGTGGCGATGTCCGGCGGTACGAACGAGATCCACACGCTCATCTTGGGAGCTGCCATTACGGGCCTCCAGGCCTTCAGCTGAGCCCTGATTCTACAGGGGTTTCGCCGCCCCAGCGCTGGGGTCTGGCGGGGGCGCCCCTCCCCCGCTCCTTGACCACGCTCCGTCGATAAGGACCGCCCCCGTGGGGGCGCCGTGGGGGCGCCCTCAGGGCTTGTGGTCCTCGAGGATGATGTACGAGCTCTCGATGAGTGAGAGCGCCTCCTCGGAGGTGGGTTCCACTTCGGCGGCGCGCAGCAGCCTGGCCGCCACTTCGTTGCCTCCCGCAAGGCCCGAGCCAAGTAGGCCCTTAGCAAGGACGTCGAGGAAGTACGCCGCCGAGGCGCCAGGGAAGACCAAGCAGAACGCCAGGCTATTGAGACCCGACAGGGCAAGGCCGAGCTGACCGATCTCATGGCACCCTGCTGGCAAGTCGAGGACGCAGGCCTCGCGCACCCACGAGTAGGCATAGGCAAGCAGGCGGATCTCGGTGTCCCCAGGAGCCATGTAATCCCCCTCCGCCTGGTGCTCGGGATCTGTGAGAGTTGCGGTCGCCCATTCGATATCGGAGTCAAGAAGCATCGGAAGAGCGTAGGGCGCGTCGCTGTGTGCGCCGTTCTGAGCGCGCCGGGGACGGCTCTGGGGGTGGGCGACACCAGGCGGTCCTAACCGGCCTGCTGCGGCGCAAGTGCTCCAAATCGGCACGGAAAGTGCCCGGAAATGGACCGTTTCAGGGCCGGAACCGGACAGGTTCCGGTGGTCAGAACAGCTCGGGCTGCTCCGGGGGCGCCGGCTTGGCGCCCCGGGCCCGGGCGGGCTTGCCGTGGGTGCGCTCGACGACCTTCGCCGCCAGCTTGCCGTCGGCGGCGCGCCACCGGGCGAGCTTGATGTAGTCGGCGTTGAGGTCGATGCCGATGCCCTGGCAACCGAGTGCGTTGGCGACGATGGCAGTCGTGCCAGTGCCGGAGAACGGGTCGAGAACCGTGCCACCGGGAGGGCACCAGCCCAGGACGATGCGCCGCGGCCACTCGGAAGGGAACGCTGCGAAGTGCTTGACGCCCAGCTCCTCGGGCACCCGCAGCGGCTCGGTCGCCACGGTCCAGACCGAGCCGGGCAGCTTGCCCAGCGCGTGGTAGCCGGCTCCTCCCTGGTTCGTGTCCTCCGCACCGGCCTTCCGCATGGCCCGGCTGGTGTTGCCGCCGCCCGGGCACTCTCCGCTGGTGCTGTACTCCTCACGCAGCAGGTCCATCGCGGCGAAGTACCTGGGCGACACGGTGAAGTGGAACCACTGCTCATGCTTGCGGGCGCAGCGGTCCTTCACACTCTCAGGCAGGCCGTTGGGCTTGGCCCAGATGACCTCCTCGCGGAGCACCAGCCCCAGCTCATCGACGCACCTGATGGCGTAGCGCCACGGGAGGCCCATCAAGGACTTCTCCGGCACGTGTGCGACTCCTGGTGCGGGCACGTTCTGGTGCGGCATGCGTACCGCGCCCGCCGCGGCGCGTTCGGCCCAGGTCTCCTCGAACTCCTCGAACTTGCCTTCGTGCATTCCTGGCTGGTGGGAGCTCCGTCGGGTCTGGGTGCGCTGGCTGTACTTGTCACCAAGATTGACCCAGATGCTCCCGGTCGGGCGCAGCACGCGAGCCATCTCGGCAGTGGCTGTGACCAGCGCGTCGAGGAACTCCGCGGGCGTGGCCTCTGAGCCAATCTCGTGGGCGCCGGCGCCGTAGTCACGGAGCCCGAAGTAGGGCGGCGAGGTGACAATCAGGTCGACGGAGTTGTCGGGCAGTGGCAGGTGCAGGGCGTTGCCCTGCAAGAAGAGTGGTGTCGTGGCCTCCATGACCAGGACCGTCCGGGCCCGGTGTGGCTGCGCACGGCGGCCCAGAAATGCAGCGACCTCCCCGGAGTGGAGGGGAGGTCACGTGCTCAACGAGGAGGCCGCTGCCCCCTCGACTGTGCGCGGGCAGGCCGCACGCGCCACTCACCAGGTCTGCATCGCTTCCCACTGCGCCTCGCGCAGTGCCGCGGTGCGGGCCCGGGTTTCGGCGGTCGCCTCCCAGCGGCCCCGGTCGTGCGTGTCGTCGTAGCCCGGGTCATCAACGACGACCTGGGCCTCGGCCTCAGCCTCAGCGATGGTGGCACGGAAGTCCTCGATGACGCGCGGCCCCGCCGTAGCGAGGAGCTCGAGGTGCTGGTCGAACGCTGCGAAGCCGTCGGTGTTGCTCATGTGGTGACCTCCTGTCACTCGTGCCGGCGGTGTGCCGGCCCTCACCACGGTCCCCGCCCCGGGCGGCTGTGCAAGGTGGTGGCCACAACGACGAAGCCCCGCCTTGCGGCGGGGCCTCGTTAGGAGCGGGTTGGTGGGTTGGTCAGAGTGTCGTCAGGTCCTCCACAGCCTGGTTCAGGCAGGGGTGGCACACGACGGGGGTGCGGTATCCACCCTCGGTGTCCGACTTGTCGAAGGTGCCGCCGCAGAGCACGCAATCCTCGGTGTGCTCACCTGGGGGGCAGAGGAAGTGTGGGTCGGGGCGGTACGGCGTGGGCATGGCTTTCTCCTTTCTCCCCCCGGCTCGTCCGGGGGGAGCTTCGTCTTGTCTGGGCGTTGGCTACCCCCAAACGACTTCTTGGCCGTAGCGATGCACGGCGCTGATGAGCTCGACGGCCACCATCGAGCAGGCGCACGCAGCCAGGTACTGCTCTCGGCAGAGGTTCTCCTCCTCATGGAGAACGGCCGCCTCGGCAAAGGCCGCCACCATGCTTTGGAGAGGCCGGAGGACGTCCCAGACGAAGTCCGGCAGCGTCCCGTCCACGACGACGAAGTCCCCGGCGCAGGGCTCTGGGGCCTGGTCGAGCTGGTCAAGCGTCCTGCAGAGGGCGAACCCCAGCTTCCGCATCTTCGAGTTGTTGCTGTAGAGCATGGCCCCGATGGCCTCCGAGATGTGCTCCAAGGAATCAGCGCCGAAGAAGCCGTCCCTCTTGATGTCGAACAGGTTGGTGGGGGTGGTCATGTGAGTTGTCTTTCTGCCGGTGGGTCTCTCCCACCGGCAGACCGATACGTGCCGTGTACCTCGCCGTACTCACTCATTTCTGAGCGCCTTCTCAGGGTCGGTGGTGGCGCAGCAGCTCAGCGCTCTCGATGACACGCAGCAGCCCAGCGGCGTCCCCCTCGTCGTCGTAGTGGCAGACGAGCTCGAGGACGATTTCGTGCTCGGTGCCGGGCCCGTAGCCGGCGCTCGCAAGGGCGTGGGCAGTGCGCACGACACGCCGCGCAAGCGAGCCCTGGGCGAGGGCGGACGTTGGCTGACCGAGCGCGGCCTCGACCGTGATGGCCACCCCGAGCATCTGGCGCTGATTCTTCGCTGGCCTCCAGCCCTGGTCCCAGGCGGCATGCACCCAGGCCTCGACGTGGGCGTAGAGGGCTCGGACAACTGCGGGGTCGTCACTCATGGCGCGAGCGTGCCGGCGCGCCCCGGCGCGGCACTCGAAAGAAATACCGCCCAGCCCCTGGCATAGCGGGTGAGGGCTCCGAACCGTCTCAGGCGGGCCGGAAAGACCGGACCCAGCAACACAGGAAGGCGAGGCTCATGAACCTCGAACTCACACCCGAGACTTACTACCGGGTCGAGGAGCGCTACGGCGACGTCATCATGGCGGCCGAGCGCATCGGTCGCGCCGAGGCCGGGGATCTCACCCCGGACCCGGACGACCTGGCGGAGCTGCTGGAGGGCATCGAGATTCTCCAGCGCGACCCCCGCATCCCCGACGCCGAGAAGGAAGCTGCCGTCACCCACATCCTCGCAGCGCGCGCGAGCGAGTGGCATGAAGAGCTTGACGACGAATGGCTATTCGGATCTCACTGAAGCCACCGAACCTGGAACGACCCCCGCGTGAGCGGGGGTCGTTGTCGTTCAGTGTCCTCCCTCCTCCTGCTGGTGCCGCCAGCGGTTCCACTCACGGGCGGTCATGCCAGCAAGGCGGCGGGGGGTGAGTGCCCGGTCGCCCAGCCACAGCGCCTCGGCGAGCTGGATGAACGGCCACGGTATGGACACGATGAAGCCCGGCTTGGTGAGCAGGTGAACCAGCTCGAGGGCCGTGCTCGTCGCAGAAAAGTTGAACTGCGGGCAGCCGTCCTCGCCGTGGAGAATGCAGAAGGGCGCCTCCCACACCAGCTGCCCGCACCAGAAGCACGCCTGGCACCCGAAGCGGTCCTCCTGGACGAAAACCAGGTCCTGCGAAACCTCCTCCGGCAGGGCGATGCGGAACCAGCTCGCACGGCACCCCTCGCTGCACCACACCAGGCCCGCCCCGTCGGGCAGCAAGGTCGCAAGCGACGTCACATTCGAGCCTGTACCCCACCACGATTCTGTTGCCATGAGCCGACCGTGCCCGGTGGCTGCGGCGTGCCATTCACGGCAAGCTGCGACGGGCGTGTTCCGTTGCATCTACTGGGGTGTTGCAGTATCGGCCAGGTGGCAACCGACGCAACATCGGTGTGCCCAACAAGTAAGTGACTGGTCAGCTGACCCGACGCTTCGCTGTCGGGTACGCCTCCGGCAACAGCCACAGGCTGACCAACAGGCCAGCCTCACCCTTCTCTACCCATACCTTCCTGACGGCTGCCTCCACTACCTGCTTGTCGTCAGACCAGGCCACACCGTTCAGCCCGTCGGCCACCAGCTTGAGCAGGTTGTCAACGTCTTTTGGGCGGCGGTCCCCGCAGCGGGCCTCGACCTCGACGCGCCAGCACTGGGTCGCGTCGGCCTGCCACCCGGGGGCGGCCAGGCGGAAAGCTGCGACGACGGCGGCCTCGGCGGCGACGGTGGCGGCAGGGGTGTAGCTCCGCCCCGCCCGGGTGACGCGGGCCCGCTGCTTGGGCTGGGGCTCACCGGCGACGGTGAAGGTGGCGACCAGCTCAGCCACGGCCCCACCCTCCGCCTCGCAGCACGAACGCCCCGCCCCCGGGGCGGCGCTTGGCCCGGCGCTCGCCACACTCGGGGCAGGGCTCGAGCTGCACCACCTCGCCCACGGACGGGGCGGTGCGGTGCGTGAAGACTTCCTCGCGGTCGGCCTCGCAGCCAAGACAGCGGAACGTGTACCAGGTCATCCCCATGACCGTGCTCACTCGAACCCGGCGCGCCGGTCTCTCGTCCGACACTGTGCGTACAGCAGGGCAGCGGCGAGGTGCACAACGTGCCGGGCCGTGCGGTGCTCGCTGTCCTGGTTGTCGGTAGTGGTCGCGTCAGGCGCCGCCATGTCCAGCGTCTTCCACGCTGTCCAGGCCCGAGCCTCGTAAAGCGCACGCTCGACGTCGGTCAGGCTGTCAGCGTCTGGCAGGTCGCCCCAGTCCGGCTCCCCGGGGCGGGGCCACATCTCGAGCTGCTCATTGCTCATGGCCCTTCCTCCAGATCGAGGAGGCGGGCCTCGATTCGGTCGTGCCAATCGGAGTGCAGGCGCACGGCGTCGAGGCCGGCGCCGTGCGGGCCGATGCGCACCGTCGCCCCGCACAGCCGGCAGGTGCCGAGCACGGCTCGTCCGTTGGCGGTGTCGATGGGCGCAAGTTCGTCGAGCCATCCGAGCCCGGACACATCACGCCTCCTCCCGCAGCGCGGAGGCGATGTCGATGACGAGGCCCTTGGGCAGCGGGAACCCCGAGCCGAGGACCCGGGCGAGCAGGTCCTCCAGCTCGGCGCAGCGGTCTCCGAGGCGGTCGGCCTCCTCGATGGCGTGGCGGGCGAGCCGCTCGTCGAAGGTCAGCTCGGCGTCCATCACTCACCGTCCTGAGTGCGAAGGAGCTCGATGGTCTCGAGCACGGCGTCCGGCGCGTCGTTGCCATCGACGAGGATCACGCCGTTGAGGAAGCACCATTCGAGTGCGTCCTCGAGCTCGGCGATGCGGTCGGCCATTGCGAGGAAGCGGGAGAGTTCGTCGCTCATCACTCACCCTCCCCGTCGATGGCGAACGGGTCTGCGTCGGCGCCCGGGGGCGGGCCCGTCGGGTCCGACAGCGGGTCGTCGAAGTCCTCGGTCTCCTGGCCGGCTGCCTCGATGGCCTCGGTCAGCTCCGACTTCTTGCCCGGGCGCCCCTCGGCGCGGGTCACCACGTCGTCTCGCTTGGCGAGCGCCGCGGTGTCGAGGCGGGCGATGACCTCATCGGCCTCCTCCTCCGTCAGGGCCGCAGTCTTGCGGACCCCGTAACCCTTCTCGATGGTGTCGGCGTATGCCGTGGCGGTCAGGCCCAGCTCCTTGCACAGGTCCGCGATGGCGGCGCGCTGCTCGTCGTTGGCGAGCGGAACGGCGGCGGCCTCAGCGACGGCAGCCTCGGCGGCGAGCGGGTCGGGGAACTCGTCGGGCCGCAGCGGGGCCGCACCGTCACCGGCGAAGCTCGTCACCTCCTCATGGGTGTAGGACAGGCCCGCCACCACGTCGGCGGCACCAGCACGGCCGAGCATCGACGTTGCGCGGGCGAGGTACATGGCCTTCGGGTAGGACTTCCACTGCCCCTTGCCGAGCAGGCTGGCGCGCTTGGCGTCCTCCTCGGTGAAGGAGATGTCGATGACGGCACCGGTGTCGGCGCGCGTGAGGCGCAGCTCACAGCCGCGGTCGTCGAGGCGGACGACCTCGAGCTTGTGACCGGCCCGCCCGATGAGCGCACGCATCAGCTCGGGCGATGCGTCAGGGTTGCCCTGGATGACGTTGATGCCATACACGGCCTGCATCGGACCGATGCCGGCCTCGGCGCCCCAGAGGATGATCATGGCTGCGTCGATGGGCTTGCCCTTCAGGTGCTGCGGGCACACAGTCGAGCGGCACAGGGCCTCAGCGAACTTCATCGCGGCGTCGAAGTCGCCGGGCTGGATGGCGAGCGTGGTGCTCATGAGAGAGACCTCCCCGGTCTGTCACGGGTGGGGGTTGTTCCCCACCCCCAAGACCGTCCGAGTGCCCCTCGGCTATGCACACAGGTCGCCAAGAAATCTTCGAGTGCCACCCCGCCCCGGGCCCGGCACACTTGAGGGCATGCCAGACCCCGACCTCGCCGCCCTCACCAACATCCCCACCGACCTCACCGACGAGGAGATAGCCGCGGTGTCCTCTCGCCTCGACGCGGCCGTGCGCGGCCTCGTGCCCGGCCAGAGCTGCAGCGTCGAGGAAGACGCTGCCCAGCCTGAGTCCTCAGAGGAGTAGGCGCCGGTCAGAACTCCGGACCATCGGCTGCCTGGGCGGCGCCGGGCACGACCTTCCACACCTTGGGCGGGGTGCCGCCCGGCACGGTGGCCTTGCCGTCTCCCGTCTCGAGGATGCCGTCCTTGACCAGCTTGTTGAGCCGGCGCCGAATCTTCTCCGCCCGGGACCGCTGGATGGTCTTGTCGTCGGTGGCCTCGGGGTACGCCTGGCGCACCAGCCGGTCGAGCGTGGCGCCGCCGGTTCCGCAGGCGCCCACAAGGTCCTCGAGCCGAGACTCCTGGTCAATCTCGACGGTGCCCATGCGGTGGTCGATGAGGGCACGCATGGTCCCAAGGTCGCCAGCGGCGTACTTGAGCTGGGAGATGTCGACCACGGGGTCGCCAGCGGCACCCCACACGAGCAGCACCGAGCCGGCACCGGCGCCGAGCCACACGCCACCGAACACGTCGTCGAGTGACTTGGGCTTGGAGTTGCCGGCCGACCGCTTGCGCTGGTGGGTTATCTCGGCCAGCTCAATCTCGTTCGCCAGGCAGTGCTGACGGGCAGCGTTGTAGCGAGCAGCGGTCTCCGGCTTCTCCAGGTCGTAGGCCACGTCCTTGAGGGAGTCGACCACGACACGCTGTGCGCCGCAGGCCTGGGCCATCTCGAGCAACAGGGTGGGGTTCTCGGGCAGGTACTTGGGCAGCGGCCCGTCCCACAGCACGAGGCGCTCGTTCAGCACCTCCCGGTCGGTGTCATGCACCATGCGCCGGAAGGACCGTCGAATCTGGCGGGGCCGGTCCATCGCCAGGTACAGCACCCGGTCGCAGGTCGTGACCGGCTGGTCCAGCACAGTGCTCCTGCCCAGCCCGATGGAGGCGAGCACGACACGCTGCACGGCGGTGGTCTTGCCGATGCCGGACGGGCCCGTGACCAGCAACGACTCTCCCTTGACCCACAGGGCGTTGTCGCTGTCGCCCCAGATGGCGTCCAGGCCCTCGGGCTCGTCGAGGATGGCGTCACCACCACGACGGAACCGAGCGACCCACGACGGGACCTCCTTCTCCTTCTCCTCCTTCTTGAGGGCGGCCACGGCCTGCTCGTTGTCGGGGCCGTAGCTCACCATGCGACTGCCGACGACGTTGCCGTTGTCGTCGTACTCCAGCTCCTCGATGAGCTGCTCGGTGTCGACGCTCACAGCTCCTCCTCCCCGATGAGGATGAGGTGCGCAATGTCGAGGGCGGCGGGGTTGGGGGCCACCTGCTGCTGCTGCCAGAAGGCGGCTGCAAGAACTGCTGTGTCCGCGGTGTTGAGCTTGCGACCCAGGTCGATGATGACTGCGGTATGCAGCTCGTACTGGCTGGGACGCTTGTCGATTTCACGGGGCTTGGCGGGGGGTGTCATGGAGCGACCTCCAGGTAGGGCGCCGGGTCGGTCCGGCGGCTTCCTCTGAACTGGTCCGGCCCCGGGGACACTGCGCACGCGTCCCGGGGAACTTTCTGAATCTTCTTGGGGACACCGCTGCGGGGTGGTGTTCTCGGCGGCGCCACGGCGCCCGCCGATGCGGGGTGGAACCTTCGCCAACACAGCGAACGGCCCCGGCACAAGGCCGGGGCGTCCGATGCGGGGTGGTGCGCTCTCAGGCTGCCGTCTCGGCCTCCTCGGTGAGCGCCGGGCGTGCCGCCCGGGCCCGGTTCCGGATGGCCTGGGCGCGCTGCACGGTGATGCCGAGCAGCCTGGCCAGGGGCCGGGGCCCGATGCCGGTGGCGACGATGAGGCGGTCGCGCTCGGCGGCGAGCTCCAGGCGAAGGTCCTCGGCGCGGTAGAGCTCGGCTGTCACCTGCACCAGGCGTGCGTGGGCGTCGGTGGTCTCGGTGGTGGTCATGGTGGGGTGTCCTCCTCGGACGTGGGTGGGTGGGGTGTGGGTTGTTGCGGGGTGGTGCGCTCAGGCCTGCTCCTCCGCGTCGATGCAGTCGTCACAGAGGTGGAAGGTCAGGCCGCAGGCCTCGTCGCTGATGGTGGCGGCGTTGCCGCAGCCTCCGTCGCACACGACGTAGCCCTCGGCGTCCTCCTCGGCGCGGGCGGCGACGGTCAGCAGCTCGGCGGCGATGGCACGCGCCTCAGCCGGGGTGTAGCCCACGGACTGCACCTCGGGGCCGTTGTGCGCCCAGGCGTCGAGTACGACGTAGACGTACGGGGTGCCGTGGTCCAGAAGCTCCGTGGCGTGGATGGTGCTGGGACACCCAGCGTGGCGACCGAGGCGGTTGACCACGGGGTACACGTGCGCCTCCACGTCGGAGAACTCGCCGGGGGCCGCCTCGTGGATGGCCAAGGCGAGGGCCATGTAGGCCTCGCTCGTGGCAGTGATGTCCAGGTTGGCGACGTCCCAGCCGAGCGCCTGAATGGCTCGGTAGACCTGGCGGGCCTGGTGCTTGGTGAAGGTCACAGTGACCTCGGTGGTGGGGGTGCTCATGGTGGTGTCCTCCTTGGACGGGGTGAGTGGTGAGCGGGGTGAGTTGTTGCGGGGTGGTGCCCCACTCCGGTCGTGAGCCGGTGCCGCCGATGCGGGGTGGGGCGGTGCGTCAGGCGGCAACCTCCTCGGCGACCAGGGCGAGGGCGGCGCTAACCGCCTCGGCAAGGGCGTACCCATTCAGGGAGGTGGCCAGGTCGTGCAGGTGCCCGCACGAGCACGGAGAAGGGTCCAACGACGGGCCGCCCTCGTAGGGCGAGGCGTCGAACCCCCCGCAACTGTCTTCCTCGCCGGTGGTCAGGTTCTCGACGGTCCAACGGACGTAGTGCCACTGGTCAGCACGCCAGGCGCGGACCTGGGCGGGGTCGTAGCAGTCACAATCTTCCGGCGTTGTGTCGATGTCGTAGTAGCCAGCAACGCGCAGCACGCCGGCGTCGATCAGCTCCTCGACGCGCGCAAGGTCCGCAAGCTCGTCGTCAGACCAGTCGTAGCTGGTCCACTCGAACTCGGGCGCCTCGTACAGCGCGGCATCGCACCCGTCGCAGGCGACGTCATCGGCCGTTTCGAACGCGACCAACGCGACGTCGACCAGGGTCAGCGGGTAGCACTCGAACTCCTCGCGAAGCTCTCGTTCGTTGCCGTCGGTGAGGTGGCGCGCGGCGCAGCGCTTAGTGCAGAACCTGGCCACGTCGGTGTACCAGTTCTCGACGGACCAGCCGACACGAACAAGGGCGCGACGTGTCTCCGCCTCGGTGAACCAGACCGGAACGCTGATGGGGGTGGGGGTGCTCATGGTGTCGACCTCCTGGTCGGTGTGAAGGGGTGAGCGGTGTTGGTTGTGAGTGGTGCCCCGGTCCCGTCGTGAGCGGGCGCCGGCGGTCCGGACCGGGGCGGTGTGTCAGGCGGAGAACCACTCCTCGCCGCAGCCGTCGAGGTAGGACCCGACAACGTCGATCCCGTCGCAGGCAATGTCGACGCGGTCGTGGCCCCAGTAGCCGAGGACCCGCCCGCCGTGGGCGGTCGTCACCTCGATGTGCGGGCCGCCGGTGGATACGACGACGGTCCAGTGCCCCGTCGTGACCGTCCCGTTCAGGTGGCGCCGGTCCGTGCGGTAGATGTCCAGGCACGTGTCCAGCCAGACGGACACGGACACGACGTCGTCGTCGAGGAACACGTCTGTCTCGTCCAGGATTAGGGAGGCGAACGCGTCCCACTCGCCGGCCTCGTGTGCGTCGGTGACGGCGGCGACGATGTCGTCGTAGTCGTGGCCGTCGAACGAAGCGAGTGCAGCGACCGACTGGGCGACGAACTCGCACGCCTTGCGGAGGTGTGTGGTGGTGTCGGTGGTGGTCATGTCGTGGCCCTCCTTGGGGGTCCGGGTCGTGGCCGGGGCGTCCGGCCATAGAGGGGACCGTGTGAGGGGCCACGCACGGCGCAAGCAGGTGGGCAGGATTTCTCGAGATTTGTTTTTGGCTGGGTGCCCGGGGCATCGGATCGGACCGGCCCGAGGGCGACGACGGGCCCACGGGGAGGGGCATCGGAGCAGTCACGAAAGCAGTCACGCGGCCGTTCCCAGCGTGAGTGCTCGGATTGCAGTCACGGGGCACTCACGGGGGCCGTAAACACACCTAAAGCAGGGTCACGCGAGCAGTCACGCAGTCACGCGGTAGAGCAGTCACGCAACGCACCCCCCCCTAAGAGGGGGGGTGCGTGAGTGCTCAGGGCTCGGCGGCCCTCAGAAGGGGAGAAAATGGGGCGGCGTCGGTAACTTGCTCGCCGTGTCGGTCGACGGCGCGCCGGCACGTTGCGGGGTGGCCCGTCCCACCTCGACGCACCTGGCGGGCCCAGCTCGAACAGGACCCGATGCGGGGTGGCCCAGCGCCCTCCCCTGAGTGTGCGCCGGCCCTGGCCCGTGGCACGACGATGCGGGGTGGGCACCCGGTCGTCAACGTCGACCGCCCCTGGCGGTGTGCCAGGGGCGGTGCGGTCGGTGCGGGTGGTGTCAGCGGAACATGGCGCGCACCTCCGCGGCGGTGACGCCTGCCAACGGGTCGGCCGACAGGCCCTCGGCGACGACCTGCCTGGCACAGATAGCGTCCCACCGGTCGGCGCCTCGCGGGCCCTGTGCCGCCGTGACGCGTGCCGACGCCTCGGTGTACCGGGCGTGAGCGTGCTCAGTCTCGGGCCGCGTCATGCCCGGGTCGGCATTGCGCCGCACGTGGTAAGTGAGGCCTGCCTGCCAGTCGTCGGCGGTGATGCCACTGCCGGCGTTGGCGGCCGCGAGGGTCGCGGCGAGCTCGGTGATGGTCGTCACGACGCCACCCCCTCGACGCGGACGCACATGAGCAGGCCGACGACGTTGCCAAGGGCATCCCGCACGGCGACGGGCTTCTTTGCCTCAGTCGGATGCATAGTGGCGCCGTCGGCGCCCATTGCGGCCGCCGCAACGGCGGAGCGGACGTGGAGGCCGGTGGCGGTGTCGCGAAGTGTCGGGATGCCCTCGGCGTCCGGCACACTCGGCGCCCACTGGCCCGCGGGGACGTCAGCGCTCAGGGGAGCCAACAGCGCGCCAAAGTCAGGGAACGCCGGGCGGTACTCGGGGGAAAAGGTCCGACGCCCGTCGACGTGGCCCTTGCGTGCGGTCTTAGTGACATGCGCGCACGCGCCCTCACCGGGACGCCCGGCCTCCGCGATGAAATTGAACACGCCGGGTAGGCAGGTGACGTCGGCGGCGCAATGGAGCATTGCGTCACCCGCCCAAACCGCGCCGCTTGGCAGCACGGTGAGGGTGACGCGGCCGGTCCCAAATCGGCGGGCAAGTTCGCGAGCGGCTTGTTCCGCAAGGGTGAGCGGGACCCGCGTCGGCTTGGGCGTTGCCAGTGCGGCGGTGAGTGCCGTCCGCGTGTCAGAAACGGTGAGCATGATGGGAACCTCCGGTGAGGGTTGCAACGGCGCCCTGTTGCGCCGTCCCTTGACACCGTGAATGGGCCCGTGCACTGGGCAAGAAGCTGGGCCGGATTTCTCGAAATTTTCTGGCGGCACCACTCGACGCCCCGTCGCCTCGACGTTGTGCCAGTCGGGCCGTGACGCGGCGGTGAGTGCAGTGACGAGTGGCAAGGCGGGGCACGGCGCTGGGCAGGGGCACCCCCGGGGGGTGGGGGGAGGTGGGGGGGTGCGCGGATGCGTGCGCGGTCGTGGGTCCCATATGAAGCCGGCTCGGACAAAAAACTCAGCCCGGAACGGAAACCAACCCCCATTGCACGCCAGTCACGGCCACAGTCACGGAGCCGTTTCAGCGCCCCCTGCCCTGGTTTCGCAGCGCAGTCACAAAACGCCCCCAGACGACGCCATTCCGGTCACGCAACCGGTCACGGCACCACTCACGCACACACGCGCTGAGCAGTCACGCACACACCCTCTCCCTATGGGGAGGGTGTGTGACTGCAGAGGGCCTTGCGCCCCAGTCCCAGCAACGGACGGTCAGCGTCGTGACCGAGTTCGAACACCCCGACGAGACCATCGCCCAGGCACGCAAGAACGCGTCGGGCCACCTCACGGAGGAGCAGGTCGCCAAAATCATCGACCTCAAGCTGCGCCGCTTCACCGAGGCCAAGATCGCCACCCAGGTCGGCTGCTCCCGCAAGGCCATCCGAGCCAACTGGCGCAAGTACCTGGACGAGGCCTCCAAGCACCGTGTCGCCAATGTCGAGGCCAACCGCGAGGAAATCATCCAGCGCTACGACCGCATCGCCACCGACGCCCACCTCACCGGTGACAAGTGCCGAGACGACGGCGACCACACCGCGGCGGTGCGCTACATGGAGGTCGAGAAGGGTGCGCTGCGCGAGATAGCCAAGCTGCAGGGCCTGGAGAACACGAAGGTCGAGGTCCGCTCCGTCACCGTGGATGCCATCGACGCCGAGATTGCCAAGCTCGAGGCTGAGATAGCCGCCCAGAAGGCCCTGTCGGACAAGTCATGAGCCAAGAGCCCGACACGCTTGAGACAAAGCTGGCCGAGCTCAAGTCGCTCCGTGACAAGCGTGAGCGCCTGGCCGACGCCGCCCTGGACAAGGCCCGCAACGTCGACGCCTTCAAGCTGCTCGGCTGGAAGCCTCAGCCTCGCCAGGCCGAGATGGAGCGCCTGTCGCTCGTCTCCGACGAGACCCTGACGGGCGGCTCTGCCGGGGGCGGCAAGACCGACTGGCTCGTGGCGCACGTAGCGGCGCACCTGCTGCGCACCCCGGGCGACCGCGGCGTCATCTTCCGGCGCGTCACCACCTCGCTGTCACGAACCGTTCTCCCCCGGGCCGTGCAGCTGCTCATGGCGCACGCCAAGTTCAACGCCCAGACCAACAGTTTCCAGTTCCACAACGGCAGCATCTTGGACCTGGCGCACCTCGAGCACGAGCACTCCGTGCACCGCTACCAGGGCACGGAGTACGGCGTCGTCGGCTTCGAGGAGCTCACCGAGTTCACCCAGTACCAGTACGAGTACATGCTCTCCCGCGTCCGCTCGACTGTCGCAGGAGCCCGGCCCCATGTCGTGGCCACCACCAACCCCGGCAACGTCGGCCACGTCTGGGTCAAGCGCCGCTTCGTCAAGCCGCTCGACGGCGACTGGGCCGAGGAGTCGCCCGACCCGCTGCCCAACATCGTGTGGCGACCCCGGCCCGTCGACGGCATCACCCAGGGCAGCCGCGTGTTCGTGCCCGCCGGCCTCGAGGACAACGCCATCTTGCGTCGGCTCGACCCGGGCTACGAGGCCCGCCTGCTCGGCCTGGCTTCCGACGAAGGCATGAGGATGGCGCTGCGCTACGGCGACTGGAACGCCATCGAGAAGGTCGAGGGCGCGCTCTGGACGACCGACGCCATCAACCGCTCGCGCGTCGAGCGGGCGCCGGAAATGGTGCGCGTCGTCGTCGGCGTCGACCCGGCCATGAACGACGGACCCAACGCGGACGACACCGGCATTGTCGCCGTGGGCCGCGGCATCGACGGGCACGCCTACGTGCTTGCCGACAAGACCTGCCACCTCCCCGCCGACGGCTGGGCCCGGCGTGCCGTCGAGCTCGCCATCGAGGTCGAGGCCGACCAGGTGGTCGTCGAGGTCAACCAGGGCGGGGCGCAGAACATCTTGCTGCTACGCCAGGCCTACAACGCGATGGTGGCCGAGGGCACCGTGGACCGGCCCATCCACATCTTCTCCACCTGGGCAAAAGGCTCGAAGCGCCTGCGGGCAGCGCCGGTGTCCATGCTCTGGGTCGGGTCCGAGGCCGCCCCGCCGACGGCCCACATGGTCGGGCGCCACCTGGAGCTCGAGCAGGAATGCACGACCTGGGTCCCGGAGCGCACGCACCAGTCGCCCAACCGCATCGACGCAATGGTGCATGCCACCGCAGCGTTGCGTGTTGTGAATGCCACGGCCACGCACCCAGAGGTCCTGCCGCCGCCGCGCCCCGGGCGGCCCAGCCCCGAGGCCAAGAAGCGCGCCGAGGCACGCACCAAGGGCCGCGGCTCGTCGGTGACTTGGATATGAGCGTGCCTCATTGAGGCATGTCCGGACGGTGGGTGGAGAACCACCTCACC
>Ga0181344_1000085_pt1 | contig 38348 bp, 30 predicted proteins | sample Su13VDMLBDD_FD_130098 | JGI IMG/M metagenome (GOLD analysis project Ga0181344, IMG submission 130098) | Freshwater viral communities from Lake Michigan, USA - Su13.VD.MLB.D.D | ecosystem: Environmental > Aquatic > Freshwater > Lake | place: USA: Michigan | collected 2013-07-15
AACTGATCCCCCGGCTGGGCCGCGCCCGCCCCCTGGCCGAACGCAGCCTGGGACACCCGGACGCCGGCGCCGTCTCGCTGGCGCTCTGCGCAAGGGTCGCAGCCAAAGCCCTCGCGGAATAAGCCAGGGGGGAACGGCCTGACGCGTCGCGGAAGGCCCGGCCCTTCAGGAATCGAGGCGCATCCGCGTCATTTCCCGGGCCAGGGCGCCGCACATGAGGCGCTTGGCCGGATCGATCGAACTGCTGATCGAGACGAAGATGCCCACCCGCATGTTGACCAGCATTTCCTGAAGCAGCGGCACAAAGCGCAGGCGGCCGGCCTCGATGTCGTCGTAAAAGCCGATCTTGGTGTAAAGCCCGATGCCGTGGCCTCCCAGGATCATCTGCTTTGCCAGAAACTGGGTGTTGGTGAAGATGTGGGTGGACAAGGGCGTCACCAGCGTGGTGATCGCCTGGTCGATGATCGAATTGCCGCCCCGCGCATCCGTGGTGCGGACCAGCCGAAAGGCGGCGATGTCGTCGATGGTGACGCTGGTCCGGTCCGCAAGCGGATGGTCGGGGCGCAGGATCACGCCGAAGGGCGCGGATTTCTCGTACAGCAGCCTGACCCCCGGATGGTCCGACAGGGTGAAGGCGATGCCGATCTCGGCCGTGGCGGCCGCCACGGCGCTGATGGCGTCCTCGGGCTGGACGGTCGTCACCGAGATCGAGATGTCGGGATAGATCTTGCCGAACTCGTTGATCGCCCGCGGCAGGCATCCCATGGCGATCGAATCGATCGTGTGGATGTTGATGTGGCCCGTCCGCAGGTCGCGCATGTCGTCGATGAGGATCTTCGTGCGCTCGAAATCGTGCAGCACGGTGCGGCAATGCTCCAGCAGGATCGCGCCCACGGCGGTCAGCTCGACCCCCTCGGGGGTGCGGTCGAACAGGGACACGCCCAGCCGTTCCTCGACGCTGATGATCTTGCGGTTGACGGTGGTGGAGGACAGGTTCAGCACCTGCGCCGCCTTGCGGATCGAACGCTGGCGCGCGACCTCGTCGAAATATCTCAGGAAGCTGGCGTGCATGGGGTCCTCGCGGATCGGGGGTGATGCGTTTTCCGCATCGCCGTTGGCAGATCTTTCTTCTACCTGCACTGCCCGGGCAAGGATAAAGTCAGCAAACAAGGCCGAAACAAGGGCCGCTCCTTCCCACCCAGCAGAGAGATGGAAAGATGCGAGACAGAACACAGTTCGACCGGCGCAGTCTGTTGCGCGGCATGACCGCCCTTGGCGCCGCCCTTGCCGGAACCCGGGTCAGCATCGGCCCGGCCGGAGCGGCGGACCTGCGCACCGTCAGGCTCCAGCTCGGCTGGCTTGCGGGGAACGGCATCCTGGGCGAAGTGGCCGCGGACCGGAACGGCTTTTTCGCCGAGGAGGGCCTTGCCCTGGAGATCGTCGCCGGGGGACCGAACGTCGATGGCGTGGCCTCGGTCGCGTCGGGGCGCGCCGATATCGGGTCGATCAGCTCCAGCCCGTCGCTGATGCTGGCCCGCTCTCAGGGGCTGCCGGTCAAGTGCATCGCGGCAGGCTATCAGCAGCATCCCTTCACCTATTTCTCGCTGGAACGGAACCCGGTCCGCGAACCCAAGGATCTGATCGGCAAGACCGTCGCCACCAACGGCACCGCCCGCATCCTGCTGCAAGCGCTTCTGGCCGCGAACGGCATCCCCGAGGACCAGGTGGAGGTGCTGGTCATGGGGGCGGACATGGCGCCGCTGCTGACCGGGCAGGCGGACGTGGTGACCGGCTGGAAAACCAATGTCGGGGCCTTGTCGGTCCTGGGACCGGACCGCGTGGACATGACCCTGTGGGACGCGGGCATCAGGCTTTACGCCAATCCCTATTACATCACCGACGCGTCGCTGGCCGAGCATCCCGAACAGGTTCGCGGGATGCTGCGGGCGATCGCGCGCGGTTGGGGATGGGTGCACGACAATCCCGGGGCGGCCGTGGACATCCTGGTGTCGCGCTATCCCAACCTGGACCGGGACGCCGAACTGGCGGCCGTGGAACCCGTCGTCCGATACAGCTTCAACGACGCCACGCGCGATCACGGCTGGGGCATGATGACGCGCGACAACTGGCAGGCGCAGATCGACATCTACGACCGCCTGGGCCAGTTCGAAGGTCCGGCGCCCTCGGTGGACGACGTGATGACGCTGTCCGTGCTGGACGACATCGCCGCGGCGCGGCCGGTATACGGATGATCGCCATGATGGAGCCTTCGGAAACGCTGGTCGGCCGGCCCGTCGACACCCCCCGGCCGGACGCCCCGGCGGCCCGCCTCCGGGCGGCCTCGGTCCGCTTCGGCGCCTATACCGCGATCGACCGGCTTGACTTGCAGGTCGAGGCCGGCTCGTTTTGCACCATTCTCGGGCCGTCGGGCTGCGGCAAGTCCACGCTGCTGCGGCTGGTTTCGGACCTGATCCCGGCGGCCGACGGCGAGGTCTCGATCTTCGGCAAGACAACCGAGGAAGCGCGCCTGGCCCGGGAGTTCGCCTTTGTCTTCCAGGACGCCGCGCTGCTGCCCTGGCGGTCGGCGCTGAAGAACGTCGAGCTGCCGCTGGAGATCGGCCGCAAGCGCGGGACCGCGATCCCCGCCGGCCCGCGCAGCCCGCGCGAGCTTCTGGAGCTGGTGGGCCTGAAGGGCCGCGAGAACGCCCTGCCGCACGAACTGTCGGGCGGGATGCGCCAGCGGGTGGCCATCGCCCGGGCGCTGCTGTGCCAGCCCAGGCTGCTGCTGATGGACGAACCCTTCGGCGCCCTGGACGAGATGACCCGTGACCGGCTGAACCTGCAACTGCTGGACATCTGGCGCGAAACCGGAACCACGATCCTGTTCGTGACCCATTCCATCTCGGAGGCGGTGTTCCTGGGCCAGAAGGTCATCATGCTGCGCGCCAATCCCGGCCGCCTGCGCGGGATCGTGGACATCGACCTGCCCGCGCCGCGCCATATGAAGATGCGCGACACGCCGGAATTCAACCGCCATTGCAGCCACCTGCGCGACCTTCTGGAGACCTGCTGATGGCCGCCATCGACACACCTTCCGCCGCCGATCCACAGGCGCTTGCCCGCAGCGCGGCGCGCAGGGAACGGCTCGTTTCCAGCATCGTGCCGATCGGCACGGCAGTGGCCCTGGTCGGGCTGTGGCAGCTGGGCGTCAGGGGCTTCGGGGTTCCGGCCTATATCGCCCCCGCGCCGTCGGACGTGGCCGTCACCCTTGTCGAAAAGTTCCCGCTGCTGATGCGGAACTTCTGGCCGACATTTGTCGAAAGCGTGGCGGGCTTCACGGTGGGCAACCTGGCCGCCATCCTGATCGCGGTGGCCTTTGTCCATTCCCGCAACGTCGAACGGGCCTTCTTTCCCATCGCCGTTTTCGTGAACACCATCCCGATCCTGGCCATCGCCCCGATCCTGGTGCTGATCTTCGGGCCGGGCATGACCGCCAAGGTGGTGATCGCCGCGCTGATCTGCTTTTTCCCGACCCTGGTCAACATGGTCCGGGGCCTGCAATCGGTCAGCCCGCAGACGCTGGAACTGGCGCGGATCCTGTCGGCCTCGAAATCCGAGGTGTTCTGGAAGATGCGCCTGCCCTCGTCGCTGCCGTTCCTGTTCTCGGCGCTGAAGATCTCGGCCACGACCTCGGTCATCGGCGCCATCGTGGGCGAATGGGTGGGCGCGGATCTGGGCCTGGGGGCGCTGATCCTCGACGCGACCTTCAACTTCAACTCGCCGCTGCTTTACGCGACGGTGCTGATGTCCTCGGGGCTGTCTGTGCTGATGTTCGCGCTTGTGACGCTGGCCGAACGCCGGATCGTGCGCTGGTAGCCTGAAACCTTTCGAACCAACCGATCATCGACGCCGCGGGCCTGACCCGCCCCGGCGTGACAGAAGGAGCTTGTCCAAATGACCGACCGCATCAGGGATCATCTTGCCGTCAGGGCCCAGCAGGTGCCGGTTGTCGCCGACACCGACGTGGTGGTGATCGGCGCAGGCCCGGCCGGGCTGTCGGCTGCCGTGTCGGCCGCCCGCAACGGGGCGCGGGTGACGCTGGTTGAACGCTATCACCACCTGGGCGGCATGGCCTCGGGCGGGATGGTGCTGGTTTTGGACGACATGGTGAACGACGGGACCGAGATCGTCACCACCGGCATCGTCAGCGAATTCGTGGACCGGATGGAACGCCAGAACGGCGCGGTCTTTCCCCCGCCCCAGGACTGCCTGACCAACTGGGGCATGTGGCGGAAATGGGCACGCTGGGGCTGCATCGACTTTCACAAGCAGGGGATGCCGCAGCCGATCATCCACGCCGTGGCCTTTGATCCCGACGCCTGGAAGCGCGTCAGCCTGGATCTGGTCGCGGAGGCGGGGATCGCGTTGCGCACCCACAGCTGGTTTTCCGAGGCCATGGTGGAAAACGGCCGCGTCACCGGCGTGATCGTGCAGACCAAGCTGGGCCGCCAGGCGATCCGGGCGAAGATGGTCGTGGATGCCTCGGGCGATCTGGACGTGGCGTCCTCGGCGGGGGCCGCGTTCACGACCGGCCAGTTCATCGTGACAACCGTGTTCCGGCTGATGGACGTGGACACCGCCAAGGCGGAAGCCTTCGAATACGACAACCCCGAGGCGTTCAAGGCGCTTGACCGCCAGGCGCGCCGGGCGATCGGCGGGGCCTGGGGCATGTGGTGGCTGAAGACGCCTCTGCCCGGCGTGGTCTGGTGCAACTGCCCGCATATGCCGGGTTATGACGGGCTGTCGCCCGAACACATGGTCGAGGCGGAATACGAGGGCCGCCGCCGGATGATGGCGCTGCTGGACTTCGCCCGGACGAACCTGCCGGGCTTCGAGAACGCCAGGATGCTGGGCGCGGCCGAACAGATGGGCATCCGCCAGACCCGGCTGTTGCAGGGCGAATATGTCGTCACCAGGGACGACGTGCGGAAACGCCGCCATTTCGCGGATTCGGTCTGCCGGGGCCGGGACTATTACACCCCCTACCGGGCGCTGCTGCCCAAGGGCGTCGACAACCTGATCGTCGCGGGCCGCCATTATTCGGTCGAAAGCGAGGCGCAGAAGCAGTCGCGGGAAATCCCGCCCTGCATGGCCCAGGGCGAGGCCGCGGGGGTCGCCGTCGCCAAGGCGCTCCAGGCCGGCTGCGCGCTGCGCGATGTCGATGTCCGCGCCATCCAGAAGCAGATGCGCGCGCAGGGGGCCGATCCGGGCGACGTGCCCTCGGCCAATGCCCTTGTCGAAACCACCGCCGCCGCCTGAGGAAAGGAAACCGCCATGACGAAACAGCACCTTCCGCTTCCGCTTGAAGGCATCCGGGTTCTTGACTTCACCCAGGTGATGATGGGGCCCTGCGCCACGCAGATGCTGGCCGATTTCGGCGCCGACGTGATCAAGATCGAACGTCCGGGCGAGGGCGACCTGTCGCGCAACTTCTTCGGCGAACCCAGCGAGGAGGCGATGAACAACGCCGTCTTCGCCTCGCTGAACCGCAACAAGCGGTCGGTCGAGATCAACACCAAGTCGGACGCCGGACGGCGGATGATCTACGACCTGGTGGCCCAGTCCGACGTGGTGGTGGACAACTTCCGCGCAGGCGTGATGCGGCGGCTGGGGTTCGACTACGACACGCTGTCCGGGATCAACCCGGGCATCATCTGCGCGTCCGGCACGGGCTTCGGGGAAACCGGGCCTTATGCCCACAAGGGCGGCCAAGACGTGCTGGCCCAGGCGATGACCGGGGTCATGGAAAAGACCCAGGACCCGGCGGTGCCCAGGTCCATCTATCCCACCACGCTGTGCGACTATACCGCCGGGATGCATCTGGTGCAGGGAATCCTGGCGGCGCTGCTGGCGCGCGCCAGGACCGGGCGCGGCCAGAAGGTCGGGGTGTCGCTCTACGACTCGATGATCGCCATGCAGATGCAGGAGGCCGCGCAATGGTCCAGGCACCGCGAGGTGCTGAACTGGGCCGCGATGCCGCTGACCGGCGTTTTCGACACGACCGACGGGGCGGTGGTGGTGGTCGGCGCCTTCAAGCCGCACCCGCTGCGCGACATCTGCGCCGCCCTGGGGATCGAGGACCTGTCGCCCGCCTATCCCAACCTTGCGGCGCAGCGCGCGAACAAGCCCTACCTGCAAGGCCGCTTCCGCGACGCCTTCGCCACCAACACCACCGCCCACTGGATCGAGCGGCTGGAAGAACAGGATCTGCTCTGCGCGCCCGTCCGGTCGCTGGGCGAGGCCCTGGCCGACGCCCAGACCGCCGCCAACGGGATGCTGGTGGATGTCGATCACCCGATCCTGGGCCGGATCACCCTGGTCGGATCGCCCGTTCATCTGAGCGAGGCGCCGCTGGTCGTCCGCCATGCGCCGCCCCGGCTGGGCCAGCATACCGACGAGGTGATCCGCGAATTCGGGCTGTCGGCCATCGCCCGGAAGGAGGCGGTATGACCGTCCGCCTTGAAATCGCCGGTCAGGTCGCGCGCGTCACCATCGACCGCCCCGACCGGATGAACGCGGTCGATGCCGCGACCGAGGCCGCGCTGGAGCGCGTCTGGTCGCGGATCGAGACCGGCGACGACATCCGCTGCGTGGTGCTGACCGGCGCGGGCGACCGGGCCTTCAGCGCGGGCGCCGATATGAAGGCCGCCAACGGTGTCGGCGGGCTGGAATACTGGGGCGCGGCCAATCCGAACGGCTTTGGCGGCATCGCCCTGCGGCAGGGCCTGACGGTGCCGGTCATCGCCCGCGTGAACGGCCTGGCGCTCGGCGGCGGGTTCGAGATGGTGCTGGGCGCGGACATCGTGATCGCCGCGGATCACGCCCGCTTCGGCCTGCCCGAGGCGCGGGTCGGCCGCCTGCCGCTGGACGGCGGCATGGTGGCCCTGCAACGCCTGATCCCGCGCAACGTCGCGGCGGGGCTGATGATGACCGGCCGGATGCTGTCGGCCGAGGACGCGGCGCGCCATGGGCTGGTCAATGCGGTGGTGCCGCCCGACCGCCTGGACGCCGAGGTCGATGCCTGGGTCGCCGACATCCTGTCCTGCGCGCCCCTGTCGGTGGCCGCGATCAAGGACACCATCCGCTCGACCGCGCATCTGAACCCGCAGGAAGCCCGCGACCTGCGCCGCCCGGCCCTGATCGCGGCGCTGAAATCCGAGGATTCGGCCGAAGGGGTGGCCGCGTTCCGCGAAAAGCGCGCGCCGGTCTGGCGGGGAAGATAGCGGCCATGGCACTTGTCATCCAGTCCCAGTGCATCGACGTCAAGGACGGCATCTGCACCGCCTCCTGCCCCGTGGACTGCATCTACGAAGGCGAGCGGATGTTCTACATCCATCCCACGGAATGCATCGAATGCGGCATGTGCGAAAGCATCTGCCCCGTTGACGCGATCCGCTACGAGGACGAGCTGGACGCCGCAAACGCGGTCTTCGCGCGCATCAACCGCGAGGTCTTCCTGAACGACGCCGGGATCCTGGACGAGCCCGGCGGCTGGTCGCGCGCCATGACGCCCCGGCGGGACCACCCCGACCTGCCGGTCCCCGCCCGTCCGCCCGTGCAGGCAAATCAAAGGAGAAGATGATGACAGGAATCATCGCCGCGGTGCCGACGCCGTTCGATGCGCAGGGCCGCTTTCTGGCCGACGCCTTTCTGGACCATGCCCGCTGGGCCCTGGCGAACGGCTGCGACGGGCTGAACATCCTGGGTTCGACCGGAGAGGCGAATTCCCTGGACACCGCCACCCGCCGGACCGTCATGGCCCATGCGGCCCGGAGCCTGGACCGCGACCGGCTGATGGTCGGCACCGGCACCCCCTCGATTCGGGAAACGACCGCGCTGACGCGCCATGCCGACGACCTGGGCTATCCCGTGGCCCTGGTTCTGCCGCCCTATTACTACAACCCCTCCGAAGAAGGGCTGATCGCCTGGTACAGAGCTTTGGACAAGGCGCTTGGCGACCGGCCGATCCGCGTCTGGTTCTACAATTTTCCGCAAATGACCGGCTTCGTCATTCCCGAAGCGGTGATCGCGCATCTGCACAAGGCCGCGCCCCGCCGCTTCGACGGGATCAAGGACAGCTCCGGCGACCTGGCCTATTGCCGCAGCCTGGCGTCGCGGCTGCCCGGCCTGCGCGTCCTTCCCAGCTCCGAGACGACCCTGGCCGACGGGCGGCGGGACGGCTTTGCCGGCTGCATCTCGGCCACGGTCAACCACACGGCGCTGCTCTGCGCCCGCGTCTGGAAGGGCGAAACCGCGCTGGCCCCGCAGGTCGCGGACCTGCGCGCCGCCATAACGGCGTGCCCGCTGATCCCGGCGGTCAAGTATCTGGTGTCCCGGCGCACCGGCATACCCGACTGGCGGAACGTGCTGCCGCCCTTCACTTCGCTCGACCCCCTGGCCATCGCATCGCTGGACCGGCTGGCGGTCTTGCGCATCGCCGCCTGAACCCCGCAGGAGAACCGCCATGAAGGACATGAACGACATCCACGGCAACCTGATCGGCGGCGCGTGGCTGCCGGGCGACGATTGCCGTCCGAACGTGAACCCCTCGGATACCCGCGACATCGTGGGCCATTACGCCTGGGCGGGCGGCGCCGCCGTGGACCAGGCGGTTGACGCCGCCCGTGCCGCGTTTCCGGCCTGGTCGGCGGCCGGTCCGCAGGTCCGCCACGACCTTCTGGACGCCGTCGGCACCGAGCTTTTGGCCCGCAAGGACGAGATCGGGCGGCTTCTGGCGCGCGAAGAGGGCAAGACCCTGCCCGAGGCCGTCGGCGAAACGGCGCGGGCGGGGCAGATCTTCAGGTTCTTCGCCGGAGAGGCCCTGCGCCTGTCCGGCGACGCGCAGCAGTCCGTCCGCCCCGGCATCGAGGTCTGCGTGACCCGCGAGCCGGTGGGGGTTGTCGCGCTGATCACACCCTGGAACTTTCCCGTCGCGATCCCCGCCTGGAAGACCGCCCCCGCGCTTGCCTGCGGCAACTGCGTGGTGCTGAAGCCCGCCGAGCTGACGCCCGGCTGCGCCCATGTGATCGCGCAGCTTCTGCACAAGCACGGCTGCCCGCCGGGCGTTTTCAACCTGGTGATGGGATCGGGCGCGGCGGCAGGCGAGGCGCTGGTGTCGCATCCGGGGATCGACGCGGTGTCCTTTACAGGATCGGCCGCCACCGGGGCCCGCATCGCCGCCGCCTGCGGAACGCTGCGCCGGAAGGTCCAGTTGGAAATGGGCGGCAAGAATCCGATGGTCGTGCTGGACGACGCGGACCTGGACACGGCGGTGCAGGCCTGCCTGAACGGGGCGTTCTTCTCGACAGGGCAGCGCTGCACCGCGTCCTCGCGCCTGATCGTGCAAAAGGGCATCCACGACGCCTTTGTGGAATCGCTGTGCCGCGGGATGCGGGCCTTGCGGGTGGGCGACGCCCTGGACGCCGCCAGCCAGATCGGTCCGGTTGTCGATCAACGCCAGCTTGATTCGAACCTGTCCTATGTCGATCTGGCCCGCACCGAGGCCGCCGAGGTGGTCGGGGGCGAGCGGCTGGACCCGGGCAAGCCCGGCTTCTACCAGGCCCCGGCGCTGTTTCTGGGCGCGGCCAACAAGGCCCGGACCAGCCGCGAGGAAATCTTCGGCCCCTGCGCCTCGGTCATCCGTGTCGAGGATTTCGACGAGGCTTTGGCCACGGCCAACGACACCGAGTTCGGACTTTCCGCCGGGATCTGCACCGGCAGCCTGAAGCACGCATCCGAGTTCCGCCGCCGGGCCGAGGCAGGAATGGTGATGGTCAACCTGCCCACCGCAGGCGTGGACTATCATGTTCCGTTCGGAGGCCGGAAGGCCTCGTCCCTCGGTCCGCGCGAACAGGGCCGCTATGCGGCGGAATTCTATACCGCCGTCAAGACGGCCTATTCGCAGGCCTAGACCGGTCCGGCCGGACCCTGCCCGCCGGGTGGCGAGGGCGCCGCCCGCCCGAAAAGGCGGGCCGCGCGGGCCATCTGCACCGCATCCAGCCGGCCGTCGCCCCGGCCGTCGCCACGACCGCCCCCGGAACCGCCGTGAAGACGGGGGCGGCTCAATCCTCGGCGCGGTCGGCGCGCCATGCGTCGGGGTGCTTGGACTGGCGCTGCGCCAGAACGCCCGAGGCCTTGAGCCGCGCCTTCAGATCCTCGACCGGCGGCGCGTAGACGAAGCCGAAGGACACGCAGTCGTCTCGCCCCTCGACCGCGTGATGCAGCCGATGCGCCTGGTAAAGCCTGCGGAAATAGCCGCGCCGGGGCACATAGCGGAACGGCCAGCGCTGGTGGACCAGCCCGTCGTGGACGATGAAGTAGATCACGCCGTAAACGGTCGCGCCGACCGCGACCCACCACAGCCACGGCCACCAGGCGCTGCCGATCGCGAAGAACAGCACCGAGATGACGGCGAAAACCACGGCGTAAAGGTCGTTCTTCTCGAACGGGCCGTGGGTTTCCTCGTGATGCGACTTGTGCCAGCCCCACCCCAGGGGGCCGTGCATGATCCAGCGGTGGACCGAATAGGCGATGCCCTCCATCGCCGCGACGGTCAGCACCACGATCACGATCGGGACCAGAACGCTCATGCCCCACCCCTCTCGCGGGTCGAGGGCAGCCGCCACCAGGGCACCGACGGGTAAAGGTGGTGTTCATGGTGATAGCCGCCGAAGTGGAAGCATGTCAGCAGCGACAGCGGATCGCCGAACCGGGTCGAGCGGGCGTTGTGCCGGTCGGGAAAGGCGTCGTGCCCCGGCCGGTGCGGCAGCCAGGTGCCGAAAACGAAAAGTTGCATCGAGGCCAGGATCGAGGGCACCGCCCAGAACGCCGCATAAGGCCAGCGCGGCCCCAGGATCAGCGCGTAAAGGATCACCGAACTGCCCAGCACCCAGAACTCGCGCCAGCCGAAATAGGTGCGCACAAAGGCGATGTACCAGGCGACCGGCCCGCCATGGCTGAAGTCGGGGTCGTCGTCGGTGCCGGCGTGGCGGTGGTGGGCCATGTGCTTGACGATCAGCTTGCGCCACGAGAACCCCGCGAACAGCAGCAGCGCCAGCGTCCCGAACGCCCTGTTCGCCCGCGCCCTTCCCGGCACGATCGCGCCGTGCATCGCGTCATGGGCGACGATGAACAGCCCGACCGACAGCCAGGTCAGCCCGATCAGGCAGGCGATCGCCAGAACGGGCCGGCCCGCCGCGTCCAGGTGCCAGACGGCAAAGACGTGCAGGGCGATCCAGGCGCAGATCACCCCGGCCGCCAGTGCGGCGCCCACGAGGCTGGACATGCGAAAGCGTCGCAGTGTTTCGGACAAGCCCCGGCTCCTTGCTCATCGTGCGTCACCGGGTCCAATCTAGAACGAAGCACCGCCGGTTTCCAGCCCAAGCTTCCGGGCCGTCCCGCCGTCGCCGGCACCGCCGAAAGCCCGGATCGCCGGCAATTCCTTGCTCCCGCGCCTGTCCGGGGCGATCAAAGGCGGTTGCAGGTTCCAGTCACGCGGCGGACACTTCTTGTTGACCGGGCCCGTCGCGCCACCCGTTCCGCCGGACGGACGGAGGCCTGGGGGAACGGACACAAAGAACGGTCGAGACCCTTTCCGCCGACGCGGCGGCGGGATCGGCTTGCCTCCGCGCGGGCCCCCGGCCTTGCCGGCGCGGCCCAGGCAAAGGTGCCGGGCCTGGCCCGGGGCACCGCCTTGCTGGGATGGAACGCCCGGCAACCGAGATCCTCGGCCGGACAGCGGAACAGGATCCGGCGGAACAGGATCCGGCGGACCGCCGGGCTTTGCCGCAAGGTGACGATTGAAGGACCGGTCCGAACAGCCCCCGTCCCGAAAGGACGCGATCCGGCGCGGCGCAACGGCCGCCAGCGCGTCCCTCGAACGGTCGGCCGCAGGTTCCGGCGGCAACCGAAGCTTGCGGCACGACGCCGGCCGGCAAGGCCTTTGGCCTAGTACATCACGGTGTAGAGGGTGATCACCACCGGCGAGCCGGCCTCGATCTGCGCGCTGCCCCGGGCAAGCAGCCATCCGTCGGGGCGCTGCAATTCGGCCACGATCTGCCGCGGCGCAGACATGTTCGTGTCAGGCAGAGGAAGGGACAGGCTTGCCGTTGTCGAGCCGCCGCCGCTTTCAATCGTCGTCCTTTCGGAGGTGGCTTGCGCGCCGGCGCCTCCGTCGAGGTAAACGGCAAGCCTGCCCTTGGGGATGATCCCGCCCCCCTCGAAGCCGATCGTGACATCGAGATCGCCGGACCGCGCGGGTCCGGCCCCCCCGCCCAGGGCCGCCGCCGCGGCGACGGCCATCAGTATCGTGCGGCGATCTGAAAGCCGGCCCATCGCGTCTTCCTTTCTGCTGTGTTGGGCGGGACGCGGAACCGCGCCCCGCTCCGAGCGTCGTCAGACGATGTAGAAGTCTTCGGCGGTCAGGTCGAGACCCGTGCCCAACCGCGCGAACCTGATCGCGTCCGCCTGGCCCGATCCGTCGGAATCGAACGACAGAAAGCCGTCGGCGCGGTCGTACAGGATGCGGTCGTCGGCATCCCGCGCGGCGCCGGTCGGGCTGCTGCGGAACGCCCCGAAGGCCAGAAGGCCCAGGTCGCCGATCCCTTCGAACACGTCCTGCGCCAGAAGGATCAGGTCGTCGGCCGCATCGAAATCCCTGATCCGGTCGATGTTGCCGTCGCCAAGCGCCGTCGAGAAGCGGAAGCTGTCCTCGCCCGCGCCGCCGATCAGCAGGTCCGCGGCCAGCCCCCCGTCCAGAAGGTCTCCCCCGGCCCCGCCGCGCAGCGCGTCCTGGCCCGCGACGCCCGGCCGGACCGGTTCGGGCGGGAACTCCACCGACACGTTCAGCTCGTAGGTCGAGCCTTCGGGAACCGAAGCCGACCAGCCGTCGCCCGGGGCGTCGGGCGACCAGCTTCCCTCGACGATGTAATAGGTGCCGGTCTCCTCGACGGTGAACACGGTCGAGGAATCGCGGTTGCTGGTCGAGCCCGGATCGCCGCCGCCGTCGTCGTTCTCGGCGACGATGTTGCCGTCGCTGTCCAGCAGCCTGACCCAGCTGTCATGGACATTGGGATCGGCGATGCCGTCGATGTCGATGGTGATCAGCGTCCCCGCCGCCAGGTCGATCTTGTAATAGCCGCCTTCGCCGGTGCCGGTGGCGTTGACGGTCGTGTGCAGCACCGTGGTCGAATCGAAGATGTCCGGGTCGGCCGCCAGCGAGAAGTTGTCGGAAATGTCGAAGGCGGTTTCGATGGAGCCGTTCGTCGCGTCCGCCCCCAGGGTGGCATAGCCGCTGCCCAGGCCGGGACGCGGAACGGCCTCGCCCTGGTCGGCGAAGTCGCCCAGCAGGGTGTCGTCGCCGCGCCCGCCGCGAAGATCGTCGTCGCCGCCTTGCCCGATCAGCAGGTTGGCGCCGCCGTCCCCGTTCACCCGGTCGTCCGACCCCGAAGCCGAGACGTTCTCGATCGAGGCATAGGTGTCGCCCTCGGACCCGCCCAGCGACAGGTCGATGCGGACGCCGTCCGCGGCATAGGCATAGTCCGCGGTGTCGCGGCCCGCGCCGCCCGTCAGCGTGTCGCGGCCCGCGCCGCCGGACAGGGTGTCGTCGCCCGATCCGCCGGACAGCGCGTTGGCTCCGTCGCCGCCGGCGAGGTGGTCGTCGAAGAACGAGCCGACCGCGTTCTCGATCCCGGCCAGGATGTCGTGGCGGATCACGGTGCCCCGCCCGACGATCTGCACCGGACCGTCGGCGTCGCCGCCCCGGGCCGACCCGTCGGCAAGGTCGATTCTGACCGCCGCCGAACTGCCCGCGTAAACGACCGTGTCGGTTCCCTCGCCACCGTTCATGTAATCCTGGCCCGCGCCGCCGATGATCGTGTCGTCGCCGCCTTCGCCATAGATGATGTCGCCGTCGTTGCCGCCGTCCAGCAGGTCGTTGCCGTCGCGGCCGTTGAAGTAGTCGCCGCCGCCCTGTCCGCGGAAATGGTTCGCCGCCGCCGTGCCGACAAAGCGGTCGATCCGGTCGTCCGACCCGATCAGGTTCTCGATGCTGTAGAACGTGTCGCCCGACCCGGTGCCGCCGCTGGCGACGTTGGTTTCCAGGTTGACCAGCAGCTGGAACGGGCTTTCCCGGCTGAAATCGACCGTGTCGCTGCCCGCGCCGCCCCGGAACACGTCAACGCCGTCCTGGCCCATCATCAGGTCGTCGCCGTTGCCCCCGTCCAGCGTGTCGTCGCCCGCGCCGCCGAAAATGGTGTCGTCGCCGTTGCCGCCGTAAAGCGCATCGGCGCCGTCGTCGCTTTCGGTCTGATCCTCCAGATCCGCGACGGCGATGGTGTTGTTGATGTCGCGGCTGGCCAGCGAATCGCGTCCGCCGATGATCAGGTCTTCGCCGCCCAGGCCGAAGATCGTGTTGCCCCCGGCGCCCCCGTCCAGCGTGTTGTTGCCCTGATCGCCCAGCAGGATGCCGGCCAGGGGCGTGCCGCCGCCCGCGGGTTCGCCGCCGCCGTTGCCGCCGGGATCGACCGGCGTGGCGCCGGAATAGACGATGGTTTCGACATTCGCGATCTCGCCCAGGTCCAGCCCTTCGGCCAGCACGACAACCGTGTCGTTGCCGCCGTCCGCCTCCTCGCGCACGATGTCGTCGGCCGAATCGACGAAATAGATGTCGTCGCCGCCGTTTCCGGCCATGCGGTCGCCGCCGCCGCGTCCGTCAAGGACATTGGCCCCGTCGTTGCCGATCAGGATGTCGGCGAAGCGGCTGCCGATGCCGCCCTCGACATGGTATTCGGTCTGGTCGGCGTTGTGCCCGGCAAAGATTGACACGTTGTTGTTGTGGCCGTTCACGCTGGAAAACCGGCCCGCGCGCAGATCCAGGATCGTGCCCGCCGTCGAGCCGGAAAAGTCGATGGTGTCGTTGCCGCCGGTGTCGTGGATGACGAAGCCGATGTCGCGCTGCATCCCGGTTGCCGTCAGCTCGTAGCCGTAGACGGTGCTGTTGAAGCCGTAAACGTCGTCGCCGGTGTTCAGGTCGATCGTCTGGTAGACCCGCTCTCCGTCCTCGCCCACGGTCGAGAAGAACCGGCGGATCACGGCCTCGATGTCGGCGGTCAGCGGCGTCGCGGCCGACCAGCGGCTTTCCTCACCCACGTCGATGCCGTCGAAATAGGACATGACGCTGTATTGCTGGCGGTCATAGATCCAGGTGGCGTTGTTCAGATAGTTGATCTGCACGCCGCCGGGGCCGCTGTAATTGTAAAGGCCGGGATGGTTCAGGCCGAATTCGTGGCCGAACTCGTGGACAAAGGAATCGAACACATAGCCGCCGATGTCGGTCAGGTTCGGTTCGGTGTCATGGAACCGCTGGCCGATGCTGACATAACGGTTGCTGGAAAAGGCGCTGCCGTCGCTGGGTTCGCCCAGTTCGGGGCTGACCACCTGCATCCAGTCGGTGGCGCGGTTGAAGGGCGCGTCGTCGACGATCTCGAACTCCAGCGGCGTGACGCTGGACCATACCGACAGCGCGCCGATGGCGGCGGCCTTGTAGTCGGGATGGTTGTTCAGCTCCTGGACGTTGATCCGCAGCGGCTCGGCCGCGATGGCGGGCGTCAGGCTGCGGTTCAGCGCGCCGAGATAGTCCAGAAAGGCCTCGTAATCCTCGCTCTTGCCGTATGGGTCGTCGGGGGTCTGGTCGTTGATCCACCATTCTTCGCTGTTCTGGGTCATGGTTGGCATAGGATGGATCTCCCTGTTCAGATGTTTTTGGATGGCGATCGTTGCACCGCGCAATCGCTTGAAGACCGGGCACGCGGGGCGTGTGTCGCTTCAAGAACCTATCACCAGAGTTGATCATGAGGCCCGTATCGACACCTGTCCACGATTCAAAAGACCGCTTCCGGCGGACCTCAATCGATAAAAAACAACAACTTGTGCGATGACGCCCAAACGCTTGGCGGAATGCCGCTTGTGGGATTTGCACGATGCGCAAATTTCTGCCTTCACGAAGTTTTGGGGGAACCTTTCGCCGACAGCGCCTTTGCAGTCCGGCGAGTTCCTTCAACTGAAGGATGAAAATCATCGGGCGGGGCCGATCACGGCCTGCCGAGCCGGTTCGGGCCGTAACGGGAAAATCGGTCCGCGCCGTTTTGGGTAAGAAAGGTTGACCTTACGTCCGGCTTGCAGGTTGTGCAGGGAACCCGCTTTACAGGCCATGGCCGATGGCGCAACTTGCCTCATCGGAAACATGCCCAAGAAATACGCACCGCGAGTCCCGGGCGGCAACGCGGTCGCAGTTCAACAGAGAGCGAAAAGGATCATGCGCATGAAACACCTGTCCCGCAGCCTTCTGGCCGTATCGGCCCTGGCCCTGACCACCGCGGTGGCCGAAGCCAAGACCTTTGTTTACTGCTCGGAAGCCTCGCCCGAGGGGTTCGACCCCTCTCCCTACACGGCCGGCACCACCTTTGACGCGTCGGGCCACCCGATCTACAACCGCCTGACCGAGTTCAAAAAGGGCACCACCGAAGTCGAGCCGGGCCTGGCCGAAAGCTGGGAAGTGTCCGAGGACGGCACCGAATACACCTTCAAGCTGCGCCAGGGGGTCAAGTTCCATTCGAACGACCGCTTCACCCCGACCCGCGACTTCAATGCCGACGACGTGATCTTCTCGTTCCAGCGGCAGGGCGATCCCAACCATCCGTGGCACCAGTACATCCCCGGCATCACCTACGAATACTACACCTCCATGGACATGCCGAATCTGGTGAAGTCCGTCGAGAAGATCGACGACTACACCGTCAAGTTCACGCTGAACCGGCCGGAAGCGCCGTTCCTGGCCAATATCGCGATGCCCTTCGCCTCCATCGTGTCCAAGGAATACGCCGACGCGCTGGAAGCCGCGGGCACCCAGCAGGATCTGAACAACCTGCCGATCGGCACCGGCCCGTTCCGCTTCGTGGCCTATCAGAAGGACGCCGTGATCCGGTACCAGAAGAACCCCGATTACTGGGGCGAGGCGCCCAAGATCGACGACCTGATCTTCGCGATCACGCCCGATCCCTCGGTCCGCCTGCAAAAGCTCAAGGCCGGCGAATGCCACCTGATGCCCTATCCCTCGCCCGCGGATCTGGAATCGATCAGGGCCGATGACAGCCTGAAGCTGGACGAGCAGCCGGGTCTGAACGTGGGCTATTTGGCCTACAACACCACGGTCGCGCCCTTTGACAACCCCAAGGTCCGCAAGGCGCTGAACATGGCCGTCAACAAGCAGGCCATCATCGACGCGGTGTTCCAGGGCGCCGCCGAACCGGCCAAGAACCCGATCCCGCCGACCATGTGGTCCTATAACGACGCCGTCGAGGACGATCCCTACGATCCCGAGGCCGCCAAGGCGATGCTGGAGGCCGAGGGCGTCACCGGCCTGTCGATGAACATCTGGGCGATGCCGGTCCAGCGGCCCTACATGCCCAATGCCCGCCGCACGGCCGAACTGATGCAGGAAGACCTGTCCAAGGTCGGCGTCAACGCGCAGATCGTGTCCTACGAATGGGGCGAATACCTGTCCAAGTCGATGGAGGCCGGTCGCGACGGCGCGGTGATCCTGGGCTGGACCGGCGACAACGGCGACCCCGACAACTTCCTGTCGGTGCTGCTGTCCTGCGATTCCGCCAAGGAAGGCGGCGCGAACCGCGCCTTCTGGTGCAACGAGGAATTCTCGGACCTGCTGCAACAGGCCAAGGTGACCTCCGACCAGGCGGAGCGCACGAGGCTCTACGAGCAGGCCCAGGTGATCTTCAAGGACCAGGCGCCCTGGCTGACCATCGCCCATTCCACCCAGTACGTGCCGATGCGGTCCGAGGTGACGGGCTTTGTCATGAGCCCGCTGGGCGACTTCACCTTTGAAACCGTGGATCTGGCCGAGTAAGCCTGCCTCACATCGTCCGACAAACGAACGCGCGGGCCGAAAACCCGCGCGTTCCCCAAGGAACAAGGCATATGGTCCGTTTCCTGCTTTCAAAGCTGTTGTATCTGATCCCGACATTCCTGGGGATCACCATCGTGGCCTTCGGCTTTGTCCGCATCCTGCCGGGCGATCCGGTGCTGCTGATGGCGGGCGAACGCGGCGTCTCGCCGGAACGCCATGCCGAACTCAGCGCGCAGCTGGGCTTCGACAAGCCGGTCGTGATGCAGTATCTCGATTTCCTGGGGCGCCTGCTGCAAGGCGACCTGGGCAATTCGCTGGTCACGAAAAGGCCCGTGCTGGACGAATTCCTGGCGCTGTTCCCGGCCACGCTGGAACTGGGCCTGTGCGCCATCGTGATCGCCACGCTGATCGGCGTGCCGGTGGGCGTGCTGGCGGCGATCAAGCGCGGCAGCTGGTTCGACCAGGTGTCCATGACCTCGGCGCTGGTGGGCTTTTCGATGCCGATCTTCTGGTGGGGCCTTTTGCTGATCATCTTCTTTTCGGGCTTTCTGGGCTGGACTCCGGTGTCCGGCCGAATCAGCCTGATGTATTACTTTCCCAACGGAACCGGCTTCATGCTGATCGACAGCCTGATGTCGGGGCAGGACGGCGCCTTCGCGTCGGCCGTCAGCCACCTGATCCTGCCTTCGGTCGTGCTGGCCACCATCCCGCTGGCGGTGATCGCGCGCCAAACCCGCTCCGCCATGCTGGAGGTGATGGGCGAGGATTACGTCCGCACCGCCCGCGCCAAGGGGATGCCCGCGCGCCGGGTGATCGGCGTGCACGCGCTGCGCAACGCCATGATCCCGGTTGTCACCACCATCGGCCTTCAGATCGGCGTTCTGATCGCGGGCGCCATCCTGACCGAGACGATCTTCAGCTGGCCCGGCATCGGCAAGTGGATGATCGATTCCATCTCGCGCCGGGACTATCCGGCGGTGCAGTCGGGCCTGCTGCTGATCGCGGGTCTGGTGATGGCGGTGAACCTGCTGGTCGATCTGACCTATGGCCTCATCAACCCGAGGATCCGCGCGACATGAGCGACACCGCACAACTTTCGACCGCCGCGATCCGCCGCCGGATGCTGGCCGAGTTCTGGTTCTATTTCCGCCAGAACCGCGGCGCCGTGGCCGGGCTGATCATTTTCGTCCTGCTGGTGCTGACGGCGGTTCTGGCCCCGTTCCTGGCGCCGCACGACCCCACCACCCAGTATCGCGACGCCTTTCTGCTGCCGCCGGCCTGGCAGGACGGCGGCCGGGCCGAGTTCCCGCTGGGCACCGACGCGGTGGGCCGGGACATGCTGTCGCGCCTGATCTTCGGCGCGCAGTATTCGCTGTTCATCGGCATCGTCGTGGTGGCGATCGCCCTGGTCGGCGGCGTCGTCATCGGCCTGGTCGCGGGGTTCTTCCGTGGCTGGGTTGACACAGTCATCATGCGCGTGATGGACGTGATCCTGGCCTTTCCGTCGCTGCTGCTGGCGCTGGTGCTGGTTGCTGTGCTGGGGCCGGGGCTGACCAACGCGATGATCGCCATCGCCATCGTTTATCAGCCGCATTTCGCCCGCCTGACCCGCGCCGCCGTGATGGGGGAAATGCAGCGCGAATACGTCACCGCCGCGCGCGTGGCCGGCGCGGGCAACCTGCGCCTGATGTTCAGGACCATCCTGCCCAACTGCCTGGGTCCGCTGATCGTGCAGGCCACGCTGTCCTTTTCCTCGGCCGTGCTGGATTCGGCAGCCCTCGGCTTTCTGGGCATGGGCGCGCAGCCGCCCGCGCCCGAATGGGGCACCATGCTGGCCGAGGCGCGCGAATTCATCCTGCGCGCCTGGTGGGTCGTCACCCTGCCGGGGCTTGCCATCCTGGTCTCGGTTCTGGCCATCAACATGATGGGCGACGGGCTGCGCGACGCGCTCGACCCCAAGCTGAAGCGGAGCTGATGCCCATGTCCCTGCTGACCATCCGAAACCTGACCGTGAAATTCGCCACCGCCACCGGCAGCTTCACCGCCGTGGACGGGGTGGACCTGTCCGTGGACCGGGGCGAGGTTCTGGCCATCGTGGGCGAATCGGGGTCGGGCAAGTCGGTGTCGATGCTGGCGGTGATGGGCCTTCTGCCCGACACCGCCACCGTCACCGCCGACCAGATGACCTATGACGGCCAGGACATGCTGGCCATGACCGAGGCGCAGCGGCGCAAGCTGATCGGGCGCGAGATCACCATGATCTTCCAGGAGCCGGTGGCCTCGCTGAACCCGTCCTTCACCGTGGGCTTCCAGATCGAGGAGGTTCTGCGCCTGAACCTGGGCCTGTCGGGCAAGGCCGCCCGGCAGCGCGCGGTCGAACTGTTCCGCGCCGTGGGCATTCCCGAGCCCGAGGAAAAGCTGAAGGCCTATCCGCACCAGATGTCGGGCGGGCAGTGCCAGCGGGTGATGATCGCCATCGCCATCGCCTCGAACCCGCGGCTGCTGATCGCGGACGAACCCACGACGGCGCTTGATGTGACCATCCAGAAGCAGATCCTGGATCTGCTGATGACCCTTCAGGAGGATTACGGCATGGGCCTGATCCTGATCACCCATGACATGGGCGTGGTGGCCGAAACCGCCGACCGCGTGGTGGTCCAGTACAAGGGCCGCAAGATGGAGGAGGCCGAGGTGCTGGACCTGTTCGAGAACCCGCAAAGCCCTTACACCCGCGCGCTGCTGTCGGCCCTGCCGGAACATGCGACCGGCGACCGCCTGCCCACCGTGTCCGACTTTTTCGACACGGAGGCCGCGCAATGATCCCCGTTGTCGAGGGACGCGGCATCGTCCGCGACTACCACGTTCCGGGCAGCATGTTCCGCCGCGCCAGAACCGTCCGCGCGGTCAAGGGCATCGACTTCAGCGTGCAGAAGGGCAAGACCCTGGCCATTGTCGGCGAATCCGGCTCGGGCAAGTCCACCCTGGCCCGCATCATCGCGCTGATCGACGCCCCGTCCGGGGGAGAACTGCTGATCGACGGCCAGCGCGTGGACATCGCCGCCCGCCGTCCCGGCCCCGACCTGCGCTCCAAGGTGCAGATGGTGTTCCAGAACCCCTACGGCAGCTTGAACCCGCGCCAGAAGATCGGCGACGTGCTGACCGAGCCGCTGGTCATCAACACCGGCACGCCTGCCGCCGAACGACGCGACCGGGCCAAGGCGATGCTGGAAAAGGTCGGGCTGCTGCCCGAACACTACAACCGCTATCCGCACATGTTCTCGGGCGGGCAACGCCAGCGCATAGCCATCGCGCGGGCCTTGATGCTGAACCCGTCGCTGCTGGTCCTGGACGAGCCGGTCTCGGCGCTGGACCTGTCGGTGCAGGCGCAGGTGCTGAACCTGCTGGCCGACTTGCAGGACGAGATGGGCCTGACCTATGTCTTCGTCAGCCACGACCTGTCGGTGGTCCGCTACATCGCGGACGAGGTGATGGTGATCTCGAAGGGCGAGGCGGTCGAACAAGGCTCGCGCGAGGCGATCTTCGCCAACCCGACCCACCCTTATACCCGGCAGCTTGTCGCCGCGACCCCCGTGACCGATGTGGAAGCGATCCGGGCCCGCGTCGCCCGCCGCAAGGCCGCGCGGCAGGCGGCGACTGTCTGAAGGCGGCTTCGCGGCCCGCAATCGGGCGGGCAGGTCCGTCCGCAAGCCCCCGGCCGTCCATCGCCCCGGCCGGGCAAGCGCGGACGTTGCGGTCGCCCCGGCCGGGCAAGCGCGGACGATGCGGTCGCCCCGCGCGGTCAGAACCATGGCCCTTGGGTCGCAACCCGCCGACGCCCGGCGCGGCGGGATGCAGGGCGGGCGCCGCCCCTCGCCCCCGGCACCCTGATCGCCATCCCTTCACCCCGACGGGTTCCTGCGGCATGGACCGGATCCGCGACCTGACGCGGGCACGGGATCGCGCGCGGTCGCCCGCCGCACCTCCTTGGCCCGAGCAGACCAACCGCCGGACCAGGATCGTGACAAAGCGGACGGCGAAGTCCCGTTGGCTGTGCCGCGCGACCGGAGGGTAGCTTTGAGCCCGTGTTGATCCGGAAGGGCCGGACCCGGATCGACGGAACGATGACAAACTCATCGGGCTTATGCCGCCGGTTTGTCGGTGGGCGATGTTCAGGCCCGTCTTGAGGAACTCTATGGTCTGTCCTCCGCTGCGCGATTCTCGAGCGAACGCCATTCGTATTCTCTTAGGCGAACGCGGCTCGATCCGCGCCCACTCTCCCTCGCTCAGCCAGAACAAATGCCCTCGCATGACTCGCCTCCATGGCCTCGCGAAAGAAGTGAATCATGCAAACACACGCAAGGAAATCCTCAAGTGAGCACCAACCCTAGAGCGCGATAATTCTACCTGGTGCCTACAGTTTGTACCCCAGCGGCAGAGGCGCATAGGTATCAGATCGTGGTTCTGCATGTCCTGTTAAGACCAACCACGATGACACGGGACGATAATACCCTTAGCAATGTTGCGCATAATGGAAAGAACCCTGCGCGGTTTGCCAACCATGTCCTGTCCTAGGGCATATCTTTGCTAAGGCGACGGGATTGCAAAATCCTTTACCAGCAACGAAGGGGAGAACCATGAAGAAGATCGCCGCGACACTTCTCGCATCCTTTGCATTCCTGCCACAGGTTCATGCGGCAGAACCCGACCAGTGCCGAAACCCCAGCTTTTCCGACGTCGGCTGGACCGACATCACCGCCACCACCTCGGCTGCAAGCTTGGTGCTTGAGGCGTTGGGATATGATCCAGAGGTTCAAGTCCTGTCGGTTGCCGTGACCTTCGAGTCGTTGAAGCAAGGTGATACGGACATCTTCTTGGGCAACTGGATGCCGTTGCAAGAGCCGATCCAGAAGCCGCTGGTCGATGCCGGAGAGATCGAGGTCGTCCGTCCCAATCTGGAAGGCGCATTGATCGGGTTTGCAGTCCCGGCCGCCACATATGAAGCCGGATTGAAGACCTATGGCGACATTGCCAGGTTCAAGGACCAACTTGACGGCAAGATCTACGGGATCGAGTCCGGCAGCAGTGCGAACACCACCATCCTGGAGACGATCGCGAACAATGGCTTCGACCTCGGCGATTTCGAACTTGTCGAGTCGAGCGAGCAAGGCATGCTGGCCCAGGTCGAGCGCGCCATTCGGGCAGAGGACGACATCCTGTTCTTCGGCTGGCGTCCCCATCCGATGAACGTGCGCTATGACATCGAATACCTGACCGACGGCAACAACATGTTCGGCCCTGAAGACGGTGCCGCAACCGTGCTGACGAACACGCGCAAGGGTTTGTCGGCGGACTGCCCGAACCTGGGCAAGTTCCTGGCAAACCTATCCTTCACCGTCGAGGCAGAGGACGTGATGATGTCCTATATCCTGGACGAGGGGATGGAGGGGCGCGAGGCGGCCAACCGGTGGCTGAAGGACAACCCGGCTGTGCTGGAAGCCTGGCTTGATGGCGTGACCACGGTGGATGGCGAACCCGGTCAGGCAGCCGCCATGGCCAAGCTAGATCTGTGAACCTTTTCTGGCGGCAGATGGTGTTTGCCCGAACTGCCGCCGGAAGGCCCTCGACAGCGAGGCGATCGAAGAAAAACCTGTCCGCACTGCGATATCGGCCATGGGCAGCCGGGTATCGGTGACCAGCCGTCGAGCCGCCTGCAAACGCAGCGACAGGTAATAGACTGCTGGAGAGCACTGGGTTGACCGGCGAAACAGAATTTCAACCGTGCGGATCGAGCAGCCAATGCGTTTCGCGATGTCGTGGATCGTCAGCGTTGTGTCGATATGCTGCTCCATGATCCGGATCGACCGAGTCAGCCGTGGATCGATCCGGCTGTTGCGACCCAGCGATACCAGAGGCTGGGCGTCCGAGGGCAGCCGCACCTCGTCATAGACATAAAGGCTTGCGACGTTCAGGGCAGCACCAAAGCCCTGGCGGGCCCGGACCAGCGCCAGCATGAAATCTAGGGCCGGGGCCGCGCCGCCCGTCGTGAAGACCGTGCCATCCACCACCCAGCGGTCGGGGATCACGCGGACCTGCGGAAAGCGCACGGCGAAGTCCTCCAGATCCTCCCAATGGGTGGTGGCCCGGCGCTGATCCAGAAGGCCAGCCATCGCCAGCACCCAACTGCCTGCCTCGACGCCCCCGACCATGCGCGCGCGGCGCGCCGCCTGCCGCACCGCGGCCAGCATCGAGGGCGAGGCATGTCCGGTGACGTTGAAGGCGGCAACCACGATCAGAACGTCACAGCGGTCCTGGGGCGCGAAGCGGCCGTCCACCTGAAGCGTCAGACCACAACTGGTCGTAATGGACCGGCCGTCCATCGACACGACTTTCCAGCAATAGGGCCGCTGACCCGAAATCCGGTTCGCGGCCCGCATCGGGTCAAGCGTGGCTGCCATGCTCATCAACGAAGCGTCAGGCAAGACCAGGATCGTGACCGTCAGGGGCTGGTTCGACGGCTGGAAAACCGTGTCGTTACAATTCACCACATCGCTGGCCCCTTTCGATAGCCCCACTCGCTAGGTTGGGCCGGTGGCGGGCTGGCCGACAAAACGACCGGCCCCCTCGGCTTCCAGACCAGCGTGGGACGCCACCCAGCCGGACAAGCTTTCCGATACTGCGCCTTCTGGTTCGCTGCTGCGGCGGGTGGAAAGGTCAGTATGGATCAGCATCGTCTCGACCGTGGCGGCAAGGGCGTCGTCGCCACGCCACAGGCGGTGAAACAGATGCAGGCGCTTGCCTTTCCCCGCCAACACTTGCGTGGTGATGGTCAGGCGGTCACCCGCATGGATTTCATCGAGATAGCGGATATGGTTCTCGACCGTGAAGTAGCTGCGGCCCGAGGCGACATAGGCCGCGTCCGCGCCGATCATCTCCATGAACCGATCCGTCGCCAGCGACGCGGCTTCAAGATAGTGGGCTTCGTTCATATGGCCATTGTAGTCGGTCCAGCTGATGGGGACTTGACGGGTGGCGGTGACCGGCAATCCATCTCGCTCGCCTATATCGGCCAGAGTTTCTTCATGCGCGCGGACAACGCCGCCCGCGCCGCTGCCCATGCGCCGCAGCGCGCGGATGATGCCGACCACATTGTCGTCGCGCAGCCGTTCCAGATCCCGGATCGACAGATGTCCCGACTGGATGTCGGACTGCGATGCGATCAGGTCAACCAGGTCGTCGTTGAAGTCCGGCACGTCCGTCAGCTTCGTCCAGGGCCAGGAAAGCGCAGGGCCGAACTGCGCCATGAAATGCGCCATGCCGGCCTCGCCCCCGGCGATCCGATACGTCTCGAACAGGCCCATCTGAGCCCAGCGGATGCCGAAGCCCATGCGGATCGATTCATCGATTTCCGCGGTGGTGGCGATGCCGTCCTTGACCAGCCAAAGCGCCTCGCGCCAGACGGCCTCCAGCAAACGGTCCGCGATATGGGCGTCGATCTCCTTGCGGACAACCAAGGGATACATACCGATGGCGCGCAGGATATCAGCGGCTTTGGCGCACGTTGCCGGATCGCCCACCAGTTCGACCAGCGGCAACAGGTAAACCGGGTTGAACGGATGGGCCACAATGGCCCGGGTTCCAGACGCGTTCAGTTCCGACGGCTTGAAGCCCGAGGTCGAGGAGCCGATCACCGCCTCCGGCCCGGCGGCCTGCTGGATCGCAGGCAGGATGCGATGTTTCAGGGACAGGGTTTCAGGAACGCTTTCCTGAACCCAATCGGCGCCTGCCGCAGCATCGGCTAAATCCGCGTGAAAAGTCAGCCGGCCTTCGGGCGGCAGTGCTCTGTCATAGAGCGCGGGCAGGGCGCGCCGGGCATTGGTCAGGACCTCGCCGATCTTGCGTTCGGCCTGGGGATCGGGATCGAAGACCGCGACGTCCCAGCCGTTGAGCAGAAAGCGCGCGGCCCAGCCACCGCCGATGACCCCTCCGCCGATGATGGCTGCCTTGCTCATGCCGCAACCCCCTTCGGAGCGCGTTTCACCAGACCCAGCTTTTCTCGCACTTCGCGAGGACCTATGACGCGCGCGCCCATGGTTTCGATGATCGTGGCGGCCCGTTCGACAAGTTGTGCGTTCGAGGCAAGTTGGCCCTTGCCCAGCCACAGGTTGTCCTCCAACCCGACGCGCACATTGCCGCCCGCCAGCACGGCCGCCGCGACATAAGGCATCTGATCGCGACCCAGACTGAAGGCCGACCAGCACCAATCCTCGGGCACCGCATTCACCATGGCCATAAAGGTGTTGAGGTCGTTGGGCGCCCCCCACGGCACCCCCATGCAGAGTTGCACGAGAGCGGGCCCCGCCACCGTGCCTTCGCGAACCAGTTCCTTGGCAAACCACAGGTGGCCGGTATCGAAGGCCTCGATTTCCGGCTTCACGCCAAGGGCCGTCATCATGCCGCCCATGGCCCTTAGCATTCCTGGGGTGTTGGTCATGACATAGTCGGTTTCGGCAAAGTTCATGGTGCCGCAATCCAGCGTGCAAATCTCTGGCAAACATTCGGCAATATGGGCCATGCGTTCCGTCGCGCCCACCATGTCGGTGCCTGCCGTGTTGACAGGGAAGGGCGCTTCCGTATGGCCGAAGACGATGTCGCCGCCCATGCCGGCGGTCAGGTTCAGCACGACGTCCGTATCGGCTTCACGGATGCGTTCTGTGACCTCCCGATAAAGATCCAGCCGGCGCGACGGCCTGCCTGTTTCCGGATCGCGCACATGGCAGTGAACCACGGCCGCCCCCGCCTTTGCCGCCGCAATGGCGCTGTCGGCGATCTGCTTCGGACTGCGCGGCACATGCGGCGACCGGTCCTGTGTCGACCCCGATCCGGTAACCGCGCAGGTGATGAAGACGTTCTTGTTGATGGCCAGCGGCATTGCAACCTTCCTCTATTCGGAAGATCACAGGCTAAAGCTTTCTTTCTTCATGAATTGGTCCTATTTCTTCACTGAAAGTCCAAATCCGTCAAAGTTCGTCATGCGCGTTGCTATCCTGCTGTTCGAGGGATTTTCGAACATGGTCCTGTCCTGCCTGCTTGAACCGCTGCGGGCGGTCCGCGACCAGGGGCAGGAAAATCTGCGCTGGCAGGTGCTGACGGCGGATGGAAACCCGGTGCGGTCATCAAGCGGGCTTCTGGTGGCTCCTGACGCTGTGCGGGGTGGATCCCTTGACCTGCTGATCGTGGTCGCAGGCTATGGTTTTCGCGAACATTGCAACGCCAGCGGTATGCGCCGCATGTCATCGCTGTCCCGGCAAAGCAGGGTCGTTATCGGTGCTGATACAGGGCCATGGCTTCTTGCGGCCGCAGGACTGCTTTCAGGACATCGCGCCACGATCCACTGGTCGCTGCTTCCCGAATTCTCCGAAGCCTTTCCCGACGTTCATGTGGACCCCACGCCCTTCGTCATGGAAGGCCGGTTCTGGTCCTGCGGCGACGCATCCGGGGCCTTAGGTTTGATCCTGGAGTTGATCCAAGACCGTTTCGGCAAGGGCAGCGCCTTCCTGGCTTCTTCCATGTTCCTCCATGACAGCGATCATTCCACGGTCCGCGCAGGAACCCGGATCCTCTTGACCACGGGCAAGGCTTCGGCCCGTCTTCATCACGTGATTGATCTGATGGTTGAGATGATCGAGACGCCCGTGCCGATCACCCAGATAGCCGCGCGGTCCGGTCTCTCGCTGAGCAGTATGGAGCGGCTGTTTCGCGGCGAGGCCGGAATGTCACCCGGCCGCTATTTCCAGATGCTGCGCCTGACCCGGGCCCGAGATCTTGCCCGCAGTACGAACCTCGATGTCCAGACCATCGCGCTTCGCTGCGGGTATTCAAGCCCATCTGCGTTGGGAAAGGCATATAGGAATGCCTTTGGAGGGCCGCTCCGACCGTTTGGACGCAGGCATCGGGAAGAAGCCTGACGCTTAGGGAACCTGCAAGAACTCCGGCGATTCCCGTCAACGTGCTGCCGATACAGACCTTATACTCTGGCGAGAGATCAGCCTTTGTCGCCCTTCTTGCGCTGCACCGTCGTGACATGAACCGGCAACTTTTCTGGCCGAAATGGCCGGGCGACACTTCATTGACCGATTTGGCTGTCGGCAACCTGGCTATCTGCTGACGGCGCATAGCTTCAACCCGATGATGGCGCTGGCGGGCGCCACCCCCCGGCATGCCGGTCGATCACCTGCTGGTGCCCGTAGACGCAAGAGGCCAGTCCAAGAGGCCAGTCATGGATGCAAAGGGACTGACCGCGCACCGCGCCGCGCGCGAGATCAAGGCCGGGATGCTGGTCAGCCAGAGGCTCGGCCTGAACAGCGCAGGGCTTCGGCGGCTTTCCCGCCCAACCCGGGCTGAAGACCCGCAAAGACGCCGCGAGCGGCCCCGGGCCGACCGCCGCGAAGACCTTGTGGGAACGCGGCTGGCAGACAGAGGGGGACCGGCCGCGACGTATCGGCGGCGGTCACGCCGACCGGCGAAGGCCCGTCAGGTTCACGCCGGTCGCATAGTTTTCCTTCATGAAGTCGAAAAAGTTGTCGCGGAACTGCCTTGTATGGGCATGGGCCAGCGCGTCCGCGCGCTCGATGTCCTTCTGGCGGATCGCCTCCAGCATGTCGTTGTGCTCGTCCGTCAGCAGATAGCCGTCCGAGGTGCGTTCCAGGAACTCGAAATGCAGGTGCAGCATCCGACGGCCCTGCTTCAGCAGGCGTTCGTAGAAGGACGCGATATAGGGGTTCTTGCCGGCATGGGCGATGGCCATGTGGAACTGCATGTTGGCATGGGACATCTTCAGCCAGTCGGCCTTGCCGACCGCGTCCTCGAAATCCTTCTGGCGCTGCGCGATCGCCAGCAGATCCTGTTCGCCGCGCAGCTCTGCCGCCAGCCGCGTGTTCAGCCGCTGCGCCACGTCCAGCGCCTCGACGTATTTTGGAAAGCTCAGCACGTCGATGGGCGCCACGATGGTCGAGCGGTTCTGGAGCGTGACCACCAGATCCTCGCCCGCCAGCCAGATCAGCGCCTCGCGCACCGGGGACCGCGACATCCTGAAGCGGTCCGCGATGGTGGTTTCGTCCAGAAGCTGCCCCGGTTGCAGCTTCAGGGTCAGGATCTCGTCATGAAGCGTGTCATAGATGTGCCGCCAGCCGGTCCCCTTGGCGCGCTTGGTCTTGGCATCGTCTTCCATCTGTGGCGTCCTTGTGCTGCCGGCCCGGAAAGCATGCCGCCCCGCGTGCCGACCGTGACCGCAACGGCATGTCGTCTTGTTGTCGACATTAGGCACAATCGGTTTCACTGTCGAGACCCATCCCGCTGGAAAAGCAGACCAGGGCCGTTGTCGGGCGCTTCGAGGCGGCCGTGCGGCAATCCCCCCGGGGTTCGGATCGTCGTCGGCCGAGGTCCTGCGCAACGGCCCCTGACGCGGACCGCTTCGACGCGACGTGGGGTCCAGGCGACGGTGCCGCATCGGTTGCCGAATAAGACGGCTGCGGGCCGCCCGGACCGACGGCTGAAAACAACCGCCACCGTGCGGCAGGATCCCTGCGCCCGCCATGTCCGTGTCGTGCTGCCCGGCCGCCCTGCCGATGCGGATGCCGGACCGCCGTGCGCACCGGCAGCGCCGCCATGGCGTGATGGCCGCGCGGGCGGCGCGGGACGGGGTGAAATGGCGTTCCTGCCGCGTTCCGCGAATTGACCGCTTCCGAAATCGGCCCGGCCGACGTATAGACGCGCATCCGCGCACCCCGCGGATGCAGACTGGGTGACCGGGCCCCTCTGGCGGATGTGGCGGCACATCCGTGATGTCGGCACTGATCCTTGAACCAGCCGCCTGGACCTTTTCGCATGGAAAACGGACTGTCCTCTCCTGGCCCGAGCCCCGACGCCCGGCCGCTTCTCCGCTATTTCACCTGGGCCTTCATCGTCACGGCGTTGGGCCTGATCCTGGGCGCCTATCTGGGCTGGCAGATGACCGGAACCGTCGGCGGCATGCTGACCATCTTCTTCATCTGCCTGGTTCTGGCGATCCTGGAAATCTCGCTGTCCTTCGACAACGCCATCGTCAACGCCAACAAGCTGAAGGAAATGACCCCGGTGTGGCAGCGCCGCTTTCTGACCTGGGGGATCCTGATCGCGGTGTTCGGGATGCGGATCGTGTTTCCGCTGCTGATCGTGGTGATCGCCGCCAGGATCGGCCCGTGGGAGGCCGTGGTTCTGGCTGCCGCACGGCCCGAGGAATACGCCCGCATCATGCACGACGCGCACCTGCCCATCGCGGCCTTCGGCGGCACCTTCCTGATGATGGTCGGGCTGTCCTTCTTCTTCGACCACGAGAAGGACGTGCACTGGGTCCGCTGGCTGGAATCCAAGATGCAGAAATACGCCACCATCCGCGGCATCGAGGTCGCCCTGGTGCTGTCGCTGATCCTGATCTTCTCGCGCTTCCTGGATCCCGTGGAATCCGAGGTTTTCTTCAAGTCCGCGATCTGGGGCCTTCTGACCTTCCTGCTGGTCGAGGTTCTGGGCGGGCTGCTGGACAGCACCCAGGAAACGCTGGTCGCGGGGGCCAAGGGCGGCCTGGGCGCGTTTCTGTATCTGGAGGTGCTGGACGCGTCCTTCAGCTTTGACGGCGTAATCGGGGCGTTCGCGCTGACCCAGAACCTGTTCATCATCGCCATCGGGTTGGGGATCGGGGCCATGTATGTGCGGTCCATGACCATCATGCTGGTGGAAAAGGGCACGCTGGCCCAGTACCGCTATCTGGAACACGGCGCCTTTTACGCGATCATCGCCCTTTCGGTGATCATGTTCCTGCAATCCTTCGTCCAGATCCCCGAGGTTGTCACCGGCCTGGGCGGCGCGGCGCTGATCGGGGTGTCGCTGTGGTCCTCGATCCGCTGGAACCGCAAGACCCGCCAGGCCGACGCCTGAAACGCCACCGGCCGCGGAGCGTTCCGCGGCCGGGCAAGCGGGACCGCGGCCCGGGAAATGGCCTGGGTCGGCAGAACGGACCACGATGCCGGCGGGAGATTCCGCTTGCCGGATCGTACCTTGCGGGCCAGTCTTGAACGACACCGCAAGGGGGGCGACATGTCACAAGCACATCCTGCCGGGGCGGCGCACCAGCCCGAGCTGCACCGCGTCATGGGTCCGAAGCTGTTGTTGCTGTTCATCGTCGGCGACATCCTGGGAACCGGCGTCTATGCCCTGACCGGCACCGTCGCCGCCGAGGTCGGGGGCGCTGCCTGGGCGCCCTTCCTTGTGGCCTTTCTGGTGGCCACGATCACCGCCCTTTCATATCTCGAGCTGGTGACGCGCTATCCGCAGGCGGCGGGGGCGGCGCTGTATGCGCACCGCGCCTTCGGCATCCATTTCCTGACCTTTCTGGTGGCCTTTACGGTGATGTGTTCGGGGATCACCTCGGCCTCGACGGCATCCAACGCCTTTGCGGGCTTCCTGAACGACGGCTTCGGCCTGGGCCTTGCCAAGGGCGGCGCCGGCATTCTGGCTCTGGCGCTCGGCTTCATGGCGCTGGTGGCGGCCGTCAACCTGCGCGGGGTGGGCGAAAGCGTCAAGGCGAACGTCGTGCTGACCTTTGTGGAACTGACCGGCCTGCTGATGATCATCTTCGTGGGCTTTTACGCCATGTCCCAGGGCCGCGCCGACTTTTCCGAGGTGATGGTCTTCCGCTCGTCCGAGGAAAAGGGCGCCTTTCTGTCCCTGACCGCCGCGACCGCCCTGGCCTTCTTCGCCATGGTCGGATTCGAGGATTCGGTCAACATGGCCGAGGAGGTCAAAGATCCCGTCCGCATCTTCCCGCGCATCATGCTGAGCGGGCTGGCGATCACGGGCGTGATCTATGTCCTGGTGTCGATCTGCGCGGTGGCCCTGGTGCCGGTGGGGGATCTCTCGGACCCCGACAAGGGATCGGCCCTGACGCAGGTGGTGCGGGCGGGCGCGCCGAACCTGCCCTTCGACCGGATCTTCCCGTTTATCGGCATGTTCGCGGTCGCGAACTCGGCCTTGATCAACATGCTGATGGCCAGCCGCCTGATCTATGGCCTGGCGCGGCAGGGGGTTCTGCCGCATGGACTGGGGCTGGTCCACCATGCCCGCCGCACGCCCTGGGTGGCGATCCTGTTCACGACCGCGCTGGCCTTCGGGCTGATCTGGTTCGTGGTCACGCGCTCGGACCTTCCGGCGGTCAGCCTGCTGGGGGGAACCACCTCGCTGCTGTTGCTGTGCGTCTTCACGGTGGTCAACGTCTCGCTGATCGTGCTGCGGCGCCGTCCGGTCGAACACGGCCATTTCCGCGCGCCGGGCATCACGCCCTGGATCGGCGCGGCAAGCTGCGCCTTTCTGGCCGGGCCGTGGGCGCGCAGCGCGGCGCAGATGGACCAGTACCGCATCGCCGCCTGGCTGCTGGCCATCGGCATCGTCCTGTGGGCCGCCACCTGGGTCTGGAACAAGGCGCGCCGCAAGCCGCATCCGGGAAGCCTGGGCGATGTGGATCGGATGAGAGAGCATCACGGCGATTCGCCGCGGAACTGAGCCGCCGGACGCGGCCGCTCTTCGCCGGCGCGCGGTCGGGTCGCACCGGCTTTTCCGGGCCATGCGCCGTCAAAGCGGTTGAACCCGGCCGCCGACTGCGGGACAGTCGGCCGAACCGCAGCCGGAGGACACATGAACGGCGACAGCCTGGAACTGAGAACAACCGTTTCCGCCGACGGCACGCTGCGGCTGCACCTGGAGGGGGTCATCCTGCCCGAACCCGGTCCGGGCCAGCTGCTGGTGCGGGTCGAGGCGGCGCCGATCAACCCGTCCGACCTTGGGCTGATGTTCGGCCCGGCCGACCTGTCCACGCTGACCCGGGACGGCGACGCGCTGACCGCCCGCATCCCGGATGCGGCCATGCCCGCCCTGCGGTCCCGGATTGGCCAGTCCCTGCCCGTTGGCAACGAGGGGGCGGGAACCGTTGTCGCGGCGGGGCCCGACCAGCAGCACCTGATCGGCAGGCGGGTGGCGATGCTGGGCGGGGCCATGTATGCCCGGCTGCGCCTGATCGGGGCCGGGGATTGCCTGGTCCTGCCCGAGGGCGCCGGGCCCGAGGAAGGTGCCGCGCTGTTCGTCAATCCGCTGACCGCGCTCGGCTTTGTCGAAACCATGCGGGCCGAGGGGCACAAGGCCATCGTTCACGCGCCCGCCGCATCCAACCTGGGGCAGATGCTGGCGCGGATCTGCAAGGCCGACGGCATCGGCCTGGTCAACATCGTCCGCAGCCCCGAACAGGCCGCCCTGCTGCGCGGCCTTGGCGCGGCGCATGTGGTGGACAGCAGCACGGCCAGTTTCCACGAGGATCTGACGCAAGCGGTCGCCGCCACCGGCGCCACCCTGTGCTTTGACGCCATCGGCGGGGGCGAGACAACCAGCATCGTCCTGAACGCCATGGAAACGGTCGCGCTGCGCGACGCCGCCGCCTATGACCGCTACGGCTCGGCGGTGAAGAAGCAGGGCTATATCTACGGCGCGCTGGATACCGGCCCCACCGTCCTGCACCGCGGCTTCGGCTTCAGCTGGAGCGTGGGCGGCTGGCTGCTGTTCCGGGCCTTGCAACGCCTGGAACCCGCCACGGTCGAGCGGATGCGCCAGCGTGTGGTGGAGGAAAGAACAACGACCTTCGCCAGCCACTACACCGCCCGGATCACCCTGGAACAGGCGCTGGAGCCGGAAACGGTCGCGGCCTATGTCCGCAAGGCCACGGGCGAGAAGTACCTGATCACGCCGTGACGGCCGCGCCTCGGTTCGTCCGGCAGGGGGTCGGCCCGGCCTGCCGGTTTTTCGGAAGATTTCCTTGTCGGGACAGGATCGGATAGCCGACCCGGACCAGCAGCGAGTTGATCTTGGGGCGCGACCACTGCCGGGCGGATGTCGCTGCCGCGGACCTTGCCCCCGCGCAGGCGCGACAGGAGGAGGCCGCGGCAATCGCGCTTTGTCCGGTGCAGCACCACCCTTTCGGCGACAGCGTGCCTGGCGCTTTCGACATCGCCGGACACCAGCACCTTCGGCGCGATCCGCATGTTTGCCATGAACCCGGTCATGGGGGCCGTCAGTTCGCGCGCGCCCGGGTTCAGTCCGGCACCTGCTGGCCCACGGTGGCCGAGACGGCGGGCCTTTCCGGTTCGGGCAAGGGGGCGGATTTCTCGCCTGTCATCCGCTCGGCCACCTCGGCGGCAAGGGTTTCCAGCAGCCGAAGCTCCTCGTCGTCAAGTTCGCGCACCTCGTCATGGATCAGGAACAGCGCGCCCAGAACCACTCCGTCGGCCTGCCGCATGGGCGCCGCGGCAAGGGCGCGGGCCGACCAGGCGCGCAGGATGTCGTGCTGCGCCAGGACCGGATCGCGCTCGATGTCGGGGATCATCAGCGGACCATCCTCGGCCAGCAGCCGGGCTGCCAGGGGCGCCTCGGGGGACAGCATGACAAGGTTGCGCCCGTCCGCCGTGCGCGGGCCGGGCAGGTCGCGGCTGGCGCCGATCACCAGTTCATGGGCGGGGCCGATGGCGATGATCGCGGCGGTCTTCATGTCGAACACATCGGCGGCGCGAAGCGCATAGTCGTTCAGGTCTTCGCGCAGCTCAGGATCGTCCAGCGCCACGTTCCGCAGGGTCTCGTCCCGCAGTGCGGCGGCCTGCGGATCCTGCGCGACCCCGGCCTCGGCCTTTCTGGCCTCGCTTGTCAGCAACGCGATGCGGCCCGTCGCCTCCTTGATCGAGGCCACAACCGCATCCGCGCCAAGCGCCTCGTGCCGCTGCGGGTCCAGCGCCTCGGGCGGGATGCCCCACAGGCCCAGCACGATCCGGGGCTGCGGCCACCGCGCCCGCAGGCGGCGGATCAGGTTGCGCGCCGCCGCGTCCGGTTCGCGGCTGAAGAAGCTGAGCACCACCACCTGCACGCCCTCGAGTTCCAGCCCCGCGACATAGCGCGAGGTGATGCTGCCCGACGCCCGCACCACGGCGGGCAGGCCGTCCAGGGCAAGGCTGTGGGCCAGCATCTCGCAGGCCTGGCGGTCGATTTCCCACTTGCCCGCGATGCAGGCGACCCGGGGGGTCGCATCCGGCGGCAGGTCGGCGGGATGTTCCTCGCGGATCTCCTCCAGCAGTTCGTCCATGCCGTTGGCGATGCGCAGCCGGTGCTCGGCGCGGGCGTTGTTGATATAGTCGATGCTGGCCTGGCGCAGCACCTCCATCCCTTCGTCGTTGTAAAAGGCGGTGACGGAGGTTTCCTCGATGGCGTCCTCGGCGATGTCGATGGCGTCGTCGGGATCGTTGGCGATGAGGCGCTGGTAGATGCGGGTCGGACGGCTGAGCGCGGGGCCGGATCCCAGCAGCGTTTCCAGGATCGACAGCTGGGGAATATAGCGGCCGACCACCAGCAGGCAGACGGTCAGCGGCGTGGACAGGACCAGCCCCACCGGCCCCCAGATCGCCGTCCAGAAGGTCGCCGCAGCGATCAGCGACAGAACCGACAGCCCGGTGCTGCTGCCGTAAAGCAGCGGCTCGACCACGTTGTTGGACACCAGTTCCAGCGCCAGGATCAGCGCGGCGGTCATCAGCACCATGTTCCAGCCCGGATCGACCGCAAAGGCCAGGCTGAGGGGAAAGATCGCCGACAGGATCGGCCCGACATAGGGGATGAAGCGCATAACGGCCGCCAGCGTCCCCCAAAGTATCCAGCCCGGCACGCCGATGGCCCACAGGCCAAGCGCCATGGGGATCGCATAGGTGACGTTCACCACAAGCTGCATCAGCAAGTATTTCGAGATGCGCTTGCTGGCCTCCTCCAGCGCGTCGGTGGAACGGTGGATGCTGCCGCCCAGGATGCGCAGCAGCCTGTCGCGCAGATCGCCCTGGTCCAGCAGGATCAGCACGACGAAGACCAGCACGATGCCCGCCGTGGCGACCGGGGCCAGAAGCGGCGACAGCCACAGCATGGCGGTCCTGAAGGGCGAGACCGGTTCGGGGATCACGCGCACCCGCTGGGGCGGAACCTCGTTCTCGTCTCCGCCCACGACCTCGGCCACTTCCTTTTGAACGGTGTCCACGGTTTCCAGCGCGCCTTCCAGAAAGCCCGGCCCTTCCATCCGCGCGCCCAGATCCTTGATCTTGGTGCGGATGGTGGACTGATAGGTCGGAAGCTGCGCCCCCAGCGACTGCACCTGCACGGAGACAAGGGCGCCAAGCCCGCCCAGCACCGTCAGCACCATCGCCAGCGTCAGCGCCACGGCCAGCATCCGCGAAAGCCCGTGCCGCACCAGCCAGTGCACCAGCGGTCCCAGGGCAAAGCTGATGAGAAAGGCGACGGCCAGGGGGATCAGCACCACCTGTCCCAGGTAAAGCGCGGCGATGACGATGGCCGCGATCAGCAGGGCCGCGGCAAGGCGCACCACGTCGGTTTGCTGCGGCGGCTCGATGCGGGACGGCGGAAGGGATGGGATCACGGGGCACCGCGCGGCTGGAACGACGATGCCGGAACGCCGGAAAGCGGCTGGCGGTTCACCGCAAGGATGCCGATGTGCGGGCCGGGCCGCCGTCGGCGCGGAGGCGGCGGCCGGTCAGGCGATCCCGGCCAGGCGCAGAACCAGACCCGCCAAGGCGCAGCCTGCCAGCACCGCGACTGCGCCCAGGCGAAAGCGGAACACCGCGATCATCGCCGCGACCACCAGCAGCAGGGCCGCCGGATCCAGCGTGCGCCAGACGGGCCAGTCCAGCGCCAGCCCCCAGGCCGTCAGGGTCCGCAATTGGCCGAACAGCACATGCAGCCCGAACCAGACCGCCAGATTCCCGATCACCCCCACCACCGCCGCCGTGATCGCGGTCAGCGCCGCCGACAGGACATGGTTGTCGCGCAGCCGCTCGACAAAGGGCGCGCCAAGGAAGATCCACAGGAAGCAGGGCACAAAGGTCACCCAGGTCGTCAGCAGCCCGCCCAGCGTGCCCGCCAGCAGCGGCGGCATGGCGCCCGGGTCGCGGAACGCGCCCATGAAGCCCACGAATTGCGTGACCATGATCAGCGGGCCGGGCGTGGTCTCGGCCATTCCCAAGCCGTCCAGCATCTCTCCGGGCGCCAGCCAGCCATAGGTGTCGACCGCCTGCTGGGCGACATAGGCCAGGACCGCGTAGGCGCCGCCAAAGGTCACCACCGCCATGACGCTGAAGAACCCCGCGATCTGGGAAAAAACGTTGCCCGGACCCGCCAGCAGGAACAGCGCCGCCACCGGAACCAGCCACAGCGCCAGAAACAGCGCGGACAGGCGCCGGGCCCCGGCCGGGCCGATGCGCGCATGATCGGGCGCGTCTTCGCCCAGCAGGGTTTCGGCGGGGGCCACGGAAACGCCGCCCGCCTTGCCGCGGCCCCCGCCCCGAAAGGCCGCAAGCCCCGCCCGCGCGCCCGCAAGGCCGATCAGGCCCGCCGCCAGGATGATCACCGGAAAGGGCACGCCAAGGGCGAAGATCGCCACGAAGGAGCCCACGGCCACGGCGATCATCGCGCCGTTCCTCAGCGCGCGCGCGCCGATGCGGATCACCGCCTGCACGACGATGGCCAGAACGGCGGCCTTCAGCCCGAAAAACAGCGCCCCAAGCGTGTCGGTCTGGCCCCAAAGCGCATAAATCCAGGACAGCGCCATGATCGAGACCAGGCCCGGCAGCACGAACAGCAGCCCCGCGACGATGCCGCCCGGAATGCGGTGCATCAGCCAGCCGATATAGACCGCGAGCTGCATCGCCTCGGGGCCGGGCAGCAGCATGCAGAAGTTCAGCGCGTGCAGGAATCGCTTCTCGCCCAGCCAGCGCTGCTCCTCGACCAGGATGCGGTGCATCAGCGCGATCTGCCCCGCCGGCCCTCCGAAGCTGAGAAGCCCGATCCGCGCCCAGATGCGCGCGGCCTGGGACAGCGTGGGGTAGGGACGATTCTGCATGACGCCTCCGCATCGCCTGACGGGATTTGTGGAAGGCTGCCGCGCCCTGGCGCAAGTCTTTCCTTCCGGCTCCGCCCGGCCCGCAAAGCGAGGAGGTCCGCGGGCGGCTTCGGCCCAGGCACCGGTCCAGGCAGAAACCCTATGCGAGCAAGGGATTCCAAGACGGATCCGGGGCAAGGCCAAGAAATTTCGGATTTCGCGGTTTTTCCTCTTGCGTCCTTTGCGCCCCCGGCCTAAATACCGCTTCACCGAAGGCGGGAACGCTGATGGGGACGGGGAAGCGGGCTTTTTGGTTTGTGGACCTTGAGGAAATTCTGGGAATGGATGACCGGACGTGGCGTCGTGAGAGTGGCGCTT